>Ga0138256_10008319_pt1 | contig 10910 bp, 8 predicted proteins | sample KNB2016incub_MG_FD_105486 | JGI IMG/M metagenome (GOLD analysis project Ga0138256, IMG submission 105486) | Active sludge microbial communities from wastewater in Klosterneuburg, Austria - KNB2014incub_MG | ecosystem: Engineered > WWTP > Activated sludge > Unclassified | place: Austria... | reverse complement strand
TGCGCCACCTGTGGGGCGTGGCGCGGCGCAACATGCAGCTGATGGGGCCGCTGGTCGAGCGCTGGAGCGAGTGCCGGCTGGCGCAGCTCGATTAGTGATGGGCGGGAGCGCGAACGGCGGGCCGCATCAATCGCGGGCATGGCCCGCTCCTACGTATTTCGTGTAGGAGCGGGCCATGCCCGCGACCACGACCTCAACCCGAAACCGTGAAGCCCCCGTCGATCGGCAGCGTCTGGCCGGTGATCCAGCTTGCCTGCGCACTGGTGAGAAAGAGCACGGCGCCCGCGACATCCGCGGGCGCGCCAACGCGCCCGAGCGGCGTGCGCTGCAGCGTGGGCTCGTAATACTGCGGGTTTGACAGCGTGCCCGCGGTCATGCGGCTCTCGCACAAGCCGACGGCCACCGCGTTCGCACGAATGTTCTTCGGCCCCCACTCCACGGCCAGCGCGCGCGTGAGCCCGAGCAGGCCGGTCTTGGCCGCGCCGTAGCCCGGCACGATGCCGATGCCGAAGTACGAGCTCATCGAGGCGATGCCGATGATCGAGGCGCCGCCCGGCATGCTGCTCGCCGACAGCGCGGGCTGGCAGCCCTTGGCCATGCGGTAGGCCGAGACCAGGTGCATGTTCACCGCGCGCGCGAACACGTCGGGCTCGTACTCGTCGAGCCCGAGGCTCGGCAGTGCGAGGCCGGCGTTATTGACCAGGATATCGAGCTGCTGCTGCGCGGCGGCCACACTGGCGACCTGCGCGGCATCCTCGACGTCGAGCTGAAGGTAGCGGTAGCCACGAAGATCCTCGTCGTAGTCCGCGGCCGCCACGCGCGTGCCGGTGATGGTCACCTCGGCGCCCGCCTCGCGGTAGGCGGCGGCAATCGCCGCGCCGATGCCGCTGGTGCCGCCGGTGACCAGTACGCGCGCGCCGCGGTAATCGAAGCGCAGCGTGTTGTGGATGGTGTCGCTCATGCTCTCTCCTGTCTTGGGTCCGGATTCCGTGGGTCCGGATTTATCCGGACATTTAGTGGTGTCCGCATGAATGCGGACCCACGTCAGTCGTCCACCTCGCCGCTCACGATGGGGGCGAGGCCATCGAGCGCCGCCAGCCCCTGCTCGCGCAAGCGCGCGAGCGGCAGGCGGTGCAGCGTGACCGCCGGCGGCTCGCCCGCGGTCTTGATCAGGCGCAGGCTCATGCCGCCGTGCACGTGGCCGAAGGGCCGGATCCAGTTGCCGCCGGTACCGGGATCCTCCTCGGCGACGACGATGCGCACCGAGCCGTCGGGTTCGTACGCAGCGGTGTACTTCTGCACGTATCCGTCGCCGTCCTCGTAGTTGTCGAGGTTCTCCTGCCAGATGTTGCACAGCTGGAAGATCCAGTAGTCGCAGGGCGTGGGCACGAAGCTCAGCACCAGTGCCTCGTCGCCCGCGCGCTCCCAGGTACCGAAGCCGTGGTGGCGATCGGGCACGCCGCCGTTGGACAAATACACCGCGCGGCTGAAGCGGATGCGGTTGGGGCGCGCGCCGAGGTTGTCCTGCCACCAGCTGCGCACCAGCTCGGCGTAGCCCAGCACCATCTGCGCGGACTTCGCGAGTCCCGCGCTCACTTCGTCCGGGCGTAGCGGGCGCGGCAGCGCCCCGTCCATGCGCTCGATGCGCATCACCGGCGCTCGCGTCTGCTCGCGCCGGTGATAGACCGCACGCACCAGGATACCGACGCAGTCTGGCGCGATAGGCAGCCAGTCGCTGCCGTCGGCCGGCTTCTCGCGGCTCGCGATCACCTCGAAATTGCCCTCGGCATCGAAATGGATCGCGTCGCTCTGCAGGAAGCCGGTGGTGCGCAGCATCGCAGGGTCGAACTCCGCGAGTCCCTCCACGCCGCGCGGCGCCCAGTCGCGCGCGCCGATATCAGCGGGCTGCCCCGCGCTCCACGCCGCCATCACGAAATACGGCAGCGTGCCGCGGTTGCCGGTGATGCGGTAGTCGTGGCTGCCATCGACGAACTCCGCGAGCAGGTGGTCCTGGTCCGGCGACTGGAAGTTGATGCCCTGGCGCCACGGCGCATCGCGCAGGCGCGGGCGCTCGGGCTCGCAGTTCTCCATGAAACGCTCGAAGCCGTTGCGCATCAGCCGGGTCACGAAGCGATACCACTCAGCGCGGTCGAGCGCGTCGGCGGAGTCGCCGAAGCGATCGACCATGTGGCCCGCCAGGCGTACCTGTTCGCAGAAATCGTCCCATGCCCTGCCCGAGAGCAGGCGTTGCGCAGCCTTGTCCGTCATGCGTTTCCCCGGCATTTCACTGGCGCTCGCGCGAGCGCGTCATTCGCAGAGCCGCGGATGCTAACCGGATTTCAGCCGCAGGTCATGGTTCGATCGGATGAGGCGCCTCAGCGCGGGGCCATGGCGCGGATGAACGCCTCCACGACTTCCCACGGCGCCCGCCAGGGCGCGCGTCTGCTCGTTGCGGTACAGCGCCGCAATGCGCCGGCAGTCATCGCCGAAGCCGCAACACCGCGCGCTCGTGCAATTCGCCGATGCAGCGGGCTTCGCGCATTGAAATGCCCGCGCCAAGCTGGTTACCCTTGGCCGCCTGCCCGCCCGGCGGCCGGCAACGGAACATCACGATAACGGGAGAACCGATGAGCGAAATCCGAGCGAGCCTGCGCGGCAACGCGCCCGAACTGCTGCGCGCTGCCGACGTGCGGCAATGGACGCGCAGCACCGATGTGCTGGTGATCGGCTATGGCGCGGCCGGCGCCAGCGCGGCGATCGCGGCGCGCGAGAGCGGCGCCGCGGTGCTGGTGCTCGAACGCACGAGCGGCGCGGGCGGCACCTCGGGCATCGCGGGCGGACACCTGTATCTGGGCGGTGGAACGCCGGTGCAGCAGGCCTGCGGCTTCGCCGATTCCCCGGAAGAAATGTACAAGTACCTGGAGGCGCTCACGCCCGATCCGGATCCGCTGAAGCTGCGCCTCTACTGCGAGCACAGCGTGGCGCACTTCCACTGGCTCGAGGCGCACGGCGTGCCCTTCGACCGCAGCTACTACCCGGGCAAGGCCGCGATGCAGCCCGGCAGGGAATGCCTGATCTGGAGCGGCAACGAGAAGGTCTGGCCCTATCGCGACCTGGCGCAACCCGCGCCGCGCGGGCACAAGGTCGCCTTCGACGGACCGGACGGCGGCGGCGGATTGCTGATGCAGCAGCTCGCGCAGGCGGCGCTGCAGGCTGGCGTCGCGACGCAGTTCGATACGCGGGTGACGCAGCTGGTCGCCGATGACGACGGACGCATCGTCGGCGCGCGGGCCCTCTGCGATGGCTCGGAGCTGTACATCGCGGCGCGCGGCGGCGTGGTGCTGGCCGCCGGCGGCTACATCATGAACGAGGACATGTTCGCCCACGAGCTGGCGTGGATGCCGCGTGACCTGATCCGCCAGGGTTCGCCCGGCGACGACGGCGCCGGCATCCTGCTCGGCCTGTCGGCCGGCGCCGCTGCCTGCGGGCTGGACCGTGCCTTCCTGACCTCGCCGTTCTATCCGCCCGAGAGCCTGATCAAGGGCATCCTCGTGAACGCGCAGGGCGAGCGCTTCGTGGCGGAGGACTCCTACCACGGACGCAGCGCCGGCTTCATCGTCGAGCAGCCGCAGGGCATCGTGTACCTGGTCCTCGACTCGGCCACCTTCGGCTACCCGCCCTACGATTTCTTCGAGCAGCGCCTGGTCGACGGCTTCGAGACGGTCGCGGAAATGGAAGCGCGACTCGAACTGCCCGCCGGCTCGCTGGTGCGCACCCTGGCCGACTACAACGCGCATGCCGCGCGCGGCGAGGACCCCGCGTTCCACAAGTACAAGGACTGGCTGCAGCCGCTCGACCAGGGCCCCTGGGCCGCCTTCGATCTGTCGGTGGGACGCGCGAAATACGGTGGCTTCTCGCTGGGCGGGCTCAGCGTGTCGGCCGACGGCGAAGTGCGCGACGATTCCGGCGGCGCGATTCCGGGCCTTTATGCCGCCGGCGCCACGGCCTGGAATATCGCGCAGGATGCGCGCGGCTACTCGAGCGGCACATGCCTCGGCGAGGCGACCTTCTTCGGGCGGCGCGCCGGTGGGGCCTGCGCCCGGCGCATCAATCCCTGATCGACCGACACCAACCAAGGACCCGCCACATGAGTTACCGCTTCGATCCCGAGCTCGCACCCGCCGTTCCCTTCCTGCCACAGCTCGATTTCTCCGACGTCGCGGTTGCGCGCGCCACCATCACGGCCATGTCGGCGCAGATGCCGGCGCCCGATACTTCCGCCGTGCACATCGAGAACCGCACGATCGAGGGACCGGACGGCCCCGTGCCGGTGCGCATCTACCGGCCACTCGCGCAGCAGGGCGCCGTGGCGGGGCTGCTGTACATCCACGGCGGCGGTTTCGTGGTGGGCAGCCTCGAGACCGAGCACGGCAATGCCATCGCGCTCGCGAGCTCGCTCGGCATCGTGCTCGTCTCCGTCGGCTATCGCCTCGCGCCGGAACACCCCTACCCGGCCGGCCTGCACGATTGCGAGGCGGCCTTCCTGTGGAGCGTCGCGAACGCGGCTGAACTCGGCATCGATGTCGCGCGCCTCGGCGTGTTCGGCCACAGCGCGGGCGGCGGGCTCGCGGCGGCACTGTGCCTGCTGCGCCGCGACCGCGGCGGCCCGCAGCCCTGCTTCCAGTTTCTCGGCATACCGGAGCTCGATGACCGCCTGCAGACGCCGAGCATGCGCGCCTTCACCGATACGCCACTGTGGAACCTGCCGGCAGCGGAACTCAGCTGGCGCTACTACCTGGGCGAACTGGCGCCCGGCAGCGCCGCCGTGCCGTCGCACGCGGCACCGGCGCGCGCAAGCGATCTCGCCGGCCTGCCGCCGGCCTGCGTCACCGTGATGGAATTCGATCCGCTGCGCGACGAGGGGCTGCACTACGCCCAGCGCCTGTTGCAGGCCGGCGTGTCGGTGGAGTTGCACGCCTACCCCGGCACCTTCCACGGCTCCTCGCTGATCACCGACGCGGCGATCAGCCGGCGCCAGTGGGCGGACAGCTGTGCCGCACTCGCGCGCGGGCTCGGGCTGCCGCCAGCCGGATGAGCGGCTCTCAGGCCACGATCCAGTCGGGCACCGGCAGTTTGCGGCTCCACAGGAACTCCGCGTTGTAGAGCTGATCGAGATAACGGCTACCGGAGTCGCAGAGGATGGTGACGATGGTGTGGCCCGGACCCAGTTCGCGCGCCATCGCCACCGCGCCCGCGATGTTGATCCCGGACGACGGCCCGACGCTGACGCCCTCGTGCTTCAGCAGTCCGTAGACGAACGGCAGCGCGGTATCGTCGTCCACCGCGAAGGCAAGATCCACCGCGGTGCCCTGCAGGTTGCCGGGCACGAAGCTCACACCCACGCCCTCGGCGATGGATTCGCCGTGCGCGGCGAGTTCGCCCTTCGTGAAATAGCTGTAGAGAGCGGAACCGTGAGGATCCGCGATGCCGATCTTCACGGCGGGATTGCGTTCGCGCAGTGCCGCCGCCACGCCCGCGAGCGTGCCGCCGGTTCCCACGGCGCAGATGAAGGCATCGACCTTGCCCTCGGTCTGCGCCCAGATTTCTGTGCCGGTGGTGTCAAAGTGCACGCGTGCATTGGCCGGGTTGTCGAACTGCCGCGCCCAGACCGCACCGTGGGCTTCCTGGTGGCTGCGCCCCTCGGCCACGCGCTCGGCGACATGGATGTAATGCCCCGGGCTGCTGTAGGGGCAGGCGGGCACCAGGATGAGCTCAGCGCCGAGCATTTCCAGCTGGTCGATCTTTTGCTGGCTGGCGCTCTGCGGCATCACGATCACGCTCTCGTAACCGAGCGCGTTGGCCACGAGCGTGAGCCCGATGCCGGTGTTGCCCGCCGTACCCTCGACGATGACCCCGCCGGGGCGCAGCACGCCGCGCGCCTCGGCGTCGCGCACGATGCCGAGCGCGGTGCGGTCCTTGACCGAGCCGCCCGGATTGAGGAACTCCGCCTTGCCGTAGATATCGCAGCCGGTCAGTTCCGACACCTGCCGCAGATACAGCAGCGGCGTGTTGCCGATCAGGTCCACGATGGTGCGCTTGTGCGTCATGAGGCTTGCCTCGCGATGGTTTGTCTGCCGGCGCCGCCGTGGCGAGCGCGTGGCCTAGCATGTCATCTGCCGGGGGAATACTGAAGCCTGCGCACCCGTGCGCCCGGCGCGCGGCCCCGGAGCGCGTGGCGAAACGGCATTTTCGCCGCGCGCCGGGTGGCCATATTCACGGGTACGCCATGCGGGCGGGTCCGTATACTGCCTGCCGCACGCAACTCCGGAAGCCACGCCCATCGCCACCATCAAGATTCCGCGCGCCCTCGAACCCCTCATCGAGGACGGGCTCGTCGACGACGTCATCCGCCAGCTCAAGAGCGGCAAGGAGGCCACGGTCTACCTCGTGCGCTGCGGCCGGGAAATCCGCTGCGCCAAGATCTACAAGGAATCCGACAAGCGCAGCTTCCGCCAGGCGGTGGAGTACCAGGAAGGCCGTCGCGTTAAGAGCAGCCGGCGCGCCCGCGCCATGGAGAAGGGCTCGCGCTTCGGGCGCAAGGAAAAGGAATCGGCGTGGCAGAGCGCCGAGGTGGACGCGCTCTACAAGCTCGCTGCCGCCGGCGTGCGCGTGCCGAAGCCCTACGGCTTCTTCGACGGCGTGCTGCTGATGGAGCTGGTGGCCGACGGCGAGGGCAATGTGGCGCCGCGACTGGCCGAGGTGGAGCTCGCGCCGGAGCAGGCCGCGGCATTCCACCACACGCTGATCGGGGAGGTCGTGCGCATGCTGTGCGCCGGCATCGTGCACGGCGACCTGTCGGAGTTCAACATCCTGGTCGACGACGATGGCCCCGTGATCATCGACCTGCCGCAGGCCGTGGATGCCGCGCGCAACAACCACGCCAAGCGCATGCTGGAGCGCGACGTCGCGAACCTGGCCGATTACCTCGGCCAGTTCGCCCCGCAATTGCGCGGCACCGATTACGGCAACGAGATCTGGGCCCACTACGAGGCCGGCACGCTCGAGCCCGACACGCCGCTCACCGGCGAGTTCGCGCAACCCACCGAACTTGCCGACGTCGAGGCGGTGCTGAAGGAAATCGAGGATGTGCGCGCCGAGGCGATGCGCCGCCAGGAGTGGCTGGCGGCGGAGCAGGCCGAAAATTGAACCCGCCGAAATCGTCGCCGCGGCTTCAGTCTGCCGGCTCGATCTCGACGATCTCGAATTTCTGGCTCGCCGGCTGCCACTGCAGCTTGACGTCGTAGAGCAAGCCGTCGGCCTGCACGCCATTCAGGCGGATCGTGCGCGCGTCGAGTTTCTCCACACCACCGTTGACCGATACCTTTTCCGGTTCGCCGATGAACTCGGTGCCGAATGCATTGACCGTGAAGCTGCCGGTGGCCTCGGCCGCGCGGCCCTCGAAATCGATCGCGCGAATGCGTAGCTGGTGTACTCCCGGCGTCAGCAGGCTCCAGGCGAAGGCCATCGAGTAGCCGGCCTCGGCCGAGCCGGGACGCACCGGGAAGGCGTCCCTGACGTCGTTGCGCGTGCCGCCGTGAGGAATGTCGGCGATGAACCTGCCATCGATGTAGAGCTCGACGGACAGGATGTTGGAATCCCCGAGCGCCCAGCCGCGGATGTTGCCGACGCCGGCGACCGTCGATCCCTGCGCCGGCTCCTCGATCATGAGCTCGATGTTGCCGTCGCCGGCGGCGAGCGATCCGTACAACGCCGACACGCCGTTGCGGTCGTCGTCGTTGGGCGCGTAGATGCCCGAGATGGCGGAATTCATCAGCGCGGGCGAGTCGTCCTCGTGTTCCAGGCCGAGCACATGGCCGAGCTCGTGCGTGGCGACGCGCCGGAAATCCGGCCGCCCGCTGCGCAGCGGCCCGTCGTACACGTCCCAGGCGACGCTGTAGTTGAACACGATGTCCGCCTCGACCATCGTGACCTCGGAATACAGCTGGAACATGCGCAGCGTGACGGCGAGGGTGTCCTCGTCGAAGGCGAAACCGCACAGATCGTCGCGCAATGCCACGCCGTTCAGGGGATCGTTGACAGTCAGCGGCACAACGCCGGCACACGGATCGGAATAGCGATTCACCACGTCGATTCGAACACCGGCGTCGCTGTTCCATCTGCGCGCCGCCTCGGCAAAGGCGGCATTCCAGCGCGTCCCGGACGGGCTGCTGCCGGCGATATCGACCTGCATGTCGATGACGGGGTTGTGGTAGGGAAACCCGATCTCGTAAGCATCCGCGCCGGGCGGGGCGCACAACGCCGCGCCCAACGCGATGACCAGTGCATGCTGCCTCACCGTGCTGTTCTCCCCGGCCTCATCGGCTCCTGATCCAGTCGCGGAACGCCGCCGCCGACAGGGCGTGTTCATCCGGGCCGTCCGCGGTGCGCAGCCCCGCGGCGACACGCTTGCCGATCACCTGGCCCTGCGCCGGCGGTGCAGCGTCTGCAGGCAAGCCGACCACCGCCTTGCCGTTGCCCGCCCGGACCGTTTCCTCGCCTTGGGGGCCGTCCGTGACGACGATGAAGTGCCCCTGCTCCCAACCCTTCAAGGGATGCACGAACTGCCTGCGCGGATCGCGGATGAAATAGATGCCGTGCTCACCCACCGCGGGTATTTCCATCTCCCCGACGCTCATGCTGCGGCCGTCGTGGCTGCCACCGAGATATTGCAGATCGATGCTCTCCGCGCTCCAGCTGCCCTTGAGCACCTCTTCGATCGCTATCGTCACCGTGCTGGCAATCGCCCTGCCCTGCATCACCGGCGCCGACTCGACCGCGGTGACCGTGCCCTCGACGACCAGCGTGGCTCCCTCGGCGACTTCGCGGATGTCGCGCTGGACGATCGTCGTGGCGTGAACGCACGGGGCCTGAGCGGCGAGCACCAGGGTGAGGAACAGGGCGGCCAGTGGCGGCACGGGATTCAGCAGGGACATCCGGAAGTTCTCGTGCAATATTGCTGTCTGCGCCTGCTTCGAGGCGGCGCGCCAACGGTAGCACGCACAAACGGCAATTGCATGACACACCCGCAAGCACACGGCCTCACGCATCCACTGGCGAAGAAATCCCCGTTCGCATCGCCAGGGCCGGACAGGCGCGTGTTATTTTCGCAATGACGACGTTGATCCGGAGAGATCGGCCGAATGTACGACGACACCCTGACCACGCGCGCCGCCGCGATCGTCGCCGGGCTCACTGCCGCGCAGTGCATCGCGCTGGTCGGCGGCCGCGACATGTACAGCACCCGTGAGCTGCCCGGCCTGGTGGCGTCGGCGACGATGACCGACGGCCCCCACGGGCTGCGCAAGCAGGTCGGGGACTCCGATCATCTCGGGCTTGCCAACTCGGTACCCGCCACGTGTTTCCCCGTTGCCACCGTGCTGGCCTCGAGCTGGGACGTCGAACTGTTGCACGAGATCGGGCGCGCGCTCGGGCGCGAATGCCGTGCCGAAGACGTGGCGATGCTGCTGGGCCCGGGGCTGAACATGAAGCGCCACCCGCGCGGCGGACGCAACTTCGAGTACTTCTCGGAGGATCCCGTACTGGCGGGATACCTCGCTGCCGCCATCGTGAATGGTATCCAGAGCGAGGGGGTCGGGGCCTGCGCGAAGCACTTCGCGGCCAACAACCAGGAGAGCTCGCGCATGATCGTCGATGCGCTGATCGACGAGCGCACGCTGCGCGAGTACTACCTGCGCGGCTTCGAGATCGTGGTCGAGCGCAGCCGGCCGGCGGCCATCATGACCGCTTACAACCGCATCAACGGCACCTGGTGCAGCGACAACGCGTGGCTGCTGCGCGACGTGCTGCGCGGTGAATGGGGCTTCGGCGGCCTGGTCGTCTCCGACTGGGGCGGCACCAATGACCGCGTCGCCGCGCTGCGGGCCGGGATGGACCTGGAGATGCCGGGCAACGGCGGCGCATTCACTCCGGAGATCGTCGCGGCGCTCGCGTCGGGGGCGCTCGCCGAAGCCGACCTGCGCGCCTCGGCCACCCGGGTGGCCGCGCTGGCGCTGCGCGCAGATGCCCTGCGCGAGCGCGCGGTGGAGCCGGTGGATTTCGAGGCCCATCACGACCTGGCGCGCCGTGCCGCTGCCGCCGGAACCGTGCTGCTCAGCAACGACGGGCTCCTGCCATTGGGCGACACCGCGGGCGTCGCGCTGATCGGGGCATTCGCCGTCGAGCCCCGATACCAGGGCGCCGGCTCGTCGCGGGTGAACCCCGCGCGGCTGGACACGCTGCGCGATGCCCTGGGCATCGAGCTGCCCTACGCCCCGGCGTATGACCCGGCAACGGGCGAGACCAGCGCGCAACTGCTGGCGCAGGCCATGGCCGTTGCCACGGCGGCCCGGCGCGTCGTGCTCGTCGTGGGCACCCCGCCGCGCCTGGAGACCGAGACCCGGGACCGGCCCACCACGCGGCTCCCGCGCGCCATGGACGAGCTCGTCGCCAGCGTCTGCCGCGCCAACCCGCGCACGGTCGTGGTCCTGATGAACGGGGGCAGCCTCGAGCTGGACTGGGCCGGGCTGCCGGCGGCCCTGGTCGAATCGTACCTCGGCGGCCAGGCCGCCGGCTCGGCACTGGCCGAGGTGCTGCTCGGCAAGGCCGAACCCGGCGGGCGGCTGGCCGAAAGCCTGCCTGTCGCGACATCCGGGTTGCCCGCCGACGCAAACTTTCCGGGACTTCCGCGCCAGGTGCAGTACCGCGAATGCCAGTGGATCGGCTACCGCTTCCACCACACTTTCGGGGTGCCGGCCCGGTTCCCGTTCGGGCACGGTCTCGGATACACGACCTGGTCCCTCGGCGCTCTCCGGGTTCGCGGCGAGGGCACTGCCCGCACCGCGACGCTCACC
>Ga0138256_10008318_pt1 | contig 10911 bp, 12 predicted proteins | sample KNB2016incub_MG_FD_105486 | JGI IMG/M metagenome (GOLD analysis project Ga0138256, IMG submission 105486) | Active sludge microbial communities from wastewater in Klosterneuburg, Austria - KNB2014incub_MG | ecosystem: Engineered > WWTP > Activated sludge > Unclassified | place: Austria... | reverse complement strand
GCCATCGCCCGCATCAGCGAAGTAGATCAGCTATTGTTAGCCTGAAGTCGAGCCGCTCGCGGGTGGTGGGATTGCGGGCGGTACCGCATCGGCTGGCGCCGTGTCCGTGTCATCGGTTGGCGCATCGAAGCTCGGATCTTCTGGCGGTTCCTCGATAACCTGGCCATCCTGAATCTGCGAGAGGCGCCGCTGCCGCCAAACGTTGCGCAGAAAAGCGTAGCGATCGAACACGTTCTCCATGGGCTTCTCGAGCACTAACAGCTGCGCGCGAGTATCGATCACACTGAGAATATTGGCGGCGACGCGCGCGTCGGAGGTGCCGACGAGATTCTTCGGGTCCATCAATTTGTCGACGATTTTCGCTGGCGCATCACGCACGTTGGATGGGCCAAGAATCGGCAGCATCAGATAGGGCCCGGCCGGTACGCCCCAGACAGCCAATGTTTGACCGAAGTCTTCGTCGTTGCGTCGCAAGCCGACGTCGGTGGCCGGATCGAGGATGCCGCCGACACCGACTACGGTGTTCAGCAGGAACCGGCCCGTGTCGCGACCCGCCTGCCTGAATTTACCCTGCAGCGCCGCATTGACCGCCGTGACCGGGTAGGTAATGTTATCCAGGAAATTGGACACGCCAGTGCGGATCGGGCGCGGCGTCACTTTGCGATAGGCTTTCGCAACGGGTTTGGCCACCGCGCGATCGAGACCGTCATTGAATCTGTAGACGGAGCGATTCACTCGTTCCCACGGATCGCCCGGATCGGGTGCGCTGCCCGCGGGAATGGTGGTGCAACCGCTGAGCATTATCCAGGACAGGAGGGCGGCGGCAAACGCCCGACGACGGAATGGATACATGCGCGAATTCTAGCAGGGCGGCATCAGGGTTGTGAGTGGCGAAACCGTCGCCGATCGCTAATGTTCTACGTGCAGGCCGCGTGAGCCGGAGTCGTCAGCGCGTTTGCCATGGCGGCGGTCCCTTGACATCGCCTCGCGCACTTCATCGAGACGCGCCTGAAACCGGCGTCGCTGAACCTGGGTGAGGTTCGGCGCCGCGAGGGCGAGTTCGAGCTGCTGTGCGGACAGCGTGAGGTCGCCGCCGGCGATGTGGTATTCACTCATGTAGTAGTAAGCATCGCCGGTATCGCCAGCGGCACTCGCTGCCAATGCAGTGAGGCGGATCTGATCGGGTGTCGGTGGGACATTGTTGAACAGGTCGAGCAGCAAGGTGTGAGCGGCTTTCGGATTACCAGTTTTCATCAACGCTTCCGCATACCGTACTGTCAAAGGTACGTTGCGCGGCGACACGGCGAGTGCGCTCTCGAAGGTTGCCATGGCGCTGCGCCGATCTCCCGCCGCGAGTTGCGACTGGCCCAGTGCCGCCTGAATGGCCGGCACCTGCGGAAATTGCGCGGCCAATTCAGTGAACTCAGTCGCGGCCGTATCCTTGTCGCCACTGCGCAGATTGGCGAGTGCCTGTCCATACCGTTCGGCCGGTGTCAGGGGCTGTGCTTTGCTCCGCATCTCGTAGTAGGGTCGAACATCCGCTCCCGATTCGCCGCCAATCACGCGCAGCCGTTCGCGCATCAGTGCATAGCTGGCGGACTCGGGCTGTACTGACACGTGCAGTTGCGCGGCACGCGCTCTTGCCTCGGCGATGCGATTGCTCGAGACAGGATGCGTTTGCAGGAACTCTGGAACACCTTGGGCAGCGAGTCCGTTGCGCCGGCCCATGGAATCGAACAGATCGGCCATTGAATTGGGATCGAATCCTGCTGCGGCGAGGAATGACATGCCAACTCGGTCCGCCTCGTATTCATTCGCGCGCGTGAAGTTGATCTGACTCTGCAGGGCTGCGCCCTGGGAGATGGCTATTGCCCCCTGGACGGCATCCGCGCTGGCGCCGGTCGTGGCGCCGAGCAGAATGGCCGCAAGGATAGCGGCCGCTGATGCGATGCTCTGACGCCCTTGAGCCTTGACGCTGCGTGCAATGTGGCGCTGCGTTACGTGCGCGCTCTCGTGTGCCAGTACGCTGGCTAGTTGCGCTTCATTGTGAGTCGTTAGTACCAGGCCGGAGTTCACGCCGATGAAACCGCCCGGCAATGCAAACGCATTGATTGAATCGTCGCGCACGACGAAGAACTGAAAGCGCTGGCCGGAATCGCCGCTGGCCTGCGAGGCGATGCGCGAGCCGAGCGACTGAACATACTCGTTGACCTCGGGATCCTCGACTATCTTGCCCTCGGCGCGCAAGTTGCGTACCACCATGGCGCCCACCTGGTATTCCTCGCCCTGTGTCAGCACGGAATTCGCTGGGCTACCGATATCGGGCAGTTCGTTTGCGTTTTGCGCACGCGCCGACAGGGCCGCGACCAAACTGAGCAGCGCCACCAAAAACGCGAGCGGAAGAGGGGCCGTCGACTTGATCAGGATGCACCTGTGCAGGAACGTGACTGAACCGTACAGTATATTGACATGCAAAGCGGGCGACGGTTCCCGCCCGGCGGTTACTTGTAGAAGGGCTAGAGGTTTTCCGACGCGTAGTCGGCGAGTCGTGAACGCTCGCCGCGTCGCAGGGTCATGTGCCCCGCATGTGGCCAGTTGACGAAGCGGTTGACCACGAAGGTGAGTCCGGAGGTGGTTTCGGTCAGGTAGGGTGTGTCGATCTGCGCGATGTTGCCGAGGCAGATCACTTTGGTGCCAGGGCCGGCACGGGTGACGAGCGCCTTCATCTGCTTCGGCGTCAGGTTCTGTGCCTCATCCAGAATCAGAAAGCGGTTCAGCAGGGTGCGGCCGCGCATGAAGTTGAGCGAGCGAATCTTGATGCGATTACGCAGCAGGTCGTTAGTGGCGGCGCGGCCCCAGCTGCCACCCTCGGTATTCTTGTTGAGCACTTCGAGATTGTCCATCAAGGCGCCCATCCAAGGCTCCATTTTTTCTTCCTCGGTGCCCGGCAGAAAGCCAATATCCTGGCCGAGCGGGATCGTGACGCGCGTCATGATGATTTCGACGTAGCGGTTGGTATCGAGCGTCTGTGCGAGGCCCGCCGCCAGCGTCAGCAGAGTCTTGCCGGTTCCTGCAGGTCCCAGAATGGTCACGAAGTCGATCTGCGGATCGAGCAAGAGGTTGAGCGCAAAATTCTGCTCGCGATTGCGCGCATTGATGCCCCACACCATGTGTTTGCTACCGCGATAATCGCGTGCCAGTTCCAGCGTCGCCGTTCCTTGATCGAGCTTGCGAACCACTGCTTCGATGCCATTGGCGCTGTCTTCGAAAACAAACTGGTTGAGTTGCAGCTCCCTGACGACGGGGCCCTTGATGGTATAGAACGTGCGCTCGGCCTCTTTCCAGGAGCGGATGTTCTTGCCGTGGTGATCCCAAAAGTCCGCAGCGAGCGCCTTGGTGCCGGTCGACAGAACATCCGCGTCTTCGATCGTCTTGTCGCTGTAGTAGTCCTCGGCGTGCACGCCGGCCACCGCCGCCTTGATACGCAGATTGATGTCTTTGGAAACCAGCGTGACGCGTGAGTCGGGATGCAACGCTTGCAGCGCGAGGCTCTGCCCGAGGATCAGGTTGTCGGTACCGTGTCCCGGTAGGTAGTCGGGCAGCGCGCTCGAGAGCTGGCGAGTCTGGAAAAACAGCCTGCCGGCGACGGGTTTGCGACTTCGCTCGCCTGCCGTCGGCAACTCCGAAGGCAACGGCAGGCCGCGATCGATCTCGTTCTTGGTCGCATCGCGCATCAAATCGTCGAGAAAGCGGCTGACCTGCCGTGCATTGCGCGACGCTTCCGACAAGCCTTTCTTGTTCGCGTCCAGCTCTTCGAGAACGACCATCGGCAGGTAGATGTCGTGCTCCTCGAAACGAAAGATGGCGGTCGGGTCGTGCAGCAGGACATTGGTATCGAGCACGAATAGACGGCCTCGCGGCGGCTTGCTGGCCGCCGAAGGTCGCCGCGCGGCAGGTGCGCCACGAGTTTTGGAGCGCGTGGCCAAAGCCTAGAGAGCCTTGGCCGCCGTCAACACTTCGTCGGCGTGCCCGGGCACTTTGACCTTGCGCCATTCCTGCCGCAGAACACCTTCCCCGTCGATCAGGAAGGTGCTGCGTTCTATGCCCATCACTTTCTTGCCGTACATGTTCTTTTCTTTGATCACATCGAACAACTTGCACACCTTCTCGTCCACATCTGCCAAGAGTTGAAATGGCAGCTGTTCTTTGTCGCGAAAGCGTTGATGCGATGCCACGCTGTCGCGTGAGATGCCGATGATGTCGGTCCTGGCTTTGCGAAACGCGCTCTGCAGGTCACGGAAATTCTGGCTCTCGGTGGTGCAGCCGGGCGTCATGTCTCTGGGATAGAAGTACAACACCAGGTTGCGGCCGCGTGCGTCCGCCAGCCTGAATGTGGTGCCATCCGATTGGGTCGCGCTAAATGCGGGGAGTTTCTTGCCGACCGTGACCTTGTTCATGCTGTGCTCTCAAGCCTTGACCGGTTCGAGGATCGCGTCGAGGTTCATGCTGTCGCAAAACTCCATGAACTCCTCGCGCAGTTGTGAGATCTGAACGCGCTTCGGAACATTGGCGATCATTTGCACGGAGAACATCTGCGCGCCGGTGTGAGGTGCGGGATAGTTCCGCGTCGCGACTTCAGCGATATCGATGCCGCGCGCTGCAAAGAAACCGGATAATTCCGCGACCAGGCCACTCTGGTCGAGGCATACGACGTCAATTGAATACGGCACCATCTCCGTGCGGGGACCGCGAGGTTCGGTGCGTTTGATGTGCACTGAAAGGTCGGTATCGGCGGCGAGCTTCTGTAACTCGGTTTCGAGCTTCGCGAGCGAGTGCCAGTTGCCAGATACCAGCAGCAGCATCGCGAACTCACTACCGAGCGCGGTCATGCGGCTCTCGCTGATGCAGCCACTGCACTCGGCAACAATCTTGGTTAGGTCGTGGACCATGCCAGTGCGGTCGCTGCCGATGGCGGAAATGGCAATGTGTTGTTTCATCGGCGATGGATCAGCTTCGAGACTGGCCGCCAAGTGTACCTGTCGCGCGCCGTGCTTGCGAATAGCCGGTACCGCCCCGTACCATCCGTCCGCCTTCCCTAATCCTCAGGATACCCATGTTTTGCGGCAGCCTGGTTGCCATCGTGACGCCGATGCGAGGCGACGGCAGCATCGATTTCGACGCGTGGTCGCGGTTGATCGAGTTCCAACTCGCCAACGGTACTACCGGTATTGTCGTGGGTGGCACGACCGGCGAGTCTCCCACGTTGCTGGATGCCGAGTTGCGCCAACTGACGCTGCGTGCGCTCGATCAGGCCCGCGGCAAGGCGGTCATCGTCGCGGGTGCCGGCACTAACAGCACCGCCAGTTCGATCGAACGGGCGGAGTGGTTATCTGATCTGCAGGTGGATGCCTTGTTGGTCGTCACACCGGCCTACAACAGACCGACACAAGAGGGACTCTTTCGACACTATGAGGCGGTTGCCAAGGCCGCTCGGGTACCGGTGATTCTCTATAATGTCCCGGGCCGGACGTCGGTCGATCTGTTGCCGCAGACGGTGGAGCGCTTGTCGGCATTGCCTCGCATCGTCGCGCTGAAAGAAGCTGTTCCGGATATGCAGCGTGTTCGTCAGATCGTAGCGGCGTGTCCCGCAGAATTCGCCGTCTTGAGCGGCGACGATCTGACGGCGCGCGAAGCGATCGGTGCAGGTGCGGTCGGAGTGGTCTCGGTTACGGCGAACGTTGTCCCGCGTGCGATGGCGGATATGGTCGGTGCGGCGCGTCGGGGCGACTGGCAAGCCGCTGCAGAGATCGATCGACGTCTCAATGCTCTGCACCATAATTTGTTCGTTGAGGCGAACCCGATCCCCGTCAAATGGGCGCTCGCGAGAATGGGTATGATAGCGCCTGGCATACGCCTGCCGCTGACCGAGCTGTCGGCCAGCTGGCACTCGGCCGTGTCCGAATCGTTGGCCGCCGCCGGCGTCGCGCTGAACTCCTGACCTTCAATCGAGTCGCACCAAATGATGAAATCCGTTGTTCGCTCTTGCTCCCGCCTGGGTCTCGTACTGGTCGTTCTGGGCCTCACGGCATGCGGTACTTTCAAAGCGTCCTGCGCCAAGCCGGACGACTATGCGAGCGCCAAGGAATTGCCGCCGCTCACCGTTCCGAGCGGGCTGGATGCGCCCGATACGCGCGCGGCGCTCAAGATTCCGGAACTGGTCGACCCTGAGCGGCCGCGTGCGGCCGGAGACGATTGTATCGATCATCCGCCCGCGTTTGCTGAGTCTAAGCAGCCCGTCCCTCAGGCCTGAACGAGTCGCCTTGTGCGGCTGCGCGGGCGGCGCGTGCACTGGTATCATTCAGCCCGAAAATATTGTGCTCGACGATGCTCGCGACCTGTGCCCGGTGTTTCGAGATTGTCTTCCTAAGTAATTATTTTATATGTTGTTTCCGGAGAGATGGCCGAGCGGTCGAAGGCGCTTGATTGGAAGTCAAGTAACATCGCAAGGTGTTCGTGGGTTCGAATCCCACTCTCTCCGCCAGTCGATGGCAGTCCGTATTGGTTCCTTCGCGACGACCAACCGTGAATCCCGTCAGGCCCGGAAGGGAGCAGCGGCAGCGGCGATGTCGGGCGCCGAAGTTCGGCCGGTGCGGGCTGCCTCCTTACCACGCTAGCAGCTTCGTTTCATGAGTTACACCGCCCTCGCACGCACCTGGCGACCCCGCAACTTCGCCGAGATGGTTGGCCAGGAGCACGTGCTGCGCGCGCTATCGAACGCGCTCGATAACGATCGTGTGCATCATGCATTTCTGTTCACGGGCACGCGCGGGGTGGGCAAGACCACGGTCGCGCGCATTCTGGCGAAGAGTCTCAATTGTGAGCAAGGTGTAACCGCTACGCCGTGCGGCAAGTGCGCCGCCTGTCGCGAGATCGACGATGGGCGTTTCGTCGATCTGATCGAAGTGGACGCCGCGTCGCGCACCAAAGTGGACGACACGCGTGAATTGTTAGACAACGTGCAATACCTGCCAACCCGCGGACGCTACAAGGTCTACCTGATCGACGAGGTGCATATGTTGTCGGGGCACTCGTTCAATGCGCTCCTGAAGACATTGGAAGAGCCGCCACCGCACGTCAAATTTCTGTTGGCAACGACCGATCCCCACAAGCTACCGGTAACGGTTTTGTCGCGCTGCCTGCAGTTCAATTTGAAGCGCCTGTCAGTGCAGTTGATCAGCGGCCGCATGCAGCACATCCTGGACGCCGAGAAGGTCGCATTCGAGCCGGCTGCTCTCAAACTGCTTGCGCAAGCCGCCGACGGTAGTCTGCGCGATGGTCTGTCGCTCCTCGATCAGTTGATCGCCTTTGGCGGTGGCAAGGTCGATACCGAAGCCGCTCGGGCAATGCTCGGCTCGATCGATCGCGAGCACGTCGCCAACATCGGGCGGGCACTGGCGGCGGGTGAAATGGCGGGCGTGCTGGCAGCGGCGCGTCAGTTGGAAGAATTCTCACCGGATTACGCGGCCGTGCTGAACGATCTGGCGTCGCTGCTGCAGCAGGTTGCCTTGCTGCAGGTGGTGCCGGGCACAGAAGTCGCAGACGATTTCGACCCCGAACTCATCGCGGCGATTGCGGGCGACCTCGATGCCGAGGACGTGCAGCTCTACTATCAGATCGCGATCATGGGGCGACGCGATCTGGCGCTCGCGCCGAACCCACGCGCGGGGTTCGAGATGACTCTGATACGAATGCTCGCCTTTCGACCCGCCACCGGCGCGAGTACCGCGGCGCCTCCCGTTGCCGCACCCGTGGCGCAGCGCGGCGCGCCGAAACCCAGCGCGACCACGCGTGCGCGAGCAGCCAGTGCGCAAGTCCCTGCCGCGGATTCGAACTGGCCAGAAATCCTCGCGGCGCTCGATCTCAGTGGCGCCGCACGGCAGCTCGCCGCCAACTGCGCGCTGGTGGGTCGGCGCGAGAACGTGGTGGCGCTCTCGATCGATCCGCGCCACGCGGCCATGGCGACGCCTGCGCAGCGCGAGCGACTGATCGAGGCGCTCGGGAAATATTTCGGTAGCCCTGTCAAAGTCGAGTGGCGCGAGGATGCACCGAATATCGAAACGCCGGCACGAGCGCGTGAGCGCGAGGAAGCGGACCGCCTGGTCGAGGCGCGCCGGTCACTCGAGGGTGACCCGACCGTGCAGGCGCTGCAGCAGCGTTTCGGAGCGACGCTGCACCCCGAAACGGTACGTCCTGCCAAGCGCTAACGGCTAACGATTAAACCGCAAGGAGAGAAGATGCGAGGCAATATGATGAAGCAGGCCGCCGCGTTGCAGGCCAACATGCAAAAGGCGCAGGCGGAGATTGCGAATCTCGAGGTGACTGGCGAGTCCGGCGCAGGCATGGTCAAGGTGACCATGACGGGCAAGCATGAAGTGCGACGCGTGCAGATAGAACCGCAGATCATCGGCGAAGATCGTGAAATGCTCGAAGACCTGATTGCGGCGGCCATTAATGACGCCGTGCACAAGGTGGAGACCGAGACGCAGGCGAAGATGTCGGGTGTGATGTCTGGCATGCAGCTGCCCCCAGGATTCAAGCTGCCGTTTTGATGAAGCACGCGCCGGCGCTCGAACAGCTGATCGATGCCTTGCGTACGCTGCCTGGCGTCGGACCCAAGAGCGCGCAACGGATGGCTTTTCATCTGTTGCAGGACGGCCGTGCCGGTGCGCGTGCGCTGGCCGACTCGCTCACCCAGGCGTTGCAGTTGGTGAATCGCTGCTCGCGGTGTCGGATGCTGACGCAGGGCGAACTCTGTTTCGTTTGTGCGAGCAAGCAGCGTGACGTGTCGCAGCTATGCGTCGTGGAGTCACCGGCCGACTTCGTTGCGATTGAGCAATCCGGCAGCTTTCGGGGCCGGTATTTCGTCTTGATGGGGCATTTGTCGCCGCTCGATGGCATCGGGCCCGCGCAACTTGGCATACGCGAACTCGAAGCCATTCTGGCAGGCGGTGAGGTGACAGAGCTGATCCTGGCGACTAACTCCACCGTCGAGGGCGAAGCCACGGCCCACTATCTGAGCGAACTGGCGCAGCGACGCGCGGTTCGCTCGAGCCGCATCGCGCATGGCGTGCCGATGGGCGGGGAGCTCGAGTACGTGGATGGTGGCACGCTGGCACGAGCGTTGGCGGGGCGCCAGACACTGACCTAGCAGAGCAACCGGATTTGCTTTCCGGCCTTTCGCTCGATAAGATAGTAACCACTTACTATCTTATCGGGAAACGAGCGTGACCAATCGTGCCAAGAACCTGCCGGCTGACGAACGCCGTGCGTTGACGGTCAAGACCGTCCTCGAGTTGGCCGGTTCACAAGTCCCGAGCAACATCACGACGGCCGCCATCGCGAACCGCATGCGGGTGACAGAAGGGGCGCTTTTCAGGCACTTCGCAAGCAAGGACGCCATCTGGCAGTCAGTGATGGAGTGGGTCGCGGATCGTCTGCTGACGCGTTTGGATCGGGCTGTTGAAGGCATCGACTCGCCGCTGGCAGCGCTGCAGGCGATCTTCACGACGCACGTCGAATTCGTCGCGGAGCACCCCGGCGTGCCGAGGATGATGTTCGGCGAACTGCAGCAACCAAAATCGACGTTAGCCAAGCGTGTCGTGCGCAGCCTGTTGAAACAATACGCGCAGCGCTTGCATCGACTGATCGAGACGGGCAAGTCGCGCGGCGAGTTGCCTTTAGCGCTCGACACTGAAGCCGCCGCGATGCTCTTCATCGGCACGATCCAGGGCTTGGTGATGCAGGCACTACTCGCGGACGACGTGCAGCGCATACGCTGCGACGCGCCCCGGGTGTTTGCCGTTTATCGGCGCGGCCTCGTGAACGAGTCATGAAACTACCAGCTCTGCAAGGCCGCATCGTCGCGCTCGTGGCCGTGATGGTCCCGCTGTTAGCACTCTTGATTCGTGACGGAGTCACTCACTGCGGAAGTCGGGCTCGGCAGAGGATTTGAATGACGAGCAGCGACCAGTTAGCGATCACCAGAGATAGAGTCAGGAGCACGCGGTATGACAAGTCAGCGACGAACGAGCTTGGGCCTGCGGGCCATATCCCTGCTAACGGTGGCGTTCGGTCTACTAACGATCCGTGAAGGCGGGTCGATTCTGTTTGGAACCGAGGCGAGTCGCCTGGCGGCAGGCGACTATGTGCCGTTCGTGCTTTGGTTCAACTTCATCGCGGGCTTCGCGTATCTCATTGCTGGCGTGGGGTTGTGGCTGCAGCGACGCTGGGCGGCCACGCTTTCGGTCATCATTCTCGCGGCAACCCTGCTGATTTTCGCTGCCTTCGGCCTACACGTCTATCTGGGTGGAGCCTACGAACAACGTACGTTCGTCGCCATGAGCTTGCGGGCGATCGTATGGGCGGTGGTCGTGGCGCTTGTGTGGCGCGGGCCCTTGAGCGGTCGGATCAACCGCTCGAGAACGCAATTGTGAATAGCACGTTCCAGGTGCAACCGACGGAGGTCTGGCCATTCGCACGCCGATTCTCACGTTCGTACTGACGGCCGTATGTCTTGCACCAGTGGACTCTCTGGCGCTGGGTGACGGGGTCGCCGCGGCAGCAGAGTGTCAAGCGAAAGACGTTATCAAGTTCCGAGGTGCGACTGCGAGGCTGGAGAACGACCTATTCGTCGGTACCGACCAGAACTACACCAACGGCTTCGCATTGTCGTTCCTGTCGCACGACATGGTGGACAGGCCGCAGCCTGACTGCCTGCCGCTTCCGGTTCGCCTGCATGCTCGAGTGATCCAATTCCTGAATCCTGGCTACTGGGCCGAGGCTGAGAACTCCGCGACTACGCAGAATGTGGTGGTGAAGTTTGGCCAGTCCATGTACACCCCCGAGGAGTTC
>Ga0138256_10008317_pt1 | contig 10912 bp, 5 predicted proteins | sample KNB2016incub_MG_FD_105486 | JGI IMG/M metagenome (GOLD analysis project Ga0138256, IMG submission 105486) | Active sludge microbial communities from wastewater in Klosterneuburg, Austria - KNB2014incub_MG | ecosystem: Engineered > WWTP > Activated sludge > Unclassified | place: Austria... | reverse complement strand
TACATTTATTAGGTTTATTCTTTACGATATGCCATAGCTTTATGCAGGTGAATCAGCTTAAAATTTTTGGATAATCCGTGAAGTGATTCTGAATATCCAACGAATAAATAGCCACCTTTATTCATAGATTCACAAAGATTTTCAATCACTTTTATTTTAGATTCAACATCAAAATAAATAAGAACATTACAGCAAAAAATTACATCCATTCCTCGCATTGAATTCATAGCCGATTGGTCGAATAAATTAAAGTTATGGAAGGAAACTGAACTTCTAATTTCGGGGCTTAGGTGATAACTATTACCTTCTTGGTAAAAATATTTTTTTAATATTTCAGGTGAAACATTTCGCACAGCATATTCTTTATAAACACCTCGTCGGGCTGTTTCCAAAACTGCATTGTTTATATCAGTACCAATTATCTGAAATTTAACATTGGGATAAAGCGGTTGAATTTTCTCGGCAATAATGATTGCAATAGTATATGCTTCCTCACCACTTGAAGTTGCCGCACTCCATATTTTTATTGTTGGGTTTGTTTCACCATGTTCTTGATGAAATTTGATAAGCTCTGGAATTATAACGTGTTCCAATACTTCAAACTGCTGTTCGGTACGAAAAAAATACGTTTCATTAATCGTAATTGATTCATACAAAGCGGGAATTTCTATACGCCCTTCGGGTGAATGAAGAAATGTAAAGTATTCTTCAAAAGAATATAATTTGTGAGTTATGAGGCGTTTTGCTATTCTCGATTCGAGAAGTTCTTTTTTTGTGTCGGTAAAATATATTCCACTATGCTGATAAATAAAATCACGAAATTCCTTAAATGTATCATAATTCATTTCAGTGGGAGCCCCCAGTTTAGATTCAGATTTGCTGGGAGGAAGATGAATTATAGCCGGTTGGATTATACCTAAACTCATACGTAATTAATAATAATACTTAGTACAAACAATAAGAATAAATATTCTCACTACGTTCAATTTACAATAACTTTATTGAATTGTTCAATTTATCGGCAATATACAACAAAAATTTATCTGTAAATTAATTAATTTACTAACTTCTCCTATGTAAGAATATTTCTATTCAACTGATAAAGAATAATTGCACTTGCCGCTGCAACATTGAGCGAGTCAATTTCCTTTTGAATAGAGATGGAAATTATAGCATCACTCGCTCCAAGAATAGTAGAATCAATTCCGTTTCCTTCATTCCCAAAGAGAATTACAGAGTTTTTGGGGAAAATAAAACTACGTACATCGTGTGCGTACTCTGCAAGTTCGGAACTAATAATAGTCGCATTAAATTTGTGTTTCAACTGAACAAGTACTTTTAGCATATCTTCAATAAAATAAACATCTAAACCAAAAACAGCACCTATTGAAACTCGTACCGCACGTCGCAAATACGGACTACTCGTAGCAGTATCAACAAGTATTGAGCGCACACCGAATGCCGCACAGTTCCGCATAATTGCACCTACATTTTCAGAATTAATAATCCCACAAAGTGCCACCGCAGGAAATATAATATCTTCTATAGGTTTAGCTTTCGGTTGAATCCCAATCGCCATAATTCCTTGATGCAGTCGAAAACCGACAATTTCATTCATTATGGTTTTATTGGAAGTAAGGAGTTGGTGGTCGGTTAGGTTTCTCTTGTTCAGTAATTCCGAGTATTCATTATAAAATTCAGGTAAAGCAAAAACTGATAGTATTTCAATGGTGCTTTTGAGTAGAGTACGAGTTGTTTTTGTACCTTCGGCAATAAATATTCTTGCTTCAGAATGACTTTGAGGTGTGCCGTGTAAATTACGGTATAGCTCAATTCGTGGGTCATCAGCAGAAGTTATGATTATCATGGGAATATTTTCAAAGACAACTTTAAGGAGAAATTACAAATCTCATGAAAATATTTAATTAATGATGTATTTAGTAACAATTATTTTGATGTATAATCAAATATTTTCATAGACAATGTACAAAAGAATCGTGGAATATTGGGAATTTGTACATTAGTAGTAACTAAATTAAACCATTCTTCATTTATTATTATTGTGCTGTTTAACACCGAACTAAAACATAGTGTTATCTATATTATTTTGCTGCAATTTATCATGTAATTAGATACAAAAGGTCGAGAAATTACTTCCTCCAAACTTTTATATTTTACATCAAATAATTTACCTAACCACAGGCACGATAATAAGTTTGCTATTTTTTCTAAATTGAAGTTTTATTGCATAAACTCCACTTGGCACTTTAGGAAAAGGAACAGAGAATTCTCCTGCTTCTCTTACACCATCTGAAACGATAGAAACTTGTCTTCCGGCTTCATCAAATAATCCTAAGGAACAAGCCCCAACTTTGGGAAGATTAACAGTAATAAATCCGGAATTAACGATTGGATTTGGCGTTATTCTAAGTGCAATATCATCATCAATTTCACTGGATTCAACGCTATTGGCAAATTTTGTCGTAAAACTTCGTACTTCGCTCCAAGAACTTATTCCTGCCGAATTACTTGCCCGAACGCGCCAATAATATTTTGTCGAAGCATCTAAACCATCAAAATTTAGACTTGTTTGTAATAGATTAGATTGGTCGTATATCGTTGTCGAAAAATTATTGTTTATAGAAAGCTGAGCATGGTAAGCAGTTGCATCTATGACAGAACTCCATTCCATTTTTCCTGAAAATTCTACATGTTGTGCTGCGTTTTGGGGCAAAGTCAGCATTGGAGAAAGTGGAGCAATAATTTGCTTTTCTGTTGTAAAATTCCATACTTCACTCCAAGGACTTGCACCAAAAGTATTACTTGCCTGAACACGCCAATAATACCTAATTCCATCCGAAAGACCACTTAAGTTTTGAGTGAGAGAATCACTTGTATTGTCCAATATTGGGTTTGCAAAATCTGCTGTTGTTGACAATTGAACTTTATAAAATTCAGCAGCGTTTGTAGGATTCCAAGAAAGTGTTGTATTCAGTTTTATAGTAGTGGAATTATTCATCGGCAGAGCAAGTATTGGCTTATCAGGTAATTGCGGTTGATTTTTTGCATACTCGATAATTAAGACACTTGATGGAGGTATTGAAAAATATCCATTTGAATTCTGGTTTATAATTTTTTCTGTAAAAGTTTCGTCAGATGGAGAAGTGGCTGATAAAATTCTTGCCCTTACTATATTATACCCACTAATTCCATTTACTTGCAGCTCATGAGTTTTGAGTAATTCCCGATTGACTGAAATTATATTCAATTTTAACTTATCATTTGTAGCAAAAGCACTTGTGTTCACACTATAAGGATTAGCGTCATTACCTGTTTCAGAGGTATTTGTTGTTATAACTGAATAATCTAACGATAACGGATACAGCATTTTATACATCCGAGCAACGGGCATCAAAGTAAATAATCCATTTAATTTTCGAATGGGGTGCCAAACTGCTGAAGGCATTCCATATACCCAAAAATTTACACGTTCTAAATTATTTATTTTACTCATTCCCAGTATAAAATCAACACTTAGAATTGTTCCTTCCCATTGCATAGCAATATCTTTTTCGGACTGAGTTGGATTTGTTTGTGGAATTCCTTGTGCATAATCTCCCAGAATTATTTTCAAATCATGATTTTTAGCACTATCGGCTAAAGCAGTATAAATAGATACAAATTTTGATACTTTTGTTTGTAAGCCGGATTCCACCGGAAACGCATGTGGAGAAATTCCATAAATTTTTCCCGAAGCAACTAATGGTGAATTTAATATAGTCGAATGCCATGTTTGCACTCCAATATTGGTACCAACTGTTGCTAATGTAATGTGTATAGTAGGGTCAATTGCCAACATTGCATCTATAATTGGTGAAATTAAACTAAGGTATGATTTACATCCTGCTACAGAAGCACCAAATTCATGGCTTGCCCATGGTTCATTACCCATATTCCAAAGTTTAATTCCATACGGTGCGTTGTGTCCATTTGCTGCTCTTAGTGCTGCCCAATCTATACCTCCACCCGGATTCGAACCATCATTAACAGCGTTTGTATATTCAACCCAATCAGCACAATATTGAATAATATTTGGCATTGCTTGCCTTTGTTGAATAGGGTCTGGCCAGATTATAGCAGAATCATAAATAGGAAGCATTATATGGACATCTGATGGTTTTACCCCTTTTGCGGCAGTCCACGCCATAAACTCGTCAAAACCAAATTCCACTGCTTGCGATGCACCTAATCCACCTAAAATATTTTGATGTGGACGAGATGATGCAGGTAATCCTATTGATTTTTTCCAATTAAAACCTGAACCTATACCATTTCCGGGATACCTCAAGGACGATACGGGGAAATCGCCAAACAATGGTTCAACTTCGGAAATTAATGTTCCATCTGTATTAAAATAACCCACCTGCCCATTAGTACCTGTCATACCGGTTCTTGAATCCATAGTTATACCGAACAATAACTTACTATTCGGCATGACAGTTATATTTATATCAACATTTGTTGTTGCAGTGGGTTGAGCAATTGACATGCCTAATGTTAAAGTGAAAGCAACAATAATCACTAAAATCGGGTTGAATGTTTTCATAATGTTTCTCTGTTTTTGCTAAAAAAAACTGTACATTAAACTCAATCAATCTATGAAAGGAATTTTAGTTACAAATCTCTTAGTAGATTATTCATCAAATCCTTTGGTTACTAAATTTCAATTATACTTTTCATAGTTTTTTTCTACACAATAGAATTAGCACTCTAACTGTATATATTAAAAATAGATTAAGGGTATTTTCTTGTAATAATTTATTAAAACAGTAAATTTAGTTTCCTACAAAATGAATACTTCTAATATCATATCACGAGTTCTTTCCCCCGAAAATTCTTGCAAGAATTACTCTCTCTATGTAATTTGCAGTTGTTTCTTTATTCTCCGAAACATAACTGTTACTTATGAAACTTCTTATTTCGTCGTTAATTCTTTTGTTTGCAATAGGTAGTGTTCATTCACAACCGCCGACCATAATTTCAGGTATTATTAACTCTTACGCTAAAGTTACTACAATTGACTATTGCTCCAGAGCGATTGGCGTAACTTCAACAGCAGGTTTTTCGATAGGCGACCGAGCAATTATCATTCAAATGAAAGGTGCGGAAATTGACACAACAAACTCACCTGATTTTGGAACCGTTACTCGATATAATGAAGCGGGAAATTTTGAATTTGTTACCATTGAATCTATCTCAACTAATTCCTTCCGTTTAAAATACTTACTTGTCCAAGACTATAATCCTGAAGGTGCTGTCCAACTTGTTCGTGTGCCACGATACATCACTGCTTGGGTTCAGGGTGCTGCGCTGACTGCACCTGCTTGGGACGGTTCAACAGGTGGGGTTCTAGCGTTCGAGGCATCAGGTGCAGTGGATATTCTCAGTTCAATAGATATGAGCGGCAAAGGATTTCGGGGAGGTGAATTAAATACGGGTTCTATTATCCAAAATAATGTACCGGAATATTATTCCACGCTGTCATCTAATCGTGGCGGCGGCAAAGGTGAGTCCATTGCAGATGTTGATTCGTTGCGATCTGCCGCACGCGGTGCTCTTGCAAGCGGCGGCGGCGGTGGAAACCAACATAATGCAGGTGGCGGCGGTGGCGGTAATGGCGGAAGCGGTGGAATGGGTGGACGTGAATATTCTACAAATACCTCTGGATTAATTAATGGAGGAATTGGCGGACGTAAGCTCGATTTTACAGGTAGTTATCCAAAAATATTTATGGGTGGAGGCGGCGGAGCGGGACATCAAAATAACGGAGTCGGGAGCAAAGGTGCAGCAGGTGGAGGAATAATTATTATCAAATCCGGTGTGCTGGTTGGGCGCGGTAATATTATTGCAGCAAACGGAAATACTCAGACATCAAATACGACTAACGACGGAGCAGGCGGAGGAGGAGGTGGCGGAACTATTTTCCTTGATGTTGAACGTATTACTTCACCTGTCAGAGTAGAAGCCCGCGGCGGGAATGGAGGAAATATAAATACTGCTCAACCTCACGGGCCGGGTGGTGTTTGCGGTGGCGGCTCGATTGCTGTAAATTCTACTCCGCTATTAGACAGTATTATTCCTTCTATGAATGGAGGGAATGCCGGCATAATTCTTAATACTACTAATTCTTATGCAGCAGAAGCAGGGCAACCGGGAGGAAACAAAATTGGACAGATAATTCCCGAAGGAAATGCAAACCCAGTTGTTGCACAAGTTGCAAAAGATACTGCAATATGTCCGGGAAGTGTTGCACTCATTGGTAAATCTGCATTCGGAGGACGCAAACCATATAGTTATTCATGGAGTCCTTCCCTTGGTTTGGATAATTCATCTGCTGAATTCCCCAATGCTTCCCCACCAATCAGCACACTTTATACTGTTACCGTAACCGATAGTACCGGCTGCAAATCACAGGCGCAAGTATTTGTGAATCTTTACGAGAAACAGACTATTTCTGCCGGCGAAGATACCGCTATCTGTCTTGGTTCTTCTGTTCAAATTCAAGCAATTGGACGTGGAATCATTAGATGGTTTCCACCATTAGGACTCAGCAATCCCTCGATAGCAAATCCAATTGCTACGCCAACCGAAACAACGACCTATCATCTTATTGTTACCGACAGCAACGGATGTTCTTCCGAAGATAGTATAAGTATTCGTGTTCACCCGCAGCCAATCGTAACTCTAACTTCAACAGATACAGCATTTTGCGAGGGAGATTCGATTGTGATTTCGGCAAGTGGAATTTCGGGCACAGCTCCTTATAGTTACCGTTGGTCGCCAAATTCAGGTATTTCCGATATAAATTCACCTACTCCTATTTTTTCACCAAACGTAACAACTCCATATACTGTAGTGGTAACCGACGCAAGTGGCTGCTGGTCAACTGCAAAGCTAACTATTCATGTAAATCCACTTCCAATTGCTGATGCAGGTTCTGATATTCCAATATGTTACGGCGATACAACTGAGCTTTCGGGCAAAGGTGCCGTAAATTATTCATGGAGTCCCGCAGTTGGATTAAGTTCTACTTCTATATCTAATCCACTTGCTTCACCTCGCCAAACAACTACATATTATCTCACCGTCGTAAATTCTAATGGCTGCACTTCTACCGACAGTATGCGTGTGGTTGTCCATCCATTGCCGCAATTACCCGAACTTACTCTTGCCACCGATACGATTATTTCAACCACAACAACACCTGTAGTGCAATACACTTGGTTCTATGAAGGACTGCAAATTCCCTCTAAACACGAGCCGATTCTTATTGCTGAACAATCAGGAAAATATACACTTACGATTACCGACACAAACGGCTGTACTTCAACATCATTACCGATTGAAATTATTCTCGGTAATGCTATGCTTGCAATTGAAAATACTTGCGCTTCGCCCGGAGAAATTGCAACTATTCCTATTCGTTTGCTTTCGGCAAAAAGTATAGCCGAAACTCGCGCCACTCTTATCGAACTAACTATGAGTTTTAATGCTTCAATTTTACTTCCGCTTGACCAAGATTTTCTGGAGAATAGCGTGGTGAACGGCGAAAGATTTGTTCGGCTTCGCATACCTATTACATTTAATTCCAATGGGTTACTACGAAATTTAAAATTTGCTGTCGGACTTGGTAATGATACTGAAACAGCGGTTAAATTTACACAGTATTCATCAATTGGCGGGCGAATTTATTTAACTGACAGTATTGGTAGATTTTGTGTGGAGGGAATTTGCAAAGAAGGTGGTGTGCGGCTCTATCGTGCCGATGCTGGTAATGCTAAACTTACGGTTGCATCACCACAACCGATACAAAACTCAGCACATATTGGCATTACAACTGTTGAAAATGGACAAACAACGCTTTCTCTTGTGAATATTCTTGGTCAGCGTGTAGCCACAGTACTAAACGAACAACTTACATCAGGCAAACGCAGTATTGAGTTTGATTGTGCACTTCTGAATTCAGGAACCTATCTTTTAGTACTCCAAACTCCTACCGAATATATCACACAAATTTTGTATGTTCAATAAGGAGTTATTTTACAGTCGGTTGGAATAAAAGTACCACTAAAATTTAATTGTTTTTTTATTCAACCAACTTTAAATAAATCTATACAAGCGAGGACCTAAGTCAATCAAGAATTTGAAAAGCAATTTTTCAATAAGTCATGAAAAATAAACTATTAAATCTTAGTATAATACTCACATCGCTTATAGGATACTTAGAATGGGGGAAAAGTAATACTTCCTTTTTGTTTCAAGCAGAAGCAGAAGTGTTGTCAAAACTTTTTCAAGACCCTATTTCTGTTCTTCACCCGCTAACGATACTTCCATTATGCGGGCAAATTATATTAGTTTTTACCTTATTTCAAAGAAAGCCAAGTAAGGCACTGACATTAATAGGATTGGCGTGTTTAAGCATGTTGTTATTAGTTGTATTTATAGTTGGGTTGCTAAGTTTCAATTACAAAATCATTGGCTCGACTATACCCTTTTTGATAGCGGGAGTTTTGACAATGGTACATTATCGGAAAAGAAAAGCACTCTAACACATAGTCCTTGCCAAATACAATCACCAATTAACTTTAGTTAAACAAAATATTATGTGCCTATCTATGCGACTAATTCAAACTGTTTGGCTACGGTTTTTCTGCCGGATGCGAGCGGGCGGGTTTGAGAAAGTGGAGAGGGTGAATTGTCTGAACCGCTGATTGTAAGAATGATTGAATTATAGTGATTTTTTGGTTCAGTACTTCTGTGTTCTTTGTGGAAAAAACCTTGTAAGTTTTTATATTTTTTTTTCTTGCATGGTATTTTCAATTTCTGTAATTTGCCGCTAAAGATAATGGTTCATATGTACCTTATATTGAAGGTACTTTTTTATTTTTAGGATACTATGTATGAAAACCTCTTTATTGTTAATATTTTTGTATTGTCTATCCATAATTTCTCCTGCCTTCGCTCAGCACGAAGCAGATAATTGGTACTTTGGAAGGTATGCAGGGATTTCGTTCAAAAATGGCACACCTATAGCATTGAATGATGGACAAATAAATACTGTTGAAGGTTGTGCTACATTCTCTAATAAAGTAACAGGCGAATTACTATTTTATACAGACGGTGTAACCGTTTGGAATGCTGGACACCAAGTTATTAAAAATGGAACAGGGCTCAAAGGGGGAGGTTCTTCCACCCAAAATGCTTTAATTATTCCTAACCCTTCAAATAATTTAGAGTTTTATATTTTTACGGTTTCTGAAGTAGAATCAAAAGAATGCAAACTTTTCTATTCTTTAATTAACTTCACATCTTTAGGCGGTGAAGTTATTTCTAAAAATAATTTTTTGATAGATAGTGTTTCTGAAAAGCTTACAGGAGCTTTAGACTGTTCTGGCAAAGGGTTTTGGGTACTCACCCACCATAAAGCACGGAGCAAATTTTATTCATTTCATGTAACAGCAAAAGGAGTGGAAAAAATACCTGTAATTTCGGTTTTTCCTTCTGAGATTAAAGATTTTAGAGCGGGATATATGAAAATATCACCGGATAATTCTAAAATAGCATTAGTTGAAACTACATTTAACATTGGCTCTCCAAGCGACTTAGTTTTATTTGATTTTAACGCTTATTCAGGGAAAGTATTAAATAATAGAATTTTAATGAATGGGCAAAATCAAACTATTTTCTACGGAGTTACATTTTCCTCAGATAATACAAAGTTGTATGCTACTGGGTTTCCAAGTTCTCTCTTTCAGTTTGAAATAAATTTGTCAACAGAAGACTCTATACGTAACTCAATTGTTTTTATTAAAGTAGCTGAGGATATTGCTGCATTACAATTAGCTTCAGATGGTAAGATTTATGCCGCTCAGTGGAATCTAAATAAATACCAAAGTTCAAAATATTTAGGTGTCATTAATAAACCTAATTTTAAAGGAAGTAGTTGTAATTTTCAAGCAAATGCAATATTATTGTCTGGAAGTTGCAATTTAGGGCTTCCCAATTTCATGGATTATATTTTTAATCAAGATGGAATACCAGAGTTTTCTTGTATTCCGCCTCACTCAAGTACCAAATCCGATAGCGGTTGCCTTGGCAATACTCTAAAATTTACCGACCTCAGCACACAAAACCCCACCAAAAGAGAATGGTTCTTTGAAAATGGTACTCCTGCAACCAGTACCGATAGTATCGGTACAGTTGCGTACTCAAAAATCGGTAAGCATTCTGTTCGACTTATAGTTAGTAATGATTATGGCAGTGATACAACATTCACACAAGCAATAATATTTCCATTCCCAATTGCCAACGCCGGCATTGACAAAACCATTTGCCCAAATTCAAGCACCCAACTTGGCGCACCTCCCGAAGCCGGCAACACGTATTTTTGGTCGGATAATATTCCGGTGAATGAACGTTCATTTAGTAATCCAACAGTTAAACCAGATTCAACAACCGAGTATATTTTGAAAGTTACGAGTGTGAATGGTTGTGTGGCGTATGATACCGTTTTGGTAACCGTCGGTACGATTACCGCCAAAGTTTCGGCTGATACTGCGCTTTGTTTTGGTTCGAGCGTAGAACTTTTGGCGAGTGGCGGAAGCGAATATTTGTGGTCGCCGAGTGTTGGGTTAAATGATACAACTGTTTCAAACCCGATTGCAACTCCAACTGTAACAACTGTTTACAAAGTTCTTGTTTCAAGTGGAACATGCAAAGATTCTGCTTCGGTAACGGTAAAGGTCAATCCACTTCCGACGGCAAATGCAGGAAAAGACCAAACAATTTGCGCGGGTGAACCCGTTCAAATCGGCGAAAACCCAACGTCTGGAAATACTTATTTTTGGACACC
>Ga0138256_10008316_pt1 | contig 10912 bp, 11 predicted proteins | sample KNB2016incub_MG_FD_105486 | JGI IMG/M metagenome (GOLD analysis project Ga0138256, IMG submission 105486) | Active sludge microbial communities from wastewater in Klosterneuburg, Austria - KNB2014incub_MG | ecosystem: Engineered > WWTP > Activated sludge > Unclassified | place: Austria... | reverse complement strand
CGGGTCTTATCGCCTAAAATGCTTCCCTTACTTTGTTGTGAAGACGGGTCAATAGCAAGGACCGCCACTTTGTGCCCAGTATTGACAAAATGGGCGCCTAAAACTTCGATCATGGAACTCTTTCCTACACCAGGTGCGCCCGTTACAGCGATCTTCATTGCCTTACCCAAGTAAGGCCAGGCCAGTGTAAGCAAATTTATTGCCTGGGATTGATGTGCCGGAAGGGTGGATTCCAACAAAGTAATTGCTCTGGCGAGGAAAACTTTGTTGCCTTGCCTTATGCCCTGAAAAAGTTCATTTATGTCCGGATCAAAAGCCATATTTCGAAACCCTTTGTTGTGAATACAAAAGTAAATTATTTCAATACTTATTTGAGTCTTAATTACATATTAACCTTACAGGCCATTGCCCCTTTTATATCCATACATTATGCAAATAAATTAAAGGCAAAAAATTTCTACCCAATTATCCTGAATTAACTGATTCTGACATTGAATATTGTTTACATTTGTGTAAAAGGATAATAAAATGAAAACAGAACAAACAGATGTATTGATCATAGGCGCAGGGCCGTCAGGTTCAGTCGCAGCAGGAATATTGCAACAAAAAGGTATAAATACAATTATAGTAGAAAGAGAGCAGTTTCCACGTTTTGTCATAGGTGAAAGCCTATTACCCGGTTGTATGCAACCGCTGGATGATGCAGGTCTAATAGATGACCTGAAGAAAATGGGTTTTCAGGAAAAAACCGGAGCACTATTCTTAAGGGGCACAGAAACTTGTGATTTTAGTTTTGAAGACCAGTTTTCCGATGGTTGGAACTGGACCTGGCAAGTACCCCGGGCTGATTTTGATAAATGCATGACTGACAATTTACAACGCCGTGGAGTGGACATTCGTTTCAGACACAGTGTCACAGACATTAAGTTTGATGGTACTGACTCTGTAACTACCGTTGAAGATGCTGAGGGTAATAAAACAACTATCCAGGCTAAATTCATCATTGATGCCAGTGGATATGGTCGGGTCATACCCCGAATGTTTGGCCTGGATAGACCCTCTGAGTTGCATCAGAGAAAGACCTATTTGGTTCACCTGACAGATACACGCAGAATGGAATATCAGCAACCAAACCGGATCCATGCTGTCATTCAGGGTAAAGATAGTTGGATTTGGGTCATTCCCTTTGCTTCCGGACTCACATCACTGGGATTCGTCCGTCTTCCTGAATTATTCCCTGAAGAAACAGGAGATTTGGAGAAATATTTCAGAGGATTGATAGCTGACGAGCCAATACTGGCTGAGCGTTTCAAAGATCAGGAAATCAAACTCGGACCAAGAATACTCAAAGCCTGGAGTATCTCGACTTCTTGTTTCTATGGTGATGGTTTTGTATTGACAGGGAATGCAACAGAGTTTCTGGATCCGATATTTTCAAGCGGAGTTACTATGGCAGTCGTATCTTCATCATTGGCAGCTAATCTAATAGCAGATCAAATGAATGGCCGGCAGGTAAATTGGGAAAAAGAATATAAAGATGCATTGTTAAAGGGAGTAGAAGTATTTAAAACCTACATCAAGGGATGGTACACCGGCGAATTACAAAAGATATTTTTTACACCAATGTTGGCGCCCAAAATAAAATCACAGATTTGTTCTGTACTGGCCGGCTATGTCTGGGATGATAAGAATCCATTCGTGCGTTCACACAATGAAAGTTTCAAAAACCTCGTTCGTCTGATCGAAGAAAATGAAGCAGCAAATGGATAAATCAGGTCAATTTGGATAACGCCAAATTGAAAATAAATACCGGATTCATCGTTAATTTATATTTAAACACACCACGAAAAAATGGATACTAATTTATATGACCTGACGGGTCGACAGATGAAGAAATGGAATGAGATAAAAGCAGAAAACTCATGGATGTTATTCAAGGTTATTTCAGAATTTGTAGAAAGTTTTGAGCGACTGAATAAGATCGGGCCTTGCATTTCAATCTTTGGTTCGGCTCGTACACCAAAAGATTCACCGTATTATACGCTCGCTGAAAAAATAGGCAAACGGCTGACAGATGAGGGTTTTGGTATCATCACCGGTGGTGGTCCGGGTATTATGGAAGCAGGCAGCAAAGGTGCTTTCAATAATGGTGGTGTATCTGTCGGGCTCAATATCCACCTGCCTTTTGAGACAGACTCTAATCCCTATATCGATGCTGATAAAAATCTCCAGTTGCGCTATTTTTTTATCCGTAAAGTCATGTTTGTAAAATATGCACAGGGTTTTGTCGTCATGCCCGGTGGCTTCGGCACCCTCGATGAACTCTTCGAAGTACTGACTCTGATACAAACACAGAAAATCAGTAAGGTACCTATCGTATTGGTAGGCACTAAGTTTTGGTCAGGATTACTCACTTGGGTTAAGGAGGTCGTATGCGACACCGAGCGCAATATCAAACCCACAGATCTGGATCTTATACCCGTCACTGATGATGTCGATGAAGTAGCACGCATTATTACTGATTTCTATGCCGGTGAGAAAGAAGTCAGGCTACGACCGAATCTGGACCTGACCTGAGGTGAAGAAATGAATTGAATTGAAAGCAGGCAAATAGTGATTTTTAGAATGGTATAAACCAAGAGAAAAAATAGTAATTTTTGCACAATTTCAACATTTAAAATGGAGTTAATTCCATTTTATTAACTCCCTTTATCCGGATTATTTCAAACTATATATCGCATACAATTTCAGATTTATTCTATTTACCGGATTTTCAGTCAGATAAAGCCTATTCTTCAATATAAAATAGACGGCATCAATACCCCATCCCAGCTTATTAAAATTCTTCTGTCTGAATGGATAGTTTTCAAATGAAAATCCCAATGCGATATTTTTCGAATCAAAATTATCCTTATCCACCGGAATAGTAACTCGATCTGTTTTTACTCCCCCTTCATAAAAAGTATAATTCACAGCAGGAGCTATTACGTAGCGAAACTCAGACAATAAACCGAGCTCCGACCTCCCTAGAATATAATTTATACTCAAGGGAACCCCTATCTCAAAAAACCTTATCCTTGTTTTCAGTAGTGAGTATCTATAAAATTGACCATTATGCCCACCTGTGCCAAACTTAAGATCTGAATCTAACTCCTGGCGCAGCGTGGAATAAGCCACCAATAAACCACCCTTGAAGTTCAATTTTTCTAAAATTGGTATTCCCACTTTAAAATCAATTTGTGCGCCCCAACCAGGCATGACCCGCTCCCCAAATAACTTATACATACCACTATCGGACAAAATCGCATTCTCATGCTTTGATCCCTGATAGATGATGCCAGTGGAAAGTTCGTAACCGCGTCCTTGGCCTTGCATCAGAAAAGGCAAACATCCAAATAAGAATATGATTACTTTTCTTTTCATTCACTTCACACGTTTAAGCACTTTATATGAGCAGCGGTTTAAGTAATTCTTAATTCTTCAATTTTGTTTCCTATTGTCATTTGTTTCATTTCTGTTTCCAATGCTTGAAAGTCTGTTTTTTGAACAGATTTGACAATACTTCCGTTGCTTAGTAAATGTATTTCATCGCAATTGTCGCTCAATGTTGAGAAAATATGTGATGAAATAATAACTGTTTTGTTAAGTTCTTTTAGTTTATGTATAATTTCCGTGATAATAATGTTGCTTTGTATGTCCACACCGTTAAATGGCTCGTCAAGTATAAAATATTCGTTGCTTTGCAAAAGAATTGCTGTCAATGCTAATTTCTTTTTCATTCCTGTTGAATAAGTAGAAGCATATTGGCTTAATGGTAAGTCAAAAATGTTTCTGTCGTCAATGTCAGTTATTTTTATGTTCCTTGCGTTGCATAGCAACTGAATATATTCTTTACCTGTAATTTTTTGAAAAAAGAATGGCTCAGTCAATAGCAAACCAAGGCGGTTTTTAATTGGATTAGAGTTTGAGCTTATTTCGCCTTCGTAATCTTCTAAGTCTGCGATGCATCTGAACAAAGTCGTTTTTCCTGCACCATTTTCGCCTACAATACCATATACTCTTCCTTTGTCAAATTTTATATTGATGTTTGTCAGAACTTCCTTTGTTCCGTATTTCTTAGATAAATTTTGGATTGTAATCATTTCAATAAACTACTAAGACGGTTTTCGGATTTTTTGAACAGGTAAGGAATTAGAACGACGAGTAAAGGCGGGAACAAAATACAAAGAGCTAACAGAATACCCTGTGTAATGTTCATTTCATCTGGATAAGCAGCGTATTTACTAACGATTATGCAAATTAGAAACGCCCAGGCAACTACAAAGAAAAGTGAGAGAATGGCGATATTTTGAGGATATAAAATTACAAGAACTATTGCTATAGGCAATGCAAGAAAAGCTGAATAAAGCATTGCTGTTTTAATTTTACTAAACAAAAATTCTTTGGCGTTTATGTTGTAGGTCCAAACATAATATTCATTTTCTGGTTTTGAGTAATAACTTAATGTAGTTGCAAACACAAGCAACATTGCGAATACTCCAAGATTAAAGTTGTTTACAGAAACGGCAATAGCTGTCAGTGTGTATGCCGCAAAAAACATGTAAAACGTGTTTCTAAATCCTGTGGTAAATTCAAATGGTCTTTTTGAAAATGGTGTCCAAATAGTAAAATTTAAGGTTGTGCGAAAATTTAGAAGAGCTAAAATTATCGACAAAACAAACAACAGAAATGCAGAAAGAAAGAGTTGTTTGTAAAGAAGAAAAATTAAAAATGGCATTGAGCAAATAAAGTTTTCTGTTACTCTTATTTTTTTCAGTTTTGTGTCGTTAAAACAAATTTTTAAAAATTCTGTTCTTCGGGTTTCTGAAAGTTTTCCGATGAGTGTCAGAGCCGAAAGCATAAAAATATATTCGGCAAATTCTGTCTTGTAGAATAAGTAAATTGAAAGTCCAACAAACCCAACTGTCAAAATGATATACGCAAGTAATGGTTCAAATCCTGTGTCTTTAAACCTACGGTTTGTCATTTTGTATTGAAGTTCAAAATATTCTTTCATTTTAAGTTTTAAGATGTCACCCACAAATGGCCGCTAACTTGCCGCAGTTACAATCCGTGCGGGATTTCGGAGCCGAAAGGCATGAAGCCAGAAACGAATTTAAAAAGAAGAATGAAGATTCCCAAACCAGAATGCCCGAATGGCTTTGTAAGTACTGTTATGTGCTGGGCTAATTGTAAGATTGAATTAAAACATCAGTTGGGATTTTTAATCTATCATGAATAGATCTTATCATTTCCAATGTCAGTTTTCTTTTCCTGTTTAGTATTTCACTTGCTCTACTTTTCGATCCGACAATTTTCGCTAAATCCGATTGAGTATAGCCCATTTGCTCCATCCGGAATTTAATAGCTTCAATAGGATCGGGAAACCCAATGGGGAAATGTTCATCTTCATATTTCTCAATAAGTATGCCCAAAACTTCAAGTTCATCACCTTCAATCGTTCCTTTTTTTGAGTCGAAAATAATTTCAAGCCTTTCCAGTGCTTGCTTATAGTCAGTTTCGCTCTTGATGGGTTTTATAGTCATAACTATTAAATTTTTGTTGCATCAATTTTATCATACTCAGAATGTGTTCCTACAAAACGAATCCAAACCATCTGATAATCATAATTAATTCTGACAATCAACCGATAGCTGTTTCCTTTGATGTTAAACACAACTCTGTTGTCATTTAAGAAGCTTGCACTTGGGTATTCCATCTTGATTTCATTCGGATTTTTCCATTCCGACTTGCTTCTTGAAACCAGGATTTCAATTGCTGCTGACAATCAGAATGCTTTTCCCAAAACTCTCTCAAGATTCTCTTTGAAATTACTCTAAATTCAAACTTCTTTTAGCAAAGATAGGTAAAGTTCCCGATATGGGAAATAATATTTTAAAACTATACGGGTCTGAAATCTGAGTTGCGCTGTAGGCCTTGCTCACAACTCAAAGTAGTATTGATATCCTCCATATCACCAGAAAAGCAACCACAGCGGAGTATCAATCCCGACTTTATCGGGACAGCGTCCTTCAGTTGGGCAGCCTTTACTGAATAGTCAGGAGGCACGGAATGTGTCTCCCCTAATTATTAGGGGTAGTGGATGTGCTTTTGTTTATCCGTCTTAAAGTTAGCGGTAGTTAATAATTTCCTCTGTTGTTTTGAGTTCTGCAAACCACCTACCAATTATTCTATTATGGTACTCAATTGTTTTGTCAGCGTTCATAAATGAGTTATTGTAAGTACTATGGCAGTCACTTACTAAAATAGTGGGAACCCCCTTTCCGAATGCGCTCCTACAAGTTGTATCAATGCAATAATCTGTTTGAAGTCCAACAATAACAAGACTGTCAATCCCCATTTTTTTAATGATTTCAAATAAGTTGGTTTTATAAAAAGAATCAGGGGTGGTTTTATCTAAGTAAATATCCTCCGGTTTTGCATTTATCTTGGTATAAACTTCCCAAGGTTTAGTATCTTTAACTAAATCTTCAGCAGTATGACGAACAAAAATGATGGGTCTATTTTGTTTTCTGAAGTAAGCAATTAAGGAATTGATATGAGTTATTAAGTTTTCGGCCTTATACACTGGTTCGTCAGGATAGGCGAAAAAATCATTTTGAACATCAATGATAAGTAAAGCTTCGTTTTTCATTTTTTATCGGTTTAAAAAAAGTTATTGAATATAACTGTATGTTTCGTAGTGTGTACCAGGACTTGAAATCATTCATTTTAAGTAATCAATGCTTTATCACCTTTCTTTCCTCTAATTACCCGCTCTACATATCCCGCGAAATAAAAAGGAATATTGTCTTCTGCTTCATTCCCGATGCGCATTTTGGTTTTATCAAAAGCAATAATCGAAATTTCAAAATTTGGTTGTCCGGTAAAATCACCTTTATTTTCAGAAAATTAAATATTCTCACTTTATTTATTTTTATTTAATGATTAAAGACGAATTTTAGAATATAGATAATGGCGCAGTCTGTTACTCTAGGACGTTCACCGTAGCACTATTGCCACTCTCTAAGCTACTCTACTGATGCAAGTAGCCCTGTCTTAATATATCAATATACTTTTCAAATATACTGCTTAATTTGTCTTTACTATTTAGTCCTTCACAGTATTTTTCAGGAATTAAGTCAAATCCAAATTTTGCGCCTAAAATACTACCGGCGACACTCGCATTTGTGTCCGCATCACCTCCTTCATTGACTACTTTCAACAGGCCTTCTTCAAAACTTTTCGCATTGAAATAAGCCCATAATCCAGCAGACATTGCTTTTAAAGTATATCCAATCGATTCACTCTCATCTAAGTTTAATACTTCTATTGAAGATTTTTGTGAGAGCTCAATAAATGGCTTTATTCTTTCATCATACCTGTCTGCTATTTGGCACAGTTCCTCTAGTGTCAGATATTTAGATTCATTAAGAAGGTTTGCAATTAGGAGAGTTACGACTACACAGGAGCCAATGCATCTCGGGTCCCAATGGGTTACCTTAGCAATGTTTTCGGTATTTTTTATTACAGCATTATAGTCCCAAAATTCGTATGTTCCTAAAATAGAAGTTCGCATAATCGCTCCATTGGAGGCATTTCTACCCTTTGATAATTTCCATACTATTTCCGATGCTTTATGCGGAAATAAAGCAAATTGGGGCATTCTGACAACATTATAAACAGTTCGTCCAATGCCCATTGGATTAGCTTTGAACCATTTAAATATCTCATCTGCAAAAGCAAATTCATCTACTTTATTTACCTTTAAAATTGAATCACAAATACATAAAAACTGATCCGTATCATCTGTCCAATCTCCAATATTCCACCGACCCCGATGTTTATCCTGAATGATTTGAGAATACTCAGAGATTCCGTTTGGGTAGTACTCCAGAATCTCATTTTTGTTCATAAATTCAGTTCCCAGGCCTAGTGCATCGCCTATTGCTTGTCCATAAAAAACACCTTTTATTAAGTCTATTTGTTTTTCTGTCATTAACTTGAAATTACGCACATAAATATCAGGAAAATTAGAACATCGGCTATGAAAAATCTTTTAATTATTCAGCTCAAACCAATGATTAAAATCATTTGAATGCTTTAGCTTCATTTAATTTGTTGCTGTTTTAGGGGCGTAGCCCTGTTTTCTTTGTAGTAATTGTCATCATACAGAATCAAGGGGCGTAGCCCTGATATACTTCTTGGACTAAGAAATGACCATCCGATTACCTTGTTATGCACTTACACCCATCCAGCCCGTAAGATAGATATCCAACGGACTAAAGGGGCAAGGAAATCGGATAGCCAAATTCAATTGCGATTAGTATATCTGTTGTGAACTTTAGGACACAATAAAAATCATTGCTATATAGCATGACCAATGATTAAAATTAATCCTGATTTGCTGTCATTTTATCTGATTATTCGGGAATTATTCAGCAGAGCCGATCAGTGTCTTTTGTGTCTGCTGAAATGCGTCCAGACCACACTTCAGAAATTCTTCATATTGTCTCGGATCCGGTGTGTAGCCGACCGGTGAATTCAACAGTGTCCCATCTGCTGCGATTAAAGCATAGAGTGGCTGAGAATTATTGTTGAAGTGGAAAGTCTGGAAATAATTCCATTTATCACCGACAGATTTGAGCGGCTTAGGTGCACCATTTTTGTAATACAGTGTCACTTGCTCCTTTGCCGGTAATTCTGCTTTATCATCTACATATAATGAGACTACCACATATTTCTCTGATAATAATTTATATACTTCCTTGTCCGGCCAGACGTGTTCTTCCATCTTGCGACAATTCACACAGGCATAGCCGGTGAAATCGAGAAACACGGGTTTGTTCACTTGTTTTGCATAGGCCAGTCCTTCTTTCAAATCATGAAAGCAATTCAGGTTTTGCGGACATTCATTCGGATGAATAATCGAATAACCCACCGGTGGTGCCAATCCACTGAGTAAAGGCAGAGTAGTGAATGTTTGCGTCTTGTCATTGTAGATAAAGCCGGTCATCATATACACAGCAAAGACCGCAGAGATCAGGCCTAAGCCGATTCGTGTGACCGACAGCTTTTTTATCGGTGAGTCATGTGGAAATTTTAACCATCCAAACAGATAAGCAGCTAATCCGATCGCACAGATTATCCAAATAATAAGGAATGGTTCGATCTTAAGTAAACCCCAGTGTGCAACCAAGTCCGCATTACTAAGGAATTTAAACGCCAGCGCCAGTTCGACAAAACCTAAGACAACTTTGACCGTATTCAACCATCCGCCGGACTTTGGTAGTGTATTCATCCAACCCGGGAAGGCTGCAAACAGCGCAAATGGTAAGGCCAGTGCCAACCCAAACCCTCCCATGCCAGCCGTAAGCTGCCATGCACCGCCGTCTGACGATAATGCACCTGCCAGTAATGAGCCCAGAATCGGACCGGTACAGGAAAATGAAACCAGTGCCAATGTAAGAGCCATAAAAAATATGCCCAAAATACCACCTACACCCTCAGCTTTAGAAGCTTTATTCGTAAGCCCACTGGGTAAGGTAATCTCATAATATCCGAAAAATGAAAAGGCAAAAAAGATAAAAATGATGAAAAAGGCCAGATTGAGCCAGGTATTCGTCGAGATATCGTTGAGAATATTTGGATTGATGCTGTCCAGCAAATGGAATGGTACACTCAATAATAAATAAACACCGATGATGAAAGCACCATAGATAAAGGCATTGGTAAGTCCTTTTTTCTTTGTTGAATTACTTTTGGTGAAAAAGCTAACTGTCAGTGGGATCAATGGAAATACACAGGGCGTTAGCAAGGCAATCAGTCCACCGATAAATCCCAGAAAAAAAATATTCCAGATCGACTTTTTCGTAGAAGTATCCAGCGCCTCTGTTACAGAACATTTTGAAATGGGATTGGCTATATCGATGTTGCTGATCGGGTAGATAGCCGCCAACTCTGAAGTATCAGTACCACCAATCTTACTACTGTCTATTTTCGGTCCTACATCTTCAGCTACCAGCAGTGCACTGGAGGTGTCAGGTGCCGTACTTACAGCCGTTTTTTTTAGCGAATCATGTACCGGAGTGGCATCCGAAGTCTTATGATCTTCCTTTTTTACCGGCGCTTTTAATTTCAATGAAAATGGTACATCCGTAGGCGGCAGACATTGTTCGTCATCACAGGTCTGGAAATAAACACTCCCTTTGATCGATTTTGAATAATCATTTACTTTGACTCTTTGGGTTACGGTGTATTCATCTTTGAATTTGACGAGATCCATCTCAAAAATCTTATCAAACATTTTTTTCATGTGGCCACCTTCCTTGTTTTTGCCTACCAGGGTATAATGGCTGCCTTTTTCAAATGTAATTTCGGCTGGTATTGGTCCGCCCTCTCCGATATGCTGACTATATACATACCATCCTTTGTCAATATTGGCTTTCATGATAATGTCAAATTCATCATCTCCGACTTGTTTGGCATCAAAAGTCCACTTGACAGGATTTAGTATTTGACTGAATACAGGTGTGCTCAGGGTGGAAAAGCATAAAATCAGGAATACAATAAACCGCATGTGTTTTTTATTTCAATATTTAAAGTGACAAAGATAGACAATTGAATTGCTAAAACTTTGTTAAACCTTGTTACTTCTGTCTTTTCATTGTCAAAATCCACTCATTCCTCCTTTTGACATAATATGCCTCCCGCCTGGCAATCTGAAAACCGGTCTTGCCATCCAGGAATCCGAGGTGTATCAGATACACATTAATGAATCGAAATAATGGCGAAAACCAACGCTTGAGCAGATTGAGATTTTTTCCCCGGCTGATTTTGTCTTCCGCTGACAGACGGGCGTAGCGCTCTATTT
>Ga0138256_10008313_pt1 | contig 10914 bp, 6 predicted proteins | sample KNB2016incub_MG_FD_105486 | JGI IMG/M metagenome (GOLD analysis project Ga0138256, IMG submission 105486) | Active sludge microbial communities from wastewater in Klosterneuburg, Austria - KNB2014incub_MG | ecosystem: Engineered > WWTP > Activated sludge > Unclassified | place: Austria... | reverse complement strand
TTGCTGAAGCTTGGCGCCGCCGTGAAGCTGAAGCGCTTGAAGATGACGAGATCTATTGTTATGAAATGGTGTGTGCAGGAATCGATGATCGACAGAAGGGTGAGACGGGGCTACTTTCAACTTCGTTGAAAAGTTGATTGGTAAGTTGGTAATAATCACATGACGTCTACCCATCTTCGCACCATGCGTTACATCGATCTTTTCGCAGGAGCGGGAGGTCTCTCCGAAGGCTTCATCAAAGCAGGGTTTACACCGGTCGCCCATGTTGAGATGGACAAGGCCGCCTGTCTGACTCTAACTACCCGATTGGCTTACCATCACCTTAAGCGAAATGGTCGTGTCGATGAGTATGTCGAGTATCTAAAGGGAAAGACTACTCGCGATGATTTATATGCCACCTTACCTACGGAGCTAAAAAATTCAGTGATCAATGCGAAGATCGATGACGATACATTACCCGCGATATTCAAAACCGTTGATCAACTCGCAGATGGGAATGAGATCGACGTTATAGTCGGAGGACCACCGTGCCAAGCGTATTCGCTCGTTGGTCGTGCTAGGGATGCGAATGGGATGAAAGGGGACGAGCGCAACTACCTCTATAAATTTTACGGTCGGTTTCTAAGCAGATACAAGCCAAAAGCCTTTGTGTTCGAAAACGTGCTCGGCCTGCTGACCGCTGAGAAGGGCAAGTACTACAATGACATGCGAGCTTACTTCAAACGGTTGGGCTATGAACTGGATGATAACATTGTGAATGCGCGTGATTACGGCGTGCTTCAGAACAGGAAGCGTGTACTCATCATTGGCCGTAGGAAAGGCACAGTAAAAAAGGTTGCGTCTGTATTCGAGAAACAGGAATGGAACTATTCTGTGGACACTCTCTTGAGTGATCTGCCCGCGATCGGACCGGGAGCGGGGAGAATTAAGAATGGTAGTTATCGTGGCGAAACCACTGAATACTTGAACCGCTCGGCATTGAGAAATGGCCTTGATGTTCTAACGCAGCATTTTACTCGGCCGCACTCTTCGCAAGACCGTCAGATTTATCGCATTGCAGTGCAACGTTGGAACAAGGGAAAAGTACGGCTGCGCTACACCGATCTTCCGCTAGCACTTCGGACACACAAAAACGTTTCGAGCTTCCTGGATCGATTCAAGGTTGTAGCCGCAAATGAACCCTATGCACATACGGTGGTCGCACACATCTCAAAGGATGGACATCATTACATCCACCCGGACATCGCTCAGAACCGATCACTGTCCGTTAGAGAAGCGGCTCGATTACAGTCATTCCCGGACGACTATTACTTCGAGGGTATAAAAGAAACCAGTCCGCGAACAGCGGCATTCAAACAGATCGGTAATGCAGTTCCGCCATTAATGGCCCAGAGCATAGCCAAGGAACTAAAAGCTAGTTTATGAGTGTTGACCTCTCCCAGTTCACGGCCGAGGATGCCCCACCCAAAGCCGGGGTGATGATCAACACATTCCGGGCTTTCGGTTATGATCTCAGAACAGCTGTTGCCGACATAGTCGATAACAGTATATCCGCCGGTGCGAAGAATGTCTGGATTGATTACAACTGGGAAGGGCCGGACTACTTCATAAGTATTTGTGACGATGGCCTAGGCATGACGCTGCCAGAGCTTATACAAGCAATGACTCCGGGCAGCAAGGATCCGAACGACGAGCGCGCCAGCAAGGACTTGGGGCGATTTGGCCTTGGCCTGAAGACTGCCTCGTTTTCGCAGTGCAAACAACTTACGGTCATTACCCATCGAAAGGGGCGTAATATCATTCACAGATGCTGGGACTTGGACCACGTCAACGCTACCGGTAAATGGTCACTCCTCAACTTCAATCCCTCACCGGAAAAAGCTGATGCGATCGGGGAGCAGGGCACATGCATCGTTTGGAGCAAGCTGGATCGCCTGATCAAAACACCGATCGAAACCGATGAAACTGCACGCAAGGCATATTTTGAAGAGCTTGAAGAAGTACAGAAGCACTTGAGCTTGGTCTTTCACCGCTACATGGAGAGGGGTGAATTGACCATTTTCATGCGTGGTAACAGGCTTGCGCCATGGGACCCTTTCATGAAGGGAAAGCCCGGGGTCCAGATCCTTGCTGAAGAGATACTGGATGATGCGCAGATAACGGTAAAGTGCTACACCATGCCTCACGTCACTCATATCCCAGCTGCAGAACGTCGCGATGCACGTACGGATGAGTGGCCCGATCTGCAAGGATTTTACGTCTATCGCAATAGCAGACTTCTGATGTATGGCGATTGGATGGGAATGGGAGGCCGGTCGGAACCCACCAAGAACGCGCGAATCATGATCGACCTGCCCAACACGCTCGATCATGAGTGGCAGATCGACATCAAGAAATCCACAGCCAAACCACCTGCGCAGATCAAGGAGCATCTCAAACGGCTGGCAAGGCTCACGCGGAATACATCGACCAAGATCCATAAGTTCCGCGGAAACAAGGTTCTGCTTCATGAGAACGCATCATCAATTACATACGATGCGCTCTGGAAAGCTATGGAGGACAGAAACGGCAACTTTGGGTACTCCATCAACGAAGATCATCCGGTGATAAAACACTTCATCGGAAAGGATAGAATAACGGCGAAAGACTTGAAATATGTGCTGCGACAGATTGCCGCAGCAGTTCCAGTGGAGGCAATCATTCAGAATCACAGTGAGTCGGCTTCCAAGCATGAACTGCGGCAACCGCACGGTGAGTTGGATAAGCAGACGATCGAGCTGGCACTCACCATTTACAATGGTCTCATTGGTAGCGGAATGAGTGCGACCTTGGCCGAAAGACGACTTCTGAACACCCAGCCTTTCAGTGAATACCCCGAACTCACCAGCTACCTTAATACTAATTGAAGAGACATGGAGGCTGAACGGAATATCGCCCACATCTTGATCAACTTGGCTAGCAGTAGTCCAACGAAGGATCTGATACGTGAAAAGGCCTTGGTTGCAAAGACATCTGTTGCGGGTAGCACTGTAGACGTCGAAGCCTTGATCGAACAGCTCGAAGCGGATTATCAAGTCTTCAGGCACGAAGCAACCTCACTTGTCAACCCGAAGGTCAAACCATGGCTTAAGGATAAGAAGGGGTCGATCGATTGGCAGTTGTGGCAACGGTATGCGAGCCACCTGAAGACCAAGAGCGCCTCGTTCAACACGGAGGACTTGGATGATATCACGGACAAGATCCTGGACAAATGTGCAGACCCCAAGAGTCCCGGACCATGGGATCGCAGGGGTATGGTCGTTGGCAACGTTCAGTCAGGAAAGACATCGAACTACACGGGGCTTATCAACAAGGCTGCGGATGCTGGATACAAGATGATCATTGTGATCGCGGGAATCCACAATACTCTTCGCAAACAGACACAGGAACGTATCGATGAAGGTTTTATCGGCCGGAATAGCGCTCAATTGCTCAAGCGAGTGAAAGCGCAGTCCATGGGTGTGGGTGAGTATCCTGTTGATGTAGATGTTTACTCCTATACTTCTTCGGATGAGAAGGGAGACTTTAATCGAGCAGCGGCCACTCGGCTGAATGTTCCGATCAACGGGAGCAACCCGACCGTATTGGTTATCAAGAAGAACAAGAGCATTCTTGAGAACCTGATCCTCTGGCTTGCCCAGTTCGCACAGAAGAATGCGGATGGTGATCACAAAATCTACGACGTTCCCGTCCTTGTTATCGACGACGAAGCGGATAGCGCCTCTGTGAACTCCGGTACGGAGGATGATGTCAAGACCATCAACCGATATATCAGGGTGCTGCTGAATCTTTTCGATAGAAATGCTTTTATCGGATACACGGCTACGCCCTATGCCAATTTGTTCATTCCGTCTTCCTGGAATCGAGAACTGAGGACCACTATTGGTGGCGAATCCTTCAGGATCGGTGAGGACCTCTTCCCTCGAGACTTCATCATCAATATTCATCCACCCAGCAACTACATAGGCGCCACAGAGGTGTTCGGTCACGGTGAAGCCGGTAACGAGGACATCCCCGACCCCCTGCCGATCATCAGGGATGCATTAGACCAAGAATCCTACTTCCCTGCACACATCACCAAGGAAAATAAGGAACAGCTTCCAGAAGGACTGCCTGCCAGCCTCAAACGAGCCATTCAGTCCTTCATCCTTACCTGTGCAGTTCGGCGGTTGCGAAATCAAGCCGACAAGCACAATTCAATGCTCGTGCACGTTGCGCTCCGTGTGGCTTGGATCGATCGTATCGCTCGCTTGGTAAATGAGACTCTACACGACTACAGGAATCAGATCCAACTGAATGCCGGGCCGCTGCTCAAGGACCTTGAGCAACTCTTCGAGGAAGACTTCGCGGACACCACAGCGACAGTGCTGGCTAACCTGAAGTACAATGACCCTGCGATCAAGCCAGCAACTTGGAATGCCGTTAAAGCTGAACTAGCAAGTGCAGTTAGCAAGATACAAGTGCGATCAGTTCATGGCCAGAGGAGACTACAGGACCTTGAGTACAAGAGCATTGAGGAGCTTAATTATGAGGAATATGATGGCAGTGGTTTGAGCGTGATCGCCGTGGGTGGCAACAAGCTGGCACGAGGCCTTACACTTGAGGGGCTATCAGTGAGCTATTATCTCCGCACAACCCGCATGTACGATTCACTTATGCAGATGGGGCGTTGGTTCGGATATAGACCAGGCTATGTCGATTTGTGCAGGTTGTATACCACTCCTGAGCTTCAGCTTTGGTATGAGCATGTTGCCATGGCCACTGATGAGATGCGTGCCGACTTTGACGTAATGGCATCCCAGAACAAAACTCCTGAACAGTTCCAGATCAAAGTAATGAAGCACCCTGGTATGCTGATGATCACATCGGCCGCCAAGATGAAGGGGCATGAGACCTTGGAACTGTCCTACTCGGGTCGACTGAAGCAGACCTATGAATTCAGTGACAAGACTGACGACGTGATAAGGAACTTCCACGCCCTCGAGAAATTGATTGCGCGCTTACAAGAGCCGATCCTGAGGCCAAATGCCACGAATCCGAGTTCGCTTTTATGGCGCGGAGTCGAGTCAAGCCATATTCTGGATTTTCTCGCCGCATACAATGGTCTCAACTTTTTCTCGAGTGAGTCGATGAGGGGATACGTGCTGCAACAGAATGGTTCGGGGCTTCTTACCCATTGGAATGTTGCGGTCATTCTGAATACTAAAGGTCAGCACTATCCACCTATTGATTTCCGGGATGTACACCGGCATATATTCCGGTGGTCAGGTGGGTCGGTCAGTGGCGGTCTTCCCGCAAGAAGTTTTCAATTGAAGGGTGATGTTTATAAAGTCAAGGATGGCAAGAATGCGATCCTTGATAAGCGAGCTCGTATGATCGACCTCAACTTCGTCGACACAGGAGTGATCATAACAGAGAGTGATTTGCGCGCCGAACGGAAAAGACAGGGAGTGCCGCTGCTCGTAATACTCCCCATGGACCCGCGCGTATTGGATGCAAGGCAAACAGCGCCCGTGGTCGGTGTTGGGGTGCAATTCCCTGAAATGGATGGTGAGGTTGCCTACGAGTATGCCGTGCGACCGATGGAAGGGATGGAGGAGGAAGTACAGGAGAGCGATGATCCAGCAGACCTCGATGATTGACGTACGCGCCATATGGGATGAACTGGCGCGCGAGCAAGGCCAACGCACAGCGCTTCATCGGCTCCACGATGTGCGAAGTGTCAAGTTCTTTTTGGGTTATATCCCGCAAACGGGTATTCGGTTCGTGCAGTTGGACTTGCCGGCTAGTGTAGCCAAGCGCACTGCGTCGATTCGCAGAACCCAAGCCATTCAATTAGAAAGAGTTCCCCTCAATGCCGAGGAGCACACATTGATCCTACTTCTTCAAGAGCCAGGGTTGACGGATGTTTTCTCCTTTTTCATAGATGACCTGCTCCAACACTTGGTTCTAACCCAAGATGCGGAACAGGCTGCTATCACGCTGTATATGCGCTTCGAACATTGGCAGCAACTGTTCGCAAAATTGTCCAGCGATCTGATAGCGCTTGAAGTACAACGTGGTTTATATGGAGAACTGACGCTTCTGAAACACCTGCTTGACCGTCATAAAGATGACCCCAGCATTTGGGAATGCTGGAGAGGTCCATTTAGTGCCAATCATGATTTCAGCAAGAATGGAATCGCCCTTGAGGTAAAGTGTTCAGTCGCTAGTTCACCAGTAATGCACATCAGTAATGAACTTCAGTTGGATCTAACTGGGTGGAAGTTTTTAGTCCTCTGCTTAGTGCACCTTAGTGAGAACCGTGGCGGATCAAATACGCTTTCCACACTTATACACGAACTGCTCGATCGAAGTGAACAACAACCTTCCATCCACCTTGCCTTCCGCAGTAAGTTGTTGAAGGTCGGTGTTGACCAGCGCCATTACGAACAGTTTTCCGACCTCGGTTACGCAGTGCGTACTATAGACTGTTACCACGTGACAGAGGGTTTCCCTTCCATACGAAGAAGTTCCTTGGACAATGCGATCACAAAAGTCAATTACGAACTTTTGCCTGCGGGCTGTGAAAATCACCGAATTGAGTTTTTTTCTGCATTAGATCTATTTCAATAATCATGTCCACCGCGACCGCCGTACCAGTTGATCACGAGCTATCTCTGTTCATACAGACATTGCACAGTGTGGTTGACTCCATTCTTGAAACCGAGCCGGAGGGAGCAACGACAGAGAACGTCTTTACGGAGTATATCCTAGGTATTCTTTCCGATGCTGGTGAAACCGAGAGCCCTATAACGTGCCGCTATGAGAAAGAGAATCGGCACGGGAACACGGAGCTGAAGATCAACGGTTATGCTATAGATGAAAATCATGAATCACTGGACCTCTTCATCACGCACTATCAGCATGCACCTGAGGCTTACCGCGTACTCAAAGTCGATTTCGACAAGCTGGTGAAATGGCCTTCGGCCTTTGCGAATGTTGCGTTGAAGGGTTACGATGATGAGATAGAACCCAGCGCGGCAATGGCGCTGGCGCTAACCAAAACTCTGCGAAAACACCATAAGGATTTTATACGCGTCAACATCTTTCTGATCAGTAATGGGCTCATTCCGCACGACCCGCCGAAGAACTTAAAGCTCAAGAGCTTTGAGGAACTCACCATCAACTTCCACATCTGGGACATTGAACGTCTTCACCGCCTCGATCAGTCCACTAATAATAGAGAGCCGATCCAGATCGATCTACAAGAATTGAATGGTGACCCGATTCCATGTTTAGCTATGCCATCCGCGAATGATACCTATGAATGTTATCTCGCGATCATTCCCGGAACGCTCCTTGCGACACTCTACCGGAACTATGGAACTAGGCTTTTGGAAAGCAACGTGAGAGCATTTCTTCAACAAACGGGCAAGGTGAATAAGGGTATCATGCATACCATCCGAAATGCACCAGAAATGTTTCTGCCCTATAACAACGGCCTCGCAGCCACGGCTTTGAACGTGAAGACATCTGTGGTGAATGGCCAACTGTTCCTAACGGGTATGAGCGACTTTCAGATCGTGAATGGCGGTCAGACCACCGCTTCTCTTTTTCACACAGAGCATAAGCACAAGGTGGATCTGAGCAAAGTCTTCGTACAGATGAAGTTGACGGTCATCAAGGATGAGGATAAGAAGAATACCGCGGTTCCAGACATCGCGCGTTTCGCGAACAGTCAGAACAAAGTATCAGAGCTCGACCTGTCATCGAATAACCCTATCCTACAGAAACTGGAAGAGCTTTCTCGCACAGTGTATGCGATCGACCCAACTGATCGCAACAAGCAGTCCGTATGGTATTTCGAGCGCGTAAAGGGTCAGTATCGCGAAGCGCTTGCGAAGGAACCAAACAACCGGAAAGAGGCTTTCAAACGGAAGTATCCCAAGGACCAAGTCATTATCAAGTCCGAGGTGGCCAAGTACATGAACAACTGGCAACGCCTTCCGTACCACGTTGCGAAGGGAGCTGAGAAAAACTACAATATTTACCTTAAGGCGATTACTGAGGAATTCAAGAAGACCATGCCCGGCAAAGTGTATTGGGAGGACATTGTTGCGAACGCCATACTCTTCCGAGAAACGGACAAACTATTCGGTCGCAAGGGCAAGGCCGCCATTGGAGACACCAACATAAAGGCACCGACGGTGGCCTACACGCTCGCCTATTTACATGAGGTTACTGATGGAAAGCTGGATCTAGGTGCCATTTGGAAACTGCAGACCTTGCCGGTGAAACTTGCAAACGAACTATCCAAGGGACTACTGTTCGTGTATAACTTCCTCAACAGCCTCGAAGAGTCGTTAATTAGTGAAGCAGCAAAGTATGAAAGAACTTGGGAGGCTCTGAAGAAAAGGAAAGATCATCCTTTTGATCTGAAGGCTCTATCGGGGTCAGTAGCTTCCGAGAGCGAACTGAAGGCTCGGTATAGCCAAGCAGATGCTGATGCTGATAAGGCGCGAAACTATGCGATGCTGAATCGGATCACAGAGATGGGCACGCGATTCTGGAGTGGTCTCAGCATATACGCCATCCGGGAAAATGCATTTGACTCCAACAAGCAAGGCCTTATCTTGAATATTTCGAACAAACTGCTGCGCAATGGCGGTAGCCTTACAGAACGCGAGGTGGAGAAAGGGGACGCACTACTCGCAGAATTCGAAACTATGGGTTTGAGCATAGAGGACATTCGATCCCTCAGCAAACAAGAAGAAAAGCCTATTTTGGACTCGGAGCAAGCCATGCAGCGCTTCGCGGTCGTTGCGGACAAAGAGTGGCAACGGATTTTAGATCTTGGAGAACAAACCAAACGGCTCACCTACGATGAGACCAAGGCAATCAAGGAACTACGCATGTATCTAAAAGCAAAGAGCAAGGAGATCTTCCCTATCATCAAGTTGGGTTTTGTCGAAGCAGCACTCGGAAAATTAAAGAGCTTTGGTGTGAAAGTGTAATGTTCAGCATGCCGTCTGGTGATTGACTTTAACACGGTCATCAACCCGGAATAAAGACAGATTACTTCCTACTTGGTCAGTAAAGCACCACCAGCAGCCAAACCATCTAAGAAACCACTGAACCACTATTCCACCCCCGCCGTTACACGCCTAAACTTCCCAACCAAACTACACCTCTTGCCCCGTACCCTCTCCTCCCTATACACCCACGCTCAATGCAAGCACCGCATTAAATCGCTGCGGGGTACACAGAGGCAAGAAGGGATGCTGCGGTGGTTTAATTACATTGGTGGAAACGCGTAAAGCTTTGGGGTTTGGGTAGCACAAAAAGGACACGGAAATCGGAACATGAAACGCATCCTTCAACTCTTCGTTCTTGTGTGCGCTTTTCAGGTAGCACAAGCGCAAGACCTCGGTGTGCGGGTCTACCAGCAAGTGAGTGGTGCGGTGGCCTGGGTTGAGAGCATTGCGCCGGACAGTTTGCACACCTTGCGCGGCAGCGGTGTGGTGCTCAAAGGGCCGGGGCTGTTGGTCACCAACTTCCACGTATGGAAGAACGGCGGGGTGTTGAGCGCTCGACTTGGCGACATACCACTGCGGCTGGGCAATGTACTTTGCGCCGATCGCGAGAAAGATATCGTTGTAGTGAACGTGCTCGGCACAAGCCCGCGCGAAGCGTGGGACCGGGTTCCAACATTGGAATACCTACCCAGCGACTCCCTGGTGCCTGGCATGGATGCGTACGCCCTGGGCAACCCACGCGGCGTGGAACTCACCATCAGCTACGGGCTGGTGAGCGGTCTGCGCCCCAATACGAACGACACCTCACAGAAGCTCATTCAGTTCAGTGCTCCCATCAGCGAAGGCAACAGTGGCGGCGCGTTGGTGGATGCGCGCGGTAGGCTGATCGGGATCCCCACCGTATGGTTCAGCGACGGTGGCGGGCAGGCACTGAATTTCGCCATCCCCATTGAGCGCGTGCTGGATGCGTCCGCAGAAGCACGCAACGATCTGCCGGCACCCGATGAATGGTGGCTCAGCATCTGGCGGGCTTATCGGCAGGGAGACTGCGCACAGGTCGGCACCTTGTTCTCCGCCATGCCCAAGGACAGCCCGCACGGTCTGGACGGGGGCTATTTGCTGGCGCGCTGTCAGCAACGCGGCGGTCAGTTGGATGCAGCCAAAGTCCTGTTCGAGACCCTCGTTACCAAAGACCCGCTGGATGCCAAGAGCCTTTACCGCCTCGGCGAAATACTATTGGCCCAGGGGAACGTTGTAGGAGCCCTCGAGCACAGGGCTCGCGCTGTGAAGCTGAACCCCGATCTAGCGAACGGAGAACCGGTGTACTGAACCCCGTTAAACCCGCGTAGGATCTTCGCCTCGAGACCCTGCGAACCACAAGTGCCTTAGGTGGCTTTACATAAGGATCTTCCGGTGTGTACTTCCAACCAAAACCAAAGGATCACCAAACCCCAAAGCAGCAAACAACCCACTACAACACGTCCTAAATCCAACCCCGTACTTACTTTTCCCACCCAAACTCCAAAATGCACCGCACCCTCTCCCTCTGCATCCTCCTACTTTCCTACTTCAACACGCATGCGCAATGGACGCAGCGCAGCAGCCCTACAACCCAGCCGCTCTATGCCGTGCAGTTCCCGAGCGACACCGGTTATGCGGTGGGCTATTACGGCACGGTGATCCGCTCTACGGACCGTGGGTTGAGTTGGGCGGCGATGCCTTTCCCTAACAGCGGCAATTTGCAGGATGTGTATTTCCACGATGCGCTCAACGGTTTTGCGGCGGGTGATAGTGGGCTGTTCCATACGGTTGATGGAGGCGGTTCTTGGGATGCGGTGGTAACACCGTTGCAGGAGCC
>Ga0138256_10008311_pt1 | contig 10916 bp, 6 predicted proteins | sample KNB2016incub_MG_FD_105486 | JGI IMG/M metagenome (GOLD analysis project Ga0138256, IMG submission 105486) | Active sludge microbial communities from wastewater in Klosterneuburg, Austria - KNB2014incub_MG | ecosystem: Engineered > WWTP > Activated sludge > Unclassified | place: Austria... | reverse complement strand
CGTCCCGCTCTTCCTGGCCCCCATGGCCGGGGTCTCGGAGCCGCCGTATCGCCGCATTGCCCGGCGGCACGGCGCCGATGTGGTGCTCTCGGAATTCCTGAACGCGGAGGCGATCCGGCGCCGTATCTCCTCCACGCTCGAGGGGGCGGAGTTCGACGAAGTCGAGCGCCCGATCGGGATCCAGATCTACGGTGCGCATGCCGATGCCATGGCGCACGCCACTGCCCTGGTGACCGAGCACTATCAGCCCGATTTCATCGACATCAATTTCGGTTGCCCGGTCAAGAAGGTGGTCCAGCGGAACGGTGGCTCCGGCTGCCTCCGCGACATGAACATGGTGGACGACATCATCCGGGCCTGCGTGGCGGCCACCCATCTGCCGGTGACGGTCAAGACGCGCAGCGGCTGGTCGGAGGACTCGCGCGATCCCGTCGGCATTGCGCTCCGCATGCAGGATGCCGGCGCCGCCGCCTTCACGCTGCACGCGCGGACGCGGACGCAGATGTTCAACGGCAAGGCCAACTGGGACGACATCGCGGTCGTGGTCGAGGCGCTCGACGTGCCGGTCATCGGCAACGGCGACGTGGTGACGGCCGAGGATGCCGTCCGCATGCGCGAACACACCGGCTGTGCCGGCATCATGATCGGCCGCGGCTCGTTCGGGAATCCGTGGCTCTTCCGTGACGCTCGCGCCCTGCTCAACGGTGAAGAGCGCCCGGCCGCACCCGATCCGGCGGAGCGCTTCGCGGTGGCCCTGGAGCATGCGCGCCTGGCCCTGCGGCTGCAGGGCGACACGCGCCACACCATGATCGAGTTCCGCAAGCACTTCGGCTGGTACACCAAGGGCTTGCATGCCGCCACGGCTCTGCGCGGCAAGCTCTTCCAGGTCGAGACGATGGCGCAGGCCGAGCAGATCTTCGCCGACTATCTCGCCCGCGAATCCTTCGCGACGGCGGCGTGACCCTCCATCGCGTCGTCGAGCGGGAGGGCTTCACCTGGCTCGACGTCGTTGGTCCCTCCCGGCTCGACCTCCAGGACATTGCCCGCCGTCACGACCTCCATCCCAACGTGGTGGAGGACTGCCTCGATCCTGAGCACCTCCCCAAGCACGAGAAGATCGGCGACGCGACCTTCCTGATCCTTCGCGCGCACGACAACGCCGCGACCGACGATGCCTCGTCGATCCAGGAACTCACCCGCAAGGTGGCCATCTTCTTCCGCGCGAACTTCGTGCTGACCGTGCACCGCGTGGACCTGGAAGAGGTGGCCTCGCTGCGCGAGCGATTCGGCACGGGGGAGGGCAGTGCCGAGTGCACGTTGCCGCTGCTCCTCTTCGGCATCGGCAACAACGTCCTGACGTCATACGAGAAGCCGCTGGAGAGTGCCGAGGCGACGATCGACCAGATCGAGGCCGCGCTCTTCGATGGCGGTGCGCCGCCGTCGCTGGAGCGCGCGCATCACCTCAAGCGACGCGTCTCGCTGATCCGTCGCATCCTCTGGCAGAGCAGCCAGGTGATCAACCGCCTGGTCCCGCAGGCGGAGCGCGCCGAGCCGCTCTATCAGGACGTGCGGGAGTCGGTCGAGGCCCTGCTGTTCTGGGCCGACCAGCTGCTCGACGAGGCCACCAACCTGCAACAGGTGCACCTCGCCGTCGCGTCGCATCGCAACAACGAGGTGATGCGCGTCCTCACCGTCTTCTCGGCCTTTTTCCTCCCGCTGACCTTCATCGTCGGCATCTACGGGATGAACTTCGCCCGCATGCCGGAACTCGCCCAGCCCTGGGGCTATCCCGCCGTGCTGGTGCTGATGGTCGGCGTCTCGGCGGCGATCTTTGTGTGGTTCCGGCGCAAGGGGTGGCTGGGGGGATGACGGCGAACGGCGAACGGCGAACAGCGCGTTCACCGTCAGCCGTTCGCTGATCGCCATTCGCTGCTCGCTATCTGTTGAGCAGGACCTCCTCCCACAACTTCTGCATCCGCCGCTGCGAGTCGCGCTTCGACCACGACGTGCTCCAGCCGTGCGCCTCGATCGGATAGGTCACGAAGTCGAAGTCCTTCCCCAGCTCCATGAGCCGCTGCACCAGCCGCGCGGCATCCTGATACTGCACGTTGCCGTCGACCAGGCCATGCTGGATGATCAGCCGGTCCTTGAGCCCCTCGGCGTGGTAGATCGGTGACGAGGCGCGATAGGCGGCCGAGTCGCTCGCGGGGGCGCCGTTCAGGATGCGGGCGGTGTACCAGTGGTTGTAGTGGGCCCAGTCGGTGACCGAGCACTGGGCCACGCCGCCCTTGAAGGTGCCGGGGTGCTTGAACAGCGCCATCAGGGTGAAGAAGCCGCCGTACGAACAGCCGTAGAGGCCGATGCGGTCGGGGTTCACGTTGTACTGGGTGCGCAGGAAGGGCACCGCCGCCACCGCGGAGGCCACGTCGCGATCGCCCATGCTCCGGTAGACGGCGGTGCGCACGTCGCGCCCGTAGCCCGCCGATGCCCGGTAGTCGAGCACCATGTAGGTCACGCCCAGATCGGTCAGGTGCTTGGCGTAGAGGGAACCGCCGTGCGCGCTCGAGCCACTGAAGGCCTTGTGGACACCCTGCGCGTAGCCTGCCCCGTGAATCTCCATCACGGCGGGCCGATTGGCGTGCTGGGTGGCCGGCCGATAGACGCGCGCCCAGACCGGCTTCCCCTGATCGTCGTTGAAGGTGACGAAGTCGCTGGTGGGCCACGCCAGCTTGTAGAACATGTCCGTTCCGCTGCGGGTAAGCCGGACCGGTGCCGCCGAGAGCGTGGGCATCAGGTAGAGGTCGGTCAATTCCCTCGGCGTGCTCCAACGCAACACCATGGCGTCTTCGGCGGGCGACCAGACCGCGGTGACTTCGCCCTCGCCCAACTGGTCGAGGCGCATGCGTGGGCCACCCTCGGCCGGCATCCGGTAGAGGTGCAGTTCGCTCGGATGTGCCTCCGACGTGGAGAGCGTCCACCACTTGCCGTCGCGCGAGAGCGCGGCGGCGCGAACTTCCCAGGCACCGCTGGTGAGTGCGCGGCGCGTGCCATCCATGCTGACCAGGACCAGGTGGTCCCAGCCCGTCTCCTCGGTGCGGATCGCGATGCGCTCGCCGTCGGGCATCCAGGTCAGGCCGCGCGGCTCAAGCAACCAGGCGTCATCGTGCTGGTGGTCGAGCGTCTTCAGCTGCTTGCCGGTGGCCGGATCCACCAACACCACCCAGCGGTCCTTGTAGTCGAGCGACGCGAACTCGGCGATGAGGCGCGTCCCCTGCCGATTCCACGAGAGGGTGGTGGCGCGCACCGGCTTGCCGAATCCGGCGGTGTCCACGAACGTGACCTTCACGCTGTCGGGCTCGGCGATCGGATCGACGGCGATGATCGCGGCGCGGCTCTGCGCCAGCGGGGCGCCCACCTTGGCGCGCGAGGTCCGCTGGATGACGATCCCCGAGTCGTTCACGTAATCGCCGAAGATGGTCTGGCCTTCCTCGATCTTCGGCGTCACGAGGTAGCTGACGTACTTGCCGTCCGGCGTGAGCTCGACGCCGCCGATGGTGTCGTCGCGCTTGGGCTTGATGACGATGGCGGGGAGGGGAATGCGGTCGCGACGCTGGCGCGCCTTGCTCGAATCCTCCTGCTCCTTGCGTCGCTTGACGAAGTCGAACAGCTCGACCTGCTGCCGCTTCAACTCGGCCGCGTTCTTCGCGTCCTTCGGTGGCTCCGTCTTGACGCTGGTGCGGGTCAGCTGCCGCTCGACACCCGTCGCGGGGTTGAGCGAGAAGAGGTCGCCGTCGCGGAGGAAGCGGAGCTCGGTCTCGTCGTTCGACCAGCGTGCGCCCACGCCCGCCATCCCGGCACGCAACACCCGCTCCCCCTTGCCGCGCTCCCAGATCCGCAACTCGTTGCGCGCGGTCCAGATGGCGCGGCTGCCGTCACGGGTCCACTGCACGCCGATCGGAATCCGCGTGGCGGCCTCGCGATCCACGGCCTCGATGCGCTTGCCGTCACGCGAGACGCGGAACCAGGGCGACTCGGGGGCGACCGGCTCGGCGGGCCGCACCACGGTGTCATACGAGAAGTAGACCCACTTGCCCTCGAGGTCCCAGCGCGGTGCGCCCGGGGCGATACCGAGCCATCGGGCGTCGACGGTTGAGTCCAATGGGACACGGAGCGAGGCGTCCCGCGCCGTGGCGTCGAGTCGGGACTGTCGGAGGGGGAGCGTCTGGGCCTGCAGCGCAGGCGCCGTGGCCACGAGGGCAAGGAGAAGGAGGCGCATGGGGATCCGGGGAGGGACGGAGAATCGGGCTGGAACGGGCGTGGAGCAGCACCAATATCCACCGTTGGGGCGATTCTCTCCAGTCTCCCCTGGACGGACTTGTCCCGAGCGCGACTTTCGGTTACTCTTCGGTCACGGGGGCGATCGGCTTCGACGGGTTGATAGAAGGCATCGCCGCGTGCCCAGGTCCGGGGTCCTGGATAATCCCTTCGGAAAACAACACAATTGCCAACACTGATCTGGCGATGGCTGCGTAAGCTGAGCTTTAAGTAGTTCGCTTCACGCACCTCCGAGATGAAAGCCCGTCCGGGGCGTTCTGATCGGAATCATTAATCCGGAATAGCGACTGGCGGTCCTCCGACGCCAGAAGCGAGACTTCAGGAGGTCAACGTTGGGAAGGTCGGCTCGGCACCGGCCCAACGCCAAGCTCGAAGCGGAGCCTACGCACGTAGACGCGGTCCCGGAAATTGATTCGGACCAGGGTTCGATTCCCTGCGCCTCCATCAGACGAAAGACGCTGACCGGGATCCTCTCCGGCCAGCGTTTTTCATTTGCGGCGAACGGCGAACGGCGAACGGCGAACGGCGAACGGCGAACCGGAGCGCCTCTCACGACTCAGGACTCACGACTCAGGACTCCCGCGCCTCCTCCCGCAACGTCGTCGGATCCCACCCCATGTCCCGCTCCACACCACCCTCCGCGCGGTCGGCCAGCAGCAACTGCTCCAGTTCGGCGATGCGCTCGCGCGCGGTGCTGAGGTAGCGGCTGCGATCACCGCGGAGCGCCGCCAGCTCGCGCAACGTCGCCTCGTCGTGGCGCAGGAAGGCGCGAGCGGCCCTGCCGGCCGGGTAGGCCCGATGGCCGAGGTGTCGCAGCACATCCACGCCGAGCCGGAGGGACGTGTCGAGCGTCTCGCGGTACACGTGGGTCACGTCCGCATCGAGGAGCTCGGAGGCATCGTCACGGTCGGCGGCACGGGCAAAGACGGTCAGGTGAGGGAAGTGCTTGTGGACCGTCTCGACCAGGCCCCGCACCTGCTCGCGCCCCTCGATCGCCACCACGATCACCCGCGCACGCTCGGCACCGGCCGCCTTGAGGAGGTCGAGTCGGGTGGGGTCGCCGTAGTAGACAGTGAGTCCGAGGCGGCGCAGGACTTCGACGCGTTCGGAATCGTGATCGAGCACCGTGGTGCGGACTCCATTGGCGCGCAGGAGTCGCCCCACGGTGTTCCCGAAACGATCGAAGCCGGCGATGATCACCGGGGCATCGCCGTGGACCTCGTCGGCGTCGCGCGGCGCGGCCTCGGTGGTCCCGACGCGGGGCATCACGACGCGCTCGAAGAAGGCGAGCAGCACCGGTGTCAGCCCCATGGTGAGGGCAACCACGGCGACGAGCGGATTGGCGACCTCCGCGCTGAGGACGCCGAGGGTGGCCGCAAATCCCAGCAAGACAAAGGCGAACTCCCCGACCTGGGGCAGGGCGAGGGCGAAGAGCAGTCCCTGGGCCGTCGCCATCCGGAAGGCCCTCGAGAGGAGGAAGAGCAGCAATGCCTTGCCGCCGAGCGCCAGGGCGACCATCCCCGCAATCGCCCCGGGTTGCGCGGCGATCAGGCCGAAGTCGAGCGAGGCACCGACCGCGATGAAGAAGAGGCCGAGCAACAGTCCCTTGAACGGCTCGATGTCGCTCTCGAGTTCGTGACGATATTCGCTGGTGGCGAGTACCACGCCCGCGAGGAAGGTGCCCAGCGCGGGGGAAAGGCCGACCGCGGACATCAGCAGGGCGATGCCCACCACTAGCAGGAGGGCCGCCGCGGTGAAGAGCTCTCGCAGTCGGGTCGCGGCGATCACGCGGAATGCCGGCCGCAACAGGAGTCGCCCTCCTCCCACGATGGCCGCCACGGCCGCGAGCACGGCGAGCGTGCGCCCCCAGGCCGGCAGGCCATCCACGAGCGTGGCATGGGTTCCCGCCGCCGTCGCCGCGCCGGCGGGCGTCAGAAGGGGGAAGAGCGCCAGCATCGGGATGACCGCGATGTCCTGGAAGAGCAGCACGGCGAACGCCCCCTGGCCGCCACTGGTGCGCATCCACCCCTTCTCCTGCAGGGTCTGCAGCACGATGGCGGTGGAGGAGAGCGAGAAGGTCATCCCGACCGCGATCGCGGCCGGCCAGGGCAATCCGAGCAGGTGCGCCACCACGGCGCCGATGGCGCTCGTCGCCAGCACCTGGAGGCCGCCGAGTCCGAGGATCGGACCTCGGAGCCGCCAGAGGAGCGACGGTTCGAGCTCGAGCCCGATCACGAACAACATCATCACCACGCCGAACTCGGCGACATGCATCACGTCGTCGCCGCCCGTGCCGACCAGCTCCAGGCCCCACGGTCCGATCACGGCGCCCGCCAGCAGATAGCCGAGCACGGATCCCAGGCCCAGTCGCTTGGCCACGGGCACGGCCACCACGGCCGCCGCCAGGTACACGAAGGCCTGGAAGAAGAAGCCGCTAGCCATTGCGCGCCTCCTCCAGCACCCGGCGGTACTCCTCGGCCGCCGCCGCGATCTCCCCGGAGTCGAGCCGATGGGTGCCGTGCACCACGAAGGGCGCGAGGTACTCAAGGCCGCAGAGTCGCGCCGTGGCCTCGATCGGGAGGAGGTACCGGTCCAGCGACACCCGATTGAAGCCCTCCGGCGAGTACGCCCGCTGCCCACCTCCGGAGGACACGGCGCAGAAGAGGCGCTTGCCCTTCAGGGCCGTGCCGCCGCGGCCATACGCCCAGCCATGGGTGAGGACGAGGTCCTGCCACTGCTTCACGAGTGGCGGCGTCGAGTACCAGTAGATCGGGAACTGGAGAATGATCGTGTCATGCTCCAGGAGCAGCTGCTGTTCCCTCGTCACGTCGACGTCGAAGTCCGGGTACTGCTCGTACAGGTCGTGGATCGTGATCCCGGCCACGTCGCGTGCGGCACCGAGCAGGGAACGATGGACGCGCGACACGTCGAGCGCGGGGTGGGCGAAGAGGAGAAGGATTCGGCTCATAGGGGGTCTGGGGAATGTATCTTCACCGCCTCATGCCGGCACCTGCCGGGCCCGACGCGTCCCTGACCTGACCAGCCGATGACCGAATTTCCCTCGCCTCCCGTCGCTGACCGCCGCCCCGTGACCACCACGCACCACGGCGAGACACTGACCGACGATTATGCCTGGCTGCGCCAGAAGGACGACCCTCAGGTGCAGGCCTACCTCGAGGCCGAGAATGCCTGGGCCGAATCGTGGCTGGCCCCGACGGCGGCGCTGCAGGAGCGCCTCTACCAGGAAATGCTCGGCCGGATTCGCGAGACCGATCTGTCGGTGCCGTATCGCAAGGGCGACTGGTGGTACTACACCCGGACCGAAGAGGGGAAGCAGTACCCGATCCACTGTCGGCGGCTCGGCTCGCCGACCGAGGGCGAGGAGGTGGTGCTGGTCGACCTCAATCTCCTCGCCGAGGGGAAGTCGTACATGGCCCTGGGCGACATGACGGTCAGTGACGATGGTTGGCTGCTCGCCTACAGCACCGACGACACCGGTTATCGGCAGTACACCCTTGTGATCAAGGACCTGCGCCGTGGCGAGCATCTCCCGTGGCGGCGCGATCGGGTCACCTCCGTGGCGTGGGATGCCGATGGGTCGAGTCTCTTCTACGCGGTCGAGGACGAGGAGACCAAGCGCTCCTGCGAGGTGTGGCAGCATCGCCTGGGTGTCGAGGCGGACGCGTTGGTCTTCACGGAGGCGGATGAAGCGTTCAACGTGGGCGTGGCACGCACGCGGAGCCGGGAATGGCTGGTGATCTTCAGCGGCAGTCACACCACGTCCGAAGCGATGGTGCGACGTGCGGGGCGCGACGAGCCATGGCGCGTCGTGCTGCCCCGACTGGCCGAGCAGGAGTATGACCTCGACCATCATGGCGAACATTTCTACCTGCGTGTGAACGATACCGGCCGCAACTTCCGCTTGGTCACGCTCCCAGTGAGCGGCGGCGCGTTGGCCGATGCGATCGAGGTGGTGCCGCATCGCGATGGTGTGATGCTGGAGGGGATGGAATGTTTCCGCGACCACCTGCTCGTGCACGAGCGAGAGGACGGCGTGCCGCAGATCGCGGTCCGTCGCCTGGCCGACGGAGCCACGCACCGGATCACCTTTCCGGAACCCGCCTACGAGTGCTATCCCCACGCCAATCCGGAATTCGACACGGCGATCTATCGCTACGGCTATCAGTCGCTGGTGACCCCGTCCTCCGTGCTCGATTACGACCTCGAGTCGCGCGAGCGCGTCCTCCTCAAGCAGCAGGAGGTGGTGGGAGGGTACGACGCGACGCGCTTCGTCTCGCGACGGATCCACGCGCAGGCGGAGGACGGGACGCTGGTGCCGATCTCGCTGGTGCGTCGCGCCGACGTGGCGGAGGATGGCCAGGCGCCCGCACTGATGCACGGCTACGGCTCGTATGGCTATCCCTACCCGGTCTCGTTCTCGTCGAATCGTCTCTCGCTGCTCGAGCGGGGGATGGTGGTGGCCATCGCACACATCCGCGGTGGCGGGGAGCTGGGCAAGCCGTGGCATGACGCCGGCCGGATGGGGGAGAAGATGCATTCCTTCACCGACTTCGTCGCGTGTGCCGATCACCTGGTGGCAGCGGGTATCGTCGCGCCCCATCGCCTCGCCATCGAAGGGGGGAGTGCCGGCGGCCTGCTGATGGGGGCCGTCACGAACCTGCGCCCCGACCGCTTCGCGGCGGTGCTGAGCCAGGTGCCGTTCGTGGACGTGATCAACACCATGTCCGATGCGTCGCTGCCGCTCACCGTGGGCGAGTACGAGGAGTGGGGCAATCCGGAGGTCCCGGAGCAGTACGCGTGGATGCGACGCTACTGTCCCTACACGAACCTCTCTGCGCAGGCGTATCCGCCGATGCTGGTCCGCACGGCCTTCAACGACTCGCAGGTGATGTATTGGGAACCGGCCAAGTATGTGGCGCGGATGCGCACGCTCAAGACCACGGACGCCCCGTTGCTCTTCCTGACCAATCTCGGGGCGGGACATGCCGGGGCGTCGGGACGCTATGACCGACTGCGGGAATACGCGGTCGACTACGCCTTCCTGTTGAGCGTGCTCGGGGCCGGAGGGACGGACCTCCCGGGGGAGTGACGATCACTTCCCCCGCCAATCCCGGCTGCGTATTCTGAGGCTGTCCTCCCACACTTGGAGCGTTGCGTGGCACATCTGCATCGGATTCTCTCCGCTGGACTCGTCCTCTTGGCGGCACCGGTGGCCGGACAGCAGGTCGCGGTCAAGGTTACCGATGGCAACCAGCACAAGGCGACGGATATTCTCGTCGGGGACCGCGCCGTGAAGCGCATCGGCATGTTGGCGTTTCGCTGGGACTTGTCCGTTCAGCAGATCCGGAAGGACTTCGAGAATCGCGAGGCGGTCGGTGGCGGACTGACCAAGGTCACCTGGGGAACGCACGTCTCGGAAGTCCAACTCACGCCGGCACTCCTGCAGGCGATGACCGACCAGATGTACGACGACCTGGTGGCGGAGCTTGGCAAGCAGCGGACGGTCGTCGGCATCGAGCAGATCCAGCAGGTTCCCGCCTACCAGCGCGTGGGCAAGGCCATTCCCGCGCTCACAGGTGCGGAAGCATGGGCCGCCTCGAGCTGGGATCTTGGCGCCAGGGGGAGCAACTCGCTTGGCGGGTTGGCGACGGGGATCAAGATGACGCAGGACGACAAGTTGGGGAGCGAGCTCCAGCGCGGCTGCAACTGTGACGCGCTGCTCTTCACCACGATCAAGAGCACGCTGGGCCAGAAGGGGAAGGCCAAGGTCGACGGCGTGCCTGGCATCTGGTTGGAGGTGGGCTCGCTCCTCGACACGCGAGTCCTGGTGGGGTTCGATCAGGCCACCGCGGCCGCCGAGGCCCTCGGGAAGCGCGTGCAGAAGATCAACAAGATGAACCATGTGGTGGCATTCAATGCCAGCGATGGCTCCTTGAAGCTCTTCGTGCCGGGAGGGTCAGCCAAGGAAATGGCGGGGGTGCCGGACGAGAAGGTCGTCGCCGTCTTTCGGAGCCACTTCATCGAGCCGATGCTCGCCTTCAGCAAGGCCTACGCGGCCGGTGTGGCGACCGCTATCGGGGAGCGATATCCGCGGCAATGAATGAGCCGCTGTCCCCACCCATCGCCGCCTCGATCGCCCGGTGCATCGCGACAGCCACGAGGCGATCGGCGCGGCGATAGTGCAGTTCCAGTTCCGCCCCCTTCGCCCCTGGGACATCGGCGAAGACGGCGAGGCTTCGGGCCCGCAACTTCACCCTGGGCCGCAGGATGCCGCCGGTCAGCTCGACGCCCGTCAACCACTCGAGGGGAATGTCCAATTCTTCCGCCTCGAAGGTCTCGGTCGTCGAGCTCACGTTGCTGAGACCCACCTCGTCCACCGATTCCGTCACGGCCCACTCCAACAGCAGCAGCCCGTCGAGCAGGTGCAGCAGGCCGTCCGCCCGGCGGGAGACATCGCGGACTTCGGTGAAGTCGACGGTGTCTTCCCCGGGCAGCTTGATGCGAAAGGGCAGCGGGGCGGGGGCCGACACGCGACTACTTCGCGGCCGCCACCGGCACCG
>Ga0138256_10008310_pt1 | contig 10916 bp, 11 predicted proteins | sample KNB2016incub_MG_FD_105486 | JGI IMG/M metagenome (GOLD analysis project Ga0138256, IMG submission 105486) | Active sludge microbial communities from wastewater in Klosterneuburg, Austria - KNB2014incub_MG | ecosystem: Engineered > WWTP > Activated sludge > Unclassified | place: Austria... | reverse complement strand
CGGATCGTTTTCAACCGCCTTGGCGCGGTTCTCGTCACGGATCGCCAGAGCATCAGCTGTGTAAGGGATCTTGCCATCGCCTTGCACGATGCCAACGCCAGCCGGCACTGCGCCAATGGCGCCAAGAGCAACGACCGACGCTGCGGGAACCGGCACGTAGGGTCCGGGCCTAAGTTGCAGCGCAGCTTGGGCCGGGTGCGCTTCGATGTTGTAGTTGGCGGTATTCATGACGCGCCAGACACCGTTGAAATCCGGAATATTGGTTCCCGGTAAGCGCGGCGCGCGGTACGCCGCGGGGACCGCAGGCGCGGGAGAGCTATCCGCCATAGCGGCGGCCGGCGTCACAGGCGGGCTCGCACAGGACGCAAGGGCAAGCGTCAAGGCGATTGCTGAAACAGTGGTCTTCACGATGTCCTCCTGAAAAAGGAAAAAGCATTAATGCCTCCTCCGGTTGAACGACGTCAAAGCTTGGCCTCGATCGCGATGATCATTTCCTCAAAACGATCAATGCGGCGCTCCATGCGAGACAGATATTGCGTGGTGACATCCACGCGTCCGCCTTCGCTTGATCGCAGGACAAATTCGCCCCTGTCACGCAGGGGCATGCCACCTGCTCGAACTTGTCCGTCTCCGCGCGTAGGAATTCCAGCATTGCTAGACGCATGCTTCCATTCTCGTTTTGGGAGCCGCGAGCTGGGTGGGGTAGGCGCCTTCTAAATTTGAATGCGCCGTATCCCGCATCAAACCTAAAAGATGAGCGAAACCGATCAACGACAGCAAATGTCGCAGGAAGTCGAAACCAGTTCTCATAGCCATGTCCTCAATCGAGCAACGTGGGTACAAGATGCGCCAGGCGAGCGTTCGGCGCCCTGTCCGCCAAGCCCTTTTTTGTCGCTTGGCGCTGAACGACTTAGAAATCGCATTTCGCCTGATCAAGGGAAGTGAACGAAATTTTTTTTGATGCATTGCAACATGTCTAACAGGGCGCGCCGCAAGCATCCGGCCCTTTTTTTTGGACGAGTTTGCGCCGCGCTTCTTCTCTGCTTGATCGCAAGAACGCGAACGACCAGTCGTCACCGAACTACTGCGCGACCCTGTTGGCGCCGCGACAAGCCGTCTGCGATGTCAGCATAAAAAACGCCGCACTTCTCGCTTCAGCCTGCACACCAACGCTTTGCTATTTCCCCCAGAGCAATCCCGTCAGTGCCATTGCCTCCAATACGACTAGAAAGGCAAGACAAACGAACCAGATCCTAGCGGACTTTGGCGCACGTCGATCGCAATGCACACTTTTTGCCAGCCCAATCGTGGTTACTCGGCTAGTCACGCGGTATGGTGCATTCTCTCGCTATGGGGCGAGCATGACATGCAGCCAGAGCGGCGTGTTGAGAGGATCGTACTGATCTCGCCAGCGCCGGCGAGCGGGTATTTCGCGTCAACGCGCTGCAACTGGATCGATGATCGAGGCGTGGAACGTGATCTTTCCGCTACGCTTCATGAGCGTTCGCAGGCCGCCACACCGCGCCGCCAGTTCGCGCTTGTCGCGCCACGGACCTGCCCCATTTGGGCGGAGATTTCCGTCATATGTCCGCTATACTCCCCGGAAAGACGGACGAGACAACGACCATGGAAAGGTCAACACGATGACACGCTTTGCCCCCGCCCTGCTTGCCGCCTCTGTGCTGGCCGGCTGCGCGACAGCTCCGATGGCGATGGCGCAACCGCCTGTGGGGCCTCAACCAGGAATGCCCCCGATGAGCACGATCCAGCCCGAGACCACCATCACGCTGACCGGCAAGGGCACGGTCGATCACGCACCCGATGTCGCGATGATCAGCGTCGGCGTGCAGGTAGAGGCCAAGACCGCCGCCGAAGCGATGCAGCAGCAGGCCGAGCACATGAATGGGGTGTTCGCCGCCGTGAAAGCCGCGGGCATCGCTGATCGCGACATGCAGACGGGACAGCTTTCTCTGAACCCGGTCTATGAGTATCCAAACAATGCACGGCCGCGCCTGACCGGCTATCAGGCTTCGAACCAGCTCAACATCAAGGTCCGCAAGCTCGACACGCTGGGCAAGACGCTGGATGCCGTGGTGAAAGGTGGCGGCAACGCGATCAATGGCGTGTCGTTCTCCATCGACGAGCCGGACAAGTTCCAGAACGACGCGCGCATCGAGGCGATCAAGGATGCGGCCGCCAAGGCCGAGCTCTACGCCAAGGCGGTGGGGTACAAGGTGAAGCGCATCGTGACGATCAGCGAGCAGGACTACTATCCGCAGCCCGTGCCTATGGTGATGCAGATGCGCCAGCAGGACATGGCGGCGGCGCCAACCCCGATCGCGGCCGGCGAGGTCTCCCTGACGCAGACGGTGAACGTGGTGTTCGAGCTGACGAAGTAGCGCTCACACACTTCTGAAACCAAAAACGCCGCTCCGAAGATAGCCGGGGCGGCGTTTGTCTTTCCGGGGAGGAAATTCTGGTCAGGCGATGCCTGTGACGACCTCGTTTTTCTCACTGAGCTTCACTACGGCCGGGTGGTGCTGACGCGCGGCCTGCTCGTCCATCTGGGCCCAGGCGGCGATGATCACGCGATCCTGCACCTGGAAGAAGCGGGCGGCGGCGCCGTTGACGCCGATGGTCTTCGAGCCGCGCGGGGCCTCTATCGCATATGTGGTGATGCGCGCGCCGTTAGTAATGTTCCAGATATCGATCTGCTCGTGCGGCAGGATGCCGGCCGCTTCGAGAAGGTCGATGTCGATCGAGCATGAGCCTTCGTAATGAAGGTCGCATTGGGTGACGGCAGCCCGGTGGAGCTTGCCCTTCATCATGGTCAGGATCACGGATCCCTCCTAACGCCCGCTTTGGCGGGTCATCGCGCAGGCTTTTACACAGAAGGGATTTCCCCACCGTAAAGCGATTGCGCAGCCTTTAGCCGAACTCGCTCCGGGCTGTTGGCCCACGCGTCGGCTTGGTTAAGGTGGAGACGGCCCAGGCCCCAATTGCTTGGAAGAGTAGCCCGGCGTAGTCCCCGTTAGCGCAACCGATACATACGGTCACCGTAAGGAGCCCTCTATATGGCCCATGAGTTCCGTCACGTCCAGTCCGGCGACCAGTCCATTCGCGTAGCTGTGATGGGGTCAGGTCCGCTCGTTCTGATGGTCCATGGCTGGCCGGAAAGCTGGTATTCCTGGCGTCACCAGATGGGGCCAGTGGCGGAGGCCGGCTACACGGCGGCGGCGATTGACGTGCGCGGATATGGCGGGTCGTCGAAGCCCTACCCGATCGAAGCCTACGACATGCAATCGATCGTCGGCGACAATCAGGCGGTGGCGGACGCACTGGGCAGCGGTAAGGCGATCCTGGTCGGCCACGACTGGGGGGCGCCCATTGTGTGGAATTCGGCGCTGATCGATCCGCAGCGGTTTACCGCCGTGGCGGCGATGGCGATCCCATTTTTGGGACAGGGCAAGGCGCCGTTCATCGACATCGCGCGCAAGCTGTTCACCGAGCAAGGGCACTTCTTCTACCAGATCCGCATCCAGGACGAGGGCGATGTGGAAGCCGAAGTCGAGGCAGATGTGCGCGCCTCGCTTCGCAAGCTCTACTACGCACTCTCGGGAAACGCGCCGCAGGGCGCCTGGCCATACGACAAGAAGCATGGCGAGGGCCTTCTGCATCGGCTGGTCGATCCGCCGAAATTCCCTGCATGGCTGAGCGACGCGGACATCGACTACTATGTGAAGGAATTCGAGGGCTCGGGATTCCGTGGGCCATTCAACCGTTATCGCAACTTTCATCGCGACTTTGCTTATCTGTCGAAATTCGCCGAGCGTAAAATCGAGCAACCTGCCCTGTTCATTGCCGGCGAGCAGGACATGGCGCTCAAGATGTTCGGTCGCGATGTGGAGCCGCGCATGCGCGAGGTTGTGACGGACCTGCGTGGTTATCACCTGCTGCCGAATTGCGGACACTGGACCCAGCAGGAGCAGCCGGATGCGACGAACAGGCTGCTACTGGATTGGTTGAAAGGGCTGTAGCCTCAACCCATCGCGCTCACATCTTCGAGCGTGACATAGCCTGCGCAGGCTCCTGAACCACGAGGAGCTTTGCCATCTTCGACGGCGTGAGCGAAAATCGCCGCCGGATCACCCTCCAGGCGGCGCTTCAGGCAAGTGATCCGGCTGAAGGCGCTGACATCGATCGGATGGAATTCCACCCAGCGCGCGACCCCAATGAACACTCCGTCGGCAAACGTAGGATGATCGCCAGAGATAAAGGGCGCTCGTCGAGCATGGCTTCAAGTTGGCGTGGCGCTTGAAGGCGCTCACGCGACCATGCTTGCGAAGGATTTCCTGCAAAGGGGGGTCCGGCTTCATTTCCATCGCCGCCCAGAGCACGCTGAAGGCGCCCATGAAGCTGGTGTTCATAAACGCGAGCATCTGGTGCATGCGGTCGGCGTCGGCGCTTTTCGGATCGAAGCTGATGCGTCGATCCGTGTCGCGGGCTTCAAGCCAAGCGGCGATGCTCATCGTCTCGGTGAGGCGTGAACCATCCGGCTTGATCAGCACCGGCGTCTCCTGACGGCCGTTAAGTCGAGTGAAGGCTTCGGTCTGCATATCTTCAGCATGTCGAGTCGGGCGATACGGCAGGGCTGGCTCAGCCATTCGGAGGCGGCGACGAGACCGAGCGAGCTACCCTGGGGAACGCCAGCAACAAGGATGGGATCCATTCTTCTGTCTAGTGGTTACGATGGGCGCGGCGATGCACGAGATCTGGGGAGACAAGGTCCGAAGGCAATTACGGCCAAAAATGTAACCATGGGACGCGCATGCAGACTGTCGTTTCGAGATGCCCGATCGAGGAAGTCATGCGCGTGCTGAGCGGTCGGTGGCCGACGCTGCTTCTCTATTATCTATAGTACGGCATGAAACGGTTCAGCGACCTGCAGCGTGACAACCCGACTATCTCACATCGGATGATGACGCTGGAATTGCGCACGCTGGAGGTCGTGGGGATTGTCGCTCGGACGGCGCATGGGGGTTATCCACTCCGGGTGGATTACACGTTGACCGAAGCGGGACGCCGGCTGGTTCCGTTGATTGATGCGCTGGGCGCGTGGTGGGTAGCGGAAACGACGGCCTGACGCTTTCCGGCCCTCAAACCGGGCAGACTCAAAGCATCCCCAACCTTACCGCACTGCCGCATTGACCTTCCCACCCCGCTTGCGCCAGATGGCCTTAACGTCTGGTTCCGCCGGGAGGCGCGATCAGGCGGATATGTCGATAGATCCCCGCGGGAGAGAGTGGAGTTCGCTCCGCCGCCGAAGGCGCAACCGCCCAGGAAACGCTCAGGCAAAAGGGCCGCGGGAGTGACGACATCGCTGGAAAGCGCGGGATTATCAGCCCGCCGCCGACGGAGTAAGCGGACGCAGAAAAGCGTTACGTGAATCTCTCAGGCACATCCGACAGCGGGGGCGTAGTCGCGGAAGCGATGGCGTGTACCTGTCGGAGTTGGTGAATGACCGAACCCTCGAAGCCCCTGCTGAAAACGCCGTTACATGCTCTGCATGTGAAACTGGGCGCCCGCATGGTGGAGTTCGGCGGCTATGACATGCCAATCCAGTATCCCGAAGGCATCATGGCGGAGCACAACTGGACGCGTCAGCATGCGGGCCTGTTCGACGTCTCGCATATGGGGCCGAGTTTCCTGTCCCTGCCCCAGCTGGGCGGCGGCGAGGAGGCGCACAGGAAAGTCGCCGCGATCGTCGAGAAGCTGGTGCCGTCTGACATCGCCAGGCTGGCGCCGGGCAAGGTTCAGCTGACGGTTCTGCTGAACGAGGATGGCGGAATTGTCGACGACCTGATGGTCGGCCGGCCGCCTCACGACGACCAACAGGGCGGACTCTACATCGTCGTCAACGCGGGTACGAAGGACAATGACTTTGCGTTGATCCAGAAGACGGCAGGCAGCGACGCCGAACTTTACCGCGCCGACGACCGCGCGTTGATTGCGCTGCAGGGGCCTGAGGCGGAAGCGGTGATCGCCGGCATCCTGCCGGACGCGGTTCCCCTCACCTTCATGCAGTTCCGGCAGATCAAGGACACGCCGTTCGGCAATGTGATCGCCACGCGCTGCGGCTATACTGGGGAGGATGGCTTCGAGATTCTCGTGCCGGCTGAGCACGCCGAAGCGTTTGCGAAAAAGCTGCTGTCTGATGCGCGCGTGAAGCCGATCGGGCTGGGCGCGCGGGACTCGCTGCGGCTCGAAGGCGGCATGTGCCTTTATGGGCACGACATCGATGCGACCAAGACGCCGGTGTCGGCATCGCTGGCGTGGATGATCTCCAAGGGGCGGCGAGACCGTGGAGACTTTCCCGGCGCACAGCGCATCATGAGCGAGTTGAAGAACGGCGTTCCATCCAAGCGCGTGGGGATCAAGCCGCTGGGCCGGGCGCCGGCGCGCGAGGGCACGGAAGTCCACAGCGTCGATGGACAGGTGATCGGCGTTGTTACTTCGGGCGGCTTCGGGCCGACGGTCAATGGGCCGGTGGCGCAGGGCTATGTCGATACGAGTTACGCCAAAGTCGGCACGCCGGTGAAGCTGATCGTGCGCGGCAAGGAGCTGGATGCGGAGATCGCGTCCATGCCGTTCGTTCCCGCAAAGTACAAACGCTGAAGGGGATTTCAGGATGACGATTTATTACACGAGCGAGCATGAGTGGATCAGCGTCGAGGGTGATGTCGGCACTGTCGGCATTACGGCGTTTGCCGCGGGGAAACTCGGCGACGTTGTGTTCATCGAACTGCCGGACGCCGGCAAGAAGGTGAAGAAGGAAGGCGACATGGCGGTCGTCGAATCGGTGAAGGCCGCTTCGGATGTCTATGCGCCGGTGTCGGGCGACATTCTGGAAGCCAACGCAGCCATCGTCGATGATCCTGCCAAGGTGAATGCAGATCCTGAAGGCGAAGGCTGGTTCGTGAAGCTGAAGCTTGCGAACGCGGGCGAGCTTTCGGGCCTGATGGACAAGACGGCCTACGAAGCCTTCTGCGCAACTCAGTGAGATAGATGTACGCTCTCCCCGCCTTCCGCGTAGATGACACGTCGGACTTGGCCGCCTTCATCGAGGCGCGTCGGTTTGCGACGCTGATCGTTTCTGGCGAGAGCGGACCGCAGGCGGCGCATATTCCGATGATCATCAATCGGGATGCGACCGGCGCCCCGGTATCGCTTGAGGGGCATGTAGCGAGGGGCAATCCGGTCGCGGGGCTATCTGCAAGGCCCACACGGGCGCTGGCGATCTTCAGCGGGGCGGACGCTTATGTGACGCCGTCGCTCTACCTGTCCAAGCGCGAACACGGGAAGGTCGTGCCGACGTGGAACTACATCGCCATACACGTCGCCGGCGTGGTCGAAGCTTTCAGCAACGCGGACGCCTTGCGTCAGCAGGTGAGCCGGATCACGGACCTGATGGAACAACCAGCCACGGCGCCATGGGCTGTGAGCGATGCTCCCGAAGACTACATCTCAAAAATGCTCAACGCGATTACCGGTGTTCGCCTGACGATCGATGCGATCGAGGGCGTGCGCAAGCTTTCCCAGAACAGGCCGGAGGGTGATCGCGCCGGCGTGCTCAACGGCCTCACCCGTTCATCCGATCCTTCCGCGAGGCAGCTCGCGGCCGAAATGACCAAGGAAGCATAGACATGCGCTACCTGCCCCTCACCGCGGATGACCGCGCGGAGATGATGAAGATTATCGGCGCAAAGTCGGTGGACGATTTCTATGGCGATGTGCCGGCTTCGGCGCGGCTGAAGGGCCCCGTGGCGGGGCTGCCCAACCATCAGGGCGAGCTGCAGGTCGAGCGGCATATGACCAAACTTGCGGCGAAGAACCGGGCGGCGTCGGACGGGCCGTTCTTCGTTGGGTGCGGGGCCTACAAGCACCACATCCCCGCGAGCGTTGACCACATCATTCAGCGGTCGGAATTCCTGACGACCTACACGCCCTACCAGCCGGAGATTGCGCAGGGCACGCTGCAGACGATGTTCGAGTTCCAGACGCAGGTCGCGGCATTGACCGGAATGGAGGTGGCGAACGCCTCCATGTATGACGGATCGACCGCCTGCGCCGAAGCCGCCGTGATGGCCTGCCGCGTGACCAAGCGAAACACCGTCATCATGTCGGGCGGCTTGCATCCGCACTACGCGGACACGACACGCACGCTGTGCGAGGCGGCGGGGATCAAGGTGATCCAGCTGCCGCCCGCCGTGGACGGTGAGCTGGAGCTAGCCAAGGCGGTGAACGATGAGGCGGCCTGCGTGATTGCGCAGTCGCCGAACGTCTTCGGGACGCTGACAGATCTGACGCCTGTGGGCGATGCGGCGCACGCAGAAGGCGCGCTGCTGGTGACGGTGTTCACGGAGGTCGTGTCGCTGGGGCTTGTAAAGACGCCGGGCGAAATGGCCGCGGACATTGCGGTCGGCGAGGGGCAGTCGATTGGCGTGCCGCTGGGCTTTGGCGGACCCTATGTCGGACTGTTCACCTGCCGCTCCAAATTCCTGCGGCAGATGCCGGGCCGGTTGTGCGGCGAAACGCTCGATGCGGATGGCAAGCGTGGTTTCGTGCTGACGCTGTCGACGCGCGAGCAGCACATCCGCAGGGACAAGGCGACGAGCAATATCTGCACGAACTCCGGCCTCTGCATGCTGGCCTTTACCGCGCACATGACGCTGCTGGGCGACAAGGGGCTGACGCATCTAGCGACGCTGAACCATGAGGCGGCATGTGACCTGGCGGACGCGCTTGGCGCCGTGAAAGGCGTGAAAGTGCTGACGCCCCGCTATTTCAACGAGATTGCCTTCGAGACGACCAAGCCAGCAGATCAGGTACTGGCGGCGCTTGAGAAGCATGACGTCATCGGCGGCGTGCGCGCCTCGCGCCTGTTCCCGGGCGCCGGCCTGGACAATGTGGTCGTGGCAGCCGCTACTGAGTGCGCGACGGCCGAGGACATCAAGGCTTATGCCGCCGCTCTGGCACAGGTGCTCGCGTGAAGCGCGACATGAATCTAATTAGCCGAATACTTCTCGATCTGGAGTCGAATGACGACAAGAACGTATACCCAATGGAAGCCATCCTTCGGGTTGTGACAGAAAAAGACGATTGCATCGCGTCTGATGTGCGGCTGATGATCGGTGCGGGATTGCACGCCCCTTTCACCGGTCACAACACGGAACGCCGCGGAAAGTACTCCCTTTCCTCGGCAGGCTGCGAGCTTCTAGATTCCGTTCGTGACGAAGAGCTTTGGCGAAAGACGAAAAAGGCTGCCGAGAGCATCAAGAGCTTCGGCATCGAAACCCTGCGAGACATCGCGAAAAGGTTCATCGCAATTCAGATCAAAAGACTTTCAGGCGTGGAAGCATAATCATGACCATGAATTCGACAGGCCGACCTACTTCGGCATCCGCGCTTGAGGGTGGCCTCATCGCACATACCGTCTCGGGCTCGAAAGGTCTCTTGCAGGCGGAAGGACTGATCTTCGAGATCGGCTCGACCGGCAAGACCGGCGTTGATCTCGTAAAGGCCAAGGGCACGAAAGATCGACTTGGCGGCGTGACCCGTAGGGCGTCGAGCGGGCTACCCGGCCTCACCGAGCCGGAAACGGTTCGGCACTATGTGCGGCTGAGCCAGAAGAACTATGCGATCGACCTCGGCCTGTTCCCGCTTGGTTCATGCACGATGAAGCACAATCCGCGGCTGAACGAAAAGGTCGCGCGCCTGCCCGGCTTTGCGGATGTGCATCCGATGCAGCCGCAGACAACCGTGCAGGGCGCGCTTGAATTGATCAACGAGCTAGCCGACTGGCTAATGAAGCTTACCAACATGCCGGCTGTCGCGATGACTCCGAAAGCGGGCGCACATGGCGAACTGGCCGGCATGCTGGCAATCCGCGCGGCGCTGATTGCGCGTGGCGAAGGCGACAAGCGCAAGCGCGTGCTGGTGCCGGTATCGGCCCACGGGACCAACCCGGCGACTGCGGCGCAGTGCGGCTTCATCATTGACGAGATCAACGCCGCGCCGGATGGCCGGGTCGACCTCGAAGACCTGAAAGCCAAGCTGGCGGATTCATCCGATGTGGCCGGCATCATGCTGACCAACCCGAACACCTGCGGGCTGTTCGAGCGTGACATCAAGGCGATCGCCGAGCTGATCCACGCCGCTGGAGGATACTTCTATTGCGACGGCGCGAATTTCAACGCGATCGTCGGCCGCGTGCGGCCGGGCGATCTCGGCGTCGACGCGATGCACATCAACCTGCACAAGACGTTCTCGACGCCGCATGGCGGCGGCGGGCCGGGCTCGGGTCCGACCGTTTTGTCGGCGGCGCTCGCGCCTTTTGCGCCAGTGCCATTCATCACTAAGACCACCGAGGGTCTGCGCTTCGTGGAGCATCACAGCGAGGCGCCGGATTCGTTCGGCCGGATGTGCGCCTTTCACGGCCAGATGGGTATGTTCACGCGCGCCCTCGCCTACATTCTCAGCCACGGGGCAGATGGGCTTCGTCAGGTGGCGGAAGACGCCGTGCTGAACGCCAACTACATCCTTGCGCGCCTCAAGCCGCTGATGTCGCCGGCGTTCGAGGGATACTGCATGCACGAAGCGCTGTTCTCGGATGCGTTCCTGAAGGACACAGGCGTCGAGACCATCGACATCGCCAAAGGCCTCATCGACGAAGGCTATCACCCGATGACGATGTACTTTCCGCTGGTCGTCCACGGCGCGATGCTGATCGAACCGACGGAAACGGAGTCGAAGGCCGAGCTGGATCGCTTCTGCGATGCGCTGGCCTCGATCGCGCGACGCGCGAGGCAGAAAGATCCATCGCTGAAATCCGCGCCGCACCTTGCGCCAGCCAAGCG
>Ga0138256_10008309_pt1 | contig 10916 bp, 9 predicted proteins | sample KNB2016incub_MG_FD_105486 | JGI IMG/M metagenome (GOLD analysis project Ga0138256, IMG submission 105486) | Active sludge microbial communities from wastewater in Klosterneuburg, Austria - KNB2014incub_MG | ecosystem: Engineered > WWTP > Activated sludge > Unclassified | place: Austria... | reverse complement strand
TAATACATGTAGCCCACTGCCCACACGATGGTAATGAAGAACATATTGATCCACCAAGGCGGCAGACGATTGTCCAGTTCATAGATGCCGTCATGGGCATGTTGGAGCATAATATCAGCTTCCTTTTCAATAGGTACGGGGTCTTCCCAGTACTTTTTGCGCATACGGGTCCAGAAATCGTCGCCGACCGGCTGTGCTACGACATGCACGGCATCTGCCGGCAGCATCATGCCACTTTTTTGCGCCTCTAATGCGATGACCCTCTTGTATAAAAACTGGTTGACTTTTATGATGTATATCATGGCAACGATGAACAGTACAGCGCTAGCGATGCCGAGTATCCAAGACATGATGGTGGGTAAGTCCTGGGCTGATGTGGCAGGAGCGGCGGCCGGGGCCGTTTGACTGTATCCTTCGGCTGCTATCAGAAGCAGCAGGAGCGCGATCAGGTATTTAATAGATTTCATTTTTCAAAAAAAATTGATAGTCACGAAATGAGGGTTGACCCCTAATCCTCTAAAGGCAGGTTTGCCATACGTTGCATTTCCTCTTTTTGGGAAATAAAAGCCCGGATGGAAACCACGCAGAAAGTGCCGAAAAAGATCAACAGGGTGATGATGCCAAACCACTGAATGCCATCGACAGATTGAAGGAGGTATTTGTACATGTTGCTTGAATTAGGTATGATTCGATGGGAGCAATGCGTTGATCCCGGTTGCTGAAAAAGCGCCCTGGATCAACGCATTATGCGCTCTTTTACTTCTCAGATGCAGGCTGCACTTTGATATCAGTGCCAAGGCGTTGCAAATAGGCTATAATCGCTACAATCTCTTTGTTGTCCATGTTCTGATCTTTTATACCCTGCGATGTCAGGTTAGCCGCAATTTTTTTGGCTTGTTCCTGTGCATTCGTAATGGCATATTTTTCAAAATCGCGTGGATACGGGGTACCGAGTTTGCGCAGAGCGGTGATTTTGGCCGGCAAATCGCTGAAGTCTAACGCATCTTCCAGCATGTGTGGGTATGCCGGCATGATCGACCCGGGTGACATGGTAGTTGGATCCAGCATGTGGTTATAGTGCCAGCTATCCGGGTATTTTCCTCCTTCCCGCATCAGATCGGGGCCGGTGCGTTTGCTACCCCACAGGAAAGGCCTGTCATAGATGTATTCGCCTGATTTTGAATACTCCCCGTAACGTTCGGTTTCGCTTCTGAACGGACGAATCTGTTGGGAGTGACAGCCTACACATCCTTCCCGGATGTACAGGTCCCGACCGGTCAATTCCAGGGGTGTATACGGTTTCACCGTAGATATTTTTGGAACCTGGCTTTCAATGAAAACCATTGGGATAATCTGTACAATGCCGCCAATAGCGATCAGGACAGTACTCCACAACAACATTTGCATAGGGCGTCTTTCGATCCAGCGGTGCCAGTGTTCGCCATCGCTTGCTACCAGGTGGCGTTCGCGAGCGGGAGCCTGGGCATCTTCATTGGCTAAGAAATTACCTTTTTGCGCAGTTTTATACAAGTTGTAAACACCCAGAATGGTACCAATAAAGAACATGGTGCCACCTACGGCGCGCATGGCGTACATGGGGAGGATCTGTGTGACGGTATCCAGGAAATTGCCCCAGGCCAGCGTACCATCCGGGGTGAATTCTTTCCACATCAGCGCTTGCGTCCAGCCGGCAAAGTACAGTGGAACGGCATATACTACAATACCCAGGGTGCCGATCCAGAAGTGTGTGTTGGCCAACTTAACAGAGTATAACTCGGTGCGGTACATACGCGGCCACAGCCAGTAGAGTACGCCAAAGGTCAGGAAACCGTTCCAGCCCAATGCGCCGACGTGTACGTGGGCAATGGTCCAGTCGGTGAAGTGGCTGATCGCATTGAACGACTTGATGGAGAGCATCGGCCCTTCAAAAGTAGCCATACCGTATGCAGTAACGGCAACCACCATGAATTTCAAAACAGGATCCTGGCGCACGCGGTCCCAGGCGCCGCGCAGGGTCAGCAGACCGTTCAACATACCACCCCAGGACGGCGCAATCAGCATAATAGAGAAAACGGTTCCCAACGATTGCACCCAATCGGGCATGGAAGAATACAACAGGTGGTGCGGCCCAGCCCAGATATAAATAAATATAAGCGCCCAGAAGTGGATAATCGAAAGTTTGTAGGAGTAAACCGGGCGATTCGCGGCTTTGGGCAGGAAGTAATACATCATGCCGAGGTAAGGCGTCGTCAGGAAGAACGCTACCGCATTGTGGCCGTACCACCACTGCGTGAGGGCATCCTGTACACCTGCGAAAAGCGGATAACTTTGGGTGAACGTAACCGGCAATTCAAAACTGCGCACAATGTGCAGCACCGCGACGGTCACCCAGGTAGCGATATAGAACCAAATCGCTACATACAGGTGATTTTCGCGGCGGGTAAGAATAGTGCCGAACATGTTGACCCCGAATACCACCCACACCAAAGTAATCAGGATGTCGATCGGCCAGATCAACTCTCCGTATTCGCTGCTGGTGGTGAGGCCCATCGGCAGCGTGTAGGCGGCACAAAGAATAACCACCTGCCAGCCCCAGAAGTGTACCCAGGAAAGGGTGTCATTCCACATCCTGGCCTTCACCAGGCGCTGGAGAGAATAATAAACGCCCATAAAAATGCCGTTGCCGACGAAAGCAAAAATAACGGCATTAGTGTGTAGCGGGCGCAAACGCCCAAAAGTGAGCCAAGGCCCCAGGTTGAGCGATGGATAAATGAGCTGAAGGGCAATGATGATCCCTACCAGCATCCCTACCAAGCCCCAGACGAACGAGGCCGTTCCGAAGGCCCGTGTAATCCGATTGTCGTACTGAAATTGTTGTATGTTGCTCATAAACAGAGAATTAGATGCTTCGCTTTGTGCTGATTACTTTTTTTCTACGGGTGTTTGAATGTTGTCGGAGGTTTGGTCCGCTGGGGGAGATTCCGTTTCGTCGAACAGCATCCTGATCGAGGGCGTATAGTCGTCGTCGAACTGGCCGTTGCGGGCAGCCCACAAGTAGGCCAGCAAGAAACCCGCCGCGATCGTCAGACTGAACAGGATAAGTAAAAGCATGATCTTCATCTTACAGGATGGTTGTTGTTAAAAAACGCTGCAAGATGGCATGCCGGGAAATTTCAGGTTGATGATCCAGGTCAGATGGAAGGATGATATTAATCGTGCTGCCGATGATTTTGTCCGGAAAATCTCTTTTTTGTGGTAGTAAACAGGAGAAAATGACCTGTTTTATGGCATCGTTGAACCGCTAAAAAAATAAGCGCTCCTTTTTTTAAACTATTTTTGTGGTGAGGTGTCGGCGATCAAATGATTGTTACCACTTTCACCAGGCGTATCAACAGATTAAAATGAAGCATTATGCAGCGTGAAAAAACCGTATTGATGTTGCTTTTTTGCGCATTTATCATGTTTATCCCATGTGATATGCACGACCGCAGCAATGGGGAACGCCCTGGCGACTTCGTTGCAACAGATGCCGATGTGTTATTAATTGATACGGCGCCCGAGCGCTTGTTTACGGTGGTACCTGAAGATGTTCCCATTAAATCTTACTTCAAATTTTTGAATAAGATTGTAGCTGCTTATGATACGCTTGTGCCTTATGCTTTAAGTGAACACTTGCTGGTTCGCGCCAACGAGTGGATCATTGATTCGCTCCGGAATACGGATTATTATCGCCGGAAAGAGCTGGGCGATACGGTGCTCCTGCAACCCGATTTAATTGTGTTGCACCGCGGCGACACCTTGTTTTTCCCGGATTCTATCGCGGCTTTATCCTTGATAGATAAAATCAACAACACTACAATTGATGTGAATATCCCTGAATTCAGGCTTCGTATTCTGGAGTATGGAAAGGTGCTGTATTCATTTCCAGTCAGGGTTGGCCAGAACAGGGTGCGTTATCTGGCAGAAGCAGGACGTGCTGTGGATTTGCGCACCAAAACCGGAAACGGGGCTGTCATTCGGATCAACAGATATCCCGTTTTCACCAATCCGGTAGACGGAAAAAAGTTTACCCACACCAACCGCGACGATGGGGTGAGAACCCTGATGCCACAAATTCCCTGGACAGAAGTGGAACTGGACGGGATGCGGTACGGCCAAATGATCCATCCGACGACCAACCCCGAAACGCTGGAAAGAGCCTATTCCAACGGCTGCATCGGCCTGGGAGAAGCCGATGCCTGGCGCTTTTATTACCACGCGCCATTGGGTACCAAGGTGAAGTTTCGATATGACTTGGAGACGGTCAACGAAATGGGAGACACCATTATGCTTCCCGATATTTACAAAAGAGGCAAGCAAAAACAACCTGTACGCGCGGTTATCGGCGTTTATCCCTGAACTGGGGAGTTTACCAGTTTTCTCTTTTTCTGCAATAACCGTTTTTTGATTTTACTGAGAAACTCGGCGGACATACCCAGATACGAAGACAATTGTCGGGCACATTCCGTACCCGTTTTATGACGATTCATCCATCCAAAAAGGCTTTTCAGTAGCATTCAATTTGACTTGCATACAAGTCGCCGGCACTTTTGTGCCTGTAATTTCTATTATCATTCACTTCAATTAAGTTATGAAAAACAACACATTGCTCCTGCTTTTTCTTTTGATCCTGAGCGGTCAAAGCCTTTTTTCCCAAAAAACGCTTACTCCCAGTGTACGTCCTTATACTGCCAACTGGTCTTCTACTCTGGTGGATGCCATGCACCGTGCAGGTTTTGATATGCCCACCAAACCCGCGTCGGTTCAATCCAAGGGCATTCGCCAGCGCAGCGAGCTCCAACTGGACTCCACCAAAACGTATCATGAATTTAATCTGAATGCGGTGGGTGACAGTACGCCGCTGTCCCGAACAAATTACACATACGTGTCTGCTAACACGAAGATTGAAACCGACTTCCATTTTGAAAACGGTGCATGGCAGCCGTTGAGCCGCTCAACCGTGACGTCTGATGCTCTTGACCGGCTCGTGGATATCGTGTCTGAAGCATACGATCCGGAGGCGCAGGCTTTCCACCTGGATTCACGCCTCGAAATCTTTCCGCATGGCAATTCTGAGGAACTGGTAGATTCCTTTTTTGTTTCGGCATGGGATACAACGATCATGGACTGGGTGCTTATTCTGGCCGAGCATTACACGTTTGATGCAGAGGATCGTATCTTAGAAACCACCTCTACCTTCGATTTGCAGGGTGTGCCACTCCTTTTTAAAGAGGTGTACTCCTACGATGCGAACGGGGACAACCACCTGATCGAGGAATTTGGAATAGTAGGAGAAGAATCGTTTCCAACCAGCCGAACCGATCTTGTTTATGCCGAACACAAGCTGATAGAAGAAACTGCTTCTATTACCGACGGCGTCAGTTTCTTCCCACAAACCCGCAATAACTATGCTTACATGTTGTTTGGAGCCATCCGGAGGGAAATGAATTTCCAGTGGAATGAAGCAAATGCAAACTGGCAACTGGGTCGAACCGTCGATTACAAATACAATCCCGCTCAACAAATGATCGAGAAACAAACCACGATTATTGAACCTGGCCAATGGGATAAAAAGGACCTGGTTTACTTTGTTTATGTAGATGATGAAAATCTATACGCAGAGTGGTTTTTAACCTGGAACGACGACCTGTTTGACTGGATTTTGGACAGCAGAAAACATTACTATTATAATGGCGTGACTGCGGTTGATCCAGGCCCCGTCGCTTCACAGCAGTTGGCCGCCTGGCCCAATCCTTCCACAGGAGTTGTACAAATAAACCTGGAAGATGCGGCTACAGTACGGGTGTTCGACGCTGCCGGCCAGTTGCTGCAATCGCGCCAGGTACAACCCGGACAGGCGATTGATCTAACAACGTTGCCGGCGGGTATTTACACGCTTTCTGCACAACAGGGAGCTGATTTGTACCACAAAAAAATAGTAAAGCAGTAGTTTTTCGTAACCTTCCTATACCCGGGGCAGCATTCGTGCAGCCCCGGGTTCATTCCAACCAAATGATTTCCATGCCTCATACACTCGCCCTTATGCTGGTCTACGGTTTCCTTTTTTTGTTGAAATACCTCTTGAAAATACGCTTTGAAAAAAGAATTCTTAAAGGAAACAGGGTAGCGCGTTAAGTAAATCATAATCACCCATTTACGCTCCAACCTCCCTGATTTTGTTGCTGTCTATCAGGCATTCAACAAAAACAATTTATTAGCTATGAAACCGATAACAATCTTTTTACTGCTCGCCTTGACGAGCCTTTTTGCCTGCCGAACTCCCGAAATTGCCCTCGATCCTTCCCTCAACGCGAAAGCCATGTCAGTGACAGGCCGCAACGGCTTCCAGATCGGTCAAGTCATTCGTTACGGCGAATTCAGCACCGACAAAGTACGGCGGGGTTGGACCAAAGGTTATGACATTCCATTTGTGTTGCGTTTTCAAAAAGCCAAAGAAAAATTGAGTTACACCCAATTCGGCCCCGATCGGACGCGCGCGGAAGTAAGTTGTATCAGCAAGTTTAAAAGTACCGAGTTTGAATTGGTGCGCGACTTCTTCGGCATCCCGTTCGAGTATCAAAATTTCTTTGCCGGCAATATTGCGTTGGTGTCGAGCCACACGAACTGGAATTTTATTCTGCACAATCCCAACGGCGATTTCCTGCGCCGGGATGCCTCCGCAGGTTTTGCAGAAAATGGACTTCAACAAATTGACATTCAGGCTATTAGAGGGCTGGAAGGTCAGCCGGACTGGATGAAGGAACTGACCGTTTACGGCCATGAATTCCGCATGGACGGCAAGGTTGTCGGCGCCGTTTCAACGGTGAACAGGGGGAAGGTCTGGATCGATCCGCAACTGGATACCGAAACACGCACAGTAATTGCCGCCATTGCTACCGGACTGCTGTTGCGAACGGATGTGGAAGGGGTGGATATGCTTGTCGACCGATAAGCATTTATTATTCATTTTAAAAAAGAAAAAGCTATGAAACAACAATCTTTCAGGCCGTTCCTGGTCATGCTGAGCGCTTTGCTCCTATTATCCGCCTGTGAAAAAGACCCAACCGAAGAAATACCCGGCAATCTTCCGCCACAGCAGCAATTACCAAACCCATTACCTGCCAATGCTTTAGTGAAGCAGCTCTGGCAGGCTGAAAATGACCATGAAACCTTCACTTATAATACCAAAGGTCAGGTCACACAAAAACGCTTTCAATATCAATATGTGGAAGGTGATCCTACCCAGATTCGTTCTATCGTATATGATTTCCAGTACGATGCGGCGGATAAACCCATTCGAATCAATACCACGGGCGGTTATGCTGCCACATATACTTACGAGGGTGATCGCATCAAAAAAACACAGGAATTATATCCAAATGGCACTGTAGCCAAAGAAGTATCCTTTGTGTATGCCAATGGAAGAATCATTCGGGAGTACTGGGGCATTTCAGATTCCTTCGAAGATACGGTGACCATCTACAAGCATGACTTTTCTTACGACGCCAGAGGCAATTTGAACAAAATAGAGATGTACCGGCAAATGGAAAACTTTCAATACCAATTGCTGGAAACGGTTGAATACAGCGATTTCGATGACAATATCAATCCAACCAGCTGGACCATGCGCTATCCTTTTCTGCCTCAATTGAGGTACCAGTTCAACAACCCGCGCAAAGAAGTGCGAACGCCGTCCGTGGGAGAAGCTCAAACAACCACATTTGCGTATGAGTACAATGCCGCCGGATTGCCTGTGGTCCAACGTGTTACCAGACCATCCGGTTATGTGTCTGTGATAGAATATAAATACTGATAAGTAAGAAGCCCATCCGCCCCCTTTTAAGTTTGAAAAGGAGGTTTTGGATGGGCTTTTTATTTGTCCTGACTTTTTTTATTGCTTGTTGCTCTTTGAAATTTCATCTCCCTTTTTTTGCCATTCCTCCTTTTTTTTCAGCCAGTCATCCAGCCTGATTTGCACAGATCATACGTTCGCAACACCTTTGTTTTGAAAAGCGCGAAAATACAATTTTGCTATTTTTGAGCTGTCCATGTATCGCTTGTCTGAACGTATGAAACCTCTATTCATCCTCCTTTTTATATTTGGTTTAAGCTCTGCTCTTTCCGCGCAGGTCAATACCGATAGTTTATGGAGTGTGTGGAATGATACCAAACAGCCCGATACGATGCGCCTGAAAGCCATTCAGGCAATGGCCTGGAGTATGTTGTACAGCAATCCTGATTCAACCTATTCTTTAGCGCAACAGGAATTAAGATTTGCTGAAAAAACAAACAATAAAAAGTGGCAGGCAAAAGCCCTCAATGTGATCGGTTCCACCCATAATTTGAGGGGCAACTATATCGCAGCTTTGAATAGTTACGAAAAGGGCCTGGCAGCCATGCAGGAAGCCGCCGATGCCAGGGGAATCGCAGCCATCAGCAATAATATCGGTCTGATTTACCGCAACCTAGGTAACCCGCCGAAGGCCATAGAGTATTATCAAAAAGACCTCGCTATACAGGAACAACTCGGCGACAAAGGTGGGATTGCCAATGCCAATAATAATATCGGCCTCATTTACAACGACTTAGCCAACCTTCCCAAGGCCCTGGAATACTATCTGAAAAGCTTGTTGCAGCACGAGGCATTGGGCGAAAAATACGGGATGGCACTTGCTTACAGCAATGTAGGTTCCGTTTACAACAGCGAGGGTGCATTCGAAAAGGCACTGGATTATTATCAGAAAAGCCTGGCATTGCGCAAAGAACTGGACGATCAGCAGGGTATTGCAACGGTGTATAGTAATATCGGTCAACTGTACAAAGAACAAGGGCTTTATGATAAGGCGCTGGAATATTATCAAAAAAGTATGCTTATCCAGGAAAGGCTGGAGGAAAAGCCCGGATTAGCCACCTCTTATTACAATATGGGCAAATTGTATCAAAAGCAAAACGCCTATACTATTGCAATAAGCTGGTGTAACAAATCACGGGAACTGAGCCGTGCACTGGGCGGTTTGAGCGCCCAGATTAAAGCCTGCGATTGCCTGTATGAAAATTACAAGGCCATAGGACAAAACGGTTTGGCTTTGGCTTTTCACGAACAATACCTGACACTGAATGACAGCCTTCAGGCAGAAGAAACCAATAAAAGACTGGAACAAATGGAATTTGCCAGACAAGTCATGGCTGACAGTCTCGGAAAAGAAGAAGAAAAATTAAAAATGCAAATGAACTACCAAAGCGAAGTGCGCCGAAAAAACAGAACCCTGAATATCCTGCTGATCGCCGGGCTTGTGGTTGCGGCACTCGCGCTGGGTTTCTGGAGCCGTATGTTGTATTTCAGAAAATACTCCCAGATTTTTCAGAACAAAGCCGAGAACCTGGAAAAACAACAATTGCTCAATGAAATTGCATTGCTTAAAACCCAGGTAAATCCCCATTTTTTGTTCAATAGCCTGAGTATTCTGTCGTCCCTGGTGCGCGTTAACCCGGAACTCTCTGAACAATTTATCGATCAGTTGTCCCGATCTTACCGTTATATCCTGGAGCAAAAAGAACAATCCCTGGTGAGCCTGCGCACCGAACTGGACTTTATCCAATCGTATGCTTTCCTGCTGAAAATCAGGTTTGAAAACAAGTTTAACCTGCTCTTTGACCTGCCCGAACACCTGCTGGATCAGTATAAAATTGCGCCCCTGACCCTGCAATTACTCATTGAAAATGCTGTGAAACACAACCGGATGTCGCTGAAAGAGCCGCTTGTCGTTCGGGTATTTATCCAGGACGATTTTCTCATCGTTCGCAACCGGCTACAACTCCGCCCCCAACGGGAACATTCCACCGGAACAGGTTTAAACAACATCATTAACCGATACGGTTTGCTCACGGACCGATCCGTATGGGCCGGAGAATGTGAAGATGCTTTTGTTGTAAAAATCCCCTTGCTTTATAGCTAAACCATTGAAAACATGAACACTCGTTTTTCTTTTCAAACCTTTTTATTGCTACTGCTTTTCGGGCAAGCGAATTTGTCTGCCCAGGAATGGCAAAAGGTTATGGAACTTCCGGCCATACTTATACCGGATATTTCGGTACAAGGCGACACGATCTTTGCTGCCGGAATTAACAAATTTTACTATTCGTTCGACGGTGGAAACAGTTGGGACAGCACGGCCGTCATCGACCCCGAACTCGATTACATTACCGATGTGGTGCATCAGAATGCCCGCTTGTATGTGGCCACGGGCAACATGGGTATTTGGAGCAGCATAAACGGCGGCCAAAACTGGCAGGAAGATAACAGCGGATTGTCGGGACTGGGGGCCTTGCATATTGCAGGATTTGCCGTTCGGGGTGACAGTCTGTATGCAGGCACCTATGGCGCAGGGGTTTTTGTAAAAAAAATATCTACGAACAGTTCCTGGAGCGCTTATAACCAGGGAATACCCTGGGGCAGTATCGAGAGCCTTCACAACATCGACGGGCGGCTTTTTGCCGGCGCCGGCGCCAATGGAACGATGTCGCAACAGGCATATCCGGGACATACCTGGACGGAAATTCCATTCGATGCGTTCGATGGACAGGTGAATTTGTTCCTTGGCGTCGTACGGCAGGGCGATGTATTGCTGGCCGCTGGTACCAGAAAACTCTATCGCAGCACCGATGACGGCGCTACCTGGACGTCCTATAACCCTGGAACCGGTTATTTGGGTTTGGCCCGTTTTGTTGTGAATGGGCATCGCGTATACGTTCAATTGGCCAAACCCGCCGGCCTTTCGTTTATGCTTTATACCGACGATCAGGGGGAGAACTGGCATACATTTCAGCCTGCGCTTACAGGTTCTGCCGGGTACGATATTGCTGTTTGTAACGGCTGG
>Ga0138256_10008308_pt1 | contig 10917 bp, 9 predicted proteins | sample KNB2016incub_MG_FD_105486 | JGI IMG/M metagenome (GOLD analysis project Ga0138256, IMG submission 105486) | Active sludge microbial communities from wastewater in Klosterneuburg, Austria - KNB2014incub_MG | ecosystem: Engineered > WWTP > Activated sludge > Unclassified | place: Austria... | reverse complement strand
GGTCTCGCGGTTGGCGCTCGAAGTCGAGGAGAACGGCTGGGATCCGCGCACGGTGCACGCGCACTTCCTCTCGTTCTGCCGCGATGCGCTGCATCTGGCGCTCGGCGAGAGCGCCGAGACACTCGCCCTTCCCGCCGAAGAGCGCCAGGCGCTCGCCGGGATCGCCAAGCGGGCCGGGTACGAGAATCTGCTTCGCCTCCTCCACCACCTGCTCGGCAGCGAGAGTGCCATCCGCCGCAGCGAGGCGGGAGCGCTGGCGCTGGAGATCGCCTGGCTGCGGGCGGCGGAGCTGCCGCGCCTGGTGGCGATCGAGAAGCTCCTCGCCGGCGGCGGCACGGGAGAAGCATCCCGTCCGGCGCCGCCGTCGAAGCCGGCCGCCGCGCCGCTGCGCGCTCGACCCGACGACGCCCCCGCGCGGCCCACCGCAGAGACCGCACCGCTCGCCCAGGTCGTCCCGTTCGCGCGCGGCGGTTCCGCAGCGTCCGTCGAACCCCCGGCGCCGCCGCCACAGCAACAGCCCGCGCCGGCCGCCGGCGAGGCGCCTGCGGGTGCGCCGGCCGCGAGCGGCGTCACCGCCTTTCTCGAACAGCTCGTCTTGCGCCGCCCGACACTCGCCGCCCAGCTCGAGAGCCTCGCCTCGCTGACCTGGGACCCGTCCGACAACAGCCTCGTGGTGCGCCCCAACGACGAGCTCGCTGCGGTCTCGCTGGCGCGCACCAACAACCGCGACCTGATCGCCGCCGCCGCCGTCGCCGCCTTCGGCCCCGCCGCCACCTTCCGCTTCGCGCGCACCGAGGCCGCCGCCGCTCTGCCGAAGCCGCCTTCGGCCGCCGAGGAGCGCCGCGTCCAGGCCGTCGAACACCCGCGGGTGCAGGCGGTCCTCGAGATCTTCGGCGGCGAAGTCGCCCGGGTCGAATCACCGGCGGTGCCCGCAGGGCCATCGGGCTCCGAAACTCCCGAGAACGCAGCAGACGAGGCGGCACTCTCCGCCGACGAGGATCCCTTCCGATGAACATCCAGAAGCTCATGAAGCAGGCCCAGCAGATGCAGGAGAAGATGCAGCGCGAGCTCGCCGAGCTCGTCGTCGAGGCCACCGCCGGCGGCGGCATGGTGACGGTGAAGATGAGCGGCCACAAGGCGCTTCTCGCCGTGACGATCGACCCTGAAGTCATGGACCCGGCAGACCCTGGAATGCTGCAGGACTTGGTGCTCGCGGCGGTCAACGAAGCGACGCGCAAGGTCGATGATGCGATGCAGTCGAAGCTCGGGGCGTTCTCCGGCGGCCTGCCGGGAATGATGTAGCCCGCGCGGCCCAACAAGCTCCCGGCGCCCAATCGAGCCCCTTTTCAACATGGCCGACCCCCTGTCGACACTGATCGCGGAGCTCGCCCGGTTGCCCGGGATCGGGCCCAAGACCGCCACCCGTCTGGCGCACCACCTCCTGCGCGTGCCGCTCGAACAGGCGCGCCGGCTCGCCGACGCGGTCATCGAGGTCAAGGAGAAACTCTTCCACTGCGCGCTCTGCAACGCGATCACCGCCGAGGACCCATGCCGGATCTGCAGCGATCCGGCGCGCGACCGCACGCGCATCTGCGTCGTCGAGGAGCCGTTCAACATCCAGCCGCTCGAGCGTACGGGTGAGTTTCACGGCCTCTACCATGTGCTCCTCGGCAGCCTCTCGCCGCAGCGCGGGGTCGGCCCGTCGGAGCTGCGCATCGACGGGCTCGTCGCCCGCCTGGATGGACCCCCGCCGATCACCGAGGTGATCGTCGCGACCAACCCCAACGTCGAAGGCGAGGCGACCGCGCTCTATCTCGCGCGCCTGCTCAAGGGCCGTGTGGCCCGCGTCTCGCGCCTCGCGTTCGGAATGCCGGTCGGGGGAGATATCGAGTACACCGACGAAGTCACTCTCGGCCGCTCGCTCGCCGGCCGGCGCGACATCTAGATGACGCCCGACGGCGCCCGGCAGACCGCGGCGCTCACCCGCGGCGACCTCCTGCCGGAGATCGTCACCGCCCTGCCGGGGCCGCAGAGCTGCGCCTTCGCCGGCGATCTCGCGCGCTTCGAGGCGCCCGGCATCAACACCCTCGGCGGCGCCGGCGAGCCCGCTCTCGTCTGGCGCGCGGCCTGCGGTGCCAACGTCCTCGATGTCGACGGCAACCGCTTCGTCGATCTCACCTCCGGATTCGGCGCCGCCGCCATCGGGCATCGCCATCCACAGGTCGTCGCCGCGGCCGCCCGCCAGGCGGCCGAGCTCCTGCACGGTCTCGGCGATGTCGCCGCGCACCCGGCGCGCATCGCGCTCGCCGGCCGGCTCTGCGCCCTGGCGCCGGTCGATTCGCCGCGCGTCCACTTCGCGGTCTCCGGCGCCGACGCGGTCGAGATCGCCTGGAAGACCGCGCTCCTCGCGACCGGCAGGTCGCGCCTCATCGCCTTCGATCCCGGTTACCACGGCCTCTCCTTCGGCGCGCTCGCGGCGACCTCCCGCCGCGAGTTCCGCGCGCCGTTCGTCGCCCAGCTCTCCGCGCACGTCGACCGGTTGCCGTTCGCCTGCGCGCTCGAGCTGGTGGCGGAGCGCCTGGCGGTCTCCGGAGCGCGCGCCGCAGGTGCCGCCGAAAGCGCCGTCGCCGCGGTCATCGTCGAGCCGATCGTCGGACGGGAGGGGGTTCTCGTGCCACCCGAAGGCTGGCTCGCCGGACTCGCGCGGCTCTGCCGCGAGGCCGGCGCCGCCCTGATCCTCGACGAGATCCTCACCGGTTTCGGCCGCACCGGGCGCGCCTTCGCCTGCGAGCACGAAGCGGTGCGCCCCGATCTCCTGTGCTGCGGCAAGGCGCTCGGCGGCGGCCTGCCGATCGCCGCGGTCATCGGCCGGGCCGACCTGATGAACGCCTGGCGCACCGGCAGCGAGGCGCTCCACACCGGAACTTTCGTCGCCCATCCGCTCGCCTGCGCCGCGGCGATAGCCACCCTCGACGTGCTCGCCGACGAGCGCCTCGTGCCGCGCGCCGTGCAGCTCGGCGAGACGATCCACGCGGCGCTTTCGCCGGCGCTTCCTCCCGGCGTTGCGCTGCGCGGACGCGGCGCCCTCTGGGGCCTCGAGCTGCCGGCGGCCGCCGCCGCGCGGCGCCTGGTCGAGACGCTGCGGCGCCGCGGCCTGCTGCTGCTGCGCGGCGGTCCCCTGGGCCGGGTCGTGGAGCTCCTGCCGCCGCTCGTCATCACCGATGCCCAGTTGGGCTTCGCGCTCACGGCCATCACCGCCGAGCTCGCGACGCTCGCGGCACCCGAGGCGCCCGCGGCTGCCGGTAACTTCGCCGCCCCTGAGGCTGCCGCGTCGTGACTCCAACCCGCCTGAAGTTCGCCTTCATCGGCAGTCACGGAGTCGGCAAGACGACGCTCTGTTACGGCCTCGCCGCCCGCCTCAAGCGCCGCGACGTGGCGCTCGAGATCGTCCACGAGGTCGCCCGGCGCTGCCCGCTGCCGATCAACGCGGTGACGACCGCCGCGGCGCAGCGCTGGATCCTGCACACCCAGATCGCCGAGGAGATCCTCGCCGCGGCACGCTATCCGCTCGTGCTCTGTGACCGCAGCGTCCTCGACAACTACGTCTACCTGCTGCTCGCCGCCGGCCCTGATCCGCTGCTCGACCGCATGGTCTCCGACTGGCTCGCCGGCTACGACCTGCTGATCCAGGTGCCGATTCTCGCCGCACCGCAGGCCGACGGCATCCGCGCCGCCGATCCGGCCTTCCAGCGCGCCGTCGACGAACGCCTGCGCGCGGAGGTCGCGGCGCGCGGCATTGCGACGCTCGGCCTCGATGCGGCGCGCTCCGCGGACTGGCTCGACGAGGTCGAGACCGCGGCGCTCTGCCGCCTCCGCCCCGCCCAGCTCGAGCTGCTGTAGCTCGAAACGGGCAGGGTCAGCGGTCGATCGGCGTCACCGCCCGTACCGGGCCGAGCGGCGCGTCGCCGGGATAGAGCACCCGTTCGAGAAAGAGACCGGAGGGCGGCGCGGTGGTCTCCGCCGGCTGGAACTCGGCCGGCTTCGCAGGCCCCTGGGGATCCAGCAGTCCCTCGAGCGCCGCGAGGGTCAGCGTGCCGCCGCCGACCTCCACCAGGGCGCCGACGATCCGCCGCACCATCTTCCACAGGAAGTGCGACGCCACGATACGCACCAGGAGGAGCTCGCCCGCAGTCTCGACCTCGCAGCGTTCGACGACCACCACGGTCGAGGTCTGCTCGAGCGGCTTCTCGCAGAAGCGGGCGAAGTCGTGCCGCCCGGCGAGCAACGCGGCGCCAGCGCGCATCGCGCCAACGTCGAGCGGCCGCCGCACCCACCAGACGAAGCGCTTGGCGAGCGCTGTCCGGCGGCGGGAGATCTGGTAGACGTAGCAGCGCGAGGTCGCGGTGTGGCGGGCGTGGAAGCGGTCGCCGGCGGGCTCCAGCGAGAGGATGTGGATGTCGGCCGGCAGGGCGTCGTTGACCGTGCGCAGAACCTCTTCGCGGCGCAGCTTCCCCGCCGTCTTCACGTGCGCCACCTGCGCCAGGGCGTGCACGCCGGCGTCGGTCCTGCCCGAACCGCCGAGCTCGACCTTCTCGCCGGTGGCCGCTTCGATGGCCTGCCTCACCTCGCCGGCCACGGTGCGGGCGTTCTTCTGTTCCTGCCACCCGCGGTAGCGGGTGCCTTCGTATTCGATGGTCAGACGATAGGTGGGCATTTGAACGCTACAATAGCCGTACTTTGGGACTTGCTTCGAGGCTCTCTCAGATTGCTCTCTTCGCGCACTTCCGCGAACCGGAGATCGAGGCGCTCGCCGTCTGCGCCGTCGGGCGCGCCTATCCGGCTCAGACCGTCGTCCTCAAGCAGGGCGAACCGACGCAGGACATCTACGTCGTCGACCGCGGTCTGGTGGATATCCAGCGCACCACCCCCTACGGCCAGTTCACCCTCGCCCTGCTGGGCTCCGGACAGCTGTTCGGCGAAACCAGCTTCATCGACTCGGCGACGCGCTCGGGCGACGTGGTCGCGCGCACCGAAGCCTCGCTGATCGCGCTGCTCTCGGCTCCCGTCCGGGCGCTCATCGAGCGCGACCAGCGCGTCGCGGTGGCGCTCTACTGGGCGTTCTGGAAGAGTCTCTCGGCGAAGCTGCGCAGCACCAACGAGCAGCTCGGGCGCTTCTTCTCGCAAGGCCCGCGGGCGGCCGGAGACAAGCCGCCGCTCGCCAAGTCGCCGACGGGTGAGTTCCGGCTCGACATCGCCGCCAAGCGCACCCTCTTCGCCGAACAGAAGCTCTCCTCGCTCGAGATCAACTTCCTGACCTCGCTGTCGCGCGAGCGCAAGCTCAAGGGCGGTCAGATCCTCTTCCACGAAGGCGACCCGGGCGACGCCATGTATGTCGTGCTCGAGGGGCGGGTGCTGATCAGCAAGTTCATTCCCGGCGCCGGCGAGGAGGCGCTCGCCTTCCTCGAACGGGGTGACTATTTCGGCGAGATGGCGCTCATCGACCGCGCGCCCCGTTCGGCGCAGGCGCGGGCGCACGACGGCGGGGCGGTGGTGCTGGCGATCCCGGCCGAAGTGGTGGCGGGGATTCTCGACGTGCGCAAGGTCTCCTCGCTGCCGCTGCTCAAGATCCTCTGCGGCCTGGTCGCCAAACGCCTGCGCGAGGTGGACGACAAGATCGTCGGCTGGTACATCCTCTCCGGCGGCGACTCGAATCAGGTCGGCTGAATCTCCGGACGCGCCAGGAGCTTGCGCGCCACGCCGGTGAGCGGCAAGGCGGCTGCCTTCTCGCGGCTCCACCAGCCCGGCTCGGCGTCGATCCCGCCGCGCCCTCCGCCGCGGCCCTCAGCTACCGTCCCGCCGTCGATCCGCACCGCTGCCCGCCGCACTTCGATGGCGAAGCTGCGCGTGGTGATGGCGTGGCGCAGGCGGACGACCTCCTCCCCCAGCGTCCAGAGACCGCCGAAGCGCTCGCCCAGCTCGTCCTCCGGACGCACCGGCCCGCCGAGCTCGACCGCCGGAAACTCCCACAGGCCGGCGAGCTGTCCAGCCGCGGCGCTGCGCCGGAAGAGCAGGAGACGCCCCTCCTGCTCGACGAAAGCCAGGAGCTGGCGGACGCGCTCGGGGCCGGCGCGCCGCGGCGCCGCCGGAAAGCTCTCCGCTGCGCCCAGCGCGCGGGCCTGACAGCCGGCGGCCAAGGGGCAATCGGGGCAGCGCGGGGCGCGCGGCGTGCAGACCGTCGCGCCCAGCTCCATCATGGCCTGGTTGCTGTCGCCCGGACGGCGGCGCTCGAGGAGGCCCGCGGCGATCTCGAGCAGCGCCTCGCGGTCACTCTTTCTCCGCGCACCTGCAGACCGGGCGGTATAGCGGCAGACGACCCGCTCGACGTTGCCGTCGAGCACCGGCACGGGCTCGGAGAAAGCGATGCTGGCGATCGCCGCCGCGGTGTAGGGACCGATTCCCGGCAGGCGCGCGAGCTCGCGCGCGCTCCCGGGCAGCCGGCCGCTGCCGGCGACGATCTCCCGGGCGGCGGCGAGCAGCCCGCGGCAGCGGCGGTAGTACCCGAGGCCGGACCAGAGCGCCAGGACCTCGGCCTCTTCTGCCTGCGCCAGACTGGCGACTTCCGGGAACCGCGCCATGAACCTTTCGTAATACGGGATCGCGGTTTCGACCCGGGTCTGCTGCAGCATGATCTCCGAGATCCAGACCGCGTACGGGTCGGGAGCGGGGTCGCAAGGCCGGCCGGCCGAGCGCCAGGGGAGGGCTCGCTGGTGGCTGTCGTACCAGCGCAGAAGCGCGTCTCTGGCGTGCACGACTGGCAGTGTATCCGCGGGGTTGGGGAAATATCCGCCAAAACGGCCTGGCCTAAAAAGAGATCGGCCCCGGGGTGAACCGGGGCCGAAGAAAAGAACCGCAGGCGGGAGGTTCCGAGTTGGTTGGCTCTTAAGTGGCTATACCCCTGTTAGTTAGGGGGCTTTGGCTGGCCTTGAAGAGGGGTGGAGATCAACCTGATCTCGAAACATCTGGGTGGGATGGTAGTGGGGAAGTGGAACCTCCTCGCGCACGGTGATGACTCTGTTCTAACTGGTTAGCAAAACAGGTGCCATACCCTTCTTATTCCAACAGGCCCGCCCCTGCCCCAAGGGGCCGGCAGGCGCCCGGCGGGGCCGGGTACGGGTGGCGCGCTCGTCCCGGCGCCGGCGAAGCGACCTGCCGGCCGGGCTTGCGGGCCTCCGCCCGCAGAAGAACGCGCTATCTTTTGTAGCCGGAGACTCCTCCTCAATGCGAAGGCTCTTCTTTCTGCTGTTGCTCGCGACCCTCGTGGGCGTCGTCATCGCCGGCGCCGGCTACCTCTTGCTGCGCCACGAGGCTCCGGGCTGGGGGGCCGCGAAGGTGCTCACCCTCACGCTCGACGCGCCGCTCCGGGAACAGGCTCTCGAGCCGACCCTGCCGTTCCTCGGCCGCGAGGAACCGGCCTCGCTCGCCCTGCTCTACCGGGGCTTCCTCGCCGCGCGCGCCGACCCGACGGTCAAGGGCGTCGCGCTCTACATCCAGGACGCCAGCTTCGGGCTCGCCAAAGCGCAGGAGTTGCGGCGGCAGATCTCCGCCCTCGACCGCGCCGGCAAGCCCGTGCGCTGCTACCTCGAAACTGCCGGCGAGGGCGGCAACGGTACACTCGAGTATTACCTGGCTTCCGCCTGCAGCTCGATCACCCTGGCACCGGCCGGCGAGATCAATCTCCTCGGTCTCTTCGCCGACAGCCCCTTCCTGCGCGGTGGGCTCGACAAGCTGCGCATCGAGCCGAGCTTCCTGACCGCCGGAGAATTCAAGAGCGCCGGCGAGATCTTCACCGAAGTGCGGCACTCGCCGGCCGCGAGGCTCGCGCTCGATGCGCTGCTCGACAGTTTTTACAATCAGATCGTCGACGGTATCGCTAGCGCCAGAAAGAGTGACGCGGCGACCGTGCGCTCCTGGATCGACACCGCGCCGATCTCTGCCGAGCGCGCCCTCGAGCTTGGTCTGGTCGACGAACTGGCGTATCCCGACGAGTTTCGCGACGGCCTCGACGCGCTCGGCGAGGACGCCGGGGAGGAGGCCGCGCGGGTGGGCTTTCTCGACTACGCCCGCCAGCGCTCCGGGCGCCAGCCGGGCGGCAAGCGGATCGCGATCCTCTTCGCCCAGGGGGCGATCGTCCGCGGCGGCAGCGGATCGGATCCGTTCGCGAGCGAGATCTTCCTCGGCTCCGCCGACATGGCGACCGAGCTCCGGGCGCTCGCCGAGGACGACGCGGTGGTCGCCGTCGTGCTGCGGATCGACAGCCCGGGCGGCTCGGCGCTCGCCTCCGACCTGATCCTGCGCGAAGTCGATCTGTTGCGCGCCAAGAAGCCGCTGGTGGTCTCGATGTCCGATGTCGCCGCCTCGGGCGGCTACTACATCGCCGCCCGCGCCACCCGCATCGTCGCCGAGCCGGCGACGATCACCGGCTCGATCGGCGTGGTCACCGGCAAGCTCGCGACCGGCAGGTTCCAGGAGGAGCTCCTCGGCATCACCCACGATCCCCTGCAGCGCGGCGCCAACGCCGACCTCTTCTCCGGCCTGAAGCCGTTCGACGAGCGTCAGGCAGCGCTCGTGCGCCGGCGCGTGAGCGAGATCTACGGCCGCTTCCTCGATCATGTCTCCGCCGGGCGCAAGCTCTCGCGGAGCGCCGTGGAGGCGGTCGCGGGAGGCCGCGTCTGGACCGGCTCCGAGGCTCTCGCGGTCGGGTTGGTCGACGAGCTCGGTGGCCTCGATCGCGCGGTGGCCCTGGCGCGCGAGGCGGCCCAGATCTCGGAGTCCGCCGAGCTTCCCCTGATCTTCCTGCCGAAGCCGCCGAGCTTCCTGGCGCTCTTCTCCTCGAACGGCGGCACCGGTCTCGAAGCGCGGCTCGCCGCCGCTGTCGCCGCCCGTTTCTCCGCCCGCTTGGGCGCCGGGCTGGGCGTCCGGCCGCCGCGCCCGCCGCTCGAGCTCGAGCTCGATGCCGCCTGGGCGGAGCTTGCCCGCGGACTTTGACGCGCCGGGCGCCAACCGACCACCTGCGATATAGTCGGGTTCTCGACTCTGGCTGCTCTCGCAGCCCCGAGAAAGATTTCCGCAAACTGTGGAAAAACTGTTGATATCCAGCCCACTCCGTGCCCGCAGAACCTAGCTACTGGCCCCGCCTGCAGGAGCGCCTGCGTGCCATCCTCGAGCCCGAGGAGTACGCCACCTGGATCGCACCGCTGACGGTGAAGAGCGAGAACGAGGCCGGCCTCGTCCTCGGCGCCCCGAACGAGCGCTTCGTCCACACCCTCGAGGAGAGCTACCGCGACACTCTCGATCGGGAAGCCGGCCAGCTCTTCGACGAGTTCTTCTCCGTCACCGTGGTCGCGCGGGATGGCGCGGGCGCGGGTTCCGCTCCCGCCGATCGCACCGCGCGCTCGGAGCGCGGCGGCGCGGCCTCTTCCGCCCCCACCGGCGACCGTTTGAACCCCAAGTACCTCTTCGACACCTTCGTCGTCGGCAGCTCGAACCAGTTCGCGCACGCCGCCGCGCGCGCCGTCGCCGAAAGCCCGGCGCACAGCTACAACCCGCTCTTTCTCTACGGTGGCGTCGGGCTCGGCAAGACCCACCTGTTGCACGCCATCGGCCACCAGGTCCTCCACCGCCGGCCCGAGCTCAAGGTGCTGTACTTCACCGCTGAACAGTTCGTCAACCAGTTGATCAACTCGCTGCGCTTCAAGTCGATGCACTCCTTTCGCGAGCGCTATCGTTCGATCGACGTGCTGCTGGTCGACGACATCCAGTTCCTCGCCAACAAGGAGCGCACCCAGGAAGAGTTCTTCCACACCTTCAACACGCTCTATACGAGCCAGCGCCAGATCATCCTCTCTTCCGACTCGTCGCCGCGGAACATTCCGGCGATCGAAGAGCGTCTGCGGTCGCGTTTCGAGTGGGGCCTGATCGCCGACATCCAGGCTCCGGACCTCGAGACCAAGGTGGCGATCCTGCGGCGCAAGGCCGACCAGGACGGCGTCGTCCTTCCCGACGACGTCGCTCTGTTCATCGCCTACCAGGTGAAATCGAACGTCCGCGAGCTCGAGGGGATGCTCAACCGCGTGGTGGCTTTCTCGTCGCTCACCGCGAAGCCGCTGTCGCTCGAGCTGGCCAAGGAGACCTTGAAGGACATCCTTCCCGAGGAGGGGCGACGGGCGACCGCGGCCGACATCATCAAGTTCGTCGCCCGCCACTACGGCCTGAAGGTGAGCGAGATCAAGTCGAAGTCGAACTCCAAGCAGATCGCTTTCCCGCGCCAGGTGGCGATGTTCCTGTGCAAGGAGCTCACCGAACTGTCGTATCCGGAGATCGGCCGGCAGTTCAACGACAAGCACCATTCGACAGTCATGTACTCGGTCGACAAGATCCTCAAGTTGCGCGCCACAGACGCCGAGCTCGAGCGCACGCTCGACGGAATGACCCGCCATCTCGGCTGAGGCCGCCCGGGGCCCCCAGGAAAATGCTGCGGAAAACCGGCGGAGGCTCTGTTCAAATCTCGCCCGGCCTTCTTTTTCCACTGTCTTTCGGGAGCTCTCCGCAGGCTCTCTTGCACAGGCGGGTTCGCCGGGGCCCCTTTTCCCACCGGCCTTCCAGGCGCTTTCCGCAGATCCGCCGGAATCTACCTACGACTACGGCTATGTTATGTTTTGCTCTCTCTAGTACCCGGAGAATCAAGCCATGGAACTACGCCTTCGGCGTGACCTCTTCCTTGCAGAGCTGAGTCCCATGCAGGGGATCGTCGAGCGTCGTACGACGATCCCGGTGCTGTCGCACATCCTGCTCAAGACTTCGCCGAAGAGCCTCCAGCTCGCGGCCACCGACCTCGACGTTTCGCTGACCAGCTCGGTG
>Ga0138256_10008307_pt1 | contig 10917 bp, 9 predicted proteins | sample KNB2016incub_MG_FD_105486 | JGI IMG/M metagenome (GOLD analysis project Ga0138256, IMG submission 105486) | Active sludge microbial communities from wastewater in Klosterneuburg, Austria - KNB2014incub_MG | ecosystem: Engineered > WWTP > Activated sludge > Unclassified | place: Austria... | reverse complement strand
GATTCGAACTTGCAAATATTGAAATGATACTTGTAAAAAATATTGACGGAGATTTTACGGAGAATTTTCACGGCACTATACAAAGACAAATAAAACAGGCATTAAAGAATAACCTTGTATTTAAAGCGGAAAAAGAAATCACAGAAGAATCCTATAATCTGCTGAAAAAAAGTCAGAAAAGGTTAGGAGGCGAACCGACACACAGCTATGAAGAATTAAAAAAAATTCATGAATTGTTCCCTGAAGACATTGTGACATTTACAACATTATATAATAGTAAAATCATAGCAGGCATAATAGGATTCGTCTGCAACAAGGATGTATTAAATACATTTTATATTTATGATGATGAAGATAAAAGAGATCTCAAAGGTATGCAATATACCTATTACAACGTGCTGCTCTGGGCAAAAAAAAATAACATAAAGTATGTTGATTTCGGACCAGCAACATTCGGTTTAAAGCCGCACTATTCTCTTATAAATTATAAAGAAAAATACGGCAGTATTCCCATGCTTAGAAATACTTATTCTGTTAAGTATGACTAAAAAGAAAATTATCATATTAGGCGGAAGCCCACTGGCTAAGGAGATAGGGAAGCAGATCATTGATTCCGAAAAACTTAGCCTGTCCGGATTTGTAAAAGAGAAAGAAGGGGATGCTCTTGAAGGTTTTACAGAATTTGATCTTGGGTCAGACATAGGCATATTAGATCAGTTGAATCCGGATCTGTGTATAGCACTTGATTATCATAAGATTATTCCGGCAGGAATAATTAATTCTTTCAGAATTATAAATTCACACGGAGGAATACTTCCGGATAACAGAGGTTATCACACGCTTGGCTGGTGTTTTATAAATGGTTACAGAGAGTTAGGCTATACACTTCACTTATTGGATGAAGGATTGGACAGCGGGGATGTAATATATACTTTCAAGTATATTGTTAAAAAGAAAACGACTTTTGCAGATGTCAAAAACGCAATAGATCTTGATCAGAAAAAAAACATAGTAAAAGTTATATGTGATTATATTAACGGTAAAATCAAAAGCAAGAAACAGAAAATCAGATATCCGAAATATTTTGCTAAACGCAATATTTCGGACTGCATGATCAACTGGAATAATGATGCTGCATTCATTGAAAGATTCATAAGAGCATTATCAGTACCTGCAGGACCAGGAGCATTTACGGTGTATGATGCTAAACGTCTGACCATTCTTACTTCTGAAATATATCCATGTAAGGATTACCATGAAATTCCGGGACATGTTGTTTACAAAACTAATGCTCGAATCCTTGTAAAGACAAAGGATAAATGCATATGGATAGAAGATGTGATTTACAACAATGTTATATCTAAGGCAGGCAGTGTAATCAAAAAAAGCGGAGTTCGTCTGGGGTTAAATATTACCGAAGAAATTCTAAGGGAAAGGAATATAATTTAATTTAATGGAGAAGATTACAGTAATTATACCATTCCTTAATGAGGAAGATAATTTAAAGCTGGCAGAAGAGCTTTTATACAAACCATTATCTGTTAACAGTTTTAAATATGAGATAATTTTTGTAAATGACGGAGGTACGGATGGTTCTGAAAATGTGCTCAGGTCAATCGATCAGAATAAATATCCAAATATAACATCGAAGATAATAAGGCTTTCAAAAAATTTCGGATCACACGCAGCGATCTTTTCAGGAATAAAAAATTCAACCGGAGATTATGTGACTGTTTTGTCCGGTGATTTTCAGGATAATGCATCAGTCATAAACAAAATGTATGAAGAGTCTCGTAAGGGGTTTGATATAGTTTTCCCTTTAAGAGAAATATCCGGCCAGAACATGCTTGTCCGGCTTTTTTCAAATATGTATGCTTCGTTAATAAGAAAGATTGCGATAAAGAATTATCCTGATAAGAATTTCGACCTGTTTTTTATCAACAGGAAAGCAGCGGATCACGTAATAGAAACCTATGAGATCAACACTTCACTTTTTCTTGATATTATGAACATCGGCTTCAGACAGTCTTTTATTCATTATGAAAGGGAAAACAGGAAAAGCGGAAAATCCAAATGGACATTTTCAAAGAAGGTTAAATTAATGATAGATTCAGTAATAGGATTTTCATATACACCTATCAGGCTAGTTACATTAGTCGGTTTTATTTTTCTGATGACGGGAATCATCTGGTCATTAATAATAGTGCTCCGGAAAATACTTTTTAATGACATAGCTCAAGGATGGACTCTTATGTCTTCGATACTATTTCTCGGATTCGGGATCACTAATCTTTCGCTGGGTATAATAGCAGAATATCTGTGGCGAACACTTGATGCAAGCAGGAACAGACCTTTATATATCATTGATGAAATTATTGATCTCAGCAATGGCAACAGTAAATTAAATAAAAATCAGAATTAAACAATTATAATATTATATTTTGGAAAAGAACAAAATCAGCGGAAGTACTATACTTGTTACAGGCGGTGCAGGATTTATTGGGTCATATCTTACAGAGGAGCTTTTAAAATACTCACCTGCAAAAGTGATCATTATAGACAATCTTATCAGGGGAAGTTTTGAAAACATGAAAGAATTTACTGATAATCCGGCCGTTGAATTTATTGAAGGGGATATAAAAAATGAATCATTGCTTGAAAAATGTATTTCACAAAGTGATTATATCTTTCATATGGCAGCTCTAAGGATCAATGCCTGCGCAGCGGACCCTTCCGGCGGATTTGAAACAATGGTAAGAGCTCCTTTTACAATTGCCGAACTTGCAAGAAAATACAATGTAAAAAAAATAATTTACAGTTCAAGTGCTTCTGTGTACGGTCTTGCGCAGCATTTTCCAACTCCTGAATCAGATAACCCTTATGACAATCAGACATTTTACGGAGCTGCAAAACTATTCGGGGAGCAGCTTTTCAGAAGCTATAAATTCATGTATGGACTGGATTATATTGCGCTCAGATATTTCAATGTTTACGGACCAAGAATGGACACTGACGGTAAATACACGGAAGTTATGATAAAATGGCTGGATTGTATCAGGGATAATAAAGCACCTGTGATTCACGGTAACGGCAGTACATCAATGGATTTTATATTTGTCAAAGATGTAGCCGCAGCAAACGTAAAGGCACTGCTGTCAGAAGTAACTGATGAAAACTTAAATATAGGTTACAGCAAGGAAACAAGTTTGAAAGAACTCCTCGAAATGATGATAAAGGTAAACAAAAGTAAGATCAAACCTGTATTTACAGAGAGCAATAGTGTCAACCCTGTAAGCAGGAGACTTTCAGATAACAGAAAAGCGAAAAAACTTTTAAATTTTACTCCAGAGACAAAACTTGAACAGGGTATAAAGGAATTAAGCGGGTGGTATTTTGAAAAAACAAAAAAAGCAGAATAAAATGATCCCAATAGCAAAACCATATTTAACAAAGGATGAAGCACAGAGCGCTTACGATACCATCCTGTCAGGTTGGGTAACACAAGGACCAAGAGTTGAGGAATTCGAGAAAAAATTCTGTGAATATACCGGCGCTGAATATGCAGTCGCTGTATCTAACTGTACTACGGCGCTTCATCTTGCAATGATCGTTTCCGGGATAGGCAAAGATGACGAAGTGATATGCCCGTCAATGAGCTATGTCGCTACTGCAAATTGTATAAAGTATGCAGATGCAAAACCAGTATTTGCTGAAGTGGAAAAAGATACATACAATATCAATGTAAAGCATGCCGAAAAACTTATTACAGAAAATACAAAAGCTATCCTTATTGTTCATCAGATAGGAATGCCGGCTGATATAGATGCTTTCAAATCTTTGTGTGACAAATACAAAATTAAATTGATTGAGGATGCGGCTTGTGCTATCGGGTCTTCATATAAAGGCAGGAAGATAGGATCACATTCCGAACTGGTTTGTTTTTCATTTCACCCAAGAAAAGTTATCACTACAGGTGAAGGCGGAATGATAGCCACTTCAAATAAGGAATACTATACAAGATTGAAACTTCTAAGGCAGCACGCAATGTCAGTCAATGACAGAGTCCGACATCAGTCAGATAAAATCTTATTTGAAGATCATCTTGAGCTGGGTTACAATTACAGAATGACGGATTTCCAGGCAGCTGTAGGATTAAGGCAATTGGAAAAACTTGACTGGATAGTCAATGAAAGAAGAAAGATAGCTTTGAAATATATAAGTGAATTAAAAAGCATTGACTGCATCAGATTACCGGAAGAGAAAAAAGGATATTTTTCTAATTACCAGTCTTTTAGTATTTACCTTAAAGAAAACTGTCCGGTAAGCAGAAATACTCTGATGCAGAAATTGCTGGATGCAGGCATTGCATCCAGGCGCGGTATAATGACCAGTCACAGAGAATCAGCATTCAGGCATGAATACAACGGAATTAAATTACCTGATTCTGAAGATGCAAGTGACAGAAGCATCATGATACCAATATACATACCAATGGATGACAATGATTTAGACTACATAATAAGCAGCCTTAAAAAAATAATTTCTTAATTCATTACCTCAACTAGTTGAATATGTTTCTGCAAAATCTTGTTAAGAAGAATAAATACTTAAATCTGCTGAAATATAAAATTCCTTTTCCTGATAATAAATTTGTAATATATACAAGAGGCAGAACAGGAAGCACTGTTCTCACTGATCTTCTTAATTGTCATCCGGATATTTTCTGCGATATAGAAATATTTAATTTCCTGTATTCAAAAGGATTGGTATCGTTTCCGGAATTATACATTAAAAGCTGCAGTAAGAGAGCTGCTTTTAATAAAAAACCAATATATGGTTTCAAAGTAAAGATTGCTCAACTAAGATATGAGCATAAATACAGTAATTATGAAAAGATCCTGAGTGATCTGAATTCGGACGGGTGGAAATTCATTTATCTTAAAAGAGAGAATTTTCTCAGACATAAGCTTTCAAATATTATGTCAGCACAATCACAAATTTTTCATATTATGAATTCAGATTCAATTAAGACGCCGAAAATCAGAATAGACTGCAATTCGTTACTTGAAGGAATAAAATTCGCAGAAGAAGTAGAAAAAACCGAAAAAGAGAATCTCAGAAATATACCTCATTTAACTCTTACATACGAAAGTGACATTATTGATAATTCTAAACATCAGGAGACAGCTGATAAAGTTTTCAGTTATTTAAATCTGAAAACCAGCACTGTATCAACAAATTACAAAAGGATAATTCCCGATAATTTAGAAGACACCATATTAAACTATGATGAAGTAAATAACTTCTTTAAAGATACTGAATATTCAAAGTATCTAAATGAATACATCAATGATAGTATTTGACGGATATGCGAAATATTACGACCTGCTTTATAAAGAAAAAGATTACAAAGCAGAAGCAGATTATATAATTAAATTTATAAAGGATTATATGCCTGACGCAAAAAACATTCTTGATCTGGGTTGCGGTACCGGAAAACATGATCTGATCTTCGCAGAAAATAATTTTCAAGTTACAGGTGTTGAAATGTCCAAAAAAATGACTGATCATGCCATCCATAACATTCTTACAAAGAATGATGGGACTAAGAGAATAAAATTTATAAACGGAGATATAAGAAACATTAAGCTTAATAAAAAATTTGATATTATTACCTCTTTGTTTCATGTGATCAACTACCAGACCTCCAATGAAGATCTGAGAGCAACATTCAGAACTGTAAAAGAACATATCGCTCCAAAAGGCAAGTTTATATTTGATTTTTGGTATGGACCTGCAGTATTGAGTGACAGACCTGAGTCAAGGGTTAAGAGAATGGAAGATGAAGAATGCATTATTGAAAGATATACAGAACCTTTAATTAATGTAAATGAAAATTATGTCGATGTAAACTTTAAGATTTCAATAAATGAAAAACAAATAAGTTCTTTTCATGAGATCAGGGAAACTCACAGGATGAGATATTTATTCTTACCTGAAATAAATTTATTACTCAGCGAGAATGATATGAAAATTGAGTATTGTGAAGAGTGGATGAGCGGAAATAGTCTGTCAGATAAGAGCTGGTATGGTCTGGCTGTTACCGGCAACAAGTAACAGTAAAAAACAAGTCCCCCAAAATGAAATCAATAGCAATAATAACTCCAAAGACGGATACATTCAGTAATCCAACCCTAGTTATTCTTTTTGAAAGATTGATAAAAGAGAATTATAAAATTTTATTTTTTGCATTTGATCAGCTTTTTATCCCCGGGGAGATCAGAGAAAAAATTGAGATACATGAACTTCCGTTTAATTATTTCTCATTCTTTAAAAGACCAAAACTATACAGAAGACCTTATGATCTGCTGAAAATGATGAAGCAATACAGAGAAATTCACAAATTGTTCAAAGTTGAAAATAAAGTTGATACACTGATATGTATTGACCCAATGGGTATGGTTTATGGCGGAAGAATCAGGAAATTAATTGATATTAAAATAATTTATTTTTCTTTCGAAATATTCTTTGAAGATGAATTTTATGATGAAGAAAAAAAGCTTATTAAGACACTTGAAAAAAAATATTCCAATAAAGCAGATTCTGTAATAGTTCAGGACAAAACAAGAGAAAAATTGTTAAGGGAAGAGAACAACTTTAGAGAAGAAGTTAAATATATACACATTCCTGTTTCACCTAAATATACAGAGGTAAATAAAGAAGGATATAATATATACAGTGAGCTGAACATACCTCGGGATAAAACAATTGTTGTTTACTCCGGAAATCTCCAGAGATGGAGCGGAATAAATGAGATAATAGAACTCTTTCCGGACAAATGGGATAATGACTTCTGGTTTGTAATTCATTCTCACTTTATACTTGGAAAAGACAGTGTTTTAAGAACAAGATTAGAAGATATGATGAATGCCAACATGAACATATCTTTTCATAACAAGCCTTTCTATCATACAAAAGATTACTTTTCTTTTTTATCTTGCTGTCATATTGGTATAGCAATATATATTCCCAACACTATTGATTTTTTTGCAGGCAAGAATATATCAGAAATCGGACTTTCTTCCGGTAAATTTTCAACTTATATGATGCTTGGACTTCCTACAATTACAACTTCAAACAGCATATATAAGGAGCTCAATGAAATTTACAACTTTGGCGTAACCATAAATAATATTGATGAGATCCCGGTCAAACTGTCTGAGATCAAAAAAAATTTTAATTCCAAGAAAAAAGGATGCCTGGATATTTTTGAAAAAGAGCTTGACCCATCAGCAAAGATAGATTTATTAATGCAAAAGATAGAGGAGTATTCATTATCATGAAAATGAAAGTGAAGTATATAAATGCCAATAACAGTTTGTTAAGTATCCTTCCTGATCCTCCCGAGGGAAAAAAAGGATGGCCATGGACAGAAGAAACCGACTTAAAAATATATAAAGGCTTTAGTTCCATTCCAATGATATCCATAGTTACTCCCAGTTTTAATCAGGGAATGTATATAGAACAGACCATAAGATCAGTACTTCTTCAGAATTATCCGGGTCTTGAATACATTATAATTGACGGTGGAAGTACTGACAATACAGTTGAAATAATTAAGAAATATGAGAGGTGGTTAAAATTCTGGGTAAGTGAAAAAGACCGGGGTCAGACTAGTGCTATAAATAAGGGATTATTAAAATGTGGAGGAGAAATATTCAACTGGCTCAACAGCGATGATTATTACAGCAGGGGGTGCTTTAAATATCTTGCTGAAAATTTCCAGGATAAAAACACAGATATAGTTGCTGGGAAATACAGGTTCTTTTTTGAAAATGAGAATAAAGATAAAATTATAGAACTAAAACTGAGAAGCACAATTGAAGAATCAATAGCTTTAGTTGCTGTGAATCAGCCATCTACATTTTTCAGGCTATCTGTTTTACGGTCGCTGGGAGAATTAGATGAGAATCTGAATTATCTTATGGATCAGGATATATGGAAAAAATATTTGTTTAAATACGGACAGGAAAAAATAAAGATTATTGATAATGTCCTTGTATCATTCAGGTACCACCATGATTCCAAGACATCTCAGTTTAATTTCATTAATGAATATTTCGGAATATATTATTCAATAGCGGGAATTGCCGGAATGCAGAGGCATCAGGAAGTATTGAAAATAATTTACGGAGAAGAGATTGTTTCCGGATATAATTTCAAATTTAATTTTTCGAAAGAAAAGATTAAGCTTGCAAAGAAAGTTATAAACAGTTTGTTTCTGTTTAATGCAAGAACAGCTTATACCGGGAAAAATATTTCTCAGCTTAAATTATGGCTTTCGGTAATCGAAAATAAGTGGTTAAATGAAAAACAAAAAAATGATCTTTTGATTTTAAAAGTAAAGACTAATCTTATAAAGTTTAAACTGGGACCGGTGATAGATATGATTAACAAAAGAAACAACAGTTCTAAATTAAAACTAAATTCTACTGAATCTTTTGAAAACACACAGAAGTCTTCAGAAGTATTGTAAATGAATTCCAACCATGTTGAATAAAATAGCATTTGTTTCAACGAACAAATCTTCCTGGGGCGGAAGTGAGTATCTATGGTATCTTACGGCATTGAGGTTAAAGGATTCCGGAAAAAAAATTATAGCAAGCGTTCCCCGGTGGAAAGATATCCCGGATAGCATTAATAAGCTGCGAAGTAAAAAAATTCCGGTAACTTACAATACGGATTATCCGAAATATAAAAAATTAATAAACAGGCTTGTTCCAAAATCCCTTCAGTTAGGACATGAAGAAGACGGTTATAAATTTTTACTGGATTTTAAACCTGAGATAGTAGTTATTAGTCAGGGAGGCAATACAGGCGGAATTGATCTCATGGAATATTGTATAAAACATGATCTGAAATTCATAACAATATCTAATGCAGCAAATGAAGCAAAATGGCCATCAGATGATTTAAATAAGAGATTATCCGCAGCGTTGCCGAAAGCAATAAAAAATTATTTTGTCAGCAGGGCAAACATACATCTTACTGAAATACAAATCGGTCAAAGGATAACAAATTCCGGAATATTATTTAATCCATTCAATATTGACTACTCTTATGATTTTAAGTATCCTGAGGCAAAAGACCATTATATCCTTGCAAATGTTGCAAGGCATGAATTTTATGCAAAGGGACAGGATATATTATTTCAGGTTCTGAATGAAAAAAAATGGAAAGATCGAAATTTAATTGTGAATCTGTACGGCAAAGGTGAGAATTCGGATTCATTAAGAAAGCTCAAAAATTATTTTGAACTTAATAATGTAAACATTGAAGGGCACATTGATCCGAATGAAATATGGAAACAATGTCACGCATTGATCTTAACATCAAGATACGAAGGTCTTCCGCTGGCTTTGGTAGAAGCAATGTTATGCGGAAGATTAGGAATAGTAACCAAAGTCAGCGGAAATCCGGAAGTTATTATTGATAATGAAAATGGTTTTCTTGCCAAAGCAGCGTCAGCAGAATTTGTAGATGAAGCCATGGAAAGAGCCTGGAAAAGAAGAGACGAGTGGAATATGATGGGCAGCAAATCGAAAGAATACATCAGATCAATTGTTCCTGAAGATCCTGTTGCATTTTTCTGCAATCAACTTAAGGAGCTGAAATTGTAACAACTGATAAAGATTTTTAAAATCAGAATAATCAGAAATTTATGGAAAATAACTGATAAATTTTAATGAATTCCGGAAAGAAAAAATATAAGATCTGCATAGTATCGGCAATTCTACCCCCTGCATACGGAGGAGCTGAGGTAGCAGCTTTTAAATATGCAAACAGGCTGAATTCGGATCCGGAATCCGAAGTAATAGTCATAGGTTGGGACAGAACAGGTGCATACAAGGACAGTAATTTAAAATATGATTTTGTTCATTCGGTAACTTTCCCGGAGAATCCTAAAGATGCTGAAGGAGTGCTGATCTACTTCCAGCAGTTGTATCATATGTGGAATTGTTTCCTTGCTTTACTAAAGCCAATGTATAAACTGAAAGATAAATATGATTACATTCATAATTTTAATTCAGGATTTGCATTTAACAGAGTATCAATATTCATAGCGAAGTTGTTAGGGAAGAAAGTTATAACTGAAACTTCATTAGTAGGAGATGATGATCCATTGTCACTCGGCAGATTTCCTGACTGGAAAGATTATTTCAAACCTAAATTTATCAGATACAAATTTTACAAAATGGCAGACAGATATGTAAGTAAATCTGAAGTGATAACGGAAATATTCGAAAAATCTGAAATTCCTATGGAAAAGGTTGTTGAGATCCCTTATTCTGTTGACACTAATATATATATACCTTTAAGCATAGAAAATAAATCAGAGATGAGAAAGAAGCTCGGTTTATGGACAGACGGAAGAATCATACTTTTTGTCGGCGGCATAAATATTCGAAAGGGAGTACATATTCTGCTTGAAGCATTTATTAATCTTGAGAAAAAATATCCGGATGTGAAACTGCTTATAGTAGGTCCTACATATAAATATGACAAGAAATATATTTCCGATATTAAAGACAAGATTAATAATTTAAATTTATCCGGAAAGGTAATACTTACAGAGAAAAACATTTCTAACGTACATGAATTCATGCAGTGCTCGGACATTTTCACTCTTCCATCCAGACAGGAGGGATTTCCTATTTCAATCCTTGAAGCAATGTCAAGCGGGCTTATAGTGATAGGTTCTGATATTCCTGAAATAGCCCGTGCACAGATCACTGACGGGAAGGACGGATATATATTTCCGGTCGGCAATTCACAAAAGCTTACGGAGGTCTTTGAGAAAGTATTGAATGATCAAAGCGGAAATAAAAGAATAACAGATGAAGCACGTAGGAAAGT
>Ga0138256_10008306_pt1 | contig 10918 bp, 3 predicted proteins | sample KNB2016incub_MG_FD_105486 | JGI IMG/M metagenome (GOLD analysis project Ga0138256, IMG submission 105486) | Active sludge microbial communities from wastewater in Klosterneuburg, Austria - KNB2014incub_MG | ecosystem: Engineered > WWTP > Activated sludge > Unclassified | place: Austria... | reverse complement strand
TTTTTAAATATGGGGTATGCCCTGTAAAATTAAAAGTTTGAGATTGTGTGTTGTTTTTATGAATAGGGGCTGTAACCAGGCCATCAATCTTATTTTCTTTTAAAGCCTGTACGGCTACTGTTAAACTCCTGACTGCATACTTCCCCCCGGTTTCATTCAAAATGCCTGGATTAATAATTACTTCTTCTTCCCAGCAGTTATACAGGTTCAGTTGTTTATAATTAATTCGCCCAAGGTCTTTAATAATAGTAAAGTTGAAATGGATTTCAGGTAAATTTTTCCGGTAAAAATTGATCACTTTATTATTCCCGAAGATGATGGGGGTACAAATATCCAGTATACGGTTATCACCCAGGGTCTTTATTAAAAGCTCGATACCGATGCCATTAATATCTCCACAAGTGAACCCAATGACAGGTTTATTATCTGTAAACGAACTCATAGCTGATCTGTTAAAGGGTAAAAATACAATATCTGCCATTAACTGGTCAAAACAGATTTTGAAGGCGGTGGTGAGTATTGGCTGTAACAACAAAGCAGCCCTTAGGCTGCCCGTGTCGTATTCTATAAGGGGTTAGTAAATACTATTGTTTAATTAGCCTTAGTGTCTTTGGTGCACTACCGGCAGAGTAAGCTGTAACCTGGTAAACACCTCTTGCAAGAGATTGTGTATTCAATATAACCGGGGTGATACCTGGTATCAATTGTGCTGTTTGGTTTCGGACAAATCTTCCTGCAAAATCAGAGATAACTATATGCACGAGGGAGTTATCGCCTGTATTGATCTTTAATACAGGATTATTTTTTATTACAGGATTGGGGGATAAACTTACCAGCTCAATTCCTTTTGTTTTTAAAGTAAGTGATATGATATTGCTGTAGGTTAATTTACCGTCAATATCAATGATCTTTATCCGGTAATAATTAATACCACTTACCGGGTGTTCATCTGTAAAATCAAAAGGTTGACTGCATCTAACCTGGCTGGCTGTTAAATTATTTAGTGAAGTAAAATGTAATCCATCTGCACTTCTCTGTATTTCAAATGTAACACTGGCAGATGAGCAATTGGCTTTCCAGCTGAGGACATGTTTGTTTTCAGTCTGAACTCCTTTGAAGTATTCAATAGAAATTGGTAATACAGTAGCTAAAGCAGCGCTTAGATAGAACCCTGAGAAACCGGTTACAGGCACTTTTACTTCCCACCAACTGCGGGTTGCGTTCCAGGTTACTGTAAAACCACTTGTGGCTGTTGTAAAATCTTCCGATGGCCCTGTATAATTTGATGGAGTTGTACCTGTGCCATGAAACTGCCTCATTAAAAGATTGCTTATGCCTGTTGCGTCGGCGGGGCCAGTTGGTAATAATTTATGCCCGCTGTCAGCAGCTTTTAAATTAAAATTGTTGAACTCAGTTTGCAAATAATATAAAGTCACATCAGCTGTTGAAGTTGCCGGATTCAGTAATGGTTCAATGTCATATTTCCTTGCGGCATATAATGCAGTAGTTCCTCTTTTTGTAGCGCCGGTATCCAATTTTGTACAAGTGTTAACTGAATTGGAAACCGGTGAGCCGCCCGCAGGAAGAATATTAGCAATAAGATTACAATTACCATCCCGGTAATTGGTGCCCGAAGGCGAGACACTTATATTTTGACAAATTTGTGCACCGCCTGCAACTGCAGCCAAAGTATAAGATGCCGGATTAACTGTAACGGTAACCGTGGTATTACCTGTAAATCCATTAGATGGATTAACTGCACTAACCGTATAGGTCGTAGTGCTGGCAGGGGTGGCTATCACAGTTGCTCCCGTAGTAGTGTTTAAACCTGTACCTGGAGACCATGTGAAATTAATATTGTCAGGGGTGAACCTGTATGCATTCGGCATCCCAGACCATGTGGTTGTATTATTTCTTCCCGTGGATACGGAAGCCACGGTACCTGTACTGTTCTCTATACCTTGTGCTTTAGTAACAGCAGTATTCGTGCAATTGAAAGTATGAATTTCTATTACATTGGTTGTTTCATATAAAATTACCTGCACATTGGCAGTTGCTGTTCCGGAAAAGAATTTTACGTTGCTATAATCAATTACAAATTTCCGGTTAGGACTTGTACCCACTTCAAAATATTGTAAAACAGCTGCATTGGTTATACCAGCAAAGGTCAGGTCGCAGGTTATGGCATGAATAACATTATTGGGAGCTGCTGCATTTGGTAAAGCTACTCCATAACCGGTTGCGGTAGTGTTACTGCTTCCCAGGCCTATCCAGCCATTGGTGCTGATGTTTAATGAATTAAATGTGTTGCCGTAAAAGCGAAAAGTAAAAGGTAAAGTAATATTGTCCCAGCGCCCATCATCCAATGTTCCAAAACTAACAGGCTCTACATACGGTGTTCCGCCATTGTAAGTGCCTAACTGGTCAACAAGTAGGTTTGTGGTAAAAAGTGTAGGATCATAAGGATTGTTTGCAATGGCAGAAACCGTATAACCAACCGGGGTTGCCGATGCGGTAATTGTGGTTGAATTACTGGCACAGATATTTGCACTTGAAGGGTTAGTAGTAACTGTAAGTTGTGCATAACAGAGATTAGCAAGACAAAGCAATGCCGGTAATAAGTAGCGTTTTTTCATAGATATTACAATTTGCTAGTGAGTATGAACGTAAAAGAAGTGGAAAATATTGCAATGTGTATTTCATCATTTGCGTAAAATTTTTTTGCAGAATTACGATTGTTATTGCTTGATGAGCCTTTACACCGATTCCGGAATTTTATCCAGAGAGTTCTTTTAAAAAATCAAGATCAGGAGGAAAAAAATAGTAATAAGAAATATGGTAAAACCACGTAGTAGTTTTTCATGATTAAGTAGAAAAAAAATGACAACAATTGTAGTGTAATGCACAATTTTTTTTTATTTCTTTACGTTTGTAAATGAAACCTATATCCTTAAAAATCAGTAAAATCTAAAAATTCCGATGAAAAGAAAGTTATTCATTCTTACAGCTCTATTCTTTTTTTGCGAAACTTCTTTTGCCCAAACTCCTGCTACCGAAATTTTTCACAGAAGCACTAAAAAGTTTTTTAATCTGCAGACTACTACTACTTCCGAAAATTCTACAGGAAATAGTGGAACAGGTGCCAATATCGATGTGGTGTATTACCGTTGCGACTGGACAATTGATCCCAGTGTTTCAAAGGTTATATCTGGTACCGTTACAACGTATTTCAAAACTATAGCATCCAATGTTTCAATAATAACTTTCGATCTTAATAACCTGGTCTTTGGTTCACCGGTTGCCAAATATCATGGCATCACCTGCACCAGTTCATTTCCATCAACCGATATTTTTCGGGTAACATTACCCTCTGCCATAGCAACAATCGGCACACTTGATTCTGTAAGTATAACCTATTCAGGAACACCTCCTGCCGTAAATGGCCAGGAAGAGGGATTTCAACGGGGTGAATTACCCAGCGGTTCCGGTAACTGGTACATCTACACTTTATCAGAATCTTATGAAGACAAAGACTGGTGGCCTTGTAAGGCAGATATGCAGGATAAAGCCGATTCGCTGGATATCAATGTAACTGTGCCTAATACCTATTGGGTAGCCGCTAACGGAAAACTCGTTGACTCCGCAATTAATGGTGCAAACAGAACGTTTAAATATAAACATCGCTATCCCATCGCCACTTATCTGGTAGGGCTGGGCATTGCAAAGTATAACCGGCAGCACAGAGGAGTAGTGAATATATCGGGCAAGAATGTTCCGGTAATGTATTATACCTATCCCAACATGACAGGTAGTACTCTAACAACAGCGATAGCCAGAATGGATGTTTCAAAAACTGAACTCGTGGAATTCAGCAATAAATATGGCCCCTATCCTTTTGCAGATGAAAAGCACGGTTATTACCAACATAACTGGGGCGGTGGTATAGAACACCAAACCTTTAGCGGAATGAGTGGTGGCAGTATGGCAAACTGGTCGGTTATTGCTCATGAACTGGCACACCAATGGTTTGGAGATAAAGTGACTTTTGCAACATGGAACCATCTTTGGCTGGCCGAAGGGTTTGCTAAATATTCCGAAGCATTAGCTGCAGAATTAGTTCCGGCAATAGGTGTAACACCAGCTTCACATCTTTCCAGCATAAAAACTACAGCATGGGCAATCAATACCATATTTGTTTTATTAAGTGTAGGAAGTATTGTCAATTCCAATACGATATGGACTACAAATAATGATAATGTCATTTACCAAAGAGGCGCTATGATAGTATCTATGCTTAGGGCATTAATGGGGGATGCAAAATTTTTCCAGGGATGTAAGGATTATTTAAATGATCCCTTACTTGCCTATAAATCTGCAGCTACTGCCGATTTGCAACGGAATATGGAAAATCAGATGCCTGGCGTTGATCTTACACCTTTTTTCAATGCCTGGGTGAATGGTACCGGCCGGACTGACTACACAGGAAGCTATTATATTACAGGAAAAACAATTCAGTTCAGGTTAACACAATCAAGAAACCCAAGTGGCAATCCGTTTATGCCAATGCCTGTGGTGGTAAAAATAGCCAATGCAGGCGGTACTTACGATACCAGTGTTGTTATTTACCATTATTCAAATACGCAGTTGGGGTATGCAGGTGATGCATACGGATTGGGTCAACCGGGAAATGATTTTATTACATATGACCTTTCCTTTGTACCCGTAACTATAACTGTGGATCCTGATAACAAAACAATAGCTACCGGAACATTAACATCAGTGGGAACCCCGTTGAAAATAGATATTTTAAACTTTACAGCTAATAAAGCATCAATAGGAAATCAAATAAATCTTTCTATTGCATACAACGAACCTGTTGATAAAGTAATCTTATTGAAAAGTACCAATGGAATTGATTTTATGGAAGCAGGGATGATGACGAAAACAAGTACTTCGGGTATAATAAGTAATTACCAGTTTAATGATGTACTTCCATTTTTACCTGCAACTTTTTACAGGGCTAAAATTATTACAACAGGAGATGAAAAATTTTCATCTGTTGTAAAGGTTCAGCAATCAGTGAAGAAAGAACTTACTATATCACCTGTTCCTGCTAATGATGTGGTGAAGATAAATTTTGATAACAGTGCACAGGAAAAAGTGCTGATACGTGTGATAAGTGCAGATGGTAAAACAATTATTGAATCATCAACCAAAAACGATCTTATACATTTTGACGTAAGTAATCTGCAAACCGGTATTTATCTGGTTCAGGTAAAAAGGCCTGGCCAGGCAACAGAAACCGGCAAGTTGCTTTTACAACGTTAAGGTATCGGCCGCATTTGGTTGTTTTAATATCCTTTGAAAAAAATACCACTATGAGAAAAATTTTATTCTCGCTATCAATCCTGATGTGTATTACACAATATGCATCAGCGCAACCTGCTACTTTCAGTAATCCTCTGGGTATTGGAAGGAACAGGTGTTCGGGATCAGGTGGGGTGGATTCTCTCTATTATTTCAATTACACATCACCTAATTTAAGCAATTCGGCTACACCAATTACAGGTTGCAGGCCGGTCTTGCGAACCAACTTTGCCCCGCTTTCGGGTTATAGTGCGGCAAACAAACCATTTACCATTTTTAATTCAAGTATTGCATTTAATCCGGCCGATTCCATGATCTATTATGTATGGACGGATTACAATATTGCTGCACCTTACAAATCCTATATCTGGAGGTGGAGTGCAACAACATGCCCTATGCCTGCGGCACCAGGGCTGGATACATTCAGAACGTTTAACACAGATATCGGGGGTATTACTTTCGATGCAAACGGTATAGGTTGGCAGCTTGAGTTTTCCGGCTCTGCTCCCTACCAGGGACGGTTAAGACAGGTGAATTTTACAACCGGAGTCATCGGTATACCAGATACGTTGGACTTGACCGGAGGTAAACAGCTTTGGAATGTGGGTACAGGTGATATTACACTTACCTCAAGCGGACAGATGTACTTTGTATTTAACAACAAACTTTTTACACCAGACTATCAAAGTGCAGGAGGGCCAACAAAACATATCAAATGTACTTATATAGATACCGTCAGGTTACCATCCGGTAAAACAGGCTTACCGGGTCTGGCATTTGGTAGCGGCGACCTGATTGCATCCTATAGCCCCGGAGCCAACTGCGTTTATAAAAGAATTGACCCTGTTACAGGAGATACAGCCGGCATTACATATACTTATGCAGTCAATAGGGGGGTGTATTCAACAGATATGACCCAGATCAATTCGGGTGTGGGTGCGGCAAAAAAATTAATATCAGCAACATTCACTGGTACAGCAGGCCAGTATGATGTCGTGTACGATATATACGTCCGGAACTATGGTAATGTGTCAGTTTCGAATGTACAGGTTACAGATGACCTTAAACTCATCAATGGAGCTGCCAACCTTTCTAATGTAACGGCAGTACTTACCAGTAACCCGGCAGGTGTTACACTTAACCCATCATTTAATGGTAACTCAAATATTAACTTACTGGCAGCAAGCCAGTGGCTTAAAGCTTATCCGGTTGCCAATAATAATTTTACCATCCGTGTTTCATGCAGGTTATCCAACCTGTTAAACGGAGTTGTTTATAATAACAGTGCCATAGTTACCGCAAACGGATTTAAAGCAGTATCATTAAGAGACTCTTCAACCAATGGTTCAAATCCCGATCTTAACCAGAATGATAAAACCGATGATTTAGGTGAAGGCCAGCCAACACCATTTGTAATATTGCTTACACCAATTACTCCGCCTTGTGCTACCCTGGATACTACTTTATATAACCAGGACTTTGGATCCGGAGCAGGGCTTAATGCCACCATTCCGCCATCAGCTGCTGTTCCATCTGCCAGCAGTACTTATACCGGAACAGCTACTGCACCACTGCCAGTAAACCGGTTTACGGTTACTAATAATCCGGCTCTTGGCGATCCGTCAAACTGGATTACACTCGCCGACCATACCGGAGGTGCAAATGGAAGAATGCTTGTGGTTAATGCTGATGCTGCTGCAAATATCATGTACCGGGATACGCTTCCGGTTGGATGTGCCGGGCAACAATATTCGGTATCATTTTGGGCGGCTTTTATAGGTAACGCAGCTTACCAAACAGTGTGTGATGGATTGGGCGGATTTAAATATCCCAGGATCTTAGTGAGGTTAAGAGACCTTGTAACAGGATTAACTGTCACACAATATACTTCCGATACAATAAAACTTAACTCATGGCAATTACATGGAATGAAATGGGTAATGCCTACAGGATATACGAATCTTATTTTGGAACTGCTTAATGCAGCGCCGGGCGGATGTGGAAATGACCTTGCGATAGATGATATCAGATATGGTATTTGCGACCCAGTTCCAACAGTGAGTTTAACTAACCCGGGAGGTACCTGCTTAGGCTCGTCTGTAACCTTCTCTGCAAACTTATTTGATACAACAGTAATACCCGGGCCTAAGGATTATCAATGGCAATGGTCACCATCACCTGGTACAGGTCCGTGGACAAATATTGCGGGAGCCACCGCGGCAACTTATATTATCAATCCTGTGAATCCGGTTGATACCGGCAGGTTTTACCGGGTGATAGTTGCAGCACAAGGTAATATTGGTATCGTTACATGCCAGTATATTTCTCCTGGCGTTAAATTAGTTGGGTTATCAACTTCATCTGCTGCTGCATCAGCAACAAAAAATAAAAATAATATCTGCCCGGGTATATCTGTTAACCTTGGTATTACCGGCGGTTCTCTTGGCACCAATGCAAGCTGGAGATGGTATACCGGTTCTTGTGGTACCACATTTGTAGGTACAGGAACCACCCTGGCGGTTACCCCAACTGTTACTACTACATATTATGTAAGGGCCGAAGGGGACTGTAATACCACAGTATGCCAGTCAGTAACTGTAGATGTTACCTGCGATATCGATAAGGACAATGACGGTATCCCCGATTTTGTAGAGAGCAACTTTGTTTCTGCATTCGGAGACGCCAACACAAATGGTATCATTAATGCCTATGATCCGTTAACAGGAGGGTATGTGGATTATAACAATGACTATGTAAATGATAATTACCAGGCCGACGGTGATGTAAATAATAATGCTATCCAGAATTATCTGGATCCAACTTTCCCCGGCCGTATTGATACGAACCTGGATGGTATTGATGACAGGTTTGACAAGGACCTGGATGGCATATTAAACATGTTCGATCTGGATAGTGATAACGATGGTATTCCTGATGTGGTGGAAGCCTATGGAGTAGATGTTGATGGTAATGGTGTAATTGATAATTATATTGATATTGATGCCGATGGTTTATCCGACAATGTGGATGCTAATCTTTCTCTTTTATCCGGGGCTTCCAATACCGGCCTTGGATTAGGGTTACCTAATATCGAAGTTGATGTGTTACCAAATTTCCTTGACCTTGACAGCGATAATGATGGTATTCCGGATGTAGTGGAAGTGGGAGGGCCCTATACAACCAATAATGGCCTTATCTCCGGATTTGTAGACGTGAACGCAGATGGTTTACATGATGGCTACATAAATGGAACGGCATTACTAATAACAGGTGTTGATGGAAATGCTGACGGAAGAGCAGACACCTGGCCGAATAAAAACCTGGACAGGGATCTCAGGCCTAATCCTTACGACCTGGATGCCGACGGTGATGGTATTGTGGATGTTATTGAAGCCGGGTTACCCGATGCAAACTTTAATGGCCTTGCTGATGGCACTATCGGAACTCATGGATGGTCGCAAACAGTTGACGCCATGCCAACATTAAATATAAGAAATACGGACGTCATTGCTAATCCAGATTATCTTGATATTGATTCTGATGAAGATGGTATTCCGGATAATATTGAAGGAATGCCTACGGGATCATACTTACTACCGGGCATTATAGATACAGATGGCGATGGACTGGTTGATACTTATGACAACATAGTTGGTTTCAGTGGTGCAGGCATATTTGTTTATGATCATGATGTTGATGCAACACCTGATTACAGGGACCTTGATACCGATGCAGATGGTCAACCTGATATAGTAGAAGGAAATGACTTTAACCTGAATGGGATTGCAGATGATAATATCGCTCTAACCGGCCTGGATACGGATGGTGATGGACTGGATAATCGTTTTGATTCACTGAACTCTGTTACCAATGTTAAAGGAACATCTTACATGATGGGTAACGGCGGCAGTATGGTTGGTGATGCAACCTTCGGAGCAAGGTGCCCGGTTCAGGAAAAAGTACTTGGACAAGGTAACAGGGACTGGCGTTTTGTTGGTGTTGTACTGCCAGTACAATTCCTAAACCTTACCGGTGTCCTGCAGTCAGATCATGTACTGCTGAACTGGACTGTAATTGCTTTAAAAGAAGTTGATCGTTTTGAAATAGAGAGAAGTACTGATAATAGTAATTATTATAAAACAGGTACGGTTGATCAACTGGTTAAACTAAACGAACAACAGAGTTTTGCATTTACCGATGATGTTAGCGGGGTAAATAAGGATATTATTTATTACCGTATTAAAGTAATTGGTAAAGCAGGGGAGATACAGTACAGTAACATATTAATAGTACGCAGGCAGCAAAGCAAAACAATAATTAGTATAATGCCTAACCCTGCGAACGATTATGTATCTGTAATATTCTTTGCTGAAAAAGAAACAAATGTTACTATGCGGTTGATAGATAATTTGGGAAAGATAATAGTGCTGCCAACCCAAAAAGCAGTGAAAGGTAATAATACCCTGCAACTGAATGGCCTCGGAAAATACAGTAATGGTGTGTATTCACTTCAGCTGTTTGTAAATGGAGAAGTGGTCACACAAAAACTGGTATTGGCAAAATAAGCAGCTTAAAAACTTCCTTTAATACCTTGCCCCTTCTCTATAGAAGGGGCAATTTTATTGCGGCAAAAGGAAATTTGAGGCCTGCAAAAACAGCCCCGGGCCACAACTCCAGGAATTAAATATTAAACTTTATAATAAACAATAGTCTTTAAAAAAGAGCGTTCTATAGTGTTGATACAACCTTTTGTAGATAAGGATTTCAGGAAAAGTACGATACAGGACCAGGCGCATTCCGAAGCGCTGTTTACAAAAGTTGTTTAAAGCCAGGAGTCTTGTGAAATAATGACTAAAGAAGGGAATAAAAGATTGCCCTAGGAGAATTGAAACAATATTTTAAAAGAGGAGATCATGATCTTCTTTGAAAAACCAGAGAATCCGCTTCAATGAAAAAAACTGCGCTGATTACGTTTGTGTTGTTGCTATGTACAGCATATACACAGGCACAGGTGCTGCGTGCATTTACACAGCGATATTATAATCCTTCGGTAAAAGGAAACATTGTTTATGTTTCCAACAGTATTATTTCTTCATCGGGGATCGGCACGGGGGTTCCGGGTACCGGAGAGATACCGCCGTCAGGCTCAACCAAGGACAATGATGGAAACGGTATAAACATTGATGCAGATAATCCTGCACCAACTGTTAAACTGGCTTTTGGCAGTGTATGGAATTATCATTCAACCGGCTTAACTCCTGTTAATGATGGAAGCGGAAATAACTGGAAACAATCTTCCTACACATTAACCGCCTCATGGAATACCGGGGCCTCCCCGGTGAATGGTGCAGGCAAATACGGATATGCAACACCGGCTCAGCCTTCAATTACAACCTGTATTCCCAGCGGCCGAACACCCATTTGCACACCAACAGCGGGAACAAAATATACTTCTTATTATTTCAGGAAAACGGTTTCTTTTACAGCAACAGAACTTTCCTCAACTTTTAGTGCAATACTACTGAATTTACTTAGGAATGACGGTATCGTG
>Ga0138256_10008305_pt1 | contig 10918 bp, 13 predicted proteins | sample KNB2016incub_MG_FD_105486 | JGI IMG/M metagenome (GOLD analysis project Ga0138256, IMG submission 105486) | Active sludge microbial communities from wastewater in Klosterneuburg, Austria - KNB2014incub_MG | ecosystem: Engineered > WWTP > Activated sludge > Unclassified | place: Austria... | reverse complement strand
CGAATCGCATCTCGATGAACGTCACCGTGCCCAAGCAGACCCAGGGCGCAACGTTTGGCGAGAAGGTGCAATCGGGCCTGCAGTCCGCGGGCAGCGCCATGGCGAGTGGCGTCACCCTCATCATCGAGTGTGGTTCATCCGCCTGCGTGGTTGCGCTGCCCGACGGGAGCGGCTATCGCGCCGAGCTGGCGTCGATGACGCTCGTTCCGCTCGATGCGGGGCAAAGCACCTCCCTGGTCGGCGGTGCCCTGCCGGGCGGCAGCATCGTGTCGGCCGCCGTCTCCTCGGTCAGCAGCCTGGGAGGCAGCGGTAGCGGCGCCGCAGCCGCCGCCTACGCTGCCACCGGCCGCAGTACCGCCCCGCGTCCGCTTGCCAGCCGCACCCGCGAAGACGGCGGCATCGACGTCACCGAGCCCCTCGGCGTGGGCGACTATGCATTGACCTTGGTCGTCGAGAAGGCCACCAGCGGACTCAAGGACACGCTGAAGACACAGGTGCGCGCGGCCGCACCGGTCGCTGCACCGGGTCGGGTCAGCATGCGGTTCATGTTCAGCGTGACGGACGGCGCGTTGCGCGCACGACCGGACTCCGGCGGGAACTCGATTGCAGCGGTGAAGTGACGGGCGGGTGGGAAATCCGATCCACCTGCCCTACGGCAGCTTGTTCGCGCGCAACGACCACCTTCGACGATTGGCGCGAAGCCGGCGGCTTGATCGTGCCCTTCCATGACGTGACGACGCTGACCGATGCGGCCGAACGCACCGATCCACGCCGCAGCACGGAGCTGCGTATCGAGCGCATCACGCCGAACGTCGCGGTCACCGATGCCGGGTTTGAAGTGCCCGTTCGATCGATGGCAAACCGGCGCGCTTCCTGGTCGGCACCGATAAAGCACAGGCTAGTCGCGTTCCCGATCCGTGGGAATCAGCATCATCGTCACGGTTCCCGCGATCACGCCCAGCGCCATGATGCCGACCAGCGGCTCGGTGAGCGAACGCTTCCACCAGGCCACGAACATCAACGTGCCCCAGGCGAGGGCCAGCGCCGAAAATTTGACCGCGGGGCGCAACGTGCGTCGTTCCTCGAACCGCCGCGCCTCGCGCAATGCCGATTGCAGGATCGGCACACGCTCGATCCAGATCGTGAGCCTCCGGGAAGATCGCGCGAACGCCCACAACGTAATGATCAGGAAAGGCGTGGTGGGCAGGCCGGGAAGCACGGCACCGAGCAGTGACAGCCCGGTGAAGACCAGACCGACGACGACCAGCACCAGCTTGCGCATTGACCGATTCCCCGAAAGTAGCTGCCTTTCCAGTCCATTGGGTTGCGAGACGTCGAGTTTACGGCAACGCCGGCCCGTTGGTGCAGCGGCGGGAAGCAGGTCCGCCCGGTTATCATTCCGGTGGTGCAATCCTCCGGGGCATGATCGTTACGACGCTATTCGAACCGCTGTCGCTCGCGCGCGGCCCCGCCATGAGGAATCGATTCATGCTGGCGCCGCTCACGAACCTGCAGAGTCATGCCGACGGCACACTTTCAGACGACGAATATCGCTGGCTTACGATGCGTGCGACCGGCGGCTTCGCGCTCGTGGTCACCGCCGCCTCGCATGTGCAGAAGGCGGGCCAGGGCTTTGCCGGCCAGATCGGCGTCTTCGGTGACGGGCACCTCGAAGGGCTCGCGCGCCTCGCGGCGGGTATCAAGTCGCGTGGCGCGAACGCCGCCGTGCAACTGCATCACGCGGGGAATCGTTCTCCGAAGGAGCTGGCGGGCACGCCCGTGGGCCCGTCGGACGATGCGAAGACGGGAGCGCGTGCGCTGACGACGAGCGAAGTCGGGGCCCTGCGCGATGATTTCATCGCGGCGGCGAGGCGGGCCGAGAAGGCGGGCTTCGATGCCGTGGAAGTGCACGGTGCGCACGGCTACATCCTCTCGCAATTCCTCTCGCCGGAGATCAACCGGCGCGATGATCGTTATGGCGGGAGTCTCGCAAATCGTGCGCGCGTGCTCTTCGAGATCATCGACGGCATCCGTGCGGCCTGCCGGCCGGACTTCCAGCTGGGCCTGCGCCTCTCGCCCGAGCGCTTCGGGCTGCAGCTCAAGGAGATACGCGAAGTCGCGGCGCAAGTGCTCGCCGAAGGCCGGATCGACTACCTCGACCTCTCGCTGTGGGATGTCGCAAAGGAGCCCAACGAGGAGGCCCACAAGGGACGTTCGCTGCTCAGCTACTTCATCGACCTGCCGCGCGGGAACGTGCGCCTCGCCGCGGCGGGCAAGGTGATGAGCGCGCGTACCGCGCTCGGCGTGATCGAAGCGGGCTGTGACTTCGTCGTGATCGGCCGCGCCGCGGTCTTGCGTCACGATTTCCCCGAGCGCGTGCGGCGCGATTCCACGTACGAATCGCCCCCGCTGCCTGTCACGTCGCAGCACCTCGTCGAGGAAGGCCTGGGCTCCGCGTTCGTGGATTACATGCGCAGCTGGCCGGGCTTCGTGGATGCCGCCGCGGGCTGAGCAGCCTTCGTCAGCGCGGCGCTCTCGGCCATGCGCCGCCGACCCTTAAATCACCTTCCACCATGGCGCTGCAAGGATTTTCTCACCGAGCCAATATACTTCTTCCCCGCCGTGCAATAACAATCCGCCGCGGACGTGTGCTCCATACTCCTCGCAGAAGGTCTGCAGGTGTCGCGCATCGCGCGGAGCGGGTGCGCCGCTGGCTTTCACCTCGATCGCCAGCAATTGACGTTTGCGCGCGATGACGAAGTCCACTTCCTCGCCCTGGGCGGTGCGCCAATAGGACACTTCCGGGCGTGGAGATTCGGTTTCTCTCCAGGCCAGCAGATCGCAGCGCCAGGCCAACGTCGTTCCAGTAAAGCTTCGGTGATTTTATAAGCCGTCTGGTGCGGTTGACGGCGTAAGGCAGCAGCCTTGTTGCCTGAAACGAAGTGTCGAGCAGGTTCATGTACTGATGCACCGTGGTGGCGGGCATCTTCACGTCCCGTCCGAGTTCGGTGTGGTTGAGCAGGTTACCGATGCGAAGCACCGCGGCCTGCATGAGAGATTGGAAATTCTGCAGATTGCTCACCATCTGCAGGTCGCGCAGATCCCGCTCGAGCCAGGTGGCGACATAACCCTCGAACCACAATGAACGCGCGCGGGCATCGTCCAACTCGACGGCCGGCGCGGGAAAGCCGCCATGCTGAACGGCTTCACGCCAGTCCCATCGAGGCACCGCTTCCTCGCGCACGATATCCAGCCACTGCGCAGGGGCGGCATCGAAGAATCGCGACCAGATCGCCGTCGTGCCGTGACCCAATTGCTCGCGGCGAGTGAGTGGGTGCAAGCGAAGGTAGTACGCACGGCCAGCCAGCGAGTCGCCCACGTGCTTCATCATCAGAAGATTTGCTGAGCCCGTCAGCACAAATTGCCCGCGGCGTTGTGGTCGCTGCGAATCGACGACCGTTTTGATCGCGAGCATGAGCTCCGGATCGCGCTGGACTTCATCGATGGCCATGCGCGGCTCACTGCGCAGAAAGGCCTGTCGATCGGCGGCGCGCACACGCATCAGCGTGGCCGCGTCGTCCAGTGTCGCGATGGCCGCGTCCATGTCTACTACATCATGGTTGCGGGCGCTGTTTCGCACCAGCAGGCAACGAGTCGCGTGCGGCGTAACATGCCAGACCCTGTCCCGGTGAGGGTGCTGGGGCGGCTGGCGGTTGACCAGCGCGCCCACGGCATCAAGCTGGGAGCCGCCTTGTCGCGCGACGCCGTCAAGCGGGCGGTAACCGTTTCGCACAACGCTGGCGTCCGCGCATTGCTTGTCCATGCGCTCGACGAGCGTGCCAGGCAGTTCTACGAGCACTACGGCTTCCAGGAATCGCCGCAGCATCCGATGATGCTTCTGTCAATACGAATGTATTGACAGAGCAATTCGATTCGGGCAGCCTCCACGGATGAAGCCCAAGACGGCCCAAATGCAGATCCGTGTCACCTCGGCCGAGAAAGCCGCCATCCAGCGCCTGGCCAGGCGGGCCGGAATGGACATGTCCGCCTATGTCCTGGGCCGCGTGCTCGAATCCCCCGTCTCGCGGTTCGCCGCGCACGTCGAAGCGTGCCAGGACACGGAGTCGTTGGGGCATGGTCTCGCAGAACTCAATGCCTTTCTTTCGAGACCGTCCGCGTCCGAACTGGCAGACGCCGTCAGCACGGCGCCCGCGGTGAGGCTCGGCGCCTATGCCGCCAACTACATCGCCGCCATGGTCGAATACGCCTGCCAGAAGCAAGGCGTGGCCTTGCCCGCCTGGACTCACGCGGTCGAACCGTTGACCCTGCCCGTTTTCGCGAGCACCTTGCAGAGCCTGCGCCTGCATCTGCTCACTCATTCGCCACCGCCATTCCGGCGCCGGAACATCTTCATCGATTCGTCGCTGGGCGATCGAGTGTGAGGCTCCGATGCCACCCCTGAAGTCCTCGGACATCCACAGGCTGTTCGAGCTGCTGAACGAAGAGCTGCGCAAATCGGATACCCGAGCCGAGCTGTTCGTGGTCGGTGGCGCGGTGATGTGCCTCGCCTACGCGGCTCGCCCCTCGACTCAGAACGTCGACGCCGTGTTTCGGCCTGCACCGAAGGTGCGCGAAGCAGCGGTGCGGGTGGCCGCCCGAGCGCACTTGGACCCGGACTGGCTGAATGATGGCGTCAAGGGATTCATGAGCGCGCAAGGCGAGTTCGCGCCATTCCTCGAGCTCGATCACCTGCGCGTCATGGTGGCGCAGCCCGAGTACCTGCTCGCGATGAAGTGCCTGTCGATGCGCCTCGGTGCGGAGTTTCGCGACGAGGACGACGTCCGCTACCTGCTCCGCCATCTCGACATCCGTTCCAGGAAGAAGGCCGTCGCGATCATCACGAAGTACTACCCGCTGGAGCTGTTTCCGCAGAAGACGCTTTACGCGCTGGAAGAGCTGCTGCCGGAGGCCTGATCTATTCCTCGCCATCCAGGTCGATGCGTCGTCGCTAGTCGCCGGGACGCCCGGCACCCACCCGAGGCGACGCGCACTCAGAGGTATTCGCCCGCAACTCCGACATCCATCCAGTAGCGCTGCGGACTCGACGGGTGCAGGTAGACCGTGATCCGGTCCCCGACGTGGAATCTCTTGCCCGGATTGGCGCGCAGAATGTCGCTCTTGAAGACGGTTCCAGTCCCGCGCCGGCTGTCCACGTGTCGTGCCTTGATGCGCCACACGCTTCGATGCCCACGTCTGTCAATCTTGATGATCTCGGCCTCCACCGGTTTGCCATGCTCGCGGAACCAGCCGCCATCCAATGCCTTGCGGTTCGCAAACATCGTGTACAGAACAGTGTGCAGGGTGAGAATTGCCGCGACAAAACCCGCTGCAAGGCTGAATGTGAAAAGTGTCCTGGATTCACCGGAGCGGCTACCGAGCCATCCGGTCAGACCCCACAGCAGCGCGCTCATCAGGGCAAACAGCACTCCTCCGACGGTTTTTTTGTTCAAGACATGTTCCTTCCGTGACCGACCGGATCATATCGTCCGTTCGCCATTTGTTCGGCAGATAGAGCCGCAACTTTTTCAGGATGACCTGCCGCTGGCGGGGTGACCGGGGGAGCCCTGCATGACGGCATTGCGACACCTGCTCGACACCTTCCGTGCCACCGCGGTCACCGAGCGTGAGAAAGGCACCTACTTCGAACGGCTGGTCAAGACCTATATCGAAAACGAGCCGTATTACCTCGACCTCTACGCAGGCCGCGTATGGTTGTGGGAAGCCCGGCACACGGAGGACGCAAAGCGCGGGCTCGGCGATGTGGGCGCCGATGCCGGCATCGATCTCGTGGCCGAAGCCGCCACCGGTGAGCTACACGCGATCCAGGCCAAGTTCTACGAAGAGGATGCCAGCCTCACGCTGCGCCCGCACCAGCAGTCGGCGCTGGCGGCAGTCGAGGCGGGCCTCGCGCACGAGGCGCGCGGCAAGCTCATCATGGCCTGCGGCACCGGCAAGGCTCTCGCTGCGCTCAAGATCGCTGAGGAACTGGCCGGCAAGGGCGGCCGTGTGCTGTTCCTCGTGCCGAGTCTCGCGCTTCTGTCGCAGACGCTCACCGAATGGACTCAGGAATCGGCTACACCCCAGCACAGCTACGCCGTGTGTTCGGACAGCGACGTCGGCAAGAACCACGGCGAGGATGACTTCGAGATGCTCGCCCATCAGCTGCAATACCCGGCCACCACCGAAGCAAGGCACCTCGCCGACTTCGACCTGATCCTCTGCGACGAGGCGCACCGCACCACCGGCGCCACCTTCGTCGGCGAGGACGAGAGCCATTTCGTGAAGGTGCACGATGCCCCCTTGGCATCAGCGTCACCAGGTTTGCAGGCGCGTCCGGAACACGGCAAAATGCGTGGCATTTGCAACGCAAGGTGCCGGAATGAAAACTGCGACGTTCCCGTCCCTGCGCGTCGATCCCGAGCTCCGGGACGCAGCCGAGGGGGTTCTGGAGGAAGGCGAGAGTCTTTCGAATTTCCTCGAGCAGTCGATTCGGGAGGGCATCGAGCGAAGACAGGCTCAGCGCGAGTTCATCGCGCGCGGCTTGCGTTCCCGCGAAGAGTCGCGCCGGACAGGCAAGTACGTCAGATCTGCAGCAGTGATCGGGCGTCTCGAGAAGATGCTCGCCCGCGCCAGGATCTCGGGCAAGGCGCGCAGGTGACCTATCGGGTCCGGTTTACCGAGGAGGCCGAGGCCGACCTGGTTCGATTCTACGAGCTCATGCTTGCGCACGACGAGACCGATTGGGCACTCGCTGAACGGGCGCTCGAGGCGATTCGGAACGCGGTCAGAAGCCTCGAGCTTTCACCGTTCAGTTTCCGAAAGGTGATCTCGGGCAACCCTTTCCTGCGCGAGCTCGTGATTCCATTCGGGGAAACCGGCTACGTCGCGTTGTTCGAGATCGACGACGACAAGACCGTCAGCATCCTCGCGGTACGTCTCCAGCGAGAGGACGATTATCATTGATTCGAGGCGCGAGCGATCGGCCGCCGGAATCGCACGTGAATTTCGCGGGGATGAGCTGTGCGACGCAACGGGCGTCCTCGGAACTCGTTGATTCATCAATTACTGCATCTCTCAAGCACTTGGCCGACGCGTGCGGCGATCTGCTCGACCGGCTCCGGCAGCTCGTTCGCGCCAGGGGCTGCCACGTAGCGGAACTCCGGCGAGTGACTTACCCTCACAGCGAACCGAGGAGAACCAGCATGGAATCCGATGTCCTTCGCAAGTCGCTCGAAAAGCTCCACGCGGAGCTCGCACACGCCCCGAGCGTCGATGCGGAGTCGCGTGAATTGCTGCGCCGCCTGTCGACCGACATTGATCGCCTCGTGGCGCTGCCGGGGTCGCAGCAGGCCGGCCCGTCGCACCGGCCGCGGTTGCAGGAACTTGAAGTCCGTTTCGAAGCGGAGTATCCGACGCTGGCACAGACAGTGCGCGAAGTCATCGACGCCTTGGGAAAGGCCGGCCTGTAGGCGCTCACCGTTCGCGGATCGGCGTCGCCCAGGTTCAGATTGGCGTACAGCGTCTGCGAAAGAGGCGCGAAGCCCTTCCAGGTTTTCTTCTGCCACGCCGTGCGTGACCCGGCGTTGGCCGCATCGTCCCACGCGGCGCGCACGACGACATTGTGCGAAGCGCCCCGGTTTGCGAACGCGGTTACGACGCCGAAATTCCCACCCCCGCCACGCAGCGCCCAGAAGTGGTCGGCGTTCTCTTCACTGCTGGCACGGATGAGTGGGTGCCACACGACTCGTGCCGATGTCGCGGCGCAACGCCGGGGGTGCAGGCTTGCCATTTTCTTCGGCAGGGAAACGATGGAGACGGCGGATGCCCACGCGAGGATTCTTCCTGCAGGCCGGTCTGTGTGCCGTGCCGGTGAGGCGAAGCGCATTGGCCATCGACACGATCGCGCCGCGCCAGAAGGGTTCCGCAGCATCTTCCGTCATCAACCTGATGCCCGATTTCTGGGCGGCCTACACGCATGCCGGCGTGAAAACCGATGCCGACCGAATCGCCCGCTGGCTACCGCACTTCGATGCGATGGCTGCGGACGTCCGCCGCGTCGTGGCGGTCCCTGCCCTGTACGCCGCCCATGCCACACGTTTCCGCGTCGCGCTACCCGACTTCGACTTCGCCCGCGCCAAGGCAACGAAGACCGGAGCGAGCCAGCCCGGCAGGTGAGGAGAGCGCCCGTCCGGCTGTGAGCGTGATTGATATGTTCGCTCATTGCATTGAATCCGGACGGGATGAATCAGCGTTACTTTTTGTTGCAGTACTGTGGATCGGCGGCGCACTTCAGCCTGCAGGTGTCTCGGCGACCGCGTCGCGCCGGTGGTCGAGCAGCGGCCCGATCAGATCCAGCGGCAGCGGGAAGGCAATAGTCGAAGTCTTGTCGCCGGCAATCTCTACCAGCGTCTGCAGGTATCGCAACTGGATCGACTGCGGCTGTTCCATCAATTTCCGTGCTGCCTGCATCAGATTTTCCGCGGCCTGCTGTTCGCCCTCGGCATTGATGATCTTGGCGCGGCGCTGGCGCTCGGCTTCAGCCTGGCGGGCGATCGCGCGCACCATACGCTCATCCAGATCCACCTGCTTTATTTCAACCGTGGACACCTTGATGCCCCAGGCGTCGGTGTGCTGATCGAGGATGATCTGGATATCGTGGTTGAGTTTGTCGCGTTCGCTCAGCATTTCGTCAAGCTCGTGCTGACCGAGCACCGAACGCAATGTGGTTTGCGCCAGCTGGCTGGTTGCCTCGCGCGCGTCTTCGACCTGGATTACGGCCTTCTCCGGATCGATGACGCGGAACAGGATCACCGCGTTGACCTTGACCGGCACGTTGTCACGTGAGATCACGTCCTGCGGTGGCACAGTCATCACTATCGTGCGCAGGTCGATGCGCACCATCTGTTGCGCGATCGGGATCAATACGATGATGCCCGGGCCCTTGACCGCCTGGAAACGCCCGAATATGAAGATCACGCCGCGCTGGTACTCGCGCAGGATCTTGAGCGAGGAAAACAGGATCACCGCCACCACCACCACGATTACGGCAAACACGGGATACAGGCCGTTCATTGCGAAACCTCCTTTGACGAAGGCGCCGGCTTCACCTCCAGCACCAGACCCTGCCGACCGACGACGACGACATTCTGACCGCGTCGCAGGGGTTCATTGGCGCGCGCCTGCCAGCGCTCGCCGTGTACATGCACGACACCGAGGCCGTTGAAATCGGCCACCACTTCGGCGATCGCGCCTTGCATTTCCTCGCGCCCACTGACTACCGGGCGGCGGCGCGAACGCACCGCCAGCCAGCTGATGCCGGCGATGACGCCGGCGGCCGACAAAGCCACGCCGATCACAAGCGGCTTTGCGACAGCAAAACCAGGCACATTCGTATCCATCAGCAGTACCGAGCCGAGGACCAGCGATGCGGTACCACCGATGCCGAGCACGCCGTACGCGGGCACGAAGGCCTCGCCCACGATCAACATCACGCCGAGCAGGATCAGCGCCAACCCGACGTAGTTCACCGGCAGCATCTGGAACCCGTATAGCGCCAGCAGCAGGCAGACGGCGCCCACTACGCCCGGCAGCACGCCGCCCGGGTGCATGCCTTCCATCACCAGTCCACCCAGCCCCAACAGCAGCAGGATGTACGCGAACGACGGATCGGCCACCACACCGAGAAAACGGCTGTGCCAGCCCGGTTCGATGCGCTCTGGCGTGGCATTGCGCGTATGCAGGGTGCGCGTGCCACCGGCGGTGCGGATTGCACGCCCGTCGACTGCGGCCAGCAGGCTGGGAAGGTCCGTTGCCACCAGATCGATCACGCGCAGCTTGAGCGCTTCCTGGTCGGACACGCTGACCGCGGCGCGCACTGCCTGTTCCGCCCAGTCGGCGTTGCGGCCGCTGCGCTCGGCCAGACTGCGGATATAGGCCACCGCATCGTTGGTAGCCTTGCGCATTTCGGCATTCCCCTTCTGTGCCGGGGCCTCGTTGCTGCCGGTCAGCGACACCGGGGTAGCGGCGCCAATGTTGGTGGCCGGCGCCATCGCCGCCACATGGCAGGCGTAGAGGATGAAGGTGCCGGCGCTGGCGGCGCGCGAACCACGCGGGGCGACGTAGCCAATCACCGGAACATCGGAAGCGAGAATCGCCTTGACGATGGTGCGCATGGAACTCGACAAGCCGCCAGGCGTGTCCAGCTCCAGCACCACCGCCGCAGCATCTGTTGCCTGCGCGCGCTCGATGCCGCGCAAGACGTAATCGGCGCTGGCCGGACTGATGGCACCGTCCACACGCAGCACGATCACCGTGGCTTGCGGCGCCGTGGTTTCCGCCGTGAGTACTGGTGCCGCCAGCAGCAGTGCAAGCAGACGGAACCACGGGAAACGCCGCAACATCATGCGTCCATCACACCACCCCCCGCAGCGCCTGGCAAATGGCCCGTGTTCGCGCCCGTGGATCAGCCGGCGCCATTGCCGGGCTGACGGCCGTAGCTGGCAACTTGCGGGGGTTGAAGATGATCGAGTCCGAGTGAGGGGTCGCTGCGCTTCATTGTGCGCTGGCGCAGGCAGATACCGCATGGGGACTCCGGGAAGGCGAGTTGGCGCCATCTGTCAGATACACGCCGTCCAGAAGCAGCATATGGAAGTGGATGTTCAGGTTCAGCGCGGAGCCAAATCGTTGAATCAGCGTCACCGCGCCGGTGTGGCCGGTGGCGCGGGTGAGATCTGCCGTTCGCAGCAGATGACCCGAGATCGTGCGATGCACCTCACCCAGCAACTGCGTGAGCCCGGCAGGGTTGATGGCTAGTGTAGTGTCTCTTAAATAACTTTACAGGCATTCCGGCCATTGCTAT
>Ga0138256_10008304_pt1 | contig 10919 bp, 8 predicted proteins | sample KNB2016incub_MG_FD_105486 | JGI IMG/M metagenome (GOLD analysis project Ga0138256, IMG submission 105486) | Active sludge microbial communities from wastewater in Klosterneuburg, Austria - KNB2014incub_MG | ecosystem: Engineered > WWTP > Activated sludge > Unclassified | place: Austria... | reverse complement strand
CGTACTACTGCACAGGCTTCTAAAGGTCTGGCTCGCGCCGCACGTCCTGTTTACGTCGATGATGCTTGTGTTGATGTTGATACACATCGTGCAAGTAGTTTACTTTAATGTTCGTTAGGAGCAACGTCAGCACTACCGGCCATAAAATGCCGTGCTTGCGAACTACTGATACTTAGTTTTCAAATGGCCCAGGAAAATGGAAAATTTACAGTCTCGTACGCCGACCTTTCACGGCCGACGGTAGAAACCCGCAAGGACGGAATTTTCATCGGACGGCTCGAGCGGTGTGAGGTCATTCTCGACCACAAAAGTGTCTCGCGCATTCATGCCGGCATCAGCTTTCGCGATTCTAAATACGTCCTTGTAAATCTATCGTCGACAAACGTCCTGACGCTCAATGGCCGCCTGCTTACTTCGCAGAAGAGTGATGTACTGGCCGATGGCGACACAATACAGATCGGGCCGTTCGTTATTTCGGTCGCACGGCTCGAGGATGAAATAGTCCTCGTGGTCGATGAACAGTTCAGTGCAAAAATTCCCCGCACCACCGGCGGCCTCACCCCTAGACCCGTCGAAAAGGCCGAAGCCCCATCCGTCGCCGAGGGCGTTCTAAAGGTATTTTGGGAAAAGCGGTCTCGGGAAAAAGAGGACTGGGGAACGCGTTTGCGGCCGACCGAGAAACCAAAACCGGGCAAGGCGATGTTCAATTGGCGTCCGACCGGCGATTTGCGGCGGCCCTGGCGCTTTGGCCTGTTTGTTTGGGCCTTTCTGCTCGTCGGGGCTGTTGGAGCTTTTGCCTATCTGCGGTATCCGCAAACCTATGCGCCCAAGCCGCTTGCAAATCCGCATGCCCAAAAGATCGAGGGCAGTACGATCGCCGCGGCCGAAAATGCAAATTCGTGTACGACCTGCCATTCCGCCAGCGAGCCGATGGAGAATTCATGCATACGCTGTCATTCAGCCGCTGAATTTCACGCGTCTAACACAAAAGCACACGAGGAGGCCGGTATTACCTGCACCGTCTGCCATAAGGAGCATCAGGGGCCTGATTTTCAAATGGCCGCAACCGCGATTCAAAGCTGTGCCGAATGCCATAACGATAATAATCAGACGGCCTATAACGGCAAATCTGTCCGCACGGCTCATGGTGGTTCATATGGATATCCGATAGAAGACGGGACTTGGAAATGGAAAGGCGTCTATCGCGAGGTTGCCGATGCGGTGCCGGAGATTGGCAGTTCGGCGACCGGCGACCGCAATGAACAGACAAGGTTGAGCCGCTATTTTCACACCATCCACGTCGGGCGCCTAAAAGCTCCGGCGGGCTTGAAAGGCGACAAACTCGGCCTGGTATCATGCTCAACGTGCCATGACCAAACGACCGGCACCATTGACCGCGTCAAGCCACGCCAAACGTGTGCCGCATGTCACACAACCGCCGACGTCACCGAACGCGACGCACGGTTCGGATCATCAATCTCAAACTGCATTTCGTGCCATGTCCAGCATCCATACAGCACCGGCCGCTGGAGCGAATTTTTGACCGATGACGCCTTGAAGCGCCGAAAGGACGCGATTATGGATAAAATCAATAGCCCGAGCACAAAATGAAACCTCTGCACCTCATCGCCTGTCTCGTCGTCATAGGTCTGCTGATCTGGGTCAACGAGTCGGTCGTGCCGGACGCGGCAACGCGATTCGGCGGGTTGTCGGCCCTGGGATGGGCGAGCCTTTTGTTGGTCGGCGTTATCTCGGGGCTGTTTTTTATTTTTAGCGATACTGCCCGCGGATTTGGGTTATTTAGATCAAGCGGTACGAAAACCGTGCCTCCGGCCCAAATTCGAATTCTCGATCAATCCGAGCTAAGGGAACTCGGCATAAATAAATATCGCGGCCCTGCCTATCCGCATCCCGTGATCTTTCCCGAACGCTGTATCGGCTGTCAGGCGTGCGTTGATGCCTGTCCGCATGACGTTTTGGCGATTGTTGATGGCACGGCAGCGGCGGTCGCGCCGGACCTCTGCATGGAAGACACGGCCTGCCAGGCCGAGTGCCCCGTAAACCCGAAAGCCTGCATCATAATCAACACATCGAAAGAAGTTCGCTCGATGCCGACGCCGACTCGCGATGGCGCAAGCTATGAGACCAATGTACCCGGCTGTTTTATCATCGGTGACGTCTCGGGCGTCCCGCTGATCAAAAACGCCGTGAAAGAAGGGGCTGAAGTAATCGCCCACATTGTAGCCGAGCTTAAATCAAAACCACCCGACCCAAAGGCGGAATATGACGTTGCTATCATCGGTATCGGCCCCGGCGGTGCATCCGCAGCCGTCGCCGCAAGCGATGCCAAGCTGCGCTATATCGGCATCGAGCAAGGCAAGATTCTGTCAACCATCGACCTCTACCCAAAGGGCAAATACATCTTTTTCAAACCCGACGCAAAGGACTGGTTTGGCGGCATCCAGGTCGCGGGCCTCGGCCTCGCCAAGGCAAAATATGGCGGTGACGCAGCCGACGACAGCCAGGCGATAATCGAGGCGATCGGACCCGAACTCGGCGATCTTGTGCATGAACGCTCGCCTGCGATTCATTCGCAATTAATAGCCAAAATTCCGGCGCGGCTCCAACCACAGCTCTCGGCACCGCTGGCTGAGAAAATTGAAAAGGAACTAAAGAAACGCATAGTCGCACATCTGCGATCAATAGACACCAGAGATTGGCAAAATGCGTATCGCAGGCACATTCTGACAGATCGAGACCGTCTTTTCGCCGAATTTGGCTCGGCCATCGTCGATCAGCTACAAACAAAAATCCCGGGCGACCAGCGCGAGAACATCCTCGACGTCTGGCTGGGAAATCTAGCCGATAAAGGTGTCATTATTAACGAAAACGAGAGCTGCAAGTCGGTCGCCAGGGCCGAGGACGGTGATTATTTCACCATCACAACTGAGCGTGGCGACGATAATTTACCCCAAACATACAGTGCCCGCCGGGTGATCATCGCCATCGGACTGCGTGGTGCACCTAATAAGCTACGGCTGCCCAACGAAGACCTCAAAATCCAGATTGATGGACGCGTCGAGCAAAAGGTCATCTATGGGCTTTCAAATCCCATGGATTTTCGCGGAAAGCACATCATCGTTGTCGGCGGCGGCAACGTCGCTGCCGAAGCCGCCGTCGATTTGGTTGCGGTCCGTGACGGCTCGGCCATCAGCTATCGAAACGCTGAGGACATGAACAAGGTAACAATGCTCGTTCGCGATTACCTGGCCCCAACCGTAAAATTCGGCAATAAATTTCAGCTCTACAATTGCGCCGAGGACGGCGTTATCGACCTGAAATTTGGCATTGGGATCAAGGAAATGCGTGTCGGCGAAGTGGTGCTCGAAAATGTGGTTACAAAAGAGGAAGTCGGCACAATTCCCAATCATTACGTATTTGCCCTCATCGGCGGCGAGCGGCCGAATAGATTTTTGGAGTCGATAGGGATTAGTATTAAGTAAATGGCCGTTACGCCCGATGAGCGTCGCGTAGCAACATAATGTATTTAGCCGTGGGTTTGAACCACGGTGAGACAAAAATTAACAACACGTCGCGTTAGCGATGGTTGAATTCAATGGTCGCTAATGCGACACACGACTTACTTTCGATTTTCCGTGGGTTAAAACCCACGGCTAAATTCAGCCACCGCTTCACGGTGAAGAAGACCGAATGAAGAAAGAAAACCTAATGTCAGCTATTCTCGGATTGGTAGTCGGCCTCGTCGTGGGCTTTGTTTTCGCCAATAGCGTGAACAAAACCAGCGTCGATCAGCCATCCGCCCAGAACTTGCCGGCCGCCAATAACGCGGCAATGCCTCCGGACCATCCGCCTCTGGGCGGCAATGCGGGCGACGCAGGACGTACCGCACCGGTCGAGCAGGTGATGGCGTCAATCGAGAAGGCAAAGCAGCAGCCGCAGGATTTTGAGGCTCAGATGACCGCAGGCGACCTATATTACCAAATCCAGCGGTTTGAGGACGCCGCAAAGTATTACGAGATTGCGGTCAATCTAAAACCATCCGACGCCGAACCTCTGATAAAGGCCGGAAATGCCAATTTTGATGCTGAAAAATATGAACAAGCCGAGAAGTGGTATTTGCTGGCGCTCGAAAAAGACCCAAAAAATCTCAGCGTCCGCACCGATCTCGGGCTGACGTTTTTTCTTCGGCAACCCCGCGACGTCGAGCGGGCAATAAAGGAATACAAAGCGGCTCTAGCGATTGAGCCAAACCACGAAATAACGCTCCAAAACCTCGTCCTTGCCTATAAGGAAACTGGTGATAAAACAAACCTCGCTGCGACAGCGGAGAAACTAAAGAAAGTAAATCCAAACAATCCCGCAATAAAAAAGCTTGAAGAAAAACCCTTATAGGTCAAGCGGATCAAAAGACTGAGCAAGGTTTTCTTGTCTGCGTTTTTCTGCGGCAATAAATCGCCCCTATTGCGGCCTGCTAACCTTTCTAATCACCGACCAAGTCGTCGCATCGGAATCGAAAACAGAATTCAGGCCCTGTTCTTCCATCGGCGGGTCGCCCATCAATTCGTCTCCCGATTTCCAGAATATTTGACCTTTGATCGGCCGCGCCGTCCCGCCAAAGGCCCAGAAATTGGCGCCGGCGATATTCGGCCGGCCACCGGGCTGATTGCCTATAAAGGAGAATATTCGTTCATAGTATCGATCACGAAACGAAGTCGGCGAATTCGTTGAGAACGACTGCCCATCGCGCGGCATTCCAAACTCCTCGATAACCATCGGCTTTTTCAGTTTTTCGGCAACTGTGTAATTTTCCGCAATGTACTTATCGGTTTCCGCAACCGCATTTGAAAAATCCTCAGCTAGTCTCTTGTCGGCAAACCAGCCCCAGTTTTTTGGCCAGATGTGAATGGTCAGATAATCGATGCTGCGATCCGCATGGACGGCCTCAAACAGCGCGACGTCCTGCGTTCCGATCCAGCCTTCATGGCCGGTGGTGACGAGATGGTTTTTGTCCAGTGATTTGATCAGGGCCGCTGTTTCGACGATCCAGCGGCGATAATCGTCATTCGCGTAGGGCCTCATCGGCCGCGGCTCGTTTGCGAGTTCCCAGGCCATGATCGTCGGGTCGTCTATGTATCGTTTGCCGGTAAGTCGGTTCCGGCGGCCCAAAACCAAGCGCAACTGTTCGTTGTAACCGTCCTTGCAAGGCTTGCATGAGTAGAACTTTGCGACCAGATCGCGCAGCTCATCCCACGTCGGCTTTTTCGTAAGCCATTCGCTTGATATGACGCCGTTCCAGATCAAATACTGCTGAAAGCCGCCGCTCCATTCCCAGTTGTTGCTCAGGAAAATAACCGCAGTCATCTTTCGTTTTGCCATCTCCGACAAAATGAGATCGAGGCCGTTCAAAACCTTTTGGTCAAATTTGCCTTTTGCCGGTTGGAGCGGTGGGCCGACTCGCTGGACCGCGTTTAGAAAGCCGATGCCCTCGGCGCCGGCCATCAGCCTGAGGTTTGTTACGCCGTGGGATTTCAAAAAATCAAGCTCGCGGCGCAGCCTATCGACACCGCGGCGTTTGTCCTTTTCAAGCCCGAGCAGCGGACCGTACCAATAGTTGGCACCGACGAAATAATACGGCTTGGCCTCGCGATACAATTTACCGCCGTCAGCGGTTACAAACGAGCGCGGCTGCGCGGCTGCGATACCGCAGCACGCCAAAATGACAGAAAGAACAACTAGGCGAAGGACCATCAAAACGATGATACATCAAATCCTGACGAGGCGGTTACTGAATGATGCGGTTGATCGCGATTGCCAGTTCGATACGCGTCAGCGGCGTGTTTGGCTTAAAGTAACTGCCGTCGAGGGTGAGAAAGCCCTGATTTAGGGCAACGGCGACATAACCCCGTAATTGGGCAGGAATCGTGAGTGCGTCGGCGGTTAGCGGCATCACGGCGGTCGAGGCCAGGTGCTCGAGGTTGGCGGCACGGACAAAGGCAACGGTATTTTCAAGGGCGTGACATTTGAAAAATTGGGCATGGTAGGGACTGTCATGACGGCCGGCCAGGTGCGAACGTTGTCTGCGAACTCGGCCGTCCGGTCGATCTGGACAAACGATCAGCAGATGTATTTCATGAATCAGGCCCGCATGATGACGGGCGTGGACAAGCTGAGGGCCGATGCTCCGTTTACGCTGAGAAACGGCGGAATGCCGGTCTCAGGCCGCGGCGATTTTTCGGTCCTTGTGATTGATTCGGGTATCGACGCTACGCATGCCGATTTGCCGCTTGGGTCAAAAGTAATCCAAAACACTCAGCGTGTCGTCTCGACAAACGCGGGAAATACAGGCATTACGGTCGGCGGCTTGCCGCTCAATGGATTTACACCTTCGCTGTCGATTGAAAATCTGCCAAATACCGATAACGTCGGCCACGGAACGCACTGCGCGGGCATAGTCGGCGGCCTCGGGGCTCGTTCAGGCGCGACCTATGCGGGCGTTGCGCCGGGCGTAAAAATTGTGGGTTCGGGCGGCGGTGCAGTGATCCTCGTGCTCGATGCCCTCGCGGGCTGGGAATACGGCCTCGCGAATCAAAATCTCTACAACATCCGGGTTGTGACCAACTCTTACGGACCGCTCGGCGGCGGTGATTACAACCCCGACCATCCTTTTATGGTGGCAGCAAAGAAAGCTTACGACCAGAATATGACTGTTCTGTTCGCCGGAGGGAATGATGGTTCGGCGAAAGACACCCTCAGCCCGTACGCGCAGGCACCGTGGGTAATCGGCGTTGCGGCCGGAACCAAAGAAGGTTTCCTCGCCAACTTTTCGTCACGCGGCACGCCGCGTTCTGAACGGCTCGGTGACAGCGACCCAACCAACGATCTGGAAGCGCCGACGATCACCGCCCCGGGCAACGGCCGCTATTTCGAAAACAGCATCGAGCGGTTCGGCTTTTCCGCCGACATCGTCTCGGTCCGCGCCGCGACCGGTGCAACTGCTTTGCTCGACCTCAACGACACCGAGATCGCCCCGGGATTGCTGCCCTTTTACACGCAGCGGAAGTTCGGGCATTAACCCGGCAGTCACCAACCCGGTCGCCGGGCTGTTTCGCTTCACGGTCAATCCGCTGACGCGCCGCGTGACATGCGTTGTTCTTCGATAAGAGTCATAACCGCCTGCGTAAACGGGCGGTCAGGCCTTAAACTAAATGAACCGCAGACGGCGCCGATATTGGCGTCATCTGCGGTTAATTTTGCGTACGACGGATTTGCCCGTCCGCTCAGATATTTGAGGCTACTGTTTGATAAAAAGCTCCTCGATGTTCCAAACCGAATATGGAAAGACGCTGCTCGGCGAATAGTTGCCCACCTTTGTATGTGCGGCTGACGCAACGTGGCGGGCGGCGATAGGAATTACCGGCATTTCATCACTAAATATCTTCTGAATCTCGTCAAAGGCCGCGTGCCTCTTCTGCGAGTCGAGCTCGACTGCCTGGTCGGAAAATAGTTTATCAACGCGGGCTTCCCATTCCGTCGCGGGTGCTTTCTGTTTTGGATGCCACTGGTGCGTCGGGCCGCTGCTCAACAAAAAGCCGCCGTACGTTGACGGCTCGACATCGGTCTGGGACAGGCCGAGCAGGACGGCGTCATAGTCATAGGACTTTGTCCATTTTTCCGTAACGGCCGCAAACTCTATTGGCGCCACGTCCATCTTGATCCCGAGTTTTGCCAGGTCCTGTTGAATCAATCCGGCCTCTAGCTTCCGCGGTTCATTTTCCGCCGGAACCACTAGCGTAAATTCGACCACGTTCCCTTGCGCGTCAGACAGGACCGGTTTGTCGGCCGTACCGCCCTTCTTAAAACCAGCCTCAGCGAGCAATGCCGCGGCCTTGGTCAGGTTGTACTCGATCTTTGGCACAGCGGTGCTCAGCCATGCCTTGTTGGCAGGCGAGACAAATCCATAGAGTGGCGATGCCATCCCTTGCAGCGTTATCGACCCAATTGTCTCGCGGTCGATTGCCGAGGCTATGGCGTGCCTGAACTTTTTATCGGCAAACCATGCCCGCTTCGTCTGATTTGCGAGCGGAGCGCCGAGACCGTCCGTGGTATTGAGATTAAACCACATGTGGTCGATGCCGAGCCCGGGCCCAACATCAATCGAGCGCATTGCTCCTGCAGTTTTTGTTAGTTCAATATGATCGGTCGGACGAATCCTATCGGCCATATCGAGCGTGCCCTGGCTGAGGCGAACAAACGTATTATTGGCGTCAGGAATGATATCTATCAAAAATTTGTCAACATAGGGCAATTGCGTTCCCTTTTCGTCCTTTTTCCAGTAATTCGGGTTTCGGGCATAGGTTATGCTCTCGCCCGGTTTCGCGGCCTCGACAACAAACGGCCCGCTCGAAAGTATGCTGGCAGGTGGTGCATTTATCTTCCAGGCCTCTGCCAAATTGCCCGCCTTTAGTTCAGGATCGAGAACATGTGACGGCAAAACGCCGACATTTACAAAATATTGCTCCGCCGACGCGACTTGCTGCGGAAACACAAACTCAATGTCACGGTCGCTCGTTCGAGTAGCGGTGATCTTTTTGCCGTCAACCATCAGGGCATCGCGAAATACGGGCGAATTGGTCTTTTCGTCGTACATCGCCGTCAGCGTGAAGATAACGTCGTCTGCGGTAAGAGCGTCACCGTCTGAGAATTTCAGTCCTTCGCGCAGCTTCAGGCTGACCGTTCGCCCATCGGGTGCGGTTGTCCAGCTTTCGGCCAGGCTGGGCACATATTTTTGCGTCTTATGGTCAAAATCGACCAGCCGGCTGGTCAGCATATACATCGAAGCCACTATTGTCGCCTCGTCGGCCGCCATCAGGTAATTGAATGTTTTTGGCGGCGCGGTCAGCCTGTACGTGAGCGTTCCGCCGCGTGCGCCGGTTGTTTTAGGCTCGATCCCTGCGGTTTTAGCAGAGTTTGCAGGCCGTGGCGGTGCCTGGCCGCAACCGGTCAAGAGAATTAACAGGGTAAGAAAAACTGAAACCGAGATGGCGTTTCTCCGCAACATAATGGTGCTCCTAATAAAAACGAAAATTGTCATCTGAAAGCGGTACAAAGGAAGTGATTCCGAGTTTAGAGTCTTTCGTTTTGCAAATCAATGCTTAATGTTGAAGAATGATCGTGATTTTGAGTTTTTTTACCCGCCTTCATGCTGCGATTTGCGTTTAGAAAATTGGTCCAGGGCGCAGCGATGATTATTGTCGTTTCGGCACTGGCGTTTATACTGCTCTCGAGCGCCGGCGGAGACGCATTTTCGACCCTGCGCGACAACCCGCAAATCTCCGAAACGACAATTGAAAATCTGCGCTCGGTTTACGGCCTCGACCAGCCAATCGCCATACGCTACGCCTCGTGGTTGGCTAACGCTCTTCGCGGCGATCTCGGCGAGTCGTTTGCCTTTCGCGTTCCGGTAGGCCCGCTCGCCTTCGCGCGATTTCTCAACACTGCAATGCTGGCGGTTGCGGCATTTATTTTTGCCGCATTAACCTCGCTGCTGCTGGCCATATTCTCCACGCGATTTGAGGGCCGGATCCTTTCCGCAACGGTCGAGCTCTTAATACTTCTGACCGCCTCAACGCCAAGGGTCGTGCTCGCTCTAATTGCTCTTTTTCTCTCGCTGCGTTTCGGGTTCGTATTTCCGGAGTCCGGCGGTTTCAGCCTTTTTCAATTCGGAGCGATCGTGGGCGCGCTTGCCCTGCCGTTAGTTTCGATCTACCTTGCCCAGCTCAAAAGCGGGCTTGCCGAGGCGATGAATGAGGATTTTACGCGGCTCGCCCGTGCCAAGGGGCTTGGCGAATGGCAAATTATTACGCGCCATGCGATGCGGCCAGTCCTTAACCCGTTTCTCACGCTCGCAGGCCTTTCGTTTGGCGGCCTGCTGGGCGGCTCGGTGATCGTCGAAACCGTCCTCGGCTGGCCCGGAATCGGTGCTCTGATGGTCGCCGCCGTTCGCGGCCGCGACGTGCTGCTCGTTATGGGCATCGTCGTTATTGCAAGCATTGCGGTTTGGCTGGCAAATGCCGCCGCAGAATTTTTGCAGCTCGTCAATGATAAACGCCTGCGCGAAGGAGTCATCGGCCAACCATGAAAGGCGAATTCCCGACAGCAAAATGGCGGCGTTACAAGGCATTTTATGCCGGCGCGGCGATCATTGCGTTTTTTTACCTGATCGCCATTTTTGCGGATTTCATCGCGCCCTACGATTATCGTGAGCAGGCTCGCCGCGAGCCATCCGCCCCGCCGTCTAACGTCAGATGGTTCGACGCCGAGGGCAATTTTCACCTTCGGCCATTTGTATATGCTCAGAAGCTGGCCGATCCGCGCGAATTGCGGTACGAAGAAGACCTGACGCAGGCGTTTCCGATTGCCGCCATTGTTCGTGGATCAGGATATTCGTTATTTGGCCTGATAAATACGGAGATACATCTATTTGGAGTTACAAATTCTGACACACAGGCCCAGCCGCCAACCGAGACGCCAAAGATACGGCTGCTCGGTACCGATCAACTCGGTCGTGACCGTTTTTCGCGCATGATGTTTGCGATTAGATTCTCGCTGATCGTTAGTCCGGTCGGCATGATCCTGGCTTGTTTGATCGGCATTCTGTTTGGATCTGTCAGCGGTTATGCGGGGCGACGCGCAGACACAGTAATGATGGGCATCGCCGATACAATGATCGCCCTGCCGACGCTCATACTTATACTTGCGGCCCGTGCGGCTTTCCCGCTCGTTCTGCCGCCTTTTACCGCCGCAATACTGCTCATTTCGATTTTTGCCCTGACAGGCTGGGCCGAAATGGCCCGGCTGTCCCGCGGCTTGATACTGGCGACAAAGCAGCGTGATTTCGT
>Ga0138256_10008303_pt1 | contig 10920 bp, 10 predicted proteins | sample KNB2016incub_MG_FD_105486 | JGI IMG/M metagenome (GOLD analysis project Ga0138256, IMG submission 105486) | Active sludge microbial communities from wastewater in Klosterneuburg, Austria - KNB2014incub_MG | ecosystem: Engineered > WWTP > Activated sludge > Unclassified | place: Austria... | reverse complement strand
TATATGCAGCGGCCATTTTTGCCTCTAACTCTTTTTCACTGCCCGGCAGATAACCGGTAGCCTGATAGATCACATTTCCTTTTTGATCCAATAAATACAATTGGGGTATACTGGAAAATCCAAGCTGTCTTTGTAAATCATTATTGGCATCTACCAAAATGGTATAAGGCCATTTGCGTTCGTTGACCAGAGGTTTTATTTTAGCCTGTCCACGGATATCATCGATACTGATGGCCAATAACTGGGTGCCATACTTTTTTGTCCAATTTGCAAAATGAGCGTTGTAAGCATCAAGTTCTTTTTTACAAGGACCACACCAGGTAGCCCAAAAACTGACAATAGTGATCTTACCGGCTTTGGTAAATGTATTCAGATCAACCAATTTTCCATTGGTGTCTTTAACTTTTCCATTAGGTAAAACTTTAGCTTGCTTTTGGGAAAAAACATGGCTGCTGAGAAATAAAAGGCAAATAAACAGATAAACTCGATTCATGGTACAATACTTGAATAGGATTTGAATACAAAACTAAGTTTAATTTTGATGCCTTATTCGAATGACTTTGCGATTTAACATCCTATTAACTGGCTTGATTTTCAATGCGATATATAGCTTTGCCCAGCAAGAAAGCCAGGGGTCTTCCGAAGGGGTTTTTAATGCTTACCTGAGTTCTCAGGCTAACGTGTTTATCCGGGATAGCAATATCGGGGCAAGCGGCACGCCGCAATACGACCGTCAGTTGTTTGGTTCGGAGACGTGGCTTGATGCCCGGTATTCCAATTGGGGGTTAGATTTCGGACTGCGGCTGGATCTCTATCAAAACAGTAACCTCATCAACCCCCAGGCCTCTTTTAATCGTCAGGGTATTGGAAGGTGGTTTATCAAAAAGGAGTATTCGACTTTGGGATTTGAGGCGGGTTATATCTATGACCAGGTTGGCAGTGGCATTATATACCGCGCTTATGAACAACGCAACCTGGGAATCGACAATGCTTTATATGGTATTAAACTAAGGTATCAATGGAATGATTATTGGCACATCCGGGCATTTGCAGGCAAACAAAAAAAACAGTTTGAAGAATATGAATCTCTGATCAAAGGAATGGCTTTGGAAGGATACCTGCATGGAGGGGATTCTTCCTCCTGGTCCTGGGCGCCTGGAATCGGATTTACCAATCGGACCCTGGATGATGGGAGCATGAATAACCTATTGTCTACCCTAAGCACATATCAAGCGGCCGATCAATTTTTACCGAAATACAATACCTATGCTTTTACACTCTTTAATACCCTGCGATGGGGGGACCTGAATCTATTTGTTGAATCAGCCCTTAAAAGCAAGGATGTAATGAATGATCCCAATGGACAGCGAAAAAATTCGATGGGGCAAATAATCATCGGGCCAAAATTTATACATAAAATGGGCCAGGTTTTTTACGGTTCGTTAAATTACAGTAAACCCGGTTGGGGTCTTTCCGTGGAAGGCAAGCGAACCCGGTTTTTCGGATACAGAACCCGCCCTCAGGAAGAACTCAATAACGGTCTGATCCAGTTTATCCCTCCAATGTCCAGGCAAAACTCCTATCGGCTGACTTCGTTTTATCAACCTGCCACCCAGGAATTGGGTGAGCAAGCCATTCAGGCTGAGCTGCAGTTGTCACCGGCTTCCAATTGGAACCTGACACTCCACCATAGCCGGATCAATGCTTTAGAGGCTAAAAAATTATACCGTGAATTTTTAATAGAATCCACATGGAGGAAGCCGGATCAATTTACGCTCATTGCCGGGATCCAGCATCAACATTACAATCAGCAGGTATTTGAAGGAAAACCATTGGCTCCTTTGGTCAAGACCTGGATACCTTATATCGATTGGACACGGCAGTTCAATGACATCACAGCCATCCGGTTTAACCTGGAATACATGCATAACAAACAGGATATGGGCAGCTGGACCTCTTTATTGATCGAATACAGTCTAGCCCCCAAATGGGTATTCACTTTTTCGGATATGTATAATGTCAAACCAATACAGGGAAGGAAAAACAATTATTATACCGCAGGCGTTGTATACAGCAGGGATGTGACACGGGTGGGATTCAATTTGGTGAGGCAACGTGCAGGCATCGTTTGCACCGGTGGTATTTGCCGTTACGAACCTGCTTTTAATGGGATAAAGTTTAACCTCGAGTCGCGATTTTAAATGAGACTATTTATTTATACTATAATATTATGGTTTATTTCACCGGGTTGTGAAGAAGTTCCGGTGACCTTACCTACCAATACGAACCAACCGGGAGGTAATTATTCTCAAAATGTGCTGATTGAAGAATATACCGGTGTCCGTTGTCAAAACTGTCCTGCCGGGGCGCAACTCCTGGAAGAATTAAAAAATATACATGGGGAACGATTGGTGATCATCTCGGTGCACGGAGGATTTTTCGCTCAGCCAACCAATAAAGAGAATAAACTGAAATTGGATAATGCGGATGGTGAGGAATTGATCAGGATATTTAATCAGCCCCAGGGGTATCCATCCGGGATGATCAATAGAAAAGTATTTTCCGGGCAGTCTTCCGTGTTTTTAGGAGGGGGGTCCTGGGCCGGGTATGTGGATGAAGAAAAAAAGAAGACTCCGACAATGGGAATAGACCTGGAGATTCAGTCTAATGTTGCAGCAAGAACAATTGATGTTGAATGTGAAATAAACGCGCTTGAAAGCCAACCCACAACTCCGCTTTATTTATCCGTTGTATTGGTTGAAAACAATATCAGGGATGCACAACTGGGGCTCGCAGGTGTAGATACAAACTATATTCATCAACACGTGATGAGAAAATTTATCACCGGAACCCAGGGTACAAAAGTTGAACCTATGACCCTCAATGAAAAGCGGGTTTATAATTTTAATGCTGACTATACAGGAGACTGGAAATTAAACGATCTGAGTGTAGTCGCTTTTGTGCACTATGGAAGTCCTGGGTTTGAAGTGGTCCAGGTGGAGGAAAAAAAGGTGAATTGACGAAGCCACATTGTTTGAGGAGAAGAAGTCAAACCTGTGTACTAGCTATGAGCGTAGCTTTTGACTTCTTTAGTCAGTTGGTTTTGTGGCAGTTCAGATTTCAATCCATGTTTTTAATAAAAAGCTTTTGGCGTTTAAGCATTGGGATGAATTGGCATTATTTGTCCGCTAAATCTGTCGGGTAGGTCGTTTTTTATAGCGCGAGGTAAGGTATTTTTGAACTAAAATGAATCTTACATATGCCAGGGACCTTTTCTCAAATCTATATTCAAATCGTATTTGCGGTTAAATTCAGACACAAACTTATTCATCCATCGTGGAAAGAAGAGCTGAATAAATATATAGCAGGGATTATTAATGCAAAAGGTCAAAAACCGATAATTGTAAATGGTGTGGCTGATCATATCCATATTTTTATTGGATTTCGGCCGTCGATGTTACTTTCAGATCTGGTGCGTGATATCAAAAATAATTCATCAAAGTTTATCAATGAACAAGGATGGATCCAGCAAAAATTCCGTTGGCAAGAAGGGTATGGGGCTTTTTCATATTCACAATCACACATGAAAAGGGTTTATAATTATATTTTGAATCAGGAGGAACATCACCATAAAAAATCATTTCCTGAAGAATATCTGGAATTTTTGAAAGAATATGAGATTGAATATGATGAGAAATATGTATTCGATATCAACGAATAAAATCGGAAATTAAATGGCATATCTGGATTATTATGTCACCCCTGGATTATTATGTCACCCCTGGATTATTATGTCACCCCTGGATATAATGTCACCCCTGGAAATAATGTCACCCCTGGATATAATGTCACCCCGGGATATAATGTCACCCCTTCGGGGTTTGGAGACATGGTAGATTTTGGATCTAGGTAATGTCACCCCTTCGGGGTTCCAAGACATGGTATGATTTGGTAAAATAATGTCACCCCTTTGGGGTTTGGACATGGTTTCGGAGAAATTACAGATATTATAGAATCCCTATCATTATCTACTGCAGACCATCGATGCCCAGATCGCATTTGAACATAATCTTTATATCTTTAATCATGATAAAATATCTCCTGCTTTTTATATTTCCTGTTCTCTTACAGGCACAATCCTGGACCACACTCCAAACCTCATCTTCCTGCACCGCCCGTGGTGAAAGCGCCTTGGCCCAGATCGACAACAAACTGTATCTCCTCGGTAGCCGGGGTATCAAACCCGTCGATGTCCTCGATCTCAAAACCATGACCTGGACAGCAAAACAAGCCCCACCCATTGAGCTCCACCATTTTCAGGCGGTGGTATATAAAAATGAAATCTGGATAGCGGGAGCATTGACCGGAAATTATCCCCATGAACTCCCCGTAGATCATTTCTATATATACAATCCGGCCAATAACCAGTGGAGAAAAGGTCCCCCAATGCCTAAAGACCGTATCCGCGGCTCGGCCGGGGTAACGATTTATAAAAACAAACTCTACCTCGTCGCCGGCATCCAGGATGGACATTGGGATGGCCATGTGTCCTGGCTCGATGTTTTTGATTTTAAAACGAATACCTGGTCCATATTGGCGGATGCCCCGCATGCAAGGGACCATATTGCAGTGGAAGTGATACACGATAAACTATACGTTGCTGCAGGACGCAGGACCACGGCAAAAACCAATAATGTCATCAACATCAAAGAAGCTGCTGTCGATGTCTATGATTTTAAAACCAATACCTGGATCACCCTGCCAGAGGGATCAAACCTTCCGACGCTAAGGGCCGGAGCCAGTGTAGTAGCTAAAGATGAACTACTTTTTGTTATAGGAGGGGAAAGCGATACCCAGGTCCCGGCACATAGCGAAGTCGAGGTCCTCAATACCAAAACTAATACCTGGTCCGTCTATCCAAAACTCAATCGGGGTAGACATGGTACAGGTGCGGTTCGTATAAAAAAGGCTATTTATACTGCAGGAGGAGCAGGAAACCGGGGAGGTGGACCGGAGTTGAACAGTGCCGAGATGTTAAGATTAAAATAAGCATATGCTCACTATCCCCTATGGGCCCTTGACAAAACATGTATCACGCTCACGGGGGAAATGATTCAGGAAATAAAAAAAGGCTCCAATTCCAATTGAAGCCTTAGCGCATTATAAATAAATAGGATTCGGGTTTATTTTTTTCGGACGTAGATGTCCCCATTGTAATTTTTAAAACTGATCTCCGGCCCTCCGCCGTTGATATCACCCCGCTTCCATTCGTTGATGACAACTTTGTACACTCCGGACTTGGTATCTTCTTTTTTAACCGGACCTGAGCTTTTGATATCAACATCAAATCCTGTGTAGATATCACCCTGATCGGTTTTAAATTTCATCGATGCTTTAACCGTCCCGGGAAAAGTCACGTCGATATCACCGTTGTAGGTAGAAAAAGCCATAGGTACCCCATCTTTTACTTCATCAAAACTGACCTTGATATCATCATTATAGGTTGTAGCTACTACGGAACCCTTGATGTTTAATGCCTGGATGGCCCCATTATAATTGGTGAGGTCAATTTCGCCGTTTACATTCGAGATCATCAGATCTCCGCTGTTGTAAGTATGCAATTTTACGTCAGAACCAGCGGGTACTTCAATTTCGAGATTGAGTTCTTCATTCCAGGAATTGGAAGAGATCTTTACCGTATTGTCCACTTCTGAAGCAGTGAGGTCTACATTGCCTCCGCTGACCCTCTTCAGACCGTCTTTGGTCGTATTTTTCTCCTGTTTATCCGCTTCTGAGGTGTACTTAACCAGGACGTCTTTACGGGCTGTGCCTTTGACCGTGATCGAACCGGAATTGAGGTGGGCGATTATCTTACCTCGTTTGGAAGGATCTTTGAGAGGGATTACAAATTCGTTGCCACTTTGCGCTATGCTCTGAGCCGACCATCCGGCCAGGCAGAGGAAGAAAGAGAGCCAAATTAATTTTTTCATTGGGTATTGGTATTTATATTAATTGATAATTATTTGTTGACTAATTCTTTGATATAAGCATCTCCATTGAACGTTTCCACATCAAACATGGGGCCACCGGATCGGATCTGGTAACGCTCACTTTCAACTTTGTACTTGATGCCTTTTTCTGTTTCTTTTTTATTGACTATAGCCGGCATGGGGGTGAGGGGATCAATATTGGTGTATAAATCACCATTAAAACTTTTAAAACTCATCCTACCCGAAACCACACTGGGAAAATTGACCCGGATATTGCCATTTAAGGTGTAATACCTGCAATCTGTAATAGGATTTTTGCTGTAATCGATATCGACATTGCCGTTGATGGTGTGAGCGGTCGTGCCTCCGGCAATATCTTTGAGCCGGATATGGCCGTTGACATTGTGCGCACGGACCTGGCCCCGGGTATTGGAAACCATTACATCACCATCATTGACTGTAGATGCGGATACCTGGAGGTCCATAGGGATTTTAATCTTAAAATCCATAGTATAATCAAATTCAAGATCGTGCCCATCCCTTTGCTTGTCCCATTGATAACCCCAGCCGTAATGTTTTGATTTGCCATTTTGAATATCGTTTTTTCTGAATTCAGAGCCAGTGCCTTTGACATAGAAGATAAGTGTATCGGCCAGGTCGATCACCCCCAGTTGAATTTCTTCTTTGCCCACCGTCAATCGTGCATCGGTTTTTGCTCTGATCGTTTTGGTGACCTCCAGCACGACCTGATCCCCGGTAGTGCCTTCTATTTCAACGTCACCCGAAATGTTGTAGATCAGGATAGCGTTTTGACTTCCCTTTTTTTCAAAAGAATAGGATTTGTTTATTTTTTCCGTGAATGATTGAGCGTAATCCAGGCTGGCCCAGGACATAAGTATGGCCAGTATAAAAATTGATTTATTCATATTTAGGTTTTTTTAATTTAAATGATCTGCTGGATACAGCCTTTGAGTTTGCTTTTTATAGCTTCCGGTGTTTCCTCGTCGTTTATAAGTTTTTGAAATTCCTTTATAGATGACTTTTCTTTTAACGCAACCATACATTCCGCCAGGGCTACCTGGACCAGGGGTGATTCCTGGTGGGTAATGGATTTGACCAACTGGACCCTGACCCATGATTCAGTGCCATATCGTTGTAAGGCCTCTACAGCCGCCAATCGGACGTTGATATTATTGTCTTCATTCAAGGTGGCCAACAAGGCTTCAATCACAGTCTGACTACCCTTGTCTAATTCGTAACTATAACTCACCGCGCGCAAACGATCCGTCACGGTTTCTTTTTCCAATAGAGTCAGGAGCACGGTTTCTTTAAGAGAAACCATTTCTGTTCGCAACAAAGCAACATCCTCTTTCGGAGCACTCCCGGGCCGGACTACGACACCAATAATCAGGCCGGTAAACATGGCGGCTGCAGCCAACACCGTGCGTATGACCCACTCTTTGCTGATCACTATCCTTTCTTTGTTCATCAAGGTCTGTTCATTTTCAATCATGTCCATGACCTTCATTCTGGTAGCTGCTGGGGCGTTTTCTTCACTCATGCTTTGAATACCATGTGTCAGTTTAGAGAGCACAGTGATTTGATCGATATCAATCAAACCCTGCTCTATAGCGCATTCCAGTTTTTGCCATTCTTCATGATTCAGCTGACCAGTTTGGTATAACTGTGTTAATTCTTTTATTTCTACTTCAGTCATAGTATTTCATTTTTTTCATATTGATGATACAAGACACGCAGGTCGTGTAAGGCTCTGAATACCCTTACTTTTACCGCGCCTTCATTACAACCCAGGATTTCTCCGATTTCTTTATAGTTTTTTTCCTGGTATTTACTCAACAACAGAATTTCTCTTTTATCCTCCGGTAACCTGGCCATTGCTTTTTTTAACTGTTGAATTTGTTCTTTGGAATGAAGGTCAAAGTCTGCCTCCGTTTCATCCCTCAACAAATCCCTGTATTCATCGACCGAAACATGCACAGGCTTATTCTTTTTACGGTACTGGTCGTGATGCACATTCCGGGCTATATGAAACATCCAGGATTTAAATTGACCACCCTGAAACTGATTGCGGTATTTAAGGATGCGGTAAAAGACATTTTGTACCAGATCGGCACTTAATTCTTTATCCTGGGTCATTCCTTTGAAAAACCCAAATAACATCCCCTGGTATCGATCAAACAGGATACTCATCTGCTCGAGTTTGCCACTCCGCACCTGGTACATCAGCTCGTTATCTGTCTCTACTATCACGTTAATTCATTATGGAAACTCCCCGAATAATAAATGGTTACAAGAAATTTAAATTTAATCCTCCTTTCCGGTTTGAGTGTCAGTTTTCAGGCTGATTATCTGAGGGTTATTCAAAATTAACCTTTTATCATGCCTTTTGCCAAAAGCATTGTTGCCCCGATCCATCATCCGGCTCTCAGACTATAATTAGTTAAGCTTATTTTTGCAGCCGTGAATTTTAAACTCACCTCCAAATACGAACCCACCGGCGATCAACCCGAAGCTATCAGACAACTGGTCAGGGGGGTAAAAGACAATGACCCAGCCCAGGTTTTGCTAGGGGTCACCGGAAGCGGTAAAACCTTCACTATTGCCAATGTCATTCAGCAAGTCCAGAAACCTACGCTGATTTTATCCCATAATAAGACGCTCACCGCTCAATTATATGGTGAGTTCCGCGATTTTTTCCCTGAGAATGCCGTCGAATACTTTGTCTCCTATTATGACTACTACCAGCCGGAGGCTTATATCTCCGTTACCGATACCTTTATCGAAAAGGACCTGAACATCAATGAAGAAATTGACAAGCTAAGGTTGAGGGCAACTTCTTCCCTTTTGTCCGGTCGGAGAGACATCATCCTTGTAGCATCGGTCTCCTGTATCTATGGTATGGGGAACCCCGAAGATTATAAAAGCGGTATCATACGAATAGAAAAAGGCAAACGAATAACTCGGAATTCTTTTTTACATCAACTGGTAGAAAGCCTGTATTCCCGCACGGATATTGACCTCACCCGGGGCAAGTTCAGGGTAAGGGGTGATACAGTAGATATTTACCTTCCATATGTGGATTATGGTTACCGGGTTATATTTTTTGGTGATGAAATAGAGACCATAGAACAAATCGAAATCGAATCCGGTAAGCGCATTGAATCCATGGACAATGCCGCTATTTTTCCTGCCAACCTGTACGTGGCTCCACGCGAACGATTAAAATATATCATCCGGGATATCGAAGATGAACTGCATGAGCACGAAAAATTCTTTCATGCTGAAGGCAGGCACCTTGAAGCCAAACGGATCCATGAACGGGTCAATTTTGACCTGGAAATGATCAGGGAATTGGGGTATTGCAGCGGAGTAGAAAACTATTCCAGGTTTTTTGACGGTCGTCCCCAGGGTACACGACCCTTTTGTTTGCTGGATTATTTTCCAGAAGATTATCTGATGGTCATCGATGAAAGCCATGCAACCCTGCCTCAGGTGAGAGGGATGTGGGGCGGTGACCGGGCGCGTAAACTTAATCTGGTCAATTTCGGTTTTAGGCTCCCATCAGCTATCGACAACCGACCTTTGAGTTTTGAAGAATTTGAAAGCCTGGTCAACCAGGTCATCTACGTAAGTGCAACGCCAGGTGATTTCGAACTTGAAAAAACCATGGGAGAAGTAGTTGAACAAATTGTGCGACCCACCGGATTACTTGACCCCCCGATTGATGTACGTCCCAGCCTCAACCAGATCGATGACCTGATGAATGAAATTAACCTCAGGGTGGCTAAGAATGAAAGGGTATTGGTGACTACATTGACCAAACGTATGGCGGAAGAATTGAGTAAATACCTGACCAAACTGGATGTCAATTGCAAGTATATTCACTCCGAAGTATTGACCATGGATCGGGTTGAGATCCTGAGGGACTTGCGCCTTGGAAATTTTGATGTTTTGGTGGGCGTCAATCTTTTGCGAGAAGGATTGGATTTGCCTGAGGTTTCCCTGGTGGCCATTCTGGATGCGGACAAAGAAGGTTTTTTAAGAAATGCGCGATCACTTACTCAGACGGCAGGCCGGGCGGCCCGGAACATCAATGGTCGGGTCATTTTTTATGCGGACAAGATCACAGATAGCATGCAGCGGACCATAGATGAAACGGAAAGACGCCGGGCAAAACAGATCGCGTATAATGAAGAAAATGACATCCAGCCAAAATCTATGGCAAAAAGCAAAGAAGAAATTCTCAGCCAGCGATCTATTCTGGATATCCGCGCTAAAAAAGCCTATATTGAACCTCAGGACAGGGGGTTGATAGCAGCCGATCCGATAACTGAATATCTGGGAAAAGATCAACTGGAGAAACTGGTAGTCGAAACGGAGAAAAAAATGAAAGCTGCGGCTAAAGATCTCGACTTCATCAGTGCGGCTCAATACCGCGACGAGTTGTTTGCACTGAAGAAAAAGATCCAGCGCTGAATGCAACCTTTAAACCAGGAGCGTACCAAACCTATGACCGGGTTCTGAATTCGCTTCTAGCGGATATCCAAACTGAAACAAACTGTATAAGTGATTGATTTTTCATTACAAGACATTAATACAGACCATCCATCGCTTTGGTCTGTGACTTATGTTTTGTTGATGGCATTTGCACTTTCCTCCGTGCTGGCCCTGGTTTATCAGTTGACCACTCCGCGCAGCCCTCGTACTGGTCAGTTCATTCAGACTATGATCCTGGGCTCATTAGGCGCTGCGATTATTGTATTGGCTATTGGGGATAGTCTGGGCAGAGGACTTGGCATTCTTGGTGCACTCGCTATCATCCGGTTCCGGACTACCCTGAGGCAACAACGCGACATTGTATTTATTTTTTGTACCCTGGGTATCGGTATGGCCTGCGGAATGTATGGTT
>Ga0138256_10008302_pt1 | contig 10921 bp, 11 predicted proteins | sample KNB2016incub_MG_FD_105486 | JGI IMG/M metagenome (GOLD analysis project Ga0138256, IMG submission 105486) | Active sludge microbial communities from wastewater in Klosterneuburg, Austria - KNB2014incub_MG | ecosystem: Engineered > WWTP > Activated sludge > Unclassified | place: Austria... | reverse complement strand
TCAGGATCGCGGTGAGGAGGAGGTTCAGGGCTTTCATGGCGGTGGGTTGTTGCTGTTCGACGGGTCAAAACTGCCCCGAGCAGCAAGGGTTTCGAAGCGCCCACGAGCAAGTGGCGGGACCCGGGGAGCAAGTGGCGGGAACCGCCCCTGTCGCCTCAGAGGACCTGAGCCGCTAGGTTCATCTTCTCGCTGGCAGATGGTCTATTTGCCCGTGCTGCCCGGTCTGCTACATTTGCGGTCCCTTTTCGGGAACCTTCCCTGGTAGCTCAGCTGGTTAGAGCACATGACTGTTAATCATGGGGTCGCTGGTTCAAGTCCAGCCCGGGGAGCAGAGGGCCGCAGCTGCGGCCCTTTTGTTTTCACCACCGGCCTCGATCAATAGCTGACCACGGCAAGCCATCAGACCTTTGCGTCCCTTACTCTAGCCATCCCCTCCACCAATGCAACTCATCACCGTAGGTACCGTTGCTTTCGACCGTATCGAAACCCCCTTCGGCGTGGCCGAGAAGACCGTGGGCGGAGCCGCTACCTATATCTCCCTGGCCGCCTCCATCTTCCTGGAGAAGATGGGTTTGGTGAGCGTAGTGGGGGATGACTTCCCCGAAAGCGTGATGCAAAAACTGCGCGACCGCGGCGTCGACCTGCAAGGCCTGGAGGTACTGAAAGGCAAGGAAAGTTTCTTCTGGGCCGGTCGGTACCACTACGACATGAACACGCGGGATACACTGGAGACCCGTCTGAACGTGCTGCTGGACCTGGACCCCAAGCTACCGGCTGAATACCGGAAGGCGCCCTACGTGATGCTGGGCAACCTGGATCCCGTGGTGCAAGGCAAAGTGCTGGACCAGATGAACGAGCGCCCTGCGCTCGTGGTGATGGACACCATGAATTTCTGGATGGATAGCGCCATGCCCAAGTTGCTGGAAGTGATCGCCCGCGTGGATATCCTAACCATCAATGATGCGGAGGCGCGCCAACTCAGTGGCGAACACAGCCTGGTGAAAGCGGCGAACAAGATCCTCGCGATGGGTCCCAAGTACCTCGTGGTGAAGAAGGGCGAGCACGGCGCTCTGCTCTTCGGTGCGGGCCGCGTGTTCTTCGCACCGGCGCTACCGCTTGAGGAGGTCGTTGATCCCACCGGCGCAGGCGACACGTTCGCTGGCGGCTTCATCGGCTTCCTCGCACGCACGCAGGATCACAGCTTCGACAACCTGAAGCGCGCGATCATTGTGGGCAGTGCCCTGGCCAGTTTCTGCTGCGAGCGCTTCGGGATCGAACGCCTGCTCGAGGTAAGCCGGGAGGATATCGACGAGCGGATCCAGCAGTTCGTGGAACTGGTGGATTTCGATATCGAGTTGGTGGAGGAATAAGTCCTATCCCATTCTTCCCGCCACCGCGTCCCAGTTCACCAGGTTCCACCAAGCCGCTACATAGTCGGCGCGCTTGTTCTGGTACTTGAGGTAGTAGGCGTGTTCCCAGACATCCAAGGCCAGCAAGGGCTTGCCGTGTACCTCGCTCACGTCCATGAGCGGGTTGTCCTGGTTAGCCGTGGAGGTGATCTCTAGTTTGCCCTCGCGGGAAATGAGCCAGGCCCAACCACTGCCGAAACGCTTCATCGCCGCATCGGTGAAAACCTCTTTGAACTTCTCAAAACCGCCGAAGGCGCTCGCAAGAGCATCGTTCACTTTACCCTCAGGGGGGCCGCCCTTGCCGGGCCCCATGCAACTCCAAAAAAGGTCGTGGTTCCAGGCGCCACCGGCATTGTTGCGGAGTTTGGCGCTCGCGGTGCCGATCGTGCCGAAGAGTTGCTCCACGGTGGCGGCCGGGTTCGCCTCCGCAGCAATGGCTTCGTTGGCGTTCTTCACATAGGCCGCGTGGTGCTTACCGTAGTGCAGCTGCATGGTGAGTGTGTCGATGTGCGGCTCAAGCGCGTCGTAAGGGTAGGGCAGTGGCGCTTGGGAGAAGGTCAACGCTTCCGGTGTGGATGGAAGCTCGAACGCGCGAAGCACCGAGGGGGCCAAAACGGCACCAGCGGCGGCTTGGGCACTAAGGGAGAAGAATCGTTTGCGGTCCATGGGGTCGATTGGCGGGATGAAGGTAGCGGAGTACGGACCGGCCGCAACGCAACCATCGGGCCGCTATCCTTTGGCGAACAGCAGGAGCAATTGCCCCTTTTCCACAGCCTTGCCCTGCACCGCATGCACTTGTGCAACCACCGCATCGCCGGGCGCCTTGATCACGTTCTCCATCTTCATGGCCTCCAACACCAGCACCGGGTCGTTCTTTCGCACCGCGTCGCCCACCTTTACCAGCACATTGAGCACCAAGCCAGGCATGGGAGCCTTCAGCTCGGGGGACACCATGCCCGCCCGCTTATCCAGGCCGAGCGTTTGCATGAGATGCGCGCGCTCATCCTCCAATGCCACGGTGTACAGCTTGCCGCCGATACGCACCTTCACCAAGCCCTGCTCCCTGTCCTCCTTCACTACAAACGCGCGTACGGAACGGCCATCGATCAGTAAGCTGAAAACCCCCTTGTCGCTCGCTTTCAGGTCGACCGGCCGATCATCCTCCGGCCGCCAGGTGCGTGCTTCGCGATCGCGCACCAGGACCAAGGGTATTTCCGCTTCATTGATGCGGGCGTAGAGTTTGCGGGCCATGGCTGGCGAATGTAGCGGTCGGCGGCACGCTCAAGCATCGGCACCCTCGCCAAGCCGCTCGTACATCTCGTCCGCCTCCAGGTCCTTTTGCTCACGGGCGGCTACCGCGAGACGATCGCACAGTTCGTTCTGCGGATGGCCATTGTGGCCCCGTATCCAATGGAATTTCACTTTGTGCTGGCGATAGGCGACCAGGAATCGCTTCCAGAGGTCGGGGTTCTTGCGTTTGGCGAACCCCTTCTTCTCCCAATCGAACACCCAGCCCTTTTCCACGCTATCCACCACGTACTTGCTATCGCTTACGATGGTCACATCCACGCCGGGTTTTTTCAAAGCTTCCAACGCTGCGATGGCGGCGAGCAACTCCATGCGATTGTTCGTGGTGTGTCGGAACCCCCCCCAGAGCTCGCGTCGGTGTGGGCCGGCCTCGAGCACGACCCCATAACCACCCGGGCCGGGATTGCCGCTGGCCGCGCCGTCGGTATAGGCGATCACTTTCATGGGGTGGTGTGCGGGAACAGTTGGGTGATGTTCGCCGCGAAAAGCTTGATACTTATGGCCAGCAGGATGATGCCGAAAGCCTTGCGCAGCACGATGAGCCCGACACGCCCCAGCAGCCGTTCGATGCGTCCCGTGAGCAGCAGTACCAGCAGCACCGGGACCATGTTCAGTAGGATGGCCACCAGAATGTTCTCCCTCTGGAACTCGGCCCGAAGGGAGAGGATGGTGGTGATCGTCCCCGCTCCGGCGATCACCGGAAAAGCAAGCGGGACGACGCTGTAGACCTTGGGGTCATCGCTCGGCAACCCCGGCGCACTGTGGTCCTCCTTGAAAAGTTTGATGCCGAGTATCATTTCCAGTGCGATGAAGAACAGCACGAACGCCCCGGCCACGGCGAACGAGCGCACGTCGACACCGACAAAGCTGAGGATGGTCTCGCCGAGATAGAGGAACACCACCATGATCCCCAGGCTCACCAACACAGCGCGCAACGGATAGACCTTCCCGGCCTTCTGCCGCACTTGAAGGATGAGCGGTATACCCCCCACGATGTCGATCACCGCGAAAAGGATGAGGAAGGCCTTGCCGATCTCGGTCAGGTCGAACATCGTTGACAAAGGAACGCGCTGCTGGCTATTGGCCCCTAGCTGCTGGCCGCTCAACAGCTAGGGGCCAATAGCCGCGATGACGGATCCCACTACCGCGGGGTAGTTCGCATGCTCCAATTCGTGTATCCGCGTGGCTAGGGAATACGGGGTGTCTTCTGGAAAGACCCGGCATTTGACCTGGAGCAGGTGTTCTCCTTCGTCGTACCGCTCGTTCACATAATGTATGGTGATGCCGCTTTCCTTCTCACCCGCCGCGATCACCGCCTCGTGCACATGGTGCCCGAACATCCCCTTGCCCCCGTATTTCGGCAAGAGGGCCGGGTGGATATTGATGATCCGCCGGGGGAATGCCTGTACGAAGTGGGCGGGGATCAAGCGCATGAACCCGGCCAACACCACCAGGTCGATCCGCTGGGCCAGCAGCTCGCGTTGCACGGACCCGCTCCGCAGTTCTGAACCGCTGAACAGGTAGGATGGTACACCAAGGGCCCAGGCGCGTTGCACCACCCCGGCCCGGGGTTGGTCGCAGCCAAGAAGTACCACACGGGCCGTATCGCTTCCCCGGAAGTACTCCACCAACCGTTGGGCATTGGTACCCGAGCCAGAAGCGAGAACGGCGATGCGGATCATCTTGAGCGCGAAGGTGTCGATTCGTTCATGGACCCTATCTATGACCGCACCGAACGCCTTGGCCCCGGGCCCCGTTACCGACCTCCGTGATCCGCGGTGGTGCCGGATCGAAAAAGTGTTTCCTTTGCAGCCTCACTTTCAAAAGACACTGTCATGTCGGATATCAAATCCAGGGTCATCGCGATCATTGTGGACAAGCTCGGGGTAGACCAGGGCGAGGTCAACATGGAGGCGAGCTTCACGAACGACCTTGGCGCTGACAGCCTAGATACCGTCGAGCTCATCATGGAGTTCGAGAAGGAGTTCAACATCGCCATCCCCGACGACCAGGCCGAGAAGATACAGACCGTGGGTCAGGCGGTGGATTACGTGGAGAAGAACGCCAAGTAAGCCGCATAGCGGATGCAGCTCAGACGTGTGGTCATCACCGGTCTGGGCGCGCTCACCCCTATCGGCAACACCCTCCAAGCCTATTGGGAGGGTCTGGTGAGCGGCCGTAGCGGAGCCGTGCCCATTTCCCGGTTCGACGCCTCCAAGTTCAAGACCCGCTTCGCCTGCGAGGTGAAGGGCTTTGACCCGGAGCAGTTCATGGACCGCAAGGAGGCCCGCAAAATGGACCCGTACGCGCAATACGCTGTGGTGGTAGCCGATGAGGCCATCAAGGACAGCGGGCTGGACCTGGAGAAGGCGGACAAGGACCACATCGGTGTGATCTGGGGTTCGGGCATTGGGGGCCTCAAGACCTTCCAGGACGAGTGCATCGGCTTCGCCAAGGGCGATGGTACACCGCGGTTCAACCCGTTCTTCATTCCTAAAATGATCGCCGACAGCGCCTCGGGTCTGATCAGCATGCGCCACGGACTGCGCGGGCCGAGCTATGTGACCGTGAGCGCATGCGCCAGCGGCAACAATGCCCTGATCGACGCCTTCAACAACATCCGCCTTGGCTTATGCACCGCCGTGGTGACCGGAGGTAGCGAGGCCGCGATCTACGAGGCGGGGGTCGGCGGGTTCAACGCCCTGCACGCCATGAGCACGCGCAATGACGACCCCGCAACGGCCAGTCGCCCCTACGACAAGGACCGCGATGGTTTTGTGCTTGGAGAAGGGGGCGCGGCCATTATCCTGGAAGACCTGGAACATGCGAAGGCGCGCGGTGCGAAGATCTACTGTGAGGTGATCGGTGGGGGTATGAGCAGCGATGCCTACCACATCACCGCCCCGCACCCGGAAGGGATCGGCGTGTTCCTGTGCATGAAGAACGCGTTGGCGGACGCGCACATCACCGCCAACGACGTGGACCATATCAACACCCACGGGACCAGCACCCCCATCGGCGATCCGCAGGAATTGAAAGCGATCCAGCAACTCTTCGGCGAGCAGGCCTACCGGATGAACATCTGCTCCACCAAGAGCATGACCGGGCACTTATTGGGTGGCGCCGGTGCGGTAGAGGCGGTGGCTACCATCCTGGCGATGAAGCATGGAACGATCCCGCCCACGATTAACCATTTCACGGACGACCCCGAGATCGATCCGCGCCTGAACCTCACCTTCAACGCCGCGCAAAAGCGAACGGTGAACGTGGCCATCAGCAACACCTTCGGGTTCGGTGGGCACAACACCTCGGTGGTGTTCCGCACCTACAGCTAGGCCCGCTTGATCCGATCCCTGCTCCTCCGCGCCCGCGCTTCGGCCGAGGATCGGCGTATCGCCGCATGGGTCAAAAAGTCCTTTGGCGTTCGCCCGTCCAATTTCACGCTCTACCGCCAGGCGCTGCGTCACAGCAGCGCGGTTCCGGATGATAGACCCGACCTGGCGAACAACGAGCGGCTCGAGTTCCTGGGCGACGCCGTTCTCGATGCCGTGGTAGGCAGCTTGCTGTTCGAGAAATACCCGAAGGAGGGGGAGGGTTTCCTCACGCGCATGCGGAGCAAACTCGTAAGTCGACAGCAACTGAACGAATTGGCGCATCGCGTGGGGATCGAACACGTCATCGAGAGCAATGTGACACGGGGCCACGAGACCAGCGTGCCCGGTAACGCGTTGGAGGCTACGTTCGGCGCGCTTTATCTGGACAAAGGATTCGATAAGGCCCGCAAGGCCATTGTGCGTTTGATCGCTTCGCAATACGACCTGCGCGCTCTGGAAAAGGAAGACCGCGACAACAAGAGCCGCCTATTGGAATGGGGGCAGAAGAACAAGAAACGCGTGGAGTTCCACCTTACCGAAGAGGGTGGACGAGGCGGCCGGGGCAAAACGTACGTGGCCGAAGTGAAGGTGGATGGCCAGGTGCAGGGCAAGGGTCGGGGCAATAGCAAGAAGAAAGCGGAACAAGAGGCGGCGGACCAAGCCTTCGCGGAGATCCAGGAAAGGCGCTCCCAAGGCCGGGGCCGCGGTCGGGGCCGCGCGCCGCGCCGTTCCGCCGACCGGCCCGAAAGTGACTGAGGTGGGCGGGACAGAAGCCACCACGGCCCCCCTTTTTAGGACCGGGAATGGTGTGTGGAACGCGCCTCATGCGCCGGTCGTGCGGTTCGGGCGCGGCCTACCTTTGGCGCACCACCCCCACGCCGCCATGGCCAAAACCACCAAACTGCGCTTGGACCTGGAGCCCGACCCGGAGGTGAACGTCATCGGCATTAGTTGCCATGTGAACGATTACCGCCTTTGCTGGTCCCTGAACCGGAGCATCGGCATCGCGCTCAGTCGACGGGAACGCGATATCCAGGATGAGGGCGATGCCAGCTACGCGGCGTTCGACCATGATGATGCCGAGACCGAGGCCCGCTTCACGTTGGTGAACAATCGCGGCGGGTCCGGGTTGTTGGTGAAAGAACAACGTTCGGCGGACTATTTCCTGGTCGTTGATGAGCGTGCGCCTTTCGATACGGACCAACTGCTCGAGCGCGTGCGCAATGCGGAGTTCGTCCTCGCCGCTTTCCCCTTGCCCTTCGACCAGCTGCGGGCCGGTCACAAACTGCTCCGATAGATCCTGATGACCGACCCTAAGACCAAGATCGTGGCCACCATTGGCCCCGCCTCCGCCTCCGCCGAGGTGCTTCGTGATCTCCTTCATGCGGGAGTGGACGTATGTCGGCTCAACTTCAGCCATGGCAGCTATGACTTCTACGCGGAGGTGATCGGCACGATCCGCTCCCTCAGCAAGGAACTCGGGATCCACACCGCCATCCTTGCCGACCTCCAAGGCCCCAAAATGCGGGTGGGTGAAATGGAGAACGGGGGCATCGACCTCCCCGATGACAGCGAACTGGTGATCAGTACCGACCCCGTGAAGGGACGCCCCGGCCTGGTAAGCACGACCTATACCCAGTTCCCGCAGGATGTGAAGCCCGGCGAACTGGTATTGCTGGACGATGGCAAATTGCGGCTGGAGGTGACCGCCACGGATGGCCGCAGCACCGTGACCACCCGTGTGATCAACGGCGGAAGGCTCACCGGGAACAAAGGGCTCAACCTGCCCAATACACGCATCAGCTTGCCCTGTCTTACCGACAAGGACAAGGAGGACCTCACCTTCGCCCTTTCACACGATGTGGATTGGGTGGGTTTGAGCTTTGTGCGCAGCGCGCGCGACATCATCGAGTTGAAGCACATCATCCGCGCACAGAACAAGCACGCCCGCGTAGTGGCCAAGATCGAAAAGCCCGAGGCGCTCAAGGAGATCGACGACATTATCCGCGAGGCCGACGCTTTGATGGTAGCTCGTGGCGATCTGGGCGTGGAGATCCCCATGGAGAAGGTGCCGCTGATCCAGAAAGACTTGATCCGCCGCTGCCTCGCCATGCACCGACCGGTGATCGTCGCCACGCAGATGATGGAGAGTATGATCACCAGCTTCACACCCACCCGCGCCGAAGTGAACGACGTGGCCAATGCCGTGCTGGACCATGCCGATGCCGTGATGTTGAGCGCCGAAACGAGCGTCGGCAAATACCCCGTGGAAGTGGTGCGTACCATGAACCGCATTCTCGTTGAAATGGAGACATCGGACGGTATGTTCAATGTGCCCAACCCGCCGCTCGAAGAGAACCAACGCACCATCAGCGACGCGATCAGCATCGCCGCCGTGCGCATGACCGAGGCGATGCCCGTAAAGGCGATCGTGACGATGACGCACAGCGGCTACACAGCCTTTAAGATCAGCAGCATGCGACCGCGCGCGAACATCTATGCCTTCACCAGCAACCCCGCGATCCTGTGCATGTTGAACCTGGTGTGGGGCGTGCGCGCGCACTACTACGACAAGACCGTGAGCACCGATCACACCATCGCCGACATCAAGCACATCCTGCGCAACAAGAAGTTCGTGCAACAGGGTGAACTGGTGATCAACATCGCCAGTATGCCCATCGCCGAGAAGGGCATGGCGAACATGCTGAAGGTGAGCCCAGCCTAACGCGCCTGTTTCATCAGCTTGCACCTATGTGCTGCGCCATCCGCGCGCACCATCAACAAGTAATGCCCGTCGGCCAAGCGGGAGAGATCGAACGTCTGCCTGGTTGATAACACCCTCTCCTGGAATACGACGCGTCCGCTGGCATCGTGCATTTGGAGCAGGCCGCCGACCAAGTCCTCTTCCACGGAAAGCTGAACAAGATCAGTTGCTGGATTGGGTACCAAGTGCATCTGCGCGTCTGCATCCGCCGTACTGATATCCGTGGTGGTGATAATCGCCGTTCGCGCCGTATTCGTGATCACCGGGGCATTGAGGTCGAAGAGGATCGCAGCGGTATTCCGAATGGAATCGCCGACCAGGAGATCAATACAGGACCGCATGCGGTAGCGGACGAAGCCATGGCTCATCAATTCGTTGCCGTTGCTGTCAGGCAGCAGGATGTTGTCGAACTGGAAGCGCATCTTGTGGTCGAAGTCGTAGTAGGTAAACGTAAATGGGTGTGAGGCGTCGATGAGCTCGAAGCTGGGCAGGTACGCGTTCGCTGGTAAGTGGTTTTCCACCGCAACGGTGAATGCCGTATCGGTGCCCGTGTTCTGGAACCGGATCGTGTAGTCCAGAACGGCATCGGCCAATGCGCTCACGAGCACTTCGGTCGGCTCCACAAGAATGTCGTTGGGGTCGAAGGAGCCTGTGACCTGGTTGTTCGTGGTAACGGTGTTGTCCCCGGGAACGAGATCGCCTGCGATGGGCGTGATCTCGGCCGTTGTGGTCACCGGGCTACCCAGTGTGTCCGCAACGGATTGCGTGCAGTACACGGAGAGCTGGATGTTCTGCAGCGGAAGCATCGGTCCGAGTGCCCATGTGAGCATGTTGCCATTGATGCTTCCGGGTGCGATCGACGTAGAGTCGAAACCGAGGCCATCATCGAGCACAAGGCTGAGGTCTGCATCAACGCTCATCGTTCCCACGTTGCGGCACAGCACATCGTAGCGCACGGGGAAGCCTGGACGGAAGGGTGAGACGGGTGTGAGGAAGACCTGGAGGTCCTGCGCGGGCACCCCGGCTGTGTATCGGAAGTCCAACCCGCTCACAGCTGGTTCATTGCCGGTGATGCTTGCGGTATGCGTGGCTGGGTCTTGCGCGAAGTACGGGATCGTTGGGCCTGTGATGGTGTGCTGGGCCGGGCCGTTCACCGCGAACGCATAACTGCCGTTGGGTTGTGAAAGCGCTAGTTCGCCATTGTTGTTCAGCCCCACTAACCGCCCACCGATACGCGGGTCGTCAACGCTGATGCTGGTGTCGTTGTCAGCATCCACGTAGAGCGTGCCAGCGAGCAGGGTGCTCTTTCTGTTGAACCGCACGGTCCAGATGTCCTGATAAGCCACGTTGCCGGGAACGAAGTGGTCCGCCGACATGGATATTCCAGTAGCGACGAAGCCATTGTCCGTAGGCGCAAGTGCATAGAAGAGATCCCCATCACTTCCTCCCACGGACTTCTCCCAGAGCAGGTCACCATTTGGGCTCACCGACAGCAGCCAGCCATCCCCGCCCCCATAGGGCACCTGGTTCTCCAACACGTCGTAGCAAACACTAACATCTCCATCGGAGGAGGTGGTGCTTCCCGCGATCAGATAGTTTCCTTGATATGATATCATGTCCGACGGACTATCCGGAAGACTTCCGCCGTAGGAACGGCTCCATAACATCGAACCAGAGGAGTCCACGCGCATGAGCCACACATCCCAGTTACCGTGGTTCTCTGTAAGATCTCCATCGGAAGAGTTGGATGTGCCAAGGATGAGGTAGTCCCCGCCAGGCAAGCCAAGGATGTCCTGGAATTGATCCACGTCCGAACCGCCATACGTGCGATCCCACTCGATATCTCCGTTCGCATCGAGCTTCACCAGCCAACCATCGTATCCGCCATGGAGCGGCGTGCTCACATCGCCATCACTGGATCCGGTCCACCCCGCGAGAAGGGCCCCGCCATCCGCAGTAGATATGATGGATTGGCCAATGTCGATGGTGCTGCCCCCATAAGTGCGCTCCCATAGTTCATTGCCAGCGCTGTCCAAGGCGATGACCCATGCTTCCCAGTCGTTTTG
>Ga0138256_10008301_pt1 | contig 10921 bp, 8 predicted proteins | sample KNB2016incub_MG_FD_105486 | JGI IMG/M metagenome (GOLD analysis project Ga0138256, IMG submission 105486) | Active sludge microbial communities from wastewater in Klosterneuburg, Austria - KNB2014incub_MG | ecosystem: Engineered > WWTP > Activated sludge > Unclassified | place: Austria... | reverse complement strand
TCGATCCGGCGCGCTTCGTGCGGGTCCACCGCAGCCACATCGTCAACCTCGACCAGATCGCCTCGATCGAGCCACTGGATACCGGCGATGCCCGCGTGCACATGAAGGACGGCAGCAACCTGCCGTGCAGCCGCACCTATCGCGGCGGCTTGAAGCAGCGCTTCGGGGGCGACGCCTGAAAGTACCGCAGATCGCTCAGGTCTGCGCATTCCCGGGCGGTGCCGTCGATGCGCGCACGATCAGGTCGCATTCGAGCACGATGCTGCGCGGCGCGATGGCTTCATCGGGGTGTTCCAGTCGGCGCAGCAGGAATTCCGCGGCCAGCTCGCCTTCCTTCTCGGTGGGCTGGCTCATGGTGGTGAGCGCCGGCGCGATGAAGCCGGCCAGCGGAATGTTGTCGAAGCCGGTCACCGAGATGTCGTCCGGCACGCTGAGGCCGGCTTCCTTGACCGCCTGCAGCACGCCGATCGCGGTGACGTCGTTGCGCGCCATGATCGCGGTTGGCCGCGAGGGCTGTTGCAGCAGGCGCTTGGCGGCGCGATAGCCGGTCAGCGAAGTCGGGTAGTACGGCCGCGCGGGATTGTCGTCGCCGATCACCCAGGCCGGGCGCAGCTTGATCCGGGCCCGTTTCAACGCAGCGAGGTAGCCACGCAGGCGGCCGACGTGTTCCGCTTCGGACATGTCCGCGCCGATGAAGGCAATGCGGCGGTGGCCGAGTTCCAGCAGATAATCGGTGAGCGTCTGGCTGCCGCGCTGGTAGTTCGAGGTGATCGCATCGATGCCAGCTTCCGGCAACGAGCGTCCGATCAGGATGGCCGGCAGGCCGGTGCCACAGGCCTGCTGCAGCAGTCGGTCGGAGATGCGGGTCTGCAGGGTGGCGACGATCAGGCCATCGGGCCTCTGCCTGAGCATCGCCTGCAAGGCCTGTTCTTCCACGCTCTCGTCGCCGTCGGACACGCTGGTGAACAGCACGGTGTAGCCGCGATCGCGCACGTACTTCTGGATGCTGTTGGCCAGCGTGACCGTGTGCGGGTTGCCGAGATCGCCGACCACCACGCCAATCACGCCGGAATGCTGGGTGCGCAGCAGCTGCGCGCTGGCATGCGGCACGTAGCCGAGTTCGGTCGCCGCGCGCAGCACCTGCTCGCGCTTGTCGGCATTGACATAACCACTGCCGCGCAAGGCGCGCGACACGGTGGAAATGCTCACCCCGGCGCGGGCGGCGACATCGTGGATGGTCGGATGCGCATTCATGAATATGGGAACGTTTTCTTATGGAAAGTGCATTGCATATGGATACTATCGATTTGAAGCCGCCTAGCATGTTTGTATTGTGAAAACGTTACCACATCAAATGCACTGCAAGCAGGGTCTCGCCGCGCACCCCGGCGTGGCGATGCTGCGGCGTGGTTGCGGCCGGGGTATCGGGCTGCGGGTGGCCGCTGTCGTGCTTGCCGGCTGCGCCCTGCTCGCCGGCTGCAAGCCGGTCGCGCCCTCCGGGTCGCAGGCGCAGGGGCGTTCGATCCTGGCGAAGGTGCGCGCCAGCGGCACGATCACGCTGGGGCATCGCGAGAACAGCATTCCGTTCTCGTACTTCGACAATCAGCAGCAGGTGGTCGGCTATGCGCATGACATCTCGCTGGCCATCGCCAGGGAAATCGGGCGGGAAGCCGGCGTGCCGCAGCTGCAGGTCAAGCTGGTGCCGGTGACCTCGCAGACCCGGATCCCGCTGCTGCTCAACGACACCATCGACCTGGAATGCGGCACCACCACCAACAACAGCAGCCGGCGGCGACAGGTGGCGTTCTCGACCAATTACTTCGTCGCCGGGACACGCTTCCTGGTCCGCAAGGACAGCGGCATCAGCGACATCGCCGACCTTGCCGGCAAGAACGTGGTGGTGTCGGCCGGGACCACGTCGGAAATCGCCCTGCGCAAGTACAACCACAGGCATGACATGAAGATGCGGATCATCGCCGCGCGCGACCATGGCGATGCCTTCGTCACCCTGGAGTTCGGCAAGGCGGTCGCCTTCATGAGCGACGACGCGATCCTCTACGGCGAGATTTCGAAGGCGAAAAACCCCCGCGAATGGCAAGTGGTCGGCGCGCCGCTGACCAACGAAGTCTATGCCTGCGCGATGCGCAAGGACGATCCCGCGCTGAAGGCGATCGCGGACCGGGTGATCACCCGGATGCTCCGCGATGGCGAGATGCGCAAGCTGTATGCGCGCTGGTTCCAGGCGCCGATCCCGCCGCGCCAGGTGAACCTGCAGGTGCCGTTCGGCGATGGCATGCAGGCGCTGTTCGCCGCCCCCAACGACAGGCCGCTGGAATGATGCGCCGTCTGCCGCACGCAGCTTGCGCCACCCGCGCATGCGGGAGGGTGGGGGCATGAATTACGACTGGAACTGGCTGGTGTTCCTGCAGGCCACCATCGATGGCGGCAGTCGCTACGCGTGGTGGATGCTGTCCGGGTTCGGGCTGACCGTGCTGATCGCCTTGGCGGCCTGGGTGCTGGCCCTGGCGCTCGGCGTCGGGCTGGGCGTGGCGCGCACCTTGCCGTCCGTCGCGCTGCGGGTGCCGGTGGTGCTGTATGTCGAAGTGTTCCGCAACATCCCGCTGCTGGTGCAGCTGTTCTTCTGGTACTACATCGCGCCGGTGCTGCTGTTGCCGGCGACGCTGCAGGAGGCCGTCAATGCGGCGCATCCGGTGCTGGTGCAGACGCTCACCGCGATCCTGTGCCTGGGCCTGTTCACCGCCGCCCGCGTCTGCGAGCAGGTGCGCGCCGGCATCGAGGCGCAGCCGCGCGGCCGGTTCAATGCCGCGCACGCATTGGGACTGACCCGATACCAGGCCTACCGCCACGTGATCCTGCCGATGGCGTTCCGGGTGGTGTTGCCGCCACTGACCTCCGAGTTCCTGAACGTGTTCAAGAACACCGCGGCGGTGCTGGCCATCGGCTTGCTGGAGCTCACCGCGCGCAGCCGCCAGGTCGGTGAGTTCACCGGCCACATCTTCGAAGCCTTCATCGTCGCCACCGCGCTGTATTTCATCGTCGCGCAGGTGGTCGGCCATGCGATGCGCAGGCTCGAACTGCGGTTGGCGCTGCCCGGCCACACCGGCGGGAGCGACGCATGAACTACGCCTTCGACTGGAGCGTGATCCCGCAGGCGCTGCCGTTCCTCGCGCAGGGCATGGCGCTGTCGCTGGCCTTGCTGGCGGTCTCGCTGGTGGGCGGGCTGGCGCTGGGCATCGTGTTGGCCTTGATGCGGCTGTCGTCGAACCGCTGGCTCGCGGGCATCGCCGGTGCCTATGTCTCGGTGTTCCGCTCGATCCCGCTGGTGCTGGCGATTTTCTGGTTCTACCTGCTGGTGCCGATGGTGATCAGTGCGGTGCGCGGGCAGGCGACGCCGATCGGGCCGATGTATTCCGCGTTCGCCGCCTTCGTGGCGTTCGAGGCCGCCTATTTCTGCGAAGTGATCCGCGCCGGCATCCAGAGCATCCCGCGTGGGCAGACCAGTGCGGCGCAGGCGCTGGGGCTGACCCGGATGCAGGCGATGCGCCACGTGATCCTGCCGCAGGCGCTGCGGGTGGTGACGCCGCTGATCCTGAGCAAGGCCATCATCATTTTCCAGGACACCTCGCTGGTGTACGTGATCAGCGTCAGCGATTTCCTCGGCGCCGCCACCAAGATCGGGCAGCGCGACAGCCGCCTGATCGAACTCTACCTGTTCGCCGGGACCGTCTATTTCCTGATGTGCTTCGCGGCATCCCGGTTCGTCGAGCATCGAACAAGCAAGAAGGTCATCGCATGAGCGACGCAATCGTCATCGAGAACGTGTCGAAGTGGTACGGCGACACCCAGGTCCTGTTCGACTGCAGTGCGCGCATCGCCAAGGGCGAGGTGGTGGTGGTCTGCGGTCCGTCGGGCTCGGGCAAGTCGACGCTGATCAAGTGCGTGAACGCGCTGGAGCCGATCCAGCAAGGGCGGATCACGGTCGCCGGGCACACGCTGCCGGCACCGGCATCAACGTTGCCGGGGATCCGCGCGCGGGTGGGCATGGTGTTCCAGCATTTCGAGCTGTTCCCGCACATGAACGTGCTGCAGAACCTGATGTTCGCCCAGCTCAAGGTGCTCAAGCGCGCCCCGGACGCGGCCCGCGACAAGGCGATGGGCTACCTGCAGCGGGTGGGTCTTCTGGCGTTCGCGGACAAGTTCCCGGGCCAGCTGTCGGGCGGGCAACAGCAGCGCGTGGCGATCGCGCGGGCGCTGTGCATGGACCCGGAATGCATGTTGTTCGACGAGCCGACTTCGGCGCTCGATCCGGAGATGGTCAACGAGGTGCTGGACGTGATGACCGGGCTGGCCGCCGAAGGCATGACCATGGTCTGCGTCACCCACGAGATGGGCTTCGCGCGCAAGGTCGCGCACCGGGTGATCTTCATGGATGCCGGGCGGATCTTCGACGACTGCAGCAGCAGCGATTTCTTCACCAACGCGGGAACGCGTTCGGAACGCGCCGGCAAATTCCTGTCGAGCGTCATCAAGTAATGCCGCACCCGCCGATCACGCGGCGCAAACAGTTCATGGGGATGACGCAATGAATCATTGTCGCAAGCGACACGCCGGCTGGATGCTCTCGATGGCCTTGATCGCAGGCCTGGCAGCCTTGCCTGCGCCGCAGCCGGCGCTTGCGCGTGTCCCGGGGTTCCACTTCCACCCATACGATCTCGGCAACAACGGACTGGGCCGCAAGGACGGCGACCGCGCGATCAGTCGCGCGCAGGCCGAGGCCGACCTGCAGGTATTGGCCAAGGCGATCGACGAGAACAGCGCCTACACCTGGTCGTCCACCTTCGACTATCGCAAGTCGCTGGCGGAGCTGTCCGCGGCGCTGCCGGAGCCGGTGTCGGTCAATGGGTTGTCTGTGCAACTGGACCGCTTCATCCGCCTGTTTGGCGACGACCATGCGCAGGTGATCGATTGGGATGCACGCCTGCCGCAGGCCGGCGTCCCGTTCCGGATCGGCAAGGCGGATGCGCGCTATTTCCTGTACTTGCCCGCGCAATCGAGATTCGTGGATCCCGCATACCCGTACGTGCGCGCCATCGATGGCGTAGCGATCGAGGAATGGATGCGCGTGGCCGGCGACATCGGGCAGGGGCCGCTGAGCTCGCCGGCGGCACGCTTCAGCCGCGCGCAGCGGTTGTTTCCCTACATCGACCACCTGCGCGGCGTGATGGGTTTGCCGGTCGGCGGCGCGGTGACGCTGGAGCTGGTTGCGGACGATGGCAGCCGCAGCGTGACCCGTAGCGTTCCACTGCAGCCCAACCCGGGCAAGAACCCAAAGCCCTTCGTGCTGCCCGACGATAGCCGGATGCTGGACAACAACATCGGCTACCTGCGCGTGCACTCGCACAGCGGCGAGAAGTCGGATGCACTGGTGCGCGACATCCCGCGCCTGATGGATCAGTTCAAGAGCACCGATGCGCTGATCATCGATGCCCGCCAGTGCGGCGGCGGCAAGCGCGCGGTGCTGAACGCGCTGTTCCCGTACTTCATGCCAGCCGCTGCCAAGCCCTATGTGTTCAACGTGGTCAAGCTGCGCACCTCGCAGGTCAAGCCGGGGCAGGATCCGGCGACCTTGTTCGACGACGAGGACAAGCGCTTCCTGTATGTCGGCGACAAGGCCTTGCCGCAGGCCGAGGTGCTGGCCTATCGCGATTTCGCCGCGAACTTCATCCCGGCGTGGACGCCGCCGGTGGACAAGTTCACCGACTGGTACTTCATGGCGCTGAAGCCGCAGGCCGGCAAGCCGTACTACGGCAAGCCGGTCTACCTGCTGATCGACTGGGGCGTCGGCAGCGCCGGCGACATCTTCGCCTCCGCGTTCAAGAGCTGGCCCGGCATCACCCTGGTGGGCACGCCGACGATGGGCCGCAGCGGGCAGGGGCGGCCGTACAAGCTGCCGGCCAGCGGCCTGGAGGTGAACATCTCGACGATGGCCTCGTTCCAGAAGACCGGCGAACGCTACGACACGGTCGGCATCCAGCCCGACATCACCATCGAACCGATCCCCAGCGACTGGTTCGGCAAGACCGACAGCATGCTGGCGCGGGTGCAGGGCCTGATCGCGCGGCGCTTGGGCAAGCCGCTGGTTGCCGCCACGACGACCGAGCGCACGCCGTGAAGCACGCGTTCGCCATCGCGCTTGGCGTGGCACTGGCGGTGTCGCCAAGCCATTCGCGCGCTGCTGCGCCCATCGGTGGCAGTGCCGATACCGAAGCACGGACCTTGCTGCGCGAGCTGGTGGCGATCCGCAGCGCCAAGGGGCAAGGGCAAGTGCCGACCATCGCCGAACTGCTGGCCGCGCGTTTCCGTCGCGCCGGCTTTGCCGATGCGGATATCCGCATCCTTCGCACGAATCGCGACGACGGCGAGCCGATCGCCGCGCTGCTGCTGCGTTATCGCGCCGTGGATCCGAATGGCGCGCGGCCGATCGCCCTGCTGGGGCATATGGACGTGGTCGATGCCGATGCGGCGCGCTGGCAGAGCGATCCGTTCGTCATGAGCGAGCGCGACGGTTACTGGTACGGGCGTGGCAGCGCCGACAACAAGGGCCCGATCGCGGCTATCGCCAGCACCCTGATCCGGTTGAAGCGTGCCGGCTGGGCACCACGCCGCGACCTGGTGCTGGCCCTGTCCGGCGACGAGGAATCCGGCAGCAAGACGACCATGACGCTGGTCCGGGATCCGTGGCTGCAGGGCGTCGAATACGCCATCAACGGCGACACCGGCGGCGGCCAGCGGGATGCGGATGGCGGGCATCCGGTGTTCGACCTGCAGGTGGCGGAGAAGACCTCGGTCAGCTTCAAGCTGCGCAGTCGCAATCGCGGCGGCCACAGTTCGGAGCCGCGCGCGGACAACGCCTTCTACGACATCGCCGATGCGATCAAGGCGATCCAGCACCTGCGCTTCCCGGTCATGATCGACCATGCCAACCGCGGCATGGTCGAGGGCCTGGCGCGGGATCGCGGCGGCGAACTCGGGGCTGCGTTCACCGCACTGCTGGCCAACCCCGCGGACGCAGCGGCGCGCGCAGTGGTGGAGCGCCATCCGCAGGACGCGCACGTACTGTGGACGACCTGCGTGCCGACCATGATCTCCGGCGGCAGTGCGCGCAATGCCTTGCCGCAGGGCGCTGAGCTGATCGTGCATTGCCGGATCTTCCCCGGCGTCGCGATCGAGGCCGTGCAGGCCGCGCTGGTGGCCGCAGTCGGCAATCCAGCAGTCAGCGTCGAGATCGATGCCGCGCGCGGATCCAGTCCGCCATCGCGATTGCGCGACGATGTCATGGACGCCGCGCGTCGCGCGCTGGCCACCCAGTATCCGGGCGTGGAGCTGCGCCCGTCGATGTCGTCCGGCGGCAGCGATGGCCGTTACTTCCGCGCAGCCGGCATCCCGACCTACGGGCTCAGCCCGATGGCGGACATCCGCCCGGTCGACGACCGCGCGCACGGCATCGACGAGCGCCTGCGCATCGATTCATTCGACAAGGCCCTGCCGTTCTGGGAGGCCTTCCTGCGCGAACTGGCGGCAGCACCCGCCGGCACCGCCGAACCCGCCGCCACACGCCGCTCGCAGTAGCCATCGACACACGTTCTGCACATCACCAAGACAGACCAACCCATATGCAAGCACTCGATTCCAGCACTCCCGCCACCGACCCGCGCAGCCTGCGCTTCCCGATCGCCCGCTTCGGCCACGACGATGCCGGCCACCATTTCTTCGGCTACTACAACAAGTCGCCATGGCATGCCGATGGCTCCCGCGTGCTGGCCAATCGCGTCGATGTGATGCAGGGCGAACTCGGGCCGCATTTCGCTGCGCAGGTGGGTTATTTCGACCTGCGCGGCGATGGCGGCTTCCGCGCCGTCGGCGAGACCACCACCTGGAACTTCCAGATGGGCTGCCAGCTGCAGTGGCTGGAGAACACCCGCGCCAGCGTGATCTACAACACGCGCTGCTACACGGAGAAGGCGGTCTATCCCGACTTCGGATCGACCATCCTCGACGTGGACACCGGCGAATCCCGGCAATTGCCGCTGCCGGTGTACGTGGTGGCGGCCAGCGGCGCGTTCGCGCTGTGCATCAGCTACGACCGCCTGCAGCAGGCGCACCCGACCATCGGCTACCTGCCGCACACCGCGCGTGCGCCGCTGGAATTGGCACCGGCCGATGACGGCATCCACCGCATGGACCTTGCGACCGGCGAGCATGCCTTGATTCTCAGCCTGCGCCAGCTGCGCGAGTTCCAGCCGGTGGCCTCGATGGCAAAGGCGTTCCACTGGGTGACGCACATGGAGATCGCGCCGGACTCGCAGCGCGTCTTGTTCCTGCATCGCTGGACCGAATGCTTCGAGGACGAAACCCGCTGGCTGCATCGGCTCATCACCGTCGATGCCAATGGCGGCAACCTGACCCTGCTCGAATGCGGCGACCATCCGCTGCCGCCGCTGCCGGAGCCGGGCGCGCCCAAGGCCGGCATCTTCGACTACGAGAAGGCGATCTGGCAGCTCTCGCACCCGGCCTGGAAGAACGACGGCCAGGTGATCGTGTGGGGGCCGCACGACGCGCAGGCGCGCTACCACCTCTACACCGACCGCAGCGACAAGGTGGAGATCATCGGCGATGGCGTGCTCACCGAGAACGGGCACATGACCTATTCGCCGTGCGGGCGCTGGCTGCTGTCGGACACCTATCCGGACGACAGCGACCACCGCCTGCTGATCGTGTTCGACACCCGTACCGGCGCGCTGCATGAACTGGCGCGGCTGTACACCGATCCCGCGCTCGGCAAGGTCAATCGCTGCGACCTGCATCCGCGCTGGAGCCGCGATGGCCGCCAGGTGTGCATCGACTCCGTGCACGAGCGCGCGCGGCAGATGTACGTGGTGGATGTGGCGAGCTTGTACGCCATTGAATAGTTCTGCAGCTGAAGCAAAGCGTCCGGGTGAAGCCTTTCAAATGCATCCACATGGATCGATCACCGACGAGCACATCAATCGAACAACAACTCGCAAGCCAACAAGGGGAGTCACATGAAACACGAATCGAGAGCCGATAGTTTTGCCCGTAATCGTCTTGCCTGCGCGCTGCACGCGGCCATGTTCGGCTTGGTGGTTGCCGGTGGAGCGTTGCTACCCAGCACAAGCGTCGAGGCGGCCCCACAGGCGAAGTCTGCCAACCAGTCACAACGTTTCGATGTGCCTGCCGGCCCGCTGGAAGAGGCGATAAACCAGTTCACAGCTTCGACCGGAATCAGGCTGTCGCATGAGCCTGCAGATACCAGCGGGCTCAGGTCCCGTGGTGTGGGTGGCGTGCACGACATCCGCACAGCACTGCATCGACTCCTCGACGGTACCGGCTTGCGAGCGGTGCCGATGAGTGATGGCAACTATGCCTTGCGCAAGGGTGCGGAAGGCCGCACGCAGGATCCGTCGAAGAAGACCACCAATTTCGACGCAGTCGAGGTGATCGGCACGCGCCCGCACAGCTACATCATCGACAGCACCAACTCCGCTACCGGCATGAACCTGTCATTGCGCGACACGCCGCAGTCGGTGACCGTGATCACGCGTCAGCGGATGGATGATGGCGGCATCACCAATCTGATGGACGCCACCAGGCAGGCGCCCGGCATCGACTCTGCCCCATCAGGGAACCAGGTGGGAGGCTTCGCACCCTTGTATGCACGCGGTTACCTGGTGCAAAGCTACATTCTCGACGGCACGCCAGTCTCAAGTGACGCCATTGCATCCAGCAGCATTCGCGGGCTTGCCGCGATCGATTCCGCCGCGTACGAGGCCGTGACGGTGATCCGCGGTGCCACCGGCCTGATTACCGGAGCGGGCAATCCGGGTGCAGCCGTGGCGCTGACGCGCAAGCGGCCCTCGCAAGAGTTCCAGGCGTCGGTGACACAGTCGTTCGGTTCGTGGGATCAGCGCCGCACCATGGGTGACGTGGGCGGCCCGCTGAACAAGGCGAAGACGCTGAGCGGCCGCATGGTTGGCTCGTATGACACCGGCGGGGATTGGCGTGACGGCTACCAGTACGAGAAGTATTCGGGCTTCGGCGTGTTGGCGGCCGACCTGACCAGCAACCTGCAGGCGACGCTGGAGCTGGACTACGGCCGCGACCACGGCTGGGGTGGCGCGGGCGGAACGGGCTTTCCCCTCGTGGACGATCGGGACAACCCGATCCGCGCAGATCGCAGTACCAATCCCATGGCCGAGTGGAGCTATTTCCGCAGCCGTCGCATCGGCATGACGGCCGGGCTGGACTATCACCTCGGCGAGGACTGGAAAGCCAAGGTGTCGTACACCCATGTCGAACTCGAAGACGACAGCATTCGCGGCAACCCGCGCAGCCGCCCGCCAAGACCGGATGGCACGTTCCGTCTCGATCGGCGCAGGACGCAGTCCGAGAACGACTCGGACTCGTTCAACTTCAAGCTGGACGGGATCTACGAACTCTGGGGTCGCAAGCACGAACTGGCGGTGGGGCTGACATCCACCAAGTCGAATGCCGACACTCCCGTGTACCAGAGTTCGAACTCAGGCAACCTGAACCTGTATACATGGAATCGGAAGGCTCCCGAGGTGGACTGGTCGACCGTCGTCAACCAGCCATTGAAGAACGAAACCAGCCATGCCGGTCTGTACGTTTCGACCCGGGTACGCGCCACCGAGAAATTGTCGGTGCTCGCCGGCACGCGCTGGAGCAACTTCAGCAATCACTTTTCGCAAGCCATCGGCACGACAGGCACGTTCTACGTCCAGAATCTCGAAGAAAAACATGTCTTCACTCCGTACTTTGGCGTGACGTACACCTTGTCCAGGAACTTTTCCCCGTACGT
>Ga0138256_10008300_pt1 | contig 10922 bp, 10 predicted proteins | sample KNB2016incub_MG_FD_105486 | JGI IMG/M metagenome (GOLD analysis project Ga0138256, IMG submission 105486) | Active sludge microbial communities from wastewater in Klosterneuburg, Austria - KNB2014incub_MG | ecosystem: Engineered > WWTP > Activated sludge > Unclassified | place: Austria... | reverse complement strand
CGGAGTTTGATACACGAAAGGCAAGGTATATAAAAATCAAAGCAGTGTCACTTGGCAATACGCCCGGTTGGCATCCGGGAGCAGGCAGACCAGCCAATATGTCTATTGATGAAATCGTCGTAGAATGATGCTATGAAGTCATTCTACTGCACATTCTTTGCCGGTACCGCTTCTAGGATTAATTTATAAGCATTATTTAAAGATTTGGTACCTGCCTCGGCACCTTTATAATGGCCCATCCGGACTATAACGAGGTCATGGGATGGAATGATAGTAACAGATTGACCACCTGCACCCAGCATCATGTAGGAATCTTTAGGTATGGGCCGACTTTCATCACCATTGATCCAAAAGAAACCTCCATAAATAGGTCGCCCGTCTTGCACCCACGGCTCCGCCAAAGTGCTTACGAATTTTATAAAAGCCTCATCCAGGATGTTTTCACCATTCCAATTCCCTTTTTGTAAATAGAGGTTGCCCAGTCTAGCCCAATCCCTGGCCGAAGCAAGCTCGTATCCTTGTGTTAAAAAGTTTCCGTAGGGGTCAGCTTCCATGACCATAGTTCTAATTCCGAGTTTATCAAATAAAGCGCGCTGGGGAAAACTATGGTAGTCCTCTCCTTTTTTTTCTACAGCAAGCCTGATTAAATAATTTGCCAATACCGGATCAGAATTTCTATATCTGCCGACTTTATTTGGAGGCCATTGTTGAGGTCTCGTCGCTGCCCATTCAAAAGAATTGATGGCTCCGGTGTATACATATAAATGATCGGGATATCCAAGACTTGCATCAAAATCAGGATCCTGAGGAGCTCTGAACCGCAGTCCACTCGACATATGCAGGATATCTTCAATTTTAATTTTTGCTCTATCATCTCCCGGGCTTTGCCATTCCGGGATGGGAGCGGCTTGATCTAAGGCATAATATCCCTGATGAATTAATATTCCTAATAAGGTCGCCGTAAGACTTTTCCCCATGGACCAACTTTCCAGCGGTGTATTTTTATTAATTGATTCACCATATCTTTCTGCGATCAATTTTCCTTTATGGGTGACCACGAATGCTGCAGTCATTCCGGCTCCTTCAAAGGCAGCATCCAATGCTTGATTGATTTTGAGTTGATTGATACCTGGCGAAATAGATTCAGTTATTTTTTCTCCCATGGGCCAATCTATGTTTTCCCCATCCGGAATTAAGGGCAAGATTTTTTGAGGTTTATAAAACACCATATTGCTTCCAACTGGTAGACTTACACATCCCTGACAATGATCACCAAGATACTTTGCCATTCTGCGTTCGCCATTGGGCAAAGTAATCGTTACGGTTTTTAGTACAGTATCAACAATTGGTGTTCCCATAAGTGATCGGCTTTCAAATGGTGATACAAATCCTCCCACATTATAAGCCGCAAATAGAGGATCTAGTTTTGACACAAAGACAGCTGAGCACATGATTTTCGCATAACCAGAAGCGTAATAAGCCATGGTGTCAAAACTTGGAGCTGTGTAATTCGTAGCCAACTCCATTGAATCAGCCCTCTTGAGCATTTTAGCCCTAGATTCCAATACTGGAGGTGAGCTTTTTTGAGGAGATGCTTTTTTACAAGCAGACTCATATGTAAAGCAAGCAATTACCAGAGCGAGGAGCCAATATTTTTCAATTTGCATATTAGTCTTTTTATTATTTCAAAGGAATATTATGGGACTCCAAGGCCACTAAACCTTACCGAACCTGTGTTGAAATAATCCTGGGCCTAAGTCGGTTGCTTTATTGACGCCAGACAAGGCCATATTCAATTCGAGTTCTGCTGCCAGGTTTTTTATCAATGTTTCAACGCCTTGCCTTCCCTTCAAAGCAAGTGCGTAGGTGTATGGTCTCCCTATGCCTACCATCGAAGCTCCACAAGCCAGGGCTTTCATGATATGAGCGCCACTTCTTACACCACTATCGAATAGTATGGGGATAGTGTCACCTACAGCATTTTTGATATTTATCAATGCTTCCAATGAGCTTATAGCGCCATCGACTTGCCTTCCGCCATGGTTAGAGACATAGAGGGCATCCATACCGGATGAATGGGCCTTGAGGGCATCGTCAGGGTGTTGGATCCCTTTGAGTATGAGTGGGAGTGATGTATATGATCTTATCTGGTTGAGGACATCCCAATTTAGATCTGGTCGAGAATATAACTGAGTGAAGGTACGAACTGACTTGAGTGCCCGGCCCTTTAAATTGGCTTTGAAATCACCGGGTATTTTGCGTGCCAGTTTCAACATATGGTCTATGACTTGAATATTAATTTTGGTAGCAGTTTTTTCGTCCTGGTATTCATCTACCAGCCGGTTGAAGATCGGATCGCTGGTATACTGAGCTATTCCTTTGCCTTGCAGAAAAGGTAGGTAGCCTAGGTTCAGATCTCGGTTTCTCCAACCCAGCAAGGTGGTATCAAGTGTGATTACTATGCCAAGTGCACCGGCTTGCTCTGCTCTTTGTACAAAACTTTTGACCAAAGCATCAGATTTACTCACATACAGTTGAAAGTACCAGGGGGTGCTCCGCAGTTCTTTAACTATGGCCTCCATTGGATGGGAGGCCTGGCTGGAGATCATCATCGGGACACCTGTAGTTGCACAAGCCCTGGCGACATCCAGATCAGCTTGAGGATGAGCCAGTTCTAACACCCCGATTGGGCACAAAAAAAAGGGCAGGGTATAGGCTTGATTTAAGAAGGTGATGTTGAGATCCCGTTGTGTGACGCCCTGGAGCACCCTCGGGGTGATCATGAATTGTTCCCAGGCAGATTGATTGGCCTGGCTAGTGGATTCCAATCCGGCACCTCCGGCCAAATAGGCATAAGCCTTGGTAGAAAGTATTTTTTTTGCTGCTGCTTCTAAGGAATAATAATCGGTTGGAATGATTGGTTTATTGCCAGCGACTCCATTTAAGTAGATATCTTTTTGCCTATCGAGAGCGCTGTAATCCATCAGTCTTTAGTAGGAACATCTTCTACTATATCCACATCTTCTATATGATCATCCACATCAGGCCCGCCATTAGACAATAGGTCATTGAGTTGCCTTTGATCTTTGGGATCGAGCGGTTTTTCCTCTGGACCCGGAGGAGGTACTACTTTTTTAGCTTCTACTTCTACTGGTTTAGGATTGGACCTTCGGTCTGCATCGTCGAGGAATTTTTTGGCTTTATCAAAAAAGTCTTCGTGTTTACTCATCAAAGGTTCTGTGAGGTTTTTGTTCTCGGTGATGGGAGTTTCGGCAAAATCACCTTTAGGTTCTTTAGCTTCAATGGCTTTTCCTTTTTCGATAAATTCATCGATCTTTTGATTGAGGGCTTTCGATTGCTCTTCGGCGACAGTTTTGGCTTTTTCAAACAGATCTGATCCTTTCGCACGGGCTTTTTCTACCACATTTTCAGAGTAGGATTCAGCTTTTTTCCAAAAATCATCAGAAGCCTCGACTACCTTGCCGCCAATTTCTTTGGCTTGATCTTTGGCTTTAGACAGAGAGTCAGCTACTTTATCACCGACTTCTTCCATTTTTTTCTTGATGGGCTCTACATAATCTGCAGCGGTATGCTGGATTTCGCTTTTTGTTTTGGGAAGCTCAGCGCTAAAAGGATCAGCTTTTTTTTCCCAAAGGTCATCCACTTTATCCAGTACAAATGCGCCGGTCTTGCCGATTTTATCACCGGCATCTTTCATCATCTCTACAGTTTTGTCCATAAGCTCTTCGCCCTTTTCTTTGGTATAGTCTATGGCTTGTCCGGCCTGGTGTTTGGTCACTCCTTTTACACCAAAAAGTAGTTTCTTTAGCGGATCTAATATTCCCATGGTAGATAGATTTTATGGTTTCAAAACTACGAAAAAATAATTTTGATAAGATGAAAACTATTCTGTGCTGTAATCGAACCAAATCTCATTTGTGGAGCACCCTCCAGGTCGAAGACTAGAGAATAATCTAAATGAAGTACTTTTGAACGAGTAAAAAGCGTTAAAATATTGAACCAAAATTATGACATCATGAACCAGATTCGCTTATTTTTTAAAATCTCCCTGTCCCTGATTATTATATGGAGTATAGCAAGCTGTACTCAAAAAAATACAAGGGCTGCTGCAATAAAAAATCTAAAAATCATCGATAAACCCATCGTGTGGGATACGTTGAGAAAAAGATTGTCGCTTGAATATATACATGAAAGACATGGGCTGACCAATGTGAGAGCTCCATTCATCACCCCCTCTATGATTGTTGTACACTGGACTGCTATACCGACGCTGAATGCCAGTTTTAACACCTTTAAACCGGCAGTACTCGAGGGACGGGAGGATCTGCAAAATGCAAGCAAACTCAATGTAGGGATCCAGTTTTTGGTGGACAGAAATGGCACCATCTACCGATTGCTCCCTGAAACCGCTTTTGCCAGGCATGTGATAGGTCTCAATCATTGCGCCATAGGCATAGAAAATGTAGGAGACGGAGATCAAAACAAACTCACGGAGGCGCAATTTACTGCAAATGTAAAATTGATCCAGTACTTGCACTATAAATATCCTATCCGGTATGTCATAGGCCATATGGACTATACGAAGTTTAGAAATCATCCACTCTGGAAAGAAACCGATCCAAATTATTTGACAGAGAAATCCGATCCGGGTGATGATTGGATGAATCGATTGTATAAAGCTTTTCCGCAGGCGGGCGTGTACGGAGTGTCCAGGTTTCCGAAAGTGGAGTGATCTAGCCGCTACTGGATACTTTTCAAATATTCAGACACCGCCTCTTCCATATCCTTCAGCGGATGATCAGACTCCTGGGGAATAAATGTCCTGCCTGTGACTTTCTCATACAGTTCGATATATCGATTGGAGATATCCTCAACAAATGTATCCGGCATCGCGGGCATCAGCTGACCTTCTTTTCCCTGAAAGCCATGCTCCATCAACCATTCTCGGACAAATTCTTTGGATAATTGTTTTTGATGTTGGCCCAATGCCTGGCGTTGTTCGTAGCCATCCAGATAATAGTACCTGGAGCTGTCAGGAGTATGTACTTCGTCAATCAATAAGATCTGATCACCATACCGGCCAAACTCGTATTTGGTATCAACCAGGATCAGGCCTTGCTGCCTGGCCATCTCCGAACCTCGGGCAAATAAAGCAAGAGCATATCCGGCCATGATATCCCATTCTGCGGCAGAGCAAAGCTCCAACCGGATAGCATCCTCTTTGGAGATGTCTTCGTCATGCCCTACCTCTGCTTTTGTACTTGGAGTGATGATGGGAGCAGGGAAAGGGTCAGATTCGCGCAACCCTTCGGCCATAGGGACACCACAAAGCCATCTTGCTCCACTTTTGTATTCTCGCCAGGCATGACCAGCCAAATATCCTCTCACGACAAACTCGAGTTTCACCGGCGAGCATTTTTTGCCTATGGATACATTAGGGTGGGGTACTGCTTCCAACCAGTTGGGTACGATATCCTGCGTAGCCTTTAGAAAATAAGCAGCTACCTGATTGAGCACCTGTCCTTTGTAAGGGATCAGACTGGGTAGAATATGATCAAAAGCTGAGATACGGTCGCTGGCAATAGATACCAGATGCTCGCCGACGGTATAGACTTCCCTTACTTTGCCTCTGTATACTTTTTGTTCAGGTGCAAAATGAAAATCAGTATGGCCTATAGCAGTCATGGAAAATAAATTAATTATTCTTTGGAAAAACTGAGCTAAATCGAATAAAAAGGAGGCCGAAAATCAATTGCGCTATCAGATATTTTTAATAAGATTCCTGTCAAACAAAATGTCTTTGAGCTCTTTGATCACCGCATATTCGTGAGGAAGTACTTTTTTGAAAGCTTCTTTGGCCGCTACATAGGTGCCATGCTCCAGCTCCTGGATTTTGCCTTCTACCATCTTAAGATCATGTTTGATCAAACCTCTTATGGAAGGCATATCATGCCAATCCGCTTCTATCGCCAGGTTTTTGATCTGATCTACCTGATTGGCTTCCAACTCAATAAGCTTACCGTCTCGATTAAAAAATCGCTTGGTAGTTGAAGAACCCTGGCCAGATGGGATCTTCCATTGATCATCTTCTTTGACTAAAAAAATCTCAAGACCTTTATCATGAAAACGATAAAAGACCAGTCTTAAATCTATCAGTACCTCATGCATAAGAAGTAAAAATAGTACATTTTGGTACAAAACAATTAAAAATACTTCCAGTTATGATTGACCTCTATTTTCTGGAGACTTTCCAATATTAGCTGGATTACGTTTTCCACATCCTTTTTATGAGACATCTCTACCGTAGTATGCATATACCTTAAGGGAATAGAGATCAGTACCGAAGGCACCCCATGTGAGGAATAAGCAAAGGCATCAGTGTCTGTACCGGTTGACCTGGAAGATGCTTGCCGTTGAAAAGGGATGGATTTTTCAGTGGCAACATCAGTGACCAATCGCAATAATTTGTGATGCACTGCCGGAGCATGTGTCACAGCGGGCCCGTCACCACACTTGATATCACCATCTTTTTTCTTATTCATATGTGGGGTACTGGTATCGTGAGTCACATCGATGATGATGGCGGCATTGGGTTGGATGCGATGGGCGATCATCTCTGCACCCCGGAGACCGATTTCTTCCTGGACCGCATTGACGATGTATAAGGAATAGGGCAGCTTGATATTATTGGCTTTGATCCGTTTAGCCACTTCGGCGATACAATAGCCTCCTAATCTATTGTCGAGTGCCCGTCCGACATAGTAGTTTTCGTTAAGGATAAAAAAGTCATCTTCATAGGTCATGACACAACCTACATGGACACCCATTTTACCTACTTCTTCCTTGTCTTTGGCTCCCAGGTCCACAAAAAGATTTTCAATGGTAGACTTAGGATCCTCACTGGTATTGGAGCGAGTATGAATGGCGGGCCAGCCAAAGATCCCTCTTACGATACCCGTATCTGTATGGATATTGACCCGTTTGCCCGGGGCGATCTGATGATCCGAGCCTCCATTGCGTATGACATGAATCAACCCATTGTCCGTGATATAATTGACAAACCAGGAGATCTCATCAGCATGCGCTTCGATCACCACTTTGTATTCCTGCCCCGGATTGATAATGGCATAGGCAGTGCCATAATCGTCGATATCCCAGGAGTCCACGTAGGGCTTGATATAATCCAACCATATTTGTTGGCCTTTGGCTTCGTAGCCTGTGGGAGAAGGATTATCGATATATTTTTTTAAAAATTGTTCTGATGTGATTGACATAGTTTATACTAGATTAATTATTAAGATTGAAAGTGTGAATTATTGCACGTGAGCTGCAGACCATGCTGCAGGGTCATGATTCCAGGTTTTTAAAATTTGGTATTCCTCATCGGTGATCATCCTGGATTCGATGGCATACTTGATCAAAGTAGCATAATCAGTCAGGGTATAATATTTGCAATCAGCTGCTTTAAAAGCCTGAACGCAGGTGTCAAAACCGTAAGAAAAGATAGCCATTACTCCGGCGACCTCAAGTCCGGTGGCTCTGAGTGCTTCTACTGCTTTAAGGCTGCTGCCACCGGTTGAAAGCAGATCCTCAATGACCAGGACTCGCTGTCCAGTTTCGTATTGACCTTCTATCTGATTGCCTAAGCCGTGCTTTTTAGCCTCAGATCGAACATAAATCAGTGGCAGCTCCAATTGATCAGCGATTAAAGCCGCATGAGGGATACCTGCCGTCGCTACCCCGGCTATGACATCAAATGGGGAGAACCTACGGGCATTTTCTACAAAAGCTTCGATGACCCTCGTCCTGATGACTGGATACGATAAAACTGTCCGATTATCACAATAAATGGGAGACTTCAGGCCTGACGACCAGGTGAATGGTTTTTGTGGACTTAGTTTTATTGCTTTTATTTGCAACAATTCGCGAGCGATTATTTCGGAGGTCATCATGAATATTGAAGCACAAAAATATAAAATATGGGTTAATAAGGCTTGGATCGTTTGGATGAAACCTGACGAGTTTAAATCTTTTAAGTTTTCGAAGGTGTCGGTCTACATCCTGCTCCAGGATCCTGGCTCTGATATGATCAAATCTTACCTTGATCAGCTTTTGGCAGGCACCTTACATCACCAGGTAGTCATTGTGACTAAAAAGATAAAGCAGTCCTGGGATACTTTGTTGCAACGCTATCCTTTGATCCTGGCAGCAGGAGGGATGGTCCGTAGGAAGAAGGACCACAAGCACCTTTTTATATACAGGAGAGGCTGGTGGGACCTTCCCAAGGGCAAATTGGACGATGGTGAAAATTTCAGGCGAGCTGCAGTACGCGAAGTCAGGGAAGAGGTTGGGTTGGATACCATTATTTTAAAAAGGATGCAAGATACCTACCATGCTTATATAGAAAAGGACAAGAAGGTAATTAAAAGAACAGCCTGGTACCTGATGGAATGTGCTGAAGATAAAGTCGAGCTTCAAGCTGAAGAAGATATCACTCAGAAAAAATGGGTTGGAGAAAGCGGATTACCGTCGATGAGTAAAAAGATATACCCCAATTTAATTAACATTATCCTTGAGGCCGGGAAAAATTAAGGGTGAAATCGGTATTTTAAAGATTCCTGGAGATGACGATTTTTTGAATTTCGCTGGTACCTTCTCCGATAGTACAAAGTTTAGAATCTCTAAAAAACTTCTCCACAGGAAAATCTTTGGTGTATCCATATCCCCCAAAAATCTGGACCGCATCAGTAGCTATTTGCACACAAATCTCGGAGGCATAATATTTGGCCATGGCGGCTTCTTTGGTCATTTTCTTCCCTTTATATTTTAAAAAAGCGGCTTTTCGGGTGAGGAGCTCCGCTGTCTGGATTTTGGTCTGCATGTCGGCCAGTTTAAAGCTGATAGCCTGAAAACTGGCTATGGGCTGACCAAACTGATGTCTTTGTTTGGAATACTCGACAGCTGCCTCATAAGCGCCTTTAGCGATACCCAGGCTGAGGGCCGCGATAGATATACGACCACCATCCAATACCTTAAGGGCTTGTCTAAAGCCCTGGCCTACTTGCCCAATGATCTGAGAATGGTGCACTTTACATTGGTCAAAAACCATTTCCGCCGTTTCGGAGGCTCGCATGCCGAGTTTGTTTTCTTTTTTGCCGGCGTTAAAACCCGGTGTACCTCTTTCAACAATAAAAGCAGTCATACCATTATTGTCCAATAAAGCACCGGTACGAGCAATTACCACGGCTACATCGCCTGATTTGCCGTGAGTAATCCAATTTTTAGTCCCATTGATATAATAATAATCGCCTTCTTGATGCGCGACACATTGCATTCTGCCGGCATCTGAGCCTGTATTGGCTTCTGTGAGTCCCCAGGCACCTATCCATTCGCCTGTAGCCAGCAAAGGCAGATATTTTGATTTCTGGGCCTCATCGCCAAAAGCAAGAATATGACCTGTGCAAAGCGAATTATGAGCTGCTACAGAAAGTCCAATGCTAGGGTCCACTTTCGCTATTTCATCTATGATGGTGATATAATCCTGGTAACTCAAGCCGGCTCCATGATATTTCTGAGGGACCAGGACCCCCAGAAATCCGTGTTTGCCCAACTCTTTCATCAGCGATTTAGGAAACTCTTGTGATTCATCCCACTCCATGACATAGGGTTTGATATGAAGCGCTGCAAAGTCTCGTGCACTTTGTTGAATTATATCGAGGTGTTCTATTTGGTGGTCTATGAGCATAATTAAAGTACAATTATACTGATTTTTTTCGTTGACATATAAGCTCAGAGAGGTTGCATGTCATTGATCTTTGATTTTAAACCTAAACGGTTTTCTCAATTTTTTAACAAAATATTTTTATTGATACACTAACTTTAGAGAATACAGCCACGTATGGTTAGTCAAAAGCAATAATTATGAATCTAAAATCTTTGTTTCTTCTTCTTCTTGGATTTGTCTCACTTCAAGGTCAAGCTACTGAGTACAATGTCACCGTCTATGGTATATTGGTGGATGGTAGTGGAAAAGGTATTGGTGATAAGATCATCCATATCACCTCTCCGGACAATGCACCATTTAAAGTAGCTGAGCAAACTAAAACCTACCCCGGAGGAGAATTCAAATGGCCAGTGAATATCCCCGATAGTATAAATCAAGGTGTCCTCCTGATCTCATTTGAAAACTGTGAAGGAAAAAAAATTGTCAAGGAATCTCGCTTTTCAAAAGAAAACCCGTTGATACAAGTCAAACTTATATACTGCGACAAAAAACCTGACACGCCTTGTACTTCTGCTATCGTCGTACGAAAAGTAAACGAAGAACTTGCTATCGCCCATGTCATCACTAAGGGAACACCCCCATTTAAACATCTCTGGAGCACAGGGCAAGATGGTGACTCTATTAAATTCAATCCGCTCAAGGATTTGCGAATTTGTGTAGGGAGTATTGATGCGAATGGTTGTATTTCAGCAGCTTGCCTGGAAAATGCTCCACCAAAACCTTGTGGTACAGTCATCCTGGTAAAAAGGATTAATGACACAGCGGCTCTGGCCATCGTCCAGTCACGTGGTGTCGCACCATTTGAAACTACCTGGTCTACCGGGGAGAAAGGGGATACCTTGCGATTTAATCCAACTGCAAAAGTCAAAATATGCGTGCGTGTGGTCGATGCAACCGGCTGTGTATCCGAAGCATGTGTCCCGGGAGTTCCTGCAGCATGCCAGGCATATATAGAACGGGATGGCAATGTATTGTACGCTTTTTTGAAAGGGGATGATGCCAAATCCTATAGGTGGAATACCGGAGCTGATGGCCCCAAGTTGGAGATCAAAGAGCCTGGAGAATATTGTGTAAATATTTTAGGGCTTAATGGTTGCGAATCCAAGGCTTGTTTCAT
>Ga0138256_10008299_pt1 | contig 10922 bp, 12 predicted proteins | sample KNB2016incub_MG_FD_105486 | JGI IMG/M metagenome (GOLD analysis project Ga0138256, IMG submission 105486) | Active sludge microbial communities from wastewater in Klosterneuburg, Austria - KNB2014incub_MG | ecosystem: Engineered > WWTP > Activated sludge > Unclassified | place: Austria... | reverse complement strand
CGACCACTCAAGTCGCACGGCCAATCCAACCGATACATCTTGAAGCACGAGGTGCGCCGATGGAAATGAGTCTCGTCAATGCTGCAGTGGGAATGAAGCAAGCCCAGACGGCGAGCAAAGTCCAATACGCCGTTGCACGAAAGATGCTCGACAACCAGCAGATGCAGGGCGCTGCGATCGTCAAGCTGATCAACGCAGCGAACACGAGTCAGGTGAAGGCCGGCGACGCGATGATCGCAGCGGCGACCGGGCTTGGCGGGCAGCTTGATACTTACGCCTGATTTCGCCATCGATCAAAAAAAACCCTCCGAAGAAATCAATCCGAAAAAGTCCATCCGAAGCCGCGAGCTTGCTCGCGTTTCCCTTTTCCATTTTCCTGATGTTGAGCGCGAACGAGTTCGCGGCTTCAGGATCGGGGCTTCAATCTAGTTGGCGTGGAATGCGCTGGTGGCGCGGCGTTGGCGGAATGCTTCGCTTAGTACGATCGCGCCGGCGTGGCTCAGTGAAAGACTCGACGCCCCGCCGATGCTTGGGATTGAAACGAACCGATCACAAATCTCACGAATCGCGCCGGACAATCCGCGCTTTTCGCCACCGATGGCGAGGATCGTCGGCGGTCTCAAATCGACGTCGAAAATTGCAGCGCGGGCGCCGGCTAGACATCCGAGCAATTGAAGTCCCTGTTTTTGCAAATCACGAACAAGATCGAGCCCTTCGAATTGAACGATCGGCAATCGCTCGTACGCGCCGCTCGATGTGCGCGCCACTTCGGTCTCATCAAAATCCCACAGATGTTTTTTGACGAGCAGCGCGTGCGCGCCGAGCGCTTCAGCAGATCGAATCGTGAATCCAAGATTGCGATCGTCATCAACGCCTTCGAGCAGGAGCAACAGCGGAGACGAAATCCCTTTGAGCAGATCGTCGAATTCCGCGCGATCGAATTTCGGAACCGGCAAGGAGATCGCAATCACCCCGCCGTGACTCGTGCCGTGGGCGAGCTTGTCGAGCTCGTCACCATCGACATGACGCACGGGTACGTTGCTCGCCTCCGCAAGTTCGATCACCTCACGCACGTTTTGTTTTGAAGCATCGTGACGCACCAGCACCACGCTGATCTTTCGACGGCGCGCCGCGAGCGCGGCAAGAACGGATTGAGCGCCTTCGATGTGGGGCATTTGGACTTTTGATCTTACGGCTTGCCCGGCTCCGTCACACTCAGCATGTATCCACGCCCGATGATTGTGTGGAACAACTCGAGCTTGAACCCGCGATCAATCTTTCGGCGCAACCTCGCCATGTAGACTTCGATCACGTTGGAATCCACGCCGAGTTCTCGTCCCCAAACCTGGTCGGCGATTTCTTCTCTCGTCACCACGCGCTCACGATGACGCAAAAAATGTTCAAGCAGCATGATCTCGCGGGTGGTCAGCGCGATCACCTGGCCATCGCGCTCGACTCGGTGGGCGACGAGATCGAGCGACATGCCCTCGTACTTCAATACGGATGATTCAGTGGGTTCGCATCGACGCAACATCGAGCGCACGCGTGCGCCCATTTCGCGTTCGGTGACTTCGTGATTCAGCACATCGTCCGCGCCGGCGTCTAGCAGTTCGACCGTTTGCTCATCAGACATGTTGGGCGAATGGACGATGATCGGTGTGCCGTGGCCGAGTTGGCGAATCTCCCGCACGAGCGCGACGGTTTTGGACACGTCTGTGCTGTCGATCATGATGGCTGCGAATGATTCACTTGCGATGAGTTCGGCGGCCTCGTCTGAATCGCGCGCGCGGAGGATTTCCAAGTGTTGTTCGGAAAGGAACGTCGCCAATTGAGTTGCACGAAGCTCATTCGCATCAACCAGAAGTACGCGCATCACACACCATCCAAAAAAATTAGGCGCCGTTTTTCTTCAGGTAGTCCGCGGCGCTGAGCAGCTTGTTCAGTTCACCTGGATCGCTCGCCTTGAGCTTGATCATCCATCCACCGGTGTACGGCTCACGATTCACAAGACCGGGATCGTCGGTCAGCGATTTGTTCACTTCAAGAACGGTTCCGCTCACGCCACAATACATGTCGCTCGTGGCCTTCACGCTTTCGATTTCACCGAACCGACCGTTCGATTTGATCACCGCGCCGACTTTCGGCAGGCTGATGTAAGTGATGTCGGTCAGCTCATCCGCTGCGAATTGCGTGATGCCGATGGTGATGATGTCGCCATCGGCTTTGTGCCATTCGTGCGTTTCGAGCAGGCGGTAATCGTTGGGCAGAGACATGTTGAATCAACTCCAAAAGTAACGAGTCAGATAAACCCGGCATGAATTATAGCGCTGGCGATTGTCACGATCGCTTGTAAAACGGCAGCGGGACGACTTTGCAGAGATTCGCTTCGCCTCGCAAATCGACTGCGAGTTGCTGGCCCGGCTTGGCGAGATCGTTGCGGACGAACGCCATCGCAATGCTCTTGCTCAACGTCGGCGAAAAAGTTCCGCTGGTGACATCGCCGACTTCGGTGGGATTTTCTGGAACAGTTGGATCGAGTTCCAGAATCACTTTCGCACCTTGGCGCGCGATGCGCTTTCCATCGAGTTCAAGACCGACCAGGCGATGCGTCGAATTGAGATTCCTCAGCACATCCGAACCGATGAATTCCTTTTCGAAACTCACCGCCCAACTAAGTCCAGCGCTGATCGGATCGATGCCTTCGTGAATTTCGTGTCCGTACAATGGCATCCCGGCTTCGAGTCGAAGCGTGTCGCGCGCGCCGAGACCGGCAGGCTTGATCGATGCTTCATCACGATCAAATCGCCCCGCCAGCTTGCTCATCACCAGCCCGGCGACTCGCGCGCTGAAAATCATTTCAATTCCATCTTCACCCGTGTAGCCCGATCGAAACACCGTGTAGTTGACGAGAAGAAAACTATTGGATTCAAACCGGAATCGCTTGAGCGATTTCACATCGGTGGGCAGCCAGTCGCCGATTTTTTCGATGATCTTCGGGCCTTGCAAAGCGACCATGGCGGTGGCTTCGGTTTGATCGACGATGTCGAGATCCATATCGCGCGTGCGGCGGATCGTCTGGAAATGCTGAATCAGCTTCTCGCGATTCGATGCGTTGCAGACCATGATCCAATGTTTGTGATCGCGCCCGACGATCACATCATCAAGCACGCCGCCCTTCTCGTTGCACACGAGGCTGTATTTGCTCTGACCGATCTCGCACTTATCAAACGATCGCGTGCAGACGAGGTCGAGAAATTTCAGAGCATCCTTGCCCTTGAAATGCAGCCGCCCCATGTGGCTGACATCGAACAGCGAGCCGGAGTTTCGCGTGTGATTGTGTTCGTCGACGATCGATCGATACATGACGGGCATTTCCCAGCCCGCGAACTCGACCATGCGGGCACCGGCCTTGACGTGGAAATCGTAAAATGGCGTACGTTTGAGCATCGACATGCGACCGTAACCCGATCCGGCAGGCAATTCAAAGCGCGGTAGCGGAAGCGCCTTGCAGATTGACCGTTTCAAAAAGATCGCATAGATTGTTCCGTCCCCGCGGGCGTGAAAACCGCGAGGTCGGCGATGAGCCGAGAAGGTCAACAACGCTCTGAAAATGGCGAAGTTGAGTTTGGTCGGCCCCATCGTCTAGAGGCCTAGGACACGCCCCTTTCACGGGCGCGACACGGGTTCAAATCCCGTTGGGGTCATTTTGGTAGAGAGTACTGAGCGGTAAGTAGTGAGTAGCCAGCAAGAGATTTTTGTGTCAACTCACTACTGGCAACTCACTACTAATTCGGAGAGATGGCCGAGCGGCTGAAGGCGCTGGTTTGCTAAACCGGTGTACGGTGTCAAAACCGTACCGGGGGTTCGAATCCCCCTCTCTCCGTTCCTGAATCGCGGGTCGCCATGATTGGCGGCCCGTTTTCGTTTTGTGGAATCGACGAACGCACACAAATCCGGAATCGCCCCAGAGCCGGACCTGCTCGAAACAGAGCTGACTTCTGATCTCTGATCTCTGATCTCTTTCTCAGCACTCAGCACTCAGGACTCAGGACTCAGCACTCAGCACTCAGGACTTTCCTTCTCTTCCAAGTTCGAATCATTCGGATGAGGGTGATGATCCACGGGATCATCGCGAGGAGGAAGAGGGTGCGGTAGCGGACGAGGAAAAACCACTTGTGCTGAAGCTTTCTGTTGTGCGTTGACAGACCTAGACCGATATTGTCATTCCTATAATGCTTGGATGATAATGCACGGTTCATCTCGGGATTAGTCTTACGGATAGGACCGCACACAATGATCCATCCTTCACGGGTTTCAATTGCGATTCCAGAATAACGGGACGCACTTCCTACCGACCAATTTTCCGGCAATCCCCAGTCCACTCCAATCACCGTCACAACAACCGTCGCGATCACAAATATCACAACCCGTCGGCGAAATTTCTTTCTGACGACATCCGCATCGGCTCGGGCGTAATCGATGGGTTGGGACATTTTGATCGTTTCCTCATATGCCAGCCAAATCAAATGTCCGCACGCCAGACATACACCTTTCGGGGGTCGAGTGAGTCGCGGAAGACGTAGACGATCGGGGGGAAGTTGCCCTTGGAAAAAATCTGATTGCCCACACGTATTGATGGATCAAGTGTGGCGATCTCCGCGGCGATGAATCGAATCTGTTGGGCATCTTCGACTTTCGTAAAGCCCTGATGCATCAGTTCGGCGATAAATGTCTCTGGATCACATTCAACGAGATAGAGCTGATCGTCCGCGAAGATGTTCCACGGATTTGTTACTTCATCCACCGAAACTACGCCAGACACGTCAATCCCTATTGCGTGTTTGAGTCGGCGATCTGGAGACAACACAAGCGCAATCGACCCAATGCACAATGCGATGACGATGCAAGCCATGAACGCGATCAGTGTGAGCCAGCGTCTTTGTGTGTTGGATTTCATCGTGTGGTGCCCAGCAATTCACTTCGAATAGCTTCTAGCCCACGATACAAGTTGCTCTTCAACGCCGTCTTGGGTGTACATGCACTCTGGCCAACCATCGACATTGAATTCCTTCTCGTTGTAGTGCGCTTCAATGTACTTTCGCCGCAGCTCACGTTGATTTTGTGGATCGGCAACTCCAAAAGAACTCGCGGCGACCTCTATCGCAACGGCCTGTCTTTCACATCCAATCCGTCGATATGCATCCGCATAGACTGAATAGGGTGGATTTCTCGGCCAGTCATAGTCGAAGAAATATCTCAATCCTCCGTTATCGATGACACCTTGCGCGGCGATGATGATTGCGATTGTTTGGAATGGCTCTTCGACTAGGGAATAGTCGTCATCCACCTCTTCCAGTTTCTCGAAAGCGATGTCCATCACCTTGTCGAGCCACTTTTCATCTTCTTGATTCATCTCGTATCACCGCCCTTCGCCGGCAAAATCCTCCCCGTCACTTCCCCAAACCCCACGCGATACCCTTCACCCTCACACCACCCGCTCATCGTAATCCGATCGAAATCCTGAATGCTCGTCCGCGTCTGACCGTCACCAACATCGATCGGTTTCGTCCCTTTCCACGCGAGTTCGAGCATGCTGCCGTAGCTGTCGGGGGTGGGGCCGCTGATCGTCCCGCTGGCGAGCAAATCGCCCGCCTGCAAATTGCAGCCGTTGATCGTGTGATGCGCCAGCTGCTGCGACATGCTCCAATACAGGTTGCGGAAATTCGATGTGCTGATTCGCGTGGGGCGTGCGTCCTTCGGCTGCAGCGTCACTTCGAGATGGATGTCGTACGCCGACGGTTGCGGCGCTTGCAGGTATGGCAGCGGTTGTGGTTCCTGCTCGGGGCCGTTTTTGCGGAACGGTTCGAGGGCATCCATCGTGACGATCCAGGGTGAGATCGACGTGCCGAAATTTTTGGCGAGGAACGGGCCGAGCGGAACGTATTCCCATTTCTGGATGTCTCGCGCGCTCCAGTCGTTGACCAGCACCATGCCGAAAATGTGATCCATCGCGCGATGTGTCGAGATCGATTCACCGAGTGAGTTGCCCGGGCCGATGAAGAAACCCATTTCCAATTCGAAATCGACGGACTTGCTCGGCCCGAACGTCGGAGCTGCGGCCTCGTCGGCCTTGGTCTGACCCATCGGGCGATGCAGATCGGTGCCGCTGACGACGATCGAACTCGCGCGGCCGTGATATCCCACCGGCAGATGCAGCCAGTTCGGCATCAGCGCGTTCTCCTTCCCGCGAAACATGATGCCGACATTCGTCGCGTGCTCGCGCGAGGAATAGAAATCGGTGTAATCCCCGATCGCCGCAGGCAGCAGCATCCGCACATCCCGCTGCGCGACGAACGCGCGCGAGCGAAGTTCCTTGTTGTCACGAAGCGTTGGCTCATCCGCGCTCAGGAGTTTCGTCAGTCGCTGTCGAGTCTCTTTCCAGACGGGGCGACCCGCGGCCATGAATTGGTTCAGCGTGTTTGTGGAGAAGAAATTTCCGTTGAGCAGCTTGTGTTCCTGAAGGATTCGGAGATCGACGATTTGATCACCGATGGCAACGCCGATGGATGGCTCATCGGCATCGTTGCGCTGGAAGACACCGTAGGGCAGGTTTTGAATCGGAAAGTGGGAATCGGGTGGGACTTCGATGAAGGATCTCATGCGAAAAGTTTACTCACTCGCAACGTGGGTGGGGAGAGGCGCGTGGGGAGAGGCGCGTGGATTGAAGCGAATGATTTGCCGTGCGAAGATGGATCGCGTACTTGGGAATCTTCACTCCGAATCGTCCTTCATAGGCACGACCGAGCGTACTCGATCGTGACACCCGGCAACATTGCGGACAACCGATGCACGCCACACACTTGAGCGAGATGCGTTACTTTCTCATGACATGGAACCCTGACTCGCAAGGCACCGAACTTTCACTAGATGAAGCACGGCGACACTTGAAAAAATATCCTCGCTTCGAAACCAGTTGGAGCAGCGGCAATCGAATGAATCTCCCGCCGGGATCGCGTCTGTATTTCCTTCGACAGGGACTGTCTGAGCGTGGCATTGTCGCCAGCGGCTATTCGATTGAGCCGCCAGTTCCAGAGCCGCATTGGAACGAGGAGAAGTACAGAAAAGGTCGGCTGAGTCCAGAAGTACGATGCGAACTTGATTTCGTGATGGCTCCACACAAACCATTTCCGCGCAAACAACTCAACCACTCCCCCTTTCTTGGAATGCATTGGGACGCCGAATCGAGTGGAACGGAGATTCCGCGTAAAATCGGTGTGGCGCTTGATCTAGCATGGGAAAGACACCTCAAGGTAAGGCTAGATGTCGAAATAAACGCGGAAATCGCCCACGCGCGATTTTGGGGCAAACCAGATCCAAAAATCGAGCGTGATGCCGTTGAAATCGTGACCAAACTCATGAAAGCAGAAGGATGGAAGGTGCATAGCGTTGAGAAATTAAGAATCGGATACGATCTTCACTGCACAAAACCGCGACGAGAACTACACGTCGAAGTGAAAGGATCGTCTGCCCTCATTCCGACATTTACTCTTACCCGAAATGAGTTTCGCCGTGCTCAAATTGATAAGAATTGGAAGCTATATGTCGTAACACATCTCCGCACTGACAAAGAAATGATTCACGAATGGCACGGCAGCGAACTCGACAAATGCTTCACTCTCGAACCGCTGAGTTATGCAGTTACACCAAAGGTAAGCAAGGGAAAACGCCGAGTACCGTAGGGTTTCATCGGCTTAGCCTGTGCTTCCATCCAATGACCGCGTGCTTGGCATAATTTGGTGAGCGCTTTGTTGTAATTAGCGCGCGTGTATTTCTATTCAGCGCGCGCGTCGATCTATGTGGGCCGTCCTTTGTTCTAATTGGCGCGCCATTTGATCTACTTTGAGCGAGCCTTAACCTATTCATCGCGCGCTTTGTTCTGTCTCGCGCGTGATTGGTTCTATCTTGAGCGGACTTAAAACTATTTAGCGCGCGCTTAGGTCCATTTAGCCCACGCTTTGGTCTATTTAGCGCGCGCTTTGGTCTATTTAGCGCGCGCTTTGGTCTATTTAGACCCCGCTTTCTTCCATGCTTCCGCTTTCTGAACTGTCAATCGTGGATTGCGATGTTGGGAACGAAATTATTATGGAACCAACTCGGAAAAGTTCGAGTACTATCAAGGCTGTCTCATAATTCGATGCGCGAATTTCGAGTGTATTTGCCCCGAAGGGGCTGAAGTTTGTAGCCACGGTCTTCAGACAGTGGATGTCGATCAAATTCTCCTCGCTCCGAAGGAGCGACGGCAGTCTCCGACACGAACTTCATGACTCAAATTCCACTGCCCCTTCGGGGCAGAATTGAAAATGATCCGGTTTCCATGGTCTAAAGACCGTGGCTACAACCCTTCGTCCCTTTGGGACGGGAGTTATGAGACAGACTCGTGTACACGATCGTGTCACCCCAAAAAAATCTGGAATCCCCTAAACCGGGTCATGCCGTTCGACGATTTCCATCGTGTAACGCGATTCATGGCGAAGTGTTTTGCGGCGCCGGAGTGAATCGCCGCAGTAAATCATTGGCTCGAATGTGGAGACCCTATGTCCATTCCTCAGGTAGCCTCGCAGTTGGTTCCGTGGTCGACGGCATTCAGAGATGCTTTGCTGGCAAATCCCGGAAATTTTTTCTATGACCCCGGTGATCTGGTTCCCTTGACTGCGGCCACAAATTTATTTCTCAGCACTCAACTGGCAGTGGCCAATCCGGAAGCGCGATCGGGCGTGTTGATCAAGGCGCGCAACAATGCACAGACGGCGTACTACGAAGTGGCGCGTCCGATGTATGATGCGATCCAGTCGAATCCCAATATTACGGATGCGAACAAGGCGGTGGCGGGTGTTCATGTAAGCCTCACGACGCGTACGCCGGTGGCGGTTCCGAACAGCAAGCCGCTCGTCAGCGTCATCAATGTTTCCGGCACGGTGGCGACGATCACGATTCGTGACATCAACAATCAGGACAAGCGCGCCCGCCCGACCGGCGCGATTGGCGCGAACTTCTTTTCCTACGTTGGCGAGAACGCGCCGACGCCAGAGCAGTGGAAGTTTGTAGGCCAGGTGAACAAGAGCAGGTTTGAACTGGAACTTGGCCCCACGCTTGCGGCGGCCACCAAGGTCTGGCTCACGGCATGCTGGTACTCGGCTCGCGGGCAGGCCGGGCCGCTGTCTGATCCGATCTTCACCTACACCCAGGCCGGCGGAACGACGGTTCAGTTTGGGGTGATGAAGATCGCGGCGTGATTCAGTACTGAGTGCTGGGTGCTGAATGCTGAGGCAGACGCGGATTTACTCAGCACTCAGCACTCAGGACTCAGAACTCAGCACTATTCCGAGGCTGCTGGCGGCGTGATGCGTAGGCTCCGCCCCGCCGTGCGAACCATTTCTTCAGCGGCTTCCGGATTGATTCGCAAGCGAGTTGCGAAGCTTACGAATCTTCACGGGAAGCAGTGCACCGATTGCGGTCACGATCAATAGTCCACCGAATAGACCAAAGACAAACCCGATGCCGGTCTGATCGGCGATGATTCCGCCAATGAACGCGCCGAGTGGCTGGCCGATGCGAAAGCACATCTGTTGAAGGCTTGTTACCCGGCCACGATACGCATCCTCGGTGTCCAACAAGATCGTTGTGCCGAGTTGGATCATCGTTCCGACAAATGCAACGCCAGCCAGCGCGACGAGAACGGTTGCAACGGTCCATGTGCTGAATGCCAGAGCTGACTGTGCGACTCCGATTGCTGCGACGAGCAGAGCGATGGCAAATGATCGGGCGCGATGTTTCCCGAGCATCGCCGATGCAATTGCAGCGATGATTGCGCCGATGCCAAAGCAGGTGAGCAAAAGTGAATAGCTCGCAGCCTCACGTTTGAGGACATCGGCGGTCAATGCCGGCAGCAGACTGATGACGGGGGCACCGAGCAACGCAGTGATCGCAACCAAACCCAGCAGGCGAATCAAATCGGGACGACCACGAACGAACCGAACTCCTTCGGCGACACTTTGGCCCCAGCCGAGTGTCGATTGTGGAATTGGCGGGACGCGCCGGATGAGAACGAATGCCGCGACGAGCACCAGAAAACTCAATCCGTTGAGAGCAAAACTGGATGCCGCTCCCAAATAAACAAGTGCCGCGCCACCGATCACCGGGCCGATTGCTCTCGAAAGATTGAATTGAAATGAGTTCAACGCGATGGCGTTCGGGACATCTTCTTTTCCAACCAGAGCCGGAAGCAGCGAAGTTGTCGCCGGAATCATCATTGCCTGAACGACTCCACTGAGCGCTGAGAATGTGATGATGTGCCAAACGCGCAAGCTGGAAGTCGATGCGAGCAGTGCAAGAGCGAACGCGAGAATAGCACACGCGATGTTCGTCACGATGAGCAGGCGGCGTCGATCGATTCGATCTGCAAGCACGCCGCCGATGGGCAAAAGCAAAACCGTTGTAATGCCCGATGCGAACGCATCCGCGCCGAGCCAGGCCTTTGATCCGGTCATCTCATAGATCAGCCAGGCCGTCGTGACTTTCTGCATCCACGAACCGGCATTGCTGACAAACGTGCCGAACCAGATCGCGAGAAAGTCTCGATGACGCAGTGATGCGATCGCTGAGGAAATTCGGTCCACCGATCAAGCGGACCAGACAGGCCAATCGGACGCAAGTCCCGTAGGGTTCGCCCCGCCGTGCGAACCATTTTTTCTCACAACCATCCCAGCGAACGCAAATCATCGCGCGGTTCGTCGAAGCTGCAGCTTCCGAACGAGAGGATCTGTCGCCGCGCGGATTCGGTCTGGGTGATCGTCGCGCTCAAGTTCTTGTATCGAAGTCCATCGTTGTCGAACTGAAAGCTCTTCGAATCTTCGTCGGTCAGG
>Ga0138256_10008298_pt1 | contig 10922 bp, 6 predicted proteins | sample KNB2016incub_MG_FD_105486 | JGI IMG/M metagenome (GOLD analysis project Ga0138256, IMG submission 105486) | Active sludge microbial communities from wastewater in Klosterneuburg, Austria - KNB2014incub_MG | ecosystem: Engineered > WWTP > Activated sludge > Unclassified | place: Austria... | reverse complement strand
CAGCAATTGCATCACATCTGTTTTTGCTTTGGCAGTTACTTCGTCTACATTATTTTCTTTTACATCTTCAAACGCATCTTGTATCAAATGACTGCCGATATTGCTCGTCATGATGATGATGGTGTTTTTGAAATTGACTACACGGCCTTTGTTGTCGGTGAGTCTTCCATCATCCAGCACTTGCAATAATATATTCCACACATCGGGATGTGCTTTTTCTATTTCATCGAGCAACACAACACTATATGGTTTTCTACGTACCGATTCTGTTAACTGTCCGCCTTCATCATACCCAACATAGCCGGGAGGTGCACCCACGAGACGGCTAACGGAATGTTTTTCCTGGTACTCACTCATATCTATTCTCGTCATCATGCTTTCATCATCGAAGAGGTATTCTGCTAATGCTTTTGCCAATTCTGTTTTACCAACACCGGTAGTACCGAGGAAGATGAATGAACCAATTGGTTTTTTAGGATCTTGCAAACCTGCACGGCTTCTTCTTATAGCATCCGCAACAGCCGTGATGGCTTCATTCTGCCCTACTACTCTTTCATGTAAATGATCTTCTAGCTTTAATAGTTTTTCTTTGTCGCTCTGCAACATTTTTGTTACTGGTATACCGGTTGACTTTGCTACACTTTCTGCAATGTCTTCTGCATCTACTTCTTCTTTCAGCAAACGCTTTTCGCCACTCTCTTCTATTTCTTTTGTAAGTTTTGTAATTAATCCTTCCTGCTCTTTTACTTTTCCGTAGCGTATCTCGGCCACTTTTCCATAATCACCTTCTCGTTCTGCTTTTTCTGCTTCTTGTTTCAGGTGATCAATATCTGCTTTTGCATTCTGCACTTTTTCTACGAGTTCTTTTTCCTGTGTCCATTTTGCTTTGTACGTATCTCTGGCTACGGAGAGGTTGGCAATTTCTGTATTGAGTTCTTTTAACTTTACTTCATCATTCTCTCTTTTGATAGCTTCCTTCTCAATTTCTAATTGACGAATCTGTCTTTCCAGTGTGTCCAGTTCTTCGGGCATGGAATTCATTTCCAGACGAAGCTTGGCTGCACTTTCATCAATCAGGTCAATGGCTTTATCGGGTAAGAAGCGATCGGTAATGTAGCGACTGCTTAATTCCACCGCTGCAATGATGGCTTCATCTTTTATACGTACATGGTGATGCGTTTCATATCTCTCCTTCAATCCACGAAGAATTGAGATGGCATCTTCGATATTCGGTTCGTCAATCATCACTTTTTGGAAACGCCTTTCCAAAGCTTTATCTTTTTCAAAAAATTTCTGATACTCGTTCAATGTAGTTGCACCAACGGCTCTTAAATCTCCTTTGGCCAATGCCGGTTTTAAAATATTAGCCGCATCCATGGCTCCTTCGCCACCACCGGCACCAACCAGTGTATGTATTTCATCAATAAATAAAATAATTTCTCCATCGCTACCGGCTACTTCTTTTACTACGCCTTTCAGTCTTTCTTCAAACTCGCCTTTATATTTTGCACCGGCGATAAGCAAGCCCATATCCAATGCATAGATGATCTTGCTTTTTAAATTCTCCGGCACATCGCTATTTACTATACGATGTGCAATGCCTTCGGCAATGGCGGTTTTACCAACGCCGGGTTCGCCAACCAGAATCGGATTGTTTTTTGTTCTGCGGGAAAGTATATGTAAGGTTCTTCTTATCTCTTCATCCCTGCCAATAACAGGATCGAGTTTTCCTTGCCTTGCCAGTTCATTTAAGTTTTTTGCATATTTATTCAATGCATTGTATTCCTGCGATTGTGTTTGTGATGTTACCGTTTCACCTTTTCGTAATTCGTTGATGGCTGTTACTAATCCTTTTTCGGTAAGGCCTGCATCTTTCAATAGTTTGGCAGTGGAATCATTTCCTTGTATTATCGCTATCAACAAATGCTCTGGTGTTACAAACTCATCTTTGAATTGCTTGAGTGCAGCACCTGCTCTTAACACCACACTGTTTGCATCCCGGCTGATCTGCTGTGCAGGTTCTCCGGATGCTTTTGGTAATTTATTAATTAATTCATCCAGTTTGGTATCAACCAGTTTAACGGTTACATTGTTTTTCTTTAATAAGTAATCTAAAGGTGAATCCTGTTGTTCTAGCAACGCCTTCAATATATGCTCCGTCTCAATATTCGGACTTTGCGCATTAAAGGCAATTTGCTGCGCCTGCTGAAAAGCTTCGGCGGCTTTTATGGTGAAGTTTCCTAAATTCATATATAGTAATTTTAAACCGTAGTCTCAAATAGTACTCCAACCACACAAATACAGTAACAATGTCATATAAAGTTAAATCTATCTGCATGAAAGTCATACCAGTTGCACTTTTTCTGCTATTGTTGCAGCCTGTATATAGCCAAAACAATTGGAGAGCTTTGGATAGTGAACTGGAAGCTAATCAAAAATTACTGGGCAATAATGTAGTAGCCATGATCTGGAACAAAGATTCAATACTCTTTAAAAAGGAAATGGGCGACTTTAACAGCAAAACACAGGCACCGATTGCCAGTTGCAGTAAATGGCTAACGGCAGCACTGGTGATGCAATTTGTAGATGAAGGAAAACTATCGCTGGATGATAGAGTGGTGAAATATATTCCTGAATTTGAAAAATATTTTAAAAGCTATATCACCATCCGCCAATGCCTGAGCCATATGACGGGCATTAAAGATGAAGAAGGCATGTTAAAAAAATTAATTAAAAGAAGAAAACTGGAATCGTTGGAAGAAGAAGTAAATGGATTTGCGGCGCAAAGTATAAGAGCTAATGCCGGAAATGATTTCTGGTACGGCAATATAGGATTGAACATTGCAGGCCGTGTGCTGGAAGTAATTAGTAAGAAAAAGTTTGATCTACTGATTCGAACAAAACTTTTTACCCCACTCGGAATGACGAAAACAACTTTTACAGAAACGAATGGTGCACCGGTGAATCCATCTGGCGGTGCAAAATCTACTGCTGATGACTACATGAAATTTTTGGTGATGCTGCTGAACAAAGGAAAATTCAATGGTGTGCAGATACTGAGCGAAAGTTCAGTGAATGAAATGAGATTAGTTCAAAACACTTTGGACCAGATTGCTTATGCACCAAAATCTGCGGAAGGCTTTAAATATGCTTCTGGCAGTTGGGTGATTGAAGAAATGGTTTTTACACAAAGAATAGTAAATGACAAACCATTGAATAGGCCTGCAGTTCCAATGCCGCCTGGTGATGTAACAATTAAAAAAACGGTTATCGCCAGCTCACTTGCCAGTCCCGGCTTATTCGGCACTTGGCCAATGGTTGATTTTTGCAGAGGTTATGCTTATATCGTTTTTGTAAAAAACTTTTTGGGAGAAGAAAGAGCCGGAGTGCATATTGATTTAAAAAAAATAATTGATTCAACTATTCTTAATAACTGTACTAATTAATTTTTAATAAAGGGTATTTTTGAAGCTAATGGCAACAACCTCTCAAAATACCGAGTTTATAAAAAAATTGGCTGTTCAGCTTGGGTTTGAATATTGCGGTATTGCTAAAGCTAAAAAACTGGATGCTGATGCCAGAAGGCTTGAAAGCTGGTTACAAAATGACATGCATGGGACAATGAGTTATATGGAGAACTATTTTGATTTGAGAATTGATCCTGCTAAATTAGTTCCGGGTGCTAAATCAGTAATTACGCTGATGAAAAATTATTACCCAGCAAAACGGCAGGAACTTGATGCTCCAAAAATCTCAAAGTATGCTTATGGGAAAGATTATCATGAAGTAATAAGAGCCAAGCTCAACGAATTTATTGATAACATTAAAACCAAGATTGGTGATATACATGGAAGAGGCTTTGTAGATTCTGCACCAGTGCTAGAAAGAACATGGGCACAGCGCAGTGGATTGGGATGGATTGGTAAAAATGGAAATCTCATTACAAAAGAAAGTGGTTCCTTTTATTTTATAGCAACATTAATAACTGACCTCGAATTAGAATACGACAATCCGTTTGCAAAAGATTATTGTGGCACTTGTACAAGGTGCATTGATGAATGTCCTACAGATGCAATTCTTCCCGATAAAGTAATAGATGGTAGCAGGTGTATTTCATATTTTACTATTGAGCTAAAAGAAATGCTGATACCCGACACAATGAAAGGTAAGTTTGACAATTGGATGTTTGGTTGTGATGAGTGCCAGGACGTATGCCCTTGGAACAGATTTAGTAAAACTACAAACGAAACTGCATTTACTCCTATACCAGAAATTTTAAATTTATCCACCAAAGAATGGAGTGAATTAACTGAAGAAAGTTTTAAAAAAATATTTGCAGCATCTCCATTGAAGCGAACAAAATACAGTGGTATTCAACGCAACCTAAAATTTATTGCTGAATAAAATAATTGCCTAATCAGGAAAACTTATTTTTCCCATTGATACAGAAGGAATGGCTGTGCCTCGTTTTCCTAAACCGGTTTTGCCTCCACTTAAACATTCATTCGCTAATACTGCAAACAACACCGCTTCTTTTGCATCGGGATTAATCTGTAGTGCATCAGTAGTATGAATTTCAATGCCAGGTAATTCATTTTTAATATGCTGCATGAGTAAAGGATTGTGCATACCTCCACCACTTGCATACAAAACAAAATCTTCCTTCCCGATAAAAACTCTTTTTATTGCTTCCACAATGGTTTGTGCAGAAAACCGATTGAGTGTTGCCATTGTATCCGGCACAGAAACTTCGCCAATATCATGTTTATTAAGAACCGCATCAAGATAGGCAAGACTAAATAATTCCGGACCTGTAGTTTTAGGAAATGGTTGTTCAAAAAAAGGATGATCCATTAAACCAGCTAATAATTTTTCATTGATAACTCCTGACTTGGCTATTGCTGCGTTTTCATCAAAATACTTTCCGGGAAAATGCTTCTGGACTAATGCATCCATAATAGTATTGCCAGGTCCAGTATCTGTACTAAAAACTTTTGAAGCCTCTAGATCGCCACTCAAAAATGTAAAGTTGGCAATGCCTCCCATATTCAACAAAATTCTATTTTCATTTTTCTTACTGAAGATCAGGTAATCGCCATACACTGCTAAAGGAGCTCCTTCGCCACCTGCAGCAATATGTTTTTGTCTGAAATCACTAATCGTTATTATTCCTGTTGCCACTGCCAGATGATCACCATCACCAATTTGCAGTGTAGCGTTACCAAATTTTTGTTGTTTATGTAAGGATAAAGGTGCATGATAAATTGTTTGCCCATGGCTTGCAATCACATCAATCGCTTCATTTTTAATACCCCATTCTTTTAAAGAGTCATTAATCATTTTCGCCTGCTGCAATGCTACCCATGGATTGAGTAAACATAATTTTTCGAGATCAACTTGTTTGATTGAAAAAACAGATTTGATTTCTTTTTTAAAATCATCATCATAGGAAACCGTCTTAAAATGTTCAACAGTAATTGCTGTATCCATTCCATTTCCGATAAAACCACAGACAGCTATATCTAATCCATCAACTGATGTGCCACTCATTAACCCAATAATGCGCCGGTAATCTTTTGCTGCAATTGCATGAAGTTTTTCAATATGTGTGTGCATACAATAAAAATATAAAACAAAAGGCTACTTTGATAGTAGCCTTTATTGTTCTTAACAAAATTAAATTGCTGGATCAGGGGGTGTGTTTGGATTAGTAAGTCTTTCCTGATCGGGATATGGATAAAAGTTTCTTGTTCTCTCAAACGTAGAAGGGACAGGATTTACATTTGTAGGAGGCGCAGGTCTTGAAAACCTTCTGCTATCTTCTAAACGTAATCCACTTAAAAATAACTCTGCACAACGCTGACGATAGATTTCTAACAACAATTCAGGTGCTGTTACCAAACCTGTATACGCAGGAAGATTGGCATGAACACCAAAAGGATCACCGCTGCTTTGCTGTCTAACGGCGTTAATTTCGATGACAGCATTTGCTAAAATACCACTTGAACGCACAATTGCTTCTGCTTTTATCAACCTCATTTCATCAGGAAGATAAACCGGAATTGGAGAATTGTTTGCTTGTGCAAAACCTCTTATTGTTCTTAAAGCTTCGCCCCCTACTGTAACAACCGGCCCTTGTAAATAAAATGCTAATCTTCCATCCGCCGGATCAAATAACCCTGCTGGTAATCCGAAATTATCTCTAGGTCCATAATTATTAGCTATACGTAGCTGCGTAAATACAGGATTAATTGATTGAGCACCATCATAAACAAATTGTGATGCAGAAGCTGAGGGAACAAGATTAGCAGCAGTTATCGCCTCAGGATACTTTCCAGCCATCATATTATATCTAGCTTTATATGCGTTAATACAGTTGAGTAAATTAAAGTTTGCACCTAACACTCTTGTATTAAATTCAGTAGAAGGAGTTGTGCTACCAAGTGTAGCACTTGCCTGATTGAGCAAATTGATTGCTTCCTCTAAAGCTAATTGCCTTGTAGTAAATGTAGCTTGTCCATTTTTATCAGTTTGCAATGGAACTTGTTCAAATGCCGTCGCTAAACCGCCTAGTGCCATTGCCTTGAATAATTGAGCATGAGCAACAACTCCACTACGCATCGGATTATCAGTAGCGAGTACTGATGGTGCTTGTGTAATCAAATCTTCGGCCATTCCCATTACCCGTAACATTCTGCTCCAAACAGTATTTATATTGCCATTAAATGTTGGCAAAGCGGAACCGCCAGCTTCCAATTCAATAATATTTGTAAATGTTGTTATTCCTTTTACTTCTCTGCTAGTAGTTCCAGGTGTAACAGTTAGTGCTTCCAATGCTAAGGTAGAATACACCTGCTTCATTCCTATACTTAGGCTTATCATACCTTCTCTGCTAGTAAGTATCTGTCCATCATTTGGATTATTTGGATTTGGCAAATCCAACTTGCAACTAAATAATACCAGCGACAGTATCAGAAGTGATTTATATTTAATAATATTTTTCATATAAAGAATTTTATAAGATTTTAGAAATTAAGATTTAGACCAACCATAAATACTCTTGGCAATGGCACTTCAACAAAATCAAATCCACGAACGGCATTATCTTGTCCGGCTGCATTTACTTCAGGATCATAACCACTGTATTTATCAATCGACAAAATGTTTCTGCCTGAGAAAGTAATTCTAAGCGGATTTTTTTTCAAAAATTTTGGATTTAAAGTATAAGAAAGTGAAACCTCTCTCAACTTCACAAAAGAGCCATCTTCAATCCAATTTTCGAAAATACCGAACAAAGCAGCACTTGTTCCTTTTGGCACTTTTCCGTTTAGCTCATCTTCATATCCTTTTAGTCCGCCATATAAATCTCTATCACCAACCCTCTTTGTAAAATTAAACACATCAAAATCCTGCATAGCATCCCATTGCATTCTAAAACTTAATTTTTTGTATTCCATATCATTAATCCAGCTAATTACATGCTTAGGGTTAGGATTCCCAATCACTTTAACAAGAGTAGCTCCAGATGGCTGACCAGCAGTACGACCAATGGTAAATTCTCCATTCGCTAATTGAACTCCCCTTTCTCTTTGTGGCAACCCACCAGGAGTTAACAGAAGAGAACCGTCAGTGTTACGGGCAAAAAAACCACTATAATATGCACCTAAAGGATAACCATTAACGGCAGCAACCTGACCAAAACCACCAGCAAATGGTAATACACCATTTCCTTCAACTCCATTAACAACGTTCTTATTATTTAAATAAGAAACACTTGATACCCAATTGAAATTTGCTTTTTGTATTACAACTCCACGAATTAGGAATTCAAATCCTTTATTCGTCATTGTACCAATGTTTTTTAACTGAGAATTAAACCCTGTAGTAGGAGCCAGTGTTCTATTTAGAATAAGATCTTCAATTTTCTTATTAAAATAACTGAACTCAATGCTTAATCTATCGTTGAATAAACCCATATCAACTCCTATCTCTGTTTCTATTTGACGTTCGGGCTTAATCCCTGTATTACCTAATAGAGTTGATGGAACATACCCTATTTGTCCTCCATATAATGCTGACTGATAATTGGTGATTCTATCATACAAGCCTATACCGGTAAGATTTCCACTTTCACCGTACGCTGCTCTAAGCTTAAATGAGTTTACTACTTTTTTGAGATTGTCACCCCAGAATTTTTCATTAGAAACAATATATGAGCCACTTACTTTAGGGAAGAATTGCCAACGATTTTCTTTTCCATAAACGTTGGATGCATCCACCCTACCTGCCCCTGTTATAAAGTAGCGGTTTTTAAACCCGAATGTTTGTTGTAAGAAGGCTCCCATAATAACTCTTTCTCCACGAAATTCACTAGCAGTAATTGTTCCATTATTTATGGTAGAACCAAACTGGCCAAGTTGTTGCGCCGTTGCAGTAATTACATTTTGTTTCTCATACTGTAATGTTCCACCGAGAGAAGTTGTTGATTGCAAATCCGGAACTATGTTTGTCTGGTAACTAATATTAATATCATTATTCAATTGGAGAACAGTAGCATCGCCTCTTCTTGAAAAACCTCCATCATAAGAAGGTGTTGTGTTTTTTGGAGGTATATAACCTGTAGCACTTTGCGTATAATTATCCAATCCGAAAGTGTAATCTACATTCAAACCAGCAACAGGCTTAATATTTAATTGAGCACTGGTTACAATACGACCAGTAGTTTGTTTAAATCCAAATCTGTCAATTGCTTCCAACGGATTTGTTCTCCGTAAATTATTCCCCCCAACAGCTGGGTAAATACCAGTAACAGGATCTTTTACAGGATTAACATAGTTATTTGCAAAAATAAAACCTGTTAATGCACCATACGCTTCATTGATGCCTCCGTTAGGAATTTCATTGCTTGTGCTATAAGTGTAAGCAGTGTTTACACTCAAGGTTGCAGTTTTTGATAATTTTTGCTGAAGATTTAATCTTAATCCATTTCTATTAAAATCTGTTGCTTTTACAATCCCCTGATTATACAAATTGTTTGCAGAAAAATAATATTTCGTTGTTGGACTACCGCCAGAAACTGCAAAACTGTTTTCAGTACCAATAGCATTACGGAATATCATATCCTGGTAATCGTATCGTTGGACAGGCACTGTTGTTAAATCGGATGCAGTAAAATTTGTAAATCTGAAAGGCACAGTATTCATCTCCAATTTTTTTCTAATCGAGGAAGATTTTACCTGTGTAGAAAAACTAAATTGAGGTTTACCTTCTTTACCTTTTTTAGTAAAGATTTGAACTACACCATTATTAGCTCTTGAGCCATATATTGCTGCTGCTGCTGCTCCTTTTATGATTTCTATCCGATCAATGTCATTTGGGTTCAAATCAACTAAACGATTCTGAGCATATCCACCAAGATCTATCAATTGTCTGGAATCATTGTTTACAATTACACCATCAACTATATAGAGTGGATCAGAAGAACCGTTAATTGTACTAGGCCCTCTAAGCCTTACCGTAACACCACCAGCAGGGTTACCACTATTCTGATTTATCTGAGCTCCGGCTACTTTTCCTTGTAGTGCTCCATCAATAGAAGTGGCACCGCCTCTTATTAAATCCTTTCCGGAAACTGTTGCAATTGCATTACCTAATTGCTTTTTCTTAGTAGCCACACCGGTACCGGTAACGATTACTTCATCCATCCCTAATATATCTTCTATTGCAGTTGCATTAACACTTACTTCGCCAGTGCCGGTCGTAGTAAATTCGCCAGATGACGATTTATATCCGACACCAGAAAAATCCAGTGTGTATTTTCCAGCTTTTAAAGCTGTGTTGATATTATAGTTTCCATTTGCGTCTGTTATAGTACCAATTGTGGTATTGCGAACCTGTACAGAAATGGATGGAATCGCCTTTCCATCAGCACCAGTTACCTTACCACTTATTTTTACTTGTGCCGAAGCGGCTAATACAGAAATCTGTATTAAAAGAATTAATGAAATGTGTTTACATCTCCTAAATAAGACCCATTTAAATTGATTCATTGTTAGCAGTTTTTTGAAGGAATAATACAGAGCTGTTTTTTAGTAGCAATTATTAAAGTTATATATCTTAGACAAGCAAACAACAGAACTGCTGCACAAACTTGCAAAAAAATGCATTAGAGGGTAAAATGTCTGCAAAAACCTGCAATATTTACTTAAATCTGGATTTTGGCATTATCCAAACTTTATGGGAACAGATACTTTTGTTGTGTCCCATTCGATAATGAGTTTGCCATTATCTGCATCATGCCAGATTGTAAGTTGCTCTACTACGTTACTTAGCTTTTCTACTGGAACTGTAACTTTGGCAACGTCTTTTTCTTTATTTTTTTCGTACGAAAAAGCACCCCATTGGCCCAATTCTGAGTTAAGAATCAATATCCATTCTGTTTCGTTGGTAATTGCAAAGAGAGTATAAGTGCCTGCAAGAATAGTTTCACCACCAAACTTTGCATCTTTTTTAAAAGAAATAGTTGTTGCTTCATCTGCTCCTACCCGCCATACCTGACCATATTTTATCAAAGCTCCAAAAATTTCCCGGTCGCTTTTATGTGGCCTGCCATAAGTTACTTCCCCATTTGCATAAGTTAAAGTATCATGTGGACTTTTGCGCTGACGACCTTGGCCAAAACTATCTGTGACTATAAATAATGCAAGGAGTAATAGTATATTTTTCATAACAATTGTTTTTGGTATCTAAAGTTACCAAGATGGTTTGACAAGTTGCTGCCATTTAAACTATTTTTCCATTAACTTTTTAAGGTTACCAAGGCCTATTTCCATCATTGGGCCATATCTTTTTTCCAAAAGCAGGCTTGAAAATTTTTCCCAAGGATACCAATGCAAATGAAAATCCATATACCATTGAACAGT
>Ga0138256_10008297_pt1 | contig 10923 bp, 12 predicted proteins | sample KNB2016incub_MG_FD_105486 | JGI IMG/M metagenome (GOLD analysis project Ga0138256, IMG submission 105486) | Active sludge microbial communities from wastewater in Klosterneuburg, Austria - KNB2014incub_MG | ecosystem: Engineered > WWTP > Activated sludge > Unclassified | place: Austria... | reverse complement strand
GCCATGCCGTCGAGGCGCCGTGCGACGAGGCGTGGCAGGGTCGCGACCAGCCAGTTCTCGACGGCGCGGGCGATGTCCGGCGGCAGCGGATCGAGCAGTTCGTGCATGCGCCCGGCGAGGTTTTCCGCTCCGGGTCCGCCGGAAAGAGCGGCGGCAAGGGCCGGTGCGGCCTGGCTCGGGTCCACCACGTCGGTGAGCACGGGCAGGTCGTCCTGCGGCTGCGTGGCCTGGGCGCCGCCGGCAACGAAGGCGCGGTGGCGCTTCATCAGCGCGTCGGCTTTGTGGACGACGTCCTCGGTGCTCATCTCAGCCGGCGTCCAGGTTGTGGCTGGAAATCTCGTAGCCGCGCTCGCGGTAGAAGCGGAAGCGCTCGCGCGCCGGCTGCCGGTCTGCCTCGTCGGCGCCGACAATCTCGACCAGGCGCTCGAAGCGGGCAAAGGAGGGCGGCAGCGTGCCGTCGAGATTCACCAGTATGTCATGGTCGCCGGGGTCGTCGAGCGAGTCGCCCACCAGCACCGGGGTCTCGGCCGCAAGGGGGGAGCCGGTGCGGCAATGGGGAACGAACCCGGTCGCCGGCTGCATCCAGAGCATGCGGTCGATCTGTGCCGCCAGGGGCTCGCCGCCGGTGTAGACGACGACGCGGTGTCCGGCGGCATGCAGCTCGCCGACCAGCCGGCAAGCCGACGCCAGCTTGTCGCGCGCGCCGTGATGGAATTCGATGCGCGTCACAGCCAGCCCGCGCGGTGCAGGAGGAAATGCGTCAGCAGGGGCACGGGGCGTCCGGAGGAGCCTTTTTCCTTGCCCGAGCGCCACGCGGTACCGGCGATGTCCAGGTGTGCCCACCGGTACTTCTTCGCATAGCGGGAAAGGAAACAGGCCGCGGTGACGGTGCCGGCGGCCCGCCCGCCGATGTTTGCCATGTCGGCGAAGTTGCTTTTCAGCTGTTCCTGGTAGTCCTCCCACAGCGGCAGTTGCCAGGCGCGGTCGGCCGCGCAGCGGCCGGCTTCGAGGAGCTCCTGCGCGAGAGGGTCGTCGTTGGCCAGGAGGCCGCTGGCGACGTGACCGAGTGCGATCACGCAGGCGCCGGTGAGGGTGGCGATGTCCACCACGCAATCGGGCTCGAAACGTTCCGCATAGGTGAGGGCGTCGCACAGGATCAGGCGGCCTTCGGCGTCCGTATTGAGGATCTCGATGGTCTGCCCGGACATGGAGGTGACGATGTCGCCGGGCCGGGTCGCGCTGCCGCCGGGCATGTTTTCCGTCGTCGGGATCAGGCCGACGAGGTTGATCGGCAGGCGCATCCGGGCCGCGGCGAGGAAGGTTCCGAGCACGCTGGCGGCGCCGGCCATGTCGTACTTCATCTCGTCCATCTCGGGACCGGGTTTGAGGGAGATGCCCCCGCTGTCGAAGGTAATGCCCTTGCCGACCAGAACGACCGGGCGATCCTTCGCCTTGCCGCCGCGATGCTGGAGGACGATGAAGCGCGGCGGCTGGTGCGAGCCGCGCGCCACGGACAGCAGCGAGCCCATCCCGAGCTTTTCCATGCGTGCGCGGTCGAGGACCTCGCATTTCAGCTTGAACGCGCGAGCCAGTTTCTGCGCCTGCCGGGCCAGGTATGTCGGCGTACAGACGTTCCCCGGCAGGTCGCCGAGTTCGCGCGCGAGGTTCATGCCTTCGGCGATGGCGGCACCTTCCGCCAGGGCGCGGGCCGCGTCGTTCGCCTCTCTGCCGGCCGGCGCCGAGAACGCGATGCGCGCTGCCGGGCGCGGCGGCTCGTCCGGCACCGATTTCATGCGGTCGCCGCGATAGGAGGCGTCGGCGGCGGCGATTGCGCCCTGGCGAACGCGCCAGGCAAGGCTGCGCTCTCCGACGGGAAGCTCGCTCAGGCAAAGCAGCGCGTCACGCGCTCCGGTGTTGCGCAGCGCCTTGATCGCCGCCGCGGTCGCCTCGCGGTAGGCGCGGTCGCCAAAACCGGCTGCCTTGCCGAGGCCCAGCAAGAGGACGCGCTCGGCGGCGATGCCCGAAACGCCGGCCAGGAGCAGGCTGGTTCCGGCACGGCCATCCATGTCGCCGCGCCGCAGGATGCCGGTGAGGTGGCCGCCCGAGGCCTCGTCAAGGGCCTGGCCGGCTTCGGACAACTGGCGGGCTTCAAAGACGCCGACGACGATGCAGCCGGTTTTCTGCTTTTCCGGGCGACCGCTTTTTATGCTAAATTCCACGCGCTGCTCCTTGTCTCTTCGCTGTGTTTCGTTGAGATTTCAGGCTCCGATTATCCCTTCTCCATTCCAATAAAGTCAAAATGGCGCGCGGGCGGATACTTGAGCGCGCCGTCGTGCGCGAATTCGCCGGCACGGCGGGCGCGGTGTTCGTCGCCCTTTTTGCCATCCTTCTGACGACGCAACTGATCCGCCTCCTCGGCCAGGCCGCCGGCGGCAAGCTGGCATCGGAGGCGGTTGTCGCCCTGCTGGGCTTCAATGCGCTCAATTACCTTCCGATCCTGCTTTCGCTGACGCTTTTCGTTTCGATCCTGATGACGCTGTCGCGCAGCTACCGGGATTCGGAAATGGTGGTGTGGTTCTCGGCCGGCGTGCCCCTGACCGCGTGGGTTCGCCCGGTGATGATGTTCGCCCTCCCGCTGGTGCTGGCCATCAGCGTCCTCTCGCTGTTCCTGTCGCCCTGGGCGCAATCGAAGAGCAGTGAGTACCGGCAGCGCATGGACAACCGCGGCGACGTGGAACGCATCGCGCCGGGCGCGTTCCGGGAGTCGGTCAGCGCCGATCGCGTGTTCTTCGTCGAGGCGGCGTCGGGCGAGGACGGGAACATCCGGAACATCTTCATCAGTTCGATGCAGCACGGCCGCCTTGGCGTGATGATGTCGAGCGACGGTTTCACCGAGACCATGCCCAACGGGGATCGTTTCATCGTGATGCTCAAGGGACGGCGCTACGAGGGTACGCCGGGCACGCCGGAGTATCGCGTCATGGAGTTCGAGCGCTACGCGGTGAGGATCGAGGCCAAGGAGAATTCGGGCATCGAATGGACCCCGCGCAACACACCGCTGTGGGAGTTGCTGCTGGTGCCGACCAACGCCAACAAGGCGGAGCTGCTCTGGCGCATCGGGATTCCGTTGGCGGCGCTGAACCTGGCCCTGCTGGCGATTCCCCTGTCTTTCGTCAACCCGCGCGCCGGTCGCACCAACAACCTGATCGTGGCCTTGCTGGTCTACATGATCTACAGCAACCTGATCTCCGTGAGCCAGGCGTGGGTGGCACAGGGCAAGCTGCGCTTCGAGGCGGGCTGGTGGCTGGTGCATCTGGCCATGTTCGCACTGCTGATCCTTCTGTTCTTCCGTCGTCTTTGGATCTTCTCCTGGGTCCGCTTGCGCCGATGAAGGTCTACCAGCGCTACCTTGCCCGGGAGATCTATTCCGCCGTGACGCTGGTCCTGATGGCGTTTGTCATGCTGTTCGCCTTTTTCGATCTGATCCACGAGATGGAATTCGTCGGGCAGGCCGGTTACCAGTTTCAGCATGCGGCGCTGTACGTCCTGTGCACCCTTCCCGGGCGGGTCTACGAGTTGCTGCCGATCGCCGTCCTGATCGGCACGTTGTACGCGTTGACGCTGCTCGCGCGGCACTCCGAAATCACGGTGCTGCGCGCCGCCGGCCTGTCGACGCGCGCGACGCTTGGAACCCTGGCGCGGCTCGGTCTCGGGTTCATGCTGATGACATTCGTCGTTGGCGAGTTCGTTGCGCCGCCGGCCGAGCGTGCCGGGCAGGCCCTGCGGTTGAAGGCGTTGTCCTCGGTGGTGGGACAGGAGTTCCGTTCAGGACTATGGGTCAAGGACGAGAACAGCTTCATCAACGTGCGCACGGTCAGGCCGGACGCGCAGCTGGAGGGTGTGCGCATCTACGAGTTCGACAAGGACCACTCGTTGCGCTCGATATCGGAGGCGGCGCGGGGCGAGCATGTTCCGCCGGACCGCTGGCGCCTGACCGACGTGGTGCAGACGGTTTTCGAGAAGGAGCGTGCCCGCGTCAGCCGCACGCCGGAAGCGCTGTGGCGCTCGGCGCTCAGTCCGGAGATCCTCGGCGTGCTGCTGGTGGTGCCCGAACGCATGTCGGTAACCAACCTCTACCTGTATATCCGCCACCTGCGCGAGAACGAGGTCAAGACCCAGCGCTATGAGGTCGCCCTGTGGAAGAAGCTGATCTATCCGCTGGCGGTATTCGTCATGATGGCGCTGGCGCTGCCGTTTGCCTACCTGCAGGACCGCATGGGCGCGGTCAGCGTCAAGGTCTTTGCCGGAATCATGCTCGGCATCACCTTCCACATGCTCAACGGGCTCTTTTCCAATCTGGGCATCATCAACAGCTGGCCGCCCTATTTTTCGGCGATGACGCCCAGCGCCCTCTTCGTGCTTGCCGCCGTCGCCCTGCTCTGGTGGGTCGAGCGGCGCTGACGCGGGTACCGGCTATCCGCGAATCAGGCGCGTGCCGGCGAGGCGGTCGTGCAGGAACTGGCGGTCGCGATCGAGCAGCGCCCAGAGCAGGCCGAAGCCGCCGAGCAGGAGGCTGGGCCAGGTCAGTGCGTAGCGGATCAGCGCCTGGTTGCGGCCAATCGGATTACCGGAGGCCGCCACCAGGCGGATATTCCAGGCTTGCATCGCCAGCGTTTGGCCGTTCCTGCACCAATACCAGACGAAATAGACCATGAGCACCAGGAAGACATGCAGCCAGAGCAGGGCGCCGGGGAGCCGGATCGCCCAGGTCATGCCGAGGAGGATGTTGGGCAGGATGAACGCGACGCCAAGAACGCCCAATAGCAGCAGGGATTCGTAGAGCATCGCGGCCAGGCGCCGGCGGAACGTCGGCGTCGCGGGGCCTTCCCGCACCGGGCCGGTGGCGGGTTTGGCGCCCTGCGCCGTGCTCACTGCGAGAGGGGGGAGGTGGTCGGCGCCGGCGCCGGTTCGCCCGATGGTGCGGCACCCGTCCCTGCTGCGGGAGGGGATGCCGTCGCCGGGTCGGCGACCGTCGCCGCGGCGGGTGGTGCTGATGCGAGGTCCGGCGCCGCCGAATCCGGCGACGCCGGAAGGGTTGGCCGTGCGGCCGCCGCCGCCGCGGGCGCCAGTTTGGCGATGCCCGGCTTGGGCGTGCCGGGTCGGGCGGGTGGCCGGGCCTTGGCGGCCTCAGCCAGACGTTTCTTTTCCTCGTCAGGCAATTCCTTGTATTCCTGCCATTTCTGCTTGACCACCTCGCGTGTTTCCGGCGCCGCCTTCTGCAGCCCCTTGTACTGGTCGCGTGCCTGTTTGCGCTGCTCGGGCGTCAGCCGCGCCCAGTCCTGCATGCGGCGCTGGACGCGGGCCTGCTCTTCCGGCTTCATGGTCGGATAGCGTTTGGCGATGCCGAGCCATTTCTTCTTTCGGTAGGCTTCGAGCTGATCCCAGTCGTGGACGAGGGGCGCGAGGATCTGTTTGTGCTCGCGCGAGAGTTCCGCCCAGGCGGGCTGTCGCAGTTCGGGAACGGCGGCCTGGGCGGTCGTGAAGAGCGAAAAAAGAAGGATTACTGCTGCGTGGCGTGCTGATCGAGCCATGCTTGGAATCCCCGGTCGAGGTAGGCATTGATCGGCAGGTCGTCCGCCAGCAGGGCGCTGTCGATTTCCTCGTTTTCCAGTGCCTGCTGGTAGGCATTCCAGAACTGCACGCCAGCCACTGCCAGGGCAAGGCCTAGCAACGCCGCGAGGGTTCGCGCGTAGGGTAGCAGCGCGTCAAGGCCGAAATTGCCTGCTCCGGTGAGCCGCAGGCGCGCGACGGAGGCATGGTGTCCGGAAAGGGCGCGCTGGCGCGCGACGAACAGGCGATCAACCGTTCGGCGGTCGAGGTTCTCCGTGCCCGCATTGAGGTAATGCCTGATCCGGTAGGCGAATTCACGTTCCTTCATAGCTCAACACCCTTGATTTTCAGCGCTGCGGCGAGCGTGTGGGTCGCGCGCGAACAGTGGGTTTTCACACTGCCTTCCGAGCAGCCCATGGCGGCTGCCGTTTCGGCGATATCCATGTCTTCCCAGTAACGCATCAGAAAAGCCTCGCGTTGACGCGGTGGCAGTCTCTCGATCTCTTTCTCAATGATTGCAAGTACTTGCGATTGCTCCAGGCGAGCGTGCGGCGCATCCGGCACCTTCGACCCGGATTCCACCAGCAAAGTTTCCAGCGGATCGGCCTCTTCGTCGTCGGCCGGCGCGAACGACGAGAGGAGGGTGGTCCAGGTCGAGCGGACTTTCGTACGGCGGAAGAAATCGCGGATGGTGTTTTGCAGTATCCGCTGGAACAACAACGGGAGTTCCGCGACGGGCCGGCCCGCATATTTTTCGGCGAGCTTGAACATCGCGTCCTGGACGATATCCAGCGCGGCATCCTCGTCGCGCACGGCGAACATCGCCTGCTTGAAGGCGCGGCGTTCGACGCTGGCGAGGAAATCCGATAGTTCGGCGCGTGCGGCCAGAAATCAAGTCCCCACATCGAATGGGCTTGCACTCGACGCTTGAAATGCCTTGACCAAAAAAGGGTACCTCGGTAAGGTTACAGGTTTTTCAGCCGCTTATCAGAAGTGTCTTGGGTACAGCCATGGTTTTGTCCGGTGCGGAAATTGTAATCAGGTGCTTGCAGGAAGAAAAGGTCGAATACGTATTTGGCTATCCCGGCGGCTCGGTATTGTTCATTTACGACGAGTTCTTCAAGCAGGACAAGGTCCGCCATATCCTGGTGCGCCATGAACAGGGCGCCGTCCATGCTGCGGACGGCTACGCGCGTTGCACCGACAAGGTCGGCGTCGCCATGGTCACCTCCGGCCCCGGCGTAACCAACGCCGTCACCGGCATCGCGACGGCCTGCATGGACTCGATCCCGATGGTGATCCTCACCGGGCAGGTGCCGACCGCGTACATCGGGCAGGATGCCTTCCAGGAGGTCGATACCGTAGGAATCACGCGGCCATGCGTCAAGCATAATTTCCTGGTCAAGGACGTGCGCGAGCTGGCGTCGACGATCAAGAAGGCGTTCCATCTCGCCCGGACTGGCCGGCCCGGGCCGGTCCTCGTGGACATCCCGAAGGACATCTCGGCGCAGAAGTGCGAGTACGCGTACCCGAAGAGCGTCGCCATGCGGTCGTACAACCCGGTCACCAAGGGCCATCAGGGCCAGATCAAGAAGGCGGCGCAGCTGCTGCTGGATGCCAAGCGCCCGATGATCTACGCAGGCGGCGGCGTGATCCTCTCCGACGCGTCGGAAAAGCTGACCCGTCTGGTCAGATTGCTGGGCGTCCCCTGCACCAACACGTTGATGGGGCTGGGTGGCTATCCGGCTACCGACGGCCAGTTCGTCGGCATGCTCGGGATGCACGGAACCTACGAAGCCAACATGGCCATGCAGCATTGCGACGTGCTGCTCGCGGTCGGCGCGCGCTTTGACGATCGCGTCATCGGTAATCCGGAGCATTTTGCCGAGGTGCAGCGCAAGATCGTACACATCGACATCGACCCGTCTTCCATCTCCAAGCGCGTCAAGGTTGACGTGCCGATCGTCGGCAACGTGCTCGACGTGCTCGACGACCTGCTCAAGCTGTTCGAGGCCTCGGCCGATCGGCCGAGCGCAAAGACGCTGAAGGACTGGTGGGAGCAGATCGACGCGTGGCGCAGCAAGGACTGCCTCAAGTACGATCGCAAGAGCGCGATCATCAAACCGCAGTTCGTCATCGAGAAACTCTACGAGGTGACCAAGGGCGAGGCGTTCGTCTGTTCCGATGTCGGCCAGCACCAGATGTGGGCCGCGCAGTTCTACAAGTTCGACAAGCCGCGCCACTGGCTGAACTCCGGGGGGCTCGGCACCATGGGTTTCGGACTGCCGGCGGCGATGGGCGCGCAACTCGCCCACCCCGGTTCCCCGGTCGCTTGCGTGACGGGGGAAGGCAGCGTCCAGATGTGCATCCAGGAGCTGTCGACGTGCAAGCAGTACCGTTTGCCGATCAAGGTGGTCCTGCTCAACAACGGCTACCTCGGCATGGTGCGGCAATGGCAGCAGTTGTTCCACGGCAACCGCTATTCCGAGTCCTACGTCGATGCGCTGCCGGATTTCGTCAAGCTGGCGGAGTCCTACGGCCACGTCGGGGTGCGCGTCGAGAAGCCGGGCGATGTCGAGGGTGCCCTGCGTGAAGCCTTCCAGCGCAAAAACGATCTTGTCTTCCTCGATTTCCTCATCGACAAGACGGAAAACGTCTACCCGATGGTCCAGGGTGGCAAGGGACTCACCGAAATGATCCTCTCCGAAGAACTATAGGCACCATGCGGCACGTCATCTCCCTTCTCATCGAAAACGAAGCCGGTGCGCTGTCGCGCGTGTCTGGCCTGTTCTCGGCGCGCGCCTACAACATCGAATCGCTGACGGTGGCGCCGACCGAAGATCCCTCCATGTCACGTATCACCATCGTCAGTGTCGGTTCGGACGACATCATCGAGCAGATCACCAAGCAGCTGAACAAGCTGGTCGAGGTGATCAAGGTGGTCGACATTTCCGAAGCCGCGCACATCGAGCGCGAACTGATGCTGGTCAAGGTTCGCGCCACCGGCAAGGAGCGCGAGGAAATGAAGCGCATGGCGGATATCTTTCGCGGGCGGGTCATCGATGTGACCGAGTCGACCTACGTCATCGAACTGACCGGAAATACTGCCAAGCTGGATTCCTTCATTGAGGCGATCGACCGCTCCATGATCCTGGAAACGGTTCGTACCGGCGTGTGCGGCATCGGCCGCGGCGACCGGGTTCTCAAGGTTTAGATTTGTCCCGCGGCCGGCCGTTGCCGGCCCGCGGTGGGCTCACCCCTCCAAACAACTTCTCTCCAAGGACGAAACATGAAAGTCTATTACGACAAGGACGCCGACCTTTCTCTCATCAAAGGCAAGAAGGTCGCCATCGTCGGTTACGGCTCGCAGGGCCACGCCCACGCGCTCAACCTGCATGACTCCGGCGTCAAGGTGACGGTCGGCCTGCGCAAGGGCGGCGCCTCGTGGGACAAGGCAAAGAAGGCCGGCCTGGCCGTCAAGAGCGTCGGCGAGGCGGTGAAGGGTGCAGACCTCGTCATGGTGCTGCTGCCCGATGAAAACATCGGCCAGGTTTATCGCGAGGATATCGAACCGAACATCAGGAAAGGCGCCGCGCTGGCGTTCGCCCACGGTTTCAACGTGCATTACGGCCAGGTGCAGCCGCGTCCGGACCTGGACGTCATCATGATCGCACCGAAGGGGCCAGGCCATCTGGTCCGATCCACTTATGTTGCCGGCGGCGGCGTGCCTTCCCTCATTGCGGTGCATCAGGATGTTTCGAAGAAGGCGCGCGATCTCGCTCTTTCCTACGCGGCGGCGAACGGCGGCACCCGGGGTGGTGTCATCGAGACGAGTTTCCGCGAGGAAACCGAGACCGACCTGTTCGGTGAGCAGGTGGTGCTCTGCGGCGGCCTGACGCAGCTTATCCAGAATGGCTACGAGACGCTGGTCGAGGCGGGCTATGCGCCCGAGATGGCCTACTTCGAATGCCTGCACGAGGTGAAACTGATCGTCGACCTGATCTACGAGGGTGGCATCGCGAACATGCGCTACTCGATTTCCAACAACGCCGAGTACGGCGACATCAGCCGCGGCCCGCGCATTGTGACGGAACAGACCAAGGCCGAGATGAAGCGCATCCTCAAGGAAATCCAGACCGGTCAATACGCGCGGGAGTTCATTCTGGAGAACCGTGCCGGTGCGCCGATGCTGCTGGCTTCGCGGCGCAACATGGCGGCGCACTCGATCGAGCAGGTTGGCGCCAAGTTGCGCGCGATGATGCCCTGGATCAAGAAGAACAAGCTGGTGGACCAGACGAAGAACTGATATCGCGGCGCCGAAAGCACGGATCCGTGGCCCCCTATCCGCACCCCATCTTTGCCCGGGAAGGCTGGCCCTTCCTGGCGGCCTCCGTCACTGCGGCGTTGGCCGTGGGCGGCCTGGCCGGGTGGGGCTGGTCGGTGCCACTGTGGGTCTGGGTCGTCTTCGTCCTGCAGTTCTTCCGCGATCCGGCACGGCCGATTCCCGGTACGGGGAAGAGCGTCCTGTCGCCAGCCGACGGCCGCATCGTCGCGATCGAGAAGACCCACGATCCCTATGTCGACCGTCCTGCGCTGAAGGTCAGCGTCTTCATGAACGTTTTCAACGTTCACTCCAACCGCAGCCCCGTGGACGGTACGGTGAAGGGTTGCTGGTATCACGCCGGACGCTTTCTCAACGCGGCGCTGGACAAGGCGTCGCTGGAGAACGAGCGCAATGCGGTCTGGCTGCGCACGCCGGACGGCCAGGATGTTACCAGCGTGCAGGTGGCCGGCCTTATTGCCAGGCGCATTCTCTGCTACGTCAACGTCGGCGATTCCCTTTCCCGTGGCAGCCGCTACGGCTTCATTCGTTTCGGCTCGCGCGTGGATGTCTACCTGCCGCTGGAGACGCGCGTCAGGGTCGTGATCGGCGAGAAGGTTTCGGCGTCGGCGACCATTCTCGCCGAACTGCCCTGAAACGTTGGGGTCGCTCGCCTCGGCTACAATAGGGCCATGGTCGAGTTTCGTTCCCGCAAGGCGCTGGTCAACCCCGAGTTGAGGCGCCGCGGCATTTACATCCTCCCAAACCTGTTTACCACTGCGGCCCTGTTCGCCGGCTTTTACGCCATCGTGCAGGCTATGACAGACCGGTTCGAGCACGCGGCGGTCGCCATATTCGTTGCCATGATCCTCGACGGGCTGGACGGGCGGGTGGCGCGGTTGACGCGTACGCAAAGCGCTTTCGGCGCCGAATACGACTCTCTTTCCGACATGGTTTCATTCGGCGTGGCACCGGCGCTGGTGGTCTTCGAG
>Ga0138256_10008296_pt1 | contig 10923 bp, 8 predicted proteins | sample KNB2016incub_MG_FD_105486 | JGI IMG/M metagenome (GOLD analysis project Ga0138256, IMG submission 105486) | Active sludge microbial communities from wastewater in Klosterneuburg, Austria - KNB2014incub_MG | ecosystem: Engineered > WWTP > Activated sludge > Unclassified | place: Austria... | reverse complement strand
GTTCACGAACGAAACCCCGGATGTGTTGCCCCCATTGCCATCGACAAAACGTTGGTCAGTGATCCGTACCTCAACCGGTGAAGTACTGCGTGTCACGCTGTACGGAAAGAACTACAACACCAATAAGTGGGGAAATTACACGGCTGATTACAGGTCATGCCCGTCGCCCTTCGATGAGGCATCGGCGACCGCAGAACGCGTGACGTTTCTAAAAGGTACGAGTGCCTGGGCAGTGGACATCGGGTTCAAGAGCAAGAGTGAGCAAAGAAGTTTTCGGCTCGGACTACGGGCCGGACAGCAGGTTTCGGTTTCGGCTCCGGGCTGCGGCATTTCGTTCTATTATCCCGATAAAACACCGTACGAGGAGGGAACAGCAATCGATACATGGGGCAATGAAAAACTGCCCCAATCAGGCGACTACCTTTTTGTGATCTCGCCTGCGGGCGAGCCCGGAAGGTGCACACTGCGATTTGAAGCAAGATAAACCAGATGGCATCGAGACTCCAAAACAAAAGACGGCTCAAGGTAGTCATTCTAAATTTTTTGATCAGCGCGGCGTCCTACGTCTTTATGATCCTCGGGTTGATTGCCGGATTCGTCCCGTCGAGCAAGATCGCTCGGTACGGAAACATTTCTGCAGCAAATAAACCGCTCAATTACTGGATCATGATCATCGCGCTGTTTTTGATCGGCACGGTATTTCTAGCGATCGCCCTCTGGGCGTTAAAGCGCTATCGCAGCAACGTTGGCAGCTATCAATAACAATTTCTAAACAAAGCATTGGAGAACTAAATATGAAACCATCACTTTTTGTAACACTTATCGGATCGGCGTTGCTGATCTCTGCATGCGGCGGTGCTGCGACAAATACCAGCAACACCGCCTCAGCAAACAACGCCGCGACAGCTAAAGCACCCGAGAAGAAAGAAGAGAAACCTGCAGTTACGCTAAAGCCGGGTGAAGTCCCGTTTGACGGCATGTCGAATGTCGCAACGACGGCAAAGGCCGGCGACATCGTTCTGACAATCGACGAGGCCAAGATCGCTGAGATTGCAGGTGGAGCAAAAGACCCGACAGCAATCTTCAACAACCGTGTCATGGTAACGCCGGGCGAACTGGAATCCGAGGTCGAAGACAGCTTTAAAAAGAAGTACAAGGTCGCTAACGCCTATATAATCGCAATTCCTAAGGGCCAGAAAGCAAAGGCCGGCGATGTTGTCCTGACGTGGTGGCAATCCGGCGGCGGTATGATGCGCGGGTACGTTACCGAGGCCGCTAACCCTGCGGAACCAACCGTTCGCTATCTCGGAATGTCGCCGCGTGAAGACAAAAGCGACAAGCTCAAACCTGATTCGTTCATTGTTGTCAATGACGCCTGGGCTCCCGGAGCACCAGTTGTTTCCAAGGACGCCAACGGGACTGAATTTGCGTACGTACTTCGGGTAAACGGAGACAAGGTTCTCCTTTCCGGTTTTGCACGGAAACTAAGATTGAGATCGAAGGCGGACTTGACGCCTATCTCTTATAAGCCCGCATTCAAAGTTGGCGATGAGGTCAAGGCATCCTTTATGTCGTCATTCGATCCTGCAACTGTTGTGGCTATCGACCCAAAGGCAGGTAAAGTTAAGGTAAAACGTGTTCGTCCCGAAGAAGAGAAAGATCTTGATTTTGGTGAGGTGACGAAATGAAGAAACTAATTGTAATTACGATGTGCTCACTCTTGATTTCTGCGTGCGGCGGAGCTGGCGGTGGTTCGAGCCTTAGTATCAAGACCAACGGCAAGGACGTGCCGATGGTCGTCAAATCGAGCGGCTCGGATAAAAGCGTATTCACCTACACGCCAGGCGTCGGGCAGCCGCCCGTAACGGCGACTTCGTTTTCGGCAATGCTTGGCAACTACGAAATGGAGACGACCAATTTCGCAACGATGAAAAAGAAATTGGCGTCCGCCGATCAGGCAAGAGTGTCATTCTCAATCTACGGTGAAGCAGGCACTGGCCTAAACGACGATATAAAGCCTGGAACTTACAAGGTCGAAAAAGACCCAAAGTTTATGTGCGTCCGCACGCTCACCGTCACGACATTTGCCGACGGGACCGACAAGGAAACGTATTTTGACCTCAGATCGGGCGACGCGGCCGGCGAGATAAAGATCACGTCCGTTACGGCTGATGCGGTAAGCGGTTCAATAGATGTGACGCAGGGTGACAATTCCGTCAAGGGCAATTTTACCGCGAGGGTAGCCAAGAAATAAGCAATTCCGGAGGACAAAACTATGAATTTTATTAAAAGAATAACGACTGTCTCTATCATCGCGATCTTTGCCGTAAGCATTTCGGCAATACCGCCGGTCGATCAGCCATTTATGCAGGCGGCATTGAGCAATCTGAAGGATGCTCAAAATTCCTTAAAGAAAGCGACAGCCGACAAGGGTGGTCACCGCGAACGCGCATTGGACATCACGGCCAATGCCATCAACTCGGTCAACAAAGGCATAGAGTACGACCGCAACAACTACACGCCTCGAACACGCCGAAATAGCACCTACATCGAACTGGAAACAACGCTGGCTGATCAGCCAAACATGGTCAAGGCTCGTGAACACCTCCAGGCGGCGATGGCGAATCTGCGAAAAGCCTCCGCCGACAAGGGCGGCTATCGAGAACAAGCCATGGGCCACGTTAGCAATGCGATCTCGCAGGTAAACGCGGGAATCGAATACGACCGAACTCACTAGATTCTCCTGAGCCGGTCATTTTACGCCCGCTGATCAATTCGGCGGGCTTTTTGTCGATCAAAATCCGAGCACAAGCTGTCCGTCATTCTCATCAACGGAGATGCTGCCGCCGGTCGTCAGGCTGCCGAAAAGTATTTCATTTGCCAGCGGTTGTTTTATCTTCTCGTGAATCAATCGGGCCATCGGGCGGGCACCGTAGCGGGCGTCGAAGCCGTTTTTGGCGAGCCATTCGCGGGCTTCTTCAGTAAGCTTGACGAGGACGCGTTTCTCGGCGAGCTGGCCGTTTAGCTCCTTGATAAATTTATCGACGATTAGCTTAATCATGTCGAGGTCGAGAGCCTGGAATGGCACCCAGGCATCGAGGCGATTGCGAAATTCCGGTGTGAAAGTCCTCTCGATGACGCCCTTGGCATTACCTTTCGTGTCGGACGAGTTGCGAAATCCCATTCCGCCCGATGACAGCTCTCTCGCACCAGCGTTTGTCGTCATTATTAGAATCACGTTACGAAAATCAGCTTTTTTGCCGTTGTTGTCGGTCAGCGTCGCGCTGTCCATAACTTGTAGCAGCAAATTGAATAGGTTGGGATGGGCCTTTTCGATCTCGTCAAGAACGAGTACGGCATGAGGCGTTCGCATGATCGCCTCCGTCAGCAAACCGCCCTGATCGAATCCGACGTATCCGGGCGGAGCTCCGATCAGGCGTGAGACGGTGTGCGGCTCGGCGTATTCGCTCATGTCGTAGCGGAGGAATTCGACGCCAAGTATCTCGGCAAGCTGCTTGGAAACCTCAGTTTTACCTACGCCGGTTGGGCCGGAAAACAGAAATGAACCGACCGGCTTTGTTTGATGACCGAGCCCGGCACGCGAAATTTGAATGGCATCGACAATCCTGTCAATCGCCTCATCCTGGCCAAATATCGATTTTTTAATATCTTCGCGCAGGGTCTTTAGACGAACTTTTTCGTCCGCGACTACTGTCTTTGGCGGGATTTTCGCCATGCGGGCGATTGTGTTCTCGACCATCTGAACGGTTACTTTCTTCGGTCGTTTGCTCGCGGGGAGCAGTTTAACCGAAGCGCCGACCTCGTCTATCACATCGATAGCTTTATCGGGTAAAAAGCGGTCGCCGATGTATTTTCCGGCGAGTTCCGACGCGGTTTTGAGCGATTCGTTCGAGTATTTTACGCCGTGGTGCGCTTCGTAAAATTTCTTGAGGCCTTTTAGTATCTGATATGTTTCATCGACGGTTGGTTCGTTGATATCGATCCGCTGAAAACGTCTCGCCAGTGCGCGGTCGCGGTCGAATGCGGCCTTATACTCTGCATGGGTGGTCGAACCGATGCAGCGAAGGTCACCGGACGCGAGTGCCGGTTTCAAAATATTCGACGCATCCATCGAACCGCCCGACACGGCCCCGGCCCCAACGATAGTATGGATCTCGTCGATAAACAGGATCGCATTCTCCTCCTGCTTGACCTCGTTAATGATCGCCTTGAACCGCTGTTCAAAATCGCCGCGATAACGTGTTCCGGCGAGAACCGCACCCATGTCAAGGGCAAAAACTTTTGCTCCCAGCAACACCTCGGGGACATTGCCTTCGCTGATCTTGAGAGCGAGACCTTCGGCGAGAGCGGTTTTGCCAACGCCGGGTTCACCTACATATAAAGGATTATTTTTCTTGCGGCGGCAAAGCACCTGAATTGTCCGCTCAATCTCAGTCGAACGGCCGACGATTGGGTCGATTTCACCGGCCGCCGCCTTTGCAACCAGTTCAACTGTAAAACTTTCGAGCGGTTTCTTTCTTGCTTGGGCATTCCCTGGATCAAATTCTTCATCCTCAATTCCATCGGGCAACAGGTCATCGCTATCGACCTTTGAGATTCCATGCGAAATGTAATTTAGGATGTCGAGCAGCGTTACCTTTTGCTGAAGCAGCAAATAGACGGCATACGACTGCTCCGCCTTATACATCGAGGCGAGTATGTTGCCCCCGTCAACCGCACCCTGGCCGCTTCCCTCCGCCTGCAAAACGGCATAGGAAATCGTTGATTGAAACGTCGAGGTCAACTCCGGCATTGCCTTTGCATTTTCAGGCATTTTTTCAATCGAGCCGTCGAAATATTCCTCAAGCGCGCGGGCAAGTTCGTCTATCTGGGCCCCGCAGTTGAACAGTATTTCCCTCGCCGACGCATCCTCGAGCAGCGCAAAAAGCAGATGCTCGAGCGTTACGTATTCATGCCTGTGTTTGACGGCCTCATCGACCGCATAGCTCAATGTTTCTTGTAACTCTTGCGTTAACATCTAACCAATATAGTAACAGTTTTGGCGGTTTGAAAAATAGCCCGGTTGGTTATTGAACAAATCTAATACCTTCACTTTTGATTTCCGAAACATGAATATTGAAATCGATTCCGGTGGTGCTGTATATATCATCCATGGCCTCGGCAACGCCGCGTGCCGTCGCCTCGGTTGAACATAGCATAAAGACAGACGGGCCGGAGCCGGAAATGCCGCCGCCGAGCGCACCGGTGCCAATGCTGGCCGCTTTAACCTCATCAAATTTAGGGATTAGTGATTTACGGACCGGTTCGACGATGTTGTCCTCGAGCGAGCGAGCGATCAATTCATAGTCACCCTTGGCAAGGGCGGCGACGAGCGCGCCGAGGTTGCTCCAATTGCGGATCGCGTCTTTTAGCGGAACTTCCCTTGGCAGCATCGCGCGTGCTTCGCTGGTTTTGATCTCGATCTGCGGATGGATGACGGTCGCAAACAGTGGCGGAAAATCAAGTTCGACGATATCCAACGGCTCGGTCGAGCGAACCAGGGTAAAGCCGCCATAGACACACGGGGCGAGGTTATCTGCGTGACGTGAGCCGGAGGCAAGGGCCTCGCCGGCCATGGCGAGTTCGACAAGTTCCAGCTTTGCAAAGCGGTCGTTAAGCAGGTAATTCGCCGCCGCGACTGCCCCGCAGGCGCTGGCGGCGCTCGAGCCGATACCGCTGCCAGGCTTTATTCGTTTCGTAATCTCAACTTCAAAGCCAAAATCTAGGTCGGCCGTGTCGAGCATGGCCTGTAGAGCGACACCGGCAACATTTTTTTGCGGATCAGTCGGCAGGCCATAAATGTCGTGGTTGATTATTCTGACAACCGGCTCATCTATTTTCCTGACCGTCATTTCATCGCACGGATCAGCGAGGGCAAAACCTAGACAATCAAACCCACAGACTACATTTGCCACTGTCGCCGGCGATAGAATACTTACTTCATCCATATTTCAGAAAACAGCCAAATCCAGCTATTATTATTGTTTATGCTTACTGGCGAAATATAACGGGGCGAACGCATTGTGTTCCCGATGAATTGCGCCGCACAGTACCAATAGATGCATTACTTTAGCACAAATCGCAGGTCGCCTCAGGTTTCGTTTGGCGATGCCGTCTTGAACGGCCAGCCGGACGATAAAGGCCTCTATTTTCCATCGGAAATTCCGAAGCTCTCGCCCACTTTCCTGAACGCACTTCCTAACCAGTCAAATGAGCAGATCGCCTTCGATGTGATCCGGCCGTATGTTGGCGGCGAGATCCCCGATAGGTCATTGTTTGAGATTTGCTCGGAAACGGTTAACTTTCCGTTTCCTCTGGTCCCGATCTCGGACGCCATATCGACGCTAGAGCTTTTTCACGGTCCGACGCTCGCATTTAAGGATGTTGGAGCACGGTTCATGAGCCGATGCCTGCAATACTTTTCGCGCGAAAAATCTGAAAAGACCATTGTTATTGTAGCTACATCAGGCGACACGGGCGGAGCGGTCGCAGCCGGCTTTCATGGGGTTGACGGCATCGAAGTCGTAATTCTATATCCAAAGGGCAAGGTGAGCCGCGTCCAGGAATTGCAATTGACAACGCTCGGCGGGAATGTAACTACATTGGAATTACATGGTACCTTTGACGATTGCCAAGCTCTGGCAAAAACGGCACTAGCGGATAGCGAGCTGCAATCGAAGGTCCATCTTACGTCCGCGAATTCGATTAATGTCGCGCGATGGCTGCCACAGCAGTTCTATTATTTCTACGCGTTAAAACAATGGGATGGCGAACCGCCCGTAATCTCAGTGCCAAGCGGAAATTTTGGCAATCTTGCCTCAGGAATACTTGCGCACGTTTCGGGCTTGCCGGTACGCAAGTTCATAGCTGCCTGTAATGCAAATGATGTCGTACCCCGATTTTTGGAAACGGCCGACTATCAACCGCGGCCGTCGGTACAGACTTTGTCAAACGCTATGGACGTCGGAGCACCGAGTAATTTTGTACGAATACTTGAGATATTTGACAATGATTTCATCGATCTCAAATCGAAAGTCGAGTCGGTGAGTATCTCAGACGATCAAACTGCAGCAACCATGAAGGATGTCTATTCAACACACGGATACCTTCTTGATCCACACGGAGCGGTCGGTTATCGGGCGTTGGACAGCCACCTCGAAAGAAATACCGGAGCCCGAGGAATTGTTCTCGAAACTGCGCATCCGGTAAAATTCGATTCCGTAAATGAGATAATAGGAACTCAAGGTAAAATTCCCGAGACGGTCGCCAGATTGGCGTCAAAAGATAAGCACAGCATTGAATTGGACAATGATTACGGGGCGCTTAGGGAAATTCTGGTTAGCAAGATATGAAGGTTTTGAAGTTTGGCGGATCTTCCGTTGGAAGCGCCGAGGCAATTGAACAGGTTGTTGCGATCATACGCGAGGCCTCTGCGTCGGGCAGATGCGCGGTGGTGCTCTCGGCAATGCAAGGGACAACAGATGCTCTAATCGATGCTGGACGGGCCGCCGAACGCGGAGACGACGGATACGCGGGGATTCTGGCCGGCATAAATGATCGTCATATTGAGGCCATCAAAAAGTTGTTCGGCACAAATCCGGCTGTTTCGAATTTTGTCGAATCAATAATCGTGGAGCTAAAGAACCTGTGCGAGGGCGTCCGGCTCATTCGCGAGTTGTCGCCAAAAACTCTCGACCGTATTCTCAGCTTTGGCGAGATCATCTCTACAAAAATGGTTTCGGCTAAGCTGGAAGAGGCAGGATTGCCAAACGATTGGGTGGACAGCCGTAACATGATACGCACCGATTCCAATCACGGATTTGCAGCGGTAGATTTTGGTGAAACGAATAGACGTATCAGCGAGTATTTTCAAAGCTCGTCCAGAAGGCTTCATATATTTCCGGGCTTTATCGCATCGGACGCAAATAGTTTTACGACAACGCTGGGCCGTGGCGGATCAGACTACACTGCTGCCATCATCGCGGCGGCGGTGGACGCAGACATCCTGGAAATCTGGACCGATGTATCAGGCATGATGAGTGCGGATCCGCGTTTTGTTAGAAATGTACGCCAGATCCCACGGATAACTTATCGCGAGGCGATGGAGCTTTCACATTTCGGGGCCAAGGTCATCTATCCGCCAACCATTCAACCCGTTATGGCAAAAGGCATTCCGGTCGTGATCAAAAACACGTTTGCCCCAAATGATGCAGGAACGTTGATCGAAACCGAATCAGTCGCCGAGACTGACATTATTCGCGGCATCTCGAGTATAGACAAAATTACTGTTCTCAATCTTGAAGGCAGCGGAATGGTCGGCATTCCGGGATTTTCAAAGCGCCTGTTTGACGCGCTTTCGCGGGCGGAGATCAACGTCATCCTAATAACTCAAAGCTCATCCGAGCATTCAATCTGCGTGGCGATCGAAGAAAAGCATGCAGCAAAGGCAAAGGCAGTCGTCGATCGTGAATTCGAATACGAAATTGCCGTCGGCCGCATTGAACCGCTGAAGGTTGAAAACGGCTTTTCAATCCTGGCGCTCGTCGGCGACAACATGAAGGAACATACCGGCATCAGCGGCAAAATGTTCACCGCGCTCGGCCAAAACGGTATCAATATTCACGCCATTGCCCAAGGGTCAAGCGAACGGAACATTTCGGCCATAATCTCATCCAAGAATGTCCGCAAGGCCGTAAATACTCTACACGAAGCCTTCTTTTCCGACGGAAATAAGCAGGTTAACGTCTATGTTGCCGGTGTCGGAACCGTCGGCAGCCGGTTGCTCGAACAGCTTCGAACGCAGGCTGGCCACGTCGCGGAGGACCTGCGGTTAAATATTCGCGTGGTCGGCGTTGCCAACAGCAAACGCAAGCTGATAGACAGCGAAGGCGTTGACCTTGAGGGTTACCGCGATTCGCTGCCAAAGGCCGCCGAAAGCAATATCGTCGAATTCACGGATACGATACTCGCAGAGAACCTTCGCAATTCGATTTTTGTCGATCTTACAGCGAGTCCGGCCGTGGTTGAAAACTATCCAAAATTGTTGGAGAAAAGCGTCTCTGTCATTGCGTGCAACAAAATCGCGGCCTCGTCTGAATACGACCGGTATTCGCTTTACAAAGGCCTGGCCCGCGAATTTGGAACAAACTTCTTTTTCGAAACCAACGTCGGCGCCGGGCTGCCAATAATTCACACACTCAATGATCTGGTCCGAAGCGGTGACCGCATCGACCGTATCGAAGCCGTTCTGTCGGGTACACTGAATTTTGTGTTTAACAACTACGACGGCACGCGGCAATTTGCGGACGTGGTACGCCAGGCCCAAACCGAAGGCTACACTGAGCCCGACCCTCGTCTCGACCTGAGCGGCACTGACGTAGCTCGAAAGATATTGATACTGGCACGCGAATCTGGCTTTAAGATTGAGATGGACGAGATTGAAAACACCGGCTTTCTGCCGGAAAGCTGTCTCGCCGGCGATGTCGATGATTTCTATTCAGAGCTCGGCCGAAATGAGCCGCATTTTCGGCGTTTGCTCGATTCCGCAAGGGACCAGGGTTTGAAACTAAAATATATTGCGAGTTTTAACGACGGCCGTGCCTCGGTCGGGCTGCAATCAATCGGGCCAGATCATAATTTTGCAACACTTTCGGGCAAGGACAATGCCGTACTGTTTTACACAAAGCGGTATTCGGCACAGCCGCTCGTCATCAAAGGAGCCGGTGCCGGTGCCGATGTAACAGCGGCCGGCGTTTTTGCGGACATAATCAGGGCGGCAAGGTAGTGAACGTGCCGCATATTCTAAAATAACCTCATGAAATCAAAACCAATTGGCCGCGCTCTTTCGCTTCTTGTTTTACTCCTTTTGGTTATCGCGGCTAACGCTCAGAAGCCCTATTTTCCAACTCACAACGACTGGCAATTTCGGACTGCTGAGCAAGCGGGGTTTGACGCCGCCAAGCTGAAGGAAGCGATTGATTTTGCGATCGCCAGCGAAGCCCGCGGTGTTCGCAGCCAGGAATTAGGACTAACACAGAGTTTCGGCCAGGCACCGTTTGGCGAACTTGTTGGGCCGACAAAAGACCGCGGCGATATGACCGGCATAATTGTCCGGAATGGATATTTGGTCAAGGTATGGGGCGATCCGCTACGCGTTGACATGACCCACAGTGTCACGAAAAGCTTCCTGTCGGCCGTGGTCGGAATGGCGTTTGATAGAAAACTGATCCCCAATCTGCAGGACAAAGTAGTCAACTACAACACTGTAACCGTTCCATATCGGGACGGACAACGATATGACATCGCCGAACGCTTTGGCCAATCCTCCTTCATCGATCTTTTTGCAACCGAACACAATCGCAAGATCACCTGGGAACACCTGCTGCGGCAAACAAGTGACTGGGAAGGCACGCTCTGGGGCAAACCGGATTGGGCCGACAGGCCTGACCGCGATTCGAGCAAATGGCTCAATCGGGTTCGCGGCGAACCGGGAACGGCATACGAATATAACGATGTCCGTGTTAATGCTCTCGCTCTGGCCGCATTAAATGTATGGCGCAAACCGCTGCCTCAGGTCCTCAAAGAGAACTTGATGGATGAGCTTGGCGCTTCAAACACATGGCGTTGGTTTGGCTATGAAAACTCCTTTGTCGTAATAGATGGTCAGATCGTACAATCGGTCAGTGGCGGCGGACATTGGGGCGGCGGCATGTTTATTAACGCTTACGATATGGCTCGGTTTGGCCTGCTCACTGTAAATAATGGTAAATGGCGTGAAAAGCAGTTGCTCTCGGCTGAGTTTGTCCGGCAGGCAAAAACTCCAACTTCGGTCCAACCTACCTATGGCTTTATGAACTGGTTTCT
>Ga0138256_10008294_pt1 | contig 10923 bp, 11 predicted proteins | sample KNB2016incub_MG_FD_105486 | JGI IMG/M metagenome (GOLD analysis project Ga0138256, IMG submission 105486) | Active sludge microbial communities from wastewater in Klosterneuburg, Austria - KNB2014incub_MG | ecosystem: Engineered > WWTP > Activated sludge > Unclassified | place: Austria... | reverse complement strand
CATTGAAAACAAAAAACGTCCGCGATGAAAACATCCGCTACCTCGAAATCGAAGGAGGCCGGCACGAACCGCATACCTGGGGCGAGGCGATGCCTGATTTTTTAAGGTGGGCATTTGTAAAGGAATTGGGGCAATAAAAAAACCCCGCCGGCGCGCATAACGCGCTTATCGACGGGGCGAACAAAAACCTCAAGCTTGAGAATCAAGGGAATTTATTTTGACATATCGCTGTCCGAGTGCATGATGAGCATCGGTAAACCCGCGCCCAGCAATGCTTTTCGTGTAATGCTTTTGTGCATGAGTGTCTCCCAAAAACTGCGGTGATGGGTTACAAATACCATCAGATCAATGCCGTTGCGGAAAGCATACTCATTTAATTGTTCCACCACATCGTCGCCCACCATTTTGCTGAACAGGAAGGGATTGGTCGGGTCCGCGTGTTTGTAGTTCAATTCAAACAGCCTGCGTTCCATATCCAGTCCTGCTTCACCCGGAGGGCCGGCGTGTACAAAGTGAATCCGACCGCCGAACCGTTGTACGAATGCCACCGATTGTTTGATGCGCAAGGCATCCAGAGAGTCAAAGTTGCTGGCGTACAACACGTCCTTGAAACCGTTAAACTCTGTTTCGGCTGGCACGAACAAAACCGGGCAATGCGAGATGTGCGACACTTCAGTGCTCACCGAGCCGAACAGGTTGCGGGTTACGGCTCCGCGACCAGTGGTGCTCATCACGATCAGGTCGGTCTTTTTCGACTGTTCTTCTATCACTTCTTCCGGAAATCCATACAACACCGTCGATTTAATCGTCGGGAGTATTCCGTCATTCCCGGTTTTCGGTTCCGGCGGCGTTTGAGCCGGCGGTTCGTACTTTACTTCAATTTTTGCCAGAGCACTTTGGATGAAGGCGTCCAGTTCAATCTGTACTGTTTTTTTATAACCAGACAGGAAACCGGATGCCGAAGGCAGCCCTCCTTCAAAAATGCTGTCCATCGCGTAAATGACCTCTATCGAAGCGCCAAATTTTCGGGCAAGCCCGTGGGCAAATAACAGCGCATTTTCAGAGGGTTTGCTGATATCGACCGGCACCGTTATGGCACGCAACCGGTACAGCTTGCTCTTGTATAAAAAACGGTTTTCAAAAATCAACCTGATTTCGTCCACCGTAGGTACCCGACCTTCCACTACCACATCGCCATCAAGCATCAGAGCCGGTGTTACGGAAATGCCGTCGGCTCGAATTGTATTCGGTTCTGACACTTCCAGCACCTTGCTGTTGATCGGAAAAGCGGACAAAGCCAGATTCAGGTTGTCGCGCAAATGCCGGGTAGCAGCGTCGTGTTCTCCAAATATTTTTATTGTGGTCATGGCATCAAGGTTTCCTTGCTTTCAATCAGGACTCGCTTTCGTACACCAAATGCGGTTGGGCCGGTTTTTCATCCGCCAGTTTTTTCAATATATCAAATGGTGTGATGATCCCGACCAGGTCGCCGTCTTTTATCACCGGCAGGGCATGGAAACGGTTGATGGTAAAAATTTCAAGTGCCACGTTGATGCGATCGTCCGGCTCAATCTTGCCCAGGTGTTTGGTCATAATGTCCTTGGCATGGGTATTCTGAAGCCGTTCTTCGTCTATCACCGGTTTTTCTCCCAGCAGCGATGCGCCGCCCAGGAAGTGTTCGAAGTCAATTTTGGAAATAATGCCTACGATCTCGCGGAAATTCACCACCGGAATGTGGTGGAATTTGTGCGAGTCAAATATTTCCTTGATTTTAAGAAGGTTATCATCTGGATTGGCCGTCACGAGGTGTTTGTGATCGGTCATCAGGCTGGAAATGGGTGCAAATACGTTCATAATGAGGGACTTTTGTTTTTGTAAAAGAGCCGTTGTGTATCACTCCGGCAAGGCAAAGGTGCGACGGCCTGCAGCGTTCATGAATGATGCACGTTAGCTTCAGAATTGATAAAAATCAGTTGGCACCATAGGAGTTGTATCTACTTTTGCCCAAGCCCTGAAGTTTGACAAAAATCTCTACCGGCGAATTGATCCGGCTCCTGCCTCGTGCATCAGAGAAGAAGAAATCGCAGTATTTACGACATGAAAAAAATCCTCATCATTGAAGACAATCCCGACGTACGGGAGAATCTGGCCGAGATTCTGACGCTGAGCGGCTACGAGTCTGCCACCGCCGAAAATGGCAAAATTGGCGTGGAGAAGGCCCTGGAAATTCTTCCGGACCTCATTCTGTGCGATATTATGATGCCTGAACTGGATGGTTACGGCGTGTTGCACATCCTGAGCCACCAGGCTAAAACAGCAGATATCCCTTTTATTTTCCTGACCGCGAAGGCAGAAAAGGAGGATTTCCGGCGCGGCATGTCGCTCGGCGCCGACGACTACATCACCAAACCTTTCGACGACGTAGCATTGTTGCAAACCATCGAGTCAAGGCTGCACAAAAGCGACCGCTTGCGGGTGGCTTCAGCACAAAACACCGGTTCGCTCGATCATTTTATTGATGAAGCGCGCGCACTCGAAGCCATCAAACATTTGTCGGACAACCGCGAAGTGCGGCACTTCAAGAAAAAAGACATTATTTTCAGAGAAGGCGAAACCCCGCGCTGGTTGTTTTATGTGGAAAGCGGCAAAGTCAAATTGTACAAAACCAGCGAAGACGGGCGCGAACTCATTGTTAAAATCGCACAAACCGGTGATTTCCTGGGGTTCCTGGCATTGTTCAAGGAAGATGCCTACCCGGAAGGCGCCGCTGCGCTGGACGACAGTTCTGTAAAACTCATCCCCAAGTCGGATTTTGCAGCATTGGTGTTTGGCAACCGCGACGTGAACGCCCGGTTCATCAAAATGCTGGCCAGCCACGTGGCTGAACGCGAGCAGCAACTCATCGAACTGGCTTACAATTCGGTTCGCAAACGCGTGGCTTCTGCCCTCGTCCAACTCTGCGACCAGAGCGGCCCCAGCGTCAGCCTGCTGCGCGAAGACCTCGCCTCGCTGGCCGGCACCGCCAAGGAAACCCTGATCCGTACCCTCACCGATTTCAAAAATGAAGGGTTGATCGACATAAAAGACGGGGCCATCACCGTAACCAAAGTGGACAAACTGCGACATCTGCCGAATTGACCGGAGACCCAAAATACCGCTTCAGTCATCATTGATACCGTTTCGGAAGCATTCATTTTTCATCTTCCCTCATACCGGTTGTTCTTTGTGCCATCATTGAATTTAACACAAACACGACTGTTATGACAATTGCAAAATTTGCTTTCTCGGTGCTTTCAATCCTGACTTTGGCTGCGTTCACTTCCTGCAGTTCGAGCGATGACAACTCCTCCAACGGAGGGAACAACAATGTAACCCCCAATCCCGGACAGTGGAAAGTGACCTACTTCTACGATAAAAAGGACGAAACAAGCAACTACAGTGCTTATACTTTTGAATTCGGTTCCGGCGGCAGCCTGACTGCCACCAACGGCAGCCAATCCTGGTCGGGTACCTGGCAGACAGGAATCGACGACAGTGCCGACAAGTTTTTGATCGACTTCAACGGCACCCTGCCAAGCGCGCTGACCGAAATGGAGGAAGACTGGCGGATCATTACCATTGAAGACAACTTCATGCACTTCGAGCACACCAGCGGCGGCAACGGCGATACGGATGTGCTGAAGTTCACCAAAATTTAAATTATTTCGACGGCATACAAGTCAAACAGAATCCTCCCCTCAAGCGGGGAGGATTTTTGTCGTTCAGCAACATTGGATCAGTTCTTCAGACAACCAGGCACGCACCCATGCCACCGCTTTTGCCCTGATGGTTTTCAGAGGCCATGCCAACCACCGTTTTTTTTATTGCAGGGGCAACACAAAACGCATGCAGAACGTGTCTTTCGGAAGAACATAATCATAAGAGATTTTCATTTGGTTTATTAAGGTTAGGAGCAAGCGGGTGCAATACTCGACTTGCTTTTTTCATTATTGATATCCCAGCCTTGCATCTCCTCGTTTCAAATCTGTTCGGATCATGGGCGGGCGCCCCATTTTTCCAGTTGAAAGCAACATGAACGGTGAAAAATCCGTGCTTTTAATGAAGACATGCTGAATAAAACCGAGTTAGAGGATGTTATCAGAGGTTGTCGCAAGGGAGACCGTTATGCGCAAAACCGGCTTTACCGTGCATTTCATGCATGGGCTTCGGTGATATGTCTTCGATACACCCATGACGCAGAAGCGGCACGGGAATGTGTGCAGGACGGGTTCTTCAAGGTATTTACCAAAATTGACAAATACGGAGGTGACTTGTCGTTTGAAGCGTGGCTCAAAAAAGTGATGATCAACACCTGCATCGACCGTTACAGGATGAAAGCCAAAGAGCCCGAAACCCAGGAATTTTCGACCATCCACGATGAAATCATTCAGCCTGAAACGTTGATCAATGCCGATGCCGACTATCTGTTGCATCTGGTCCGACGCCTGCCTCCGGCGTACCAGGCTACTTTCAACCTTTTTGCAGTAGAAGGATTTGAATACCAGGAAATTGCCGATATGCTGAGCGTATCGGTGGGCTCTGTAAAATCCAACCTGTCCAAAGCCAGGCAACGACTCAAAGAAATGCTCAAAGAACGCCAAAAAGAAGATGCTTATGCAGGACAATGACTTTGATAAAATTTTTAAACACAAGTTTGAACAGGTTCCCGGAGCCCCCTATTCGGAAGGGAACTGGTCCGAACTTTCGCAACGGATGGACGAGCATGGCCGCCGGCGCCAGCGGTGGCTGATCCCCGTATTGTTGCCCCTTTTAGGGCTGCTGGCAGGTGGCAACCTGTTCTGGTGGCAGCAATGGCGCGATGCCGAACACCGCTTTCACGCCTCGACGACCGGAACGACAACCGTAAAAAACGACACGGTGATACACCGTACCGTGGTGTATCATTTTGATACGGTGTACCAACAGGTGACATACTTGCAGCCAAAGATGGCCCTCCAACAGGCATCGCAAGCTTCCGTTTTGCCGGTTTCTGCTACTCCGCCCTCCGCCCTGCCCTCCCTTTCCGCTTCAAATGGGACAATCCTTGCTTCTGAATCGGCCGTTCCTGCCGGCCAACCCGAAGCCGTACCCAACAGTTTTCCGCTTGACACTGCTCAACAAGCCAATTCCAGGCCTGCGCCGGCCTTGCAACAAACCCCTCCCGGACACGGCAAAATGCCGACGCCCGATCATACCCTGGTGCACAAAGTCCCGGCAGACACTTCCTTGCTGTCGCCCCCCCAGGCGGCGACGGCCCCGGCGGTCACCGACACCACAGAGGCAACTCCGATAAAAGAACAGGAGCCGGCCACTAAACAAGTCAAATCGCCGTTTATTACTATCGGCAGGCCACGAATCGGAGCCAGCGCGTTGCTGGGTATCCCCAACTTGCCTGACAAACTATCCGGCGCTGTGTTGGGCGGCGGCATACGCGCGGATATCGCCATTGCGCGCAATTTCCGCCTGGGCGCCGAAGTGGCTTACCAACAAGCCAGTATGAAATCAGAAGACACCGAAATACTGGAAGAACTCGACATCAAAATCCCAAAACCCGGTGGCGACTTTTATCTCAAATACTGGGAAACATACTTCCTTCCTGCATTTACCTACGCTTTGCACCTGCGTTACGAGATCCCGCTGAACAGCAGCTGGACTCCCTGGATTGGCGCAGGCGTTCAGGCCACTACCAGTCTTCCATTCGAGATCGAGTTTGAATTCGAAAACGATGTCAACAATCTGGAAGAGCATATTGAAGCCAGTTCGGAAGCCGAAACCGGAGCGCCGGCGGGTATGCTGATGGCCGGCGCCGAATGCAGGCTGAAAACACACCTTTTTTTCGGGGTGGAAGGCTTTCTGTTGCACGGCTTCGGTGAAGAACCCGGCTTGCTGGACCGGCAGTTTGGTTTAAAAACCAGTCTGATGTACAAATTTTAACACTTAATCCATTGATTATGAAAGTACGACGTTTGTGGTGGTTTGTATTGTTGTTCCCATTGTCCTGCACCCGTGAATACGTGGAAGATTTGCGGGGAGTTTGTTTCGAGCGCGATGTGTTGCCGATTTTCCAATCGAACTGCACCCAAAGCGGCTGTCACAACAGTGTGGACCGGGAGAGCGGATACGACCTGACCACTTACAGCAGCATCGTCAGCCGGGGCATCGAGCCCGGGGACTATAAAGCCAGTGAAATTTACAAAGTGATGGTAATTCCCTTTGGAGAAGAAGCCATGCCGCAATCGCCTTATGCGCGATTGACGGATGAACAGATTGCCACCATTGCGCTCTGGATCGAGGAAGGCGCCGAAAACACGACCTGTGCAGACAGCACCTGCAACACGACCAATGTCACCTTCAGTGCATCGGTCAAGCCCATCCTGCAAACCTATTGCAATGGTTGCCACGGCGGCAGCAGCCCGCTCGGCAACGTGGATTACAATACTTATAACGGGGTGAAGGCAACCGTGACCAACGGCAAATTGCTGGGTTCCATCCAGCACGCGTCGGGTTTTTCGCCCATGCCACAGAATGCAAACAAGCTCTCGGTCTGCAACCTGGGCATCATCAAGGCCTGGATTGATTCCGGCGCCCCCAACAACTAAAACAATCTTTTCAAGGGTATGGCGGTGCATTTGCAAGCACTGTCGCTGAGTGTTCACGGCTGTAGCGGTCGTGGGAGCAACTCTTGTATGTAGTTAAAAACAAAACGGTTATCATGAATAAATTACTCAGTACCGGCTTCATTTTACTCCTGTTGGCGGTCTCAGTCACGGCGCAGCCCGAAGGCAGTCTGCTCAGCCTGCTCGATGAGGAACAGAGCACCGATTACGCCACCAATGCTTTCAAAAGCCCCCGCGTGATCAACAGTCACAGCATGGAAATGCTGAGTGCGGGCACCATGGACTTTCGCATCCTGCACCGTTTTGGCGACGTCAGTGAAGGTGGCTATGAATTTTTCGGTCTGGATCAGGCTTCCATGCGCCTGGGGTTCGATTTTGGCATTACCCCCAACCTGATGGCTGGCATCGGTCGGAGTACCAACAAAAAAGAGATAGACGCATTTGTGAAATACCGCGTTTTGTGGCAATCCTCGGGCAAACGCAACATGCCGGTATCACTCGTCTGGGTGAGCGGCGCCACTGCGAACGGCCTGAAGGACCCCATCGGAATAGAGGAAGTGCCGGTCACTTTTTCGAGGAGGCTGGCCTTTTACCACCAGTTGATCATCGGCCGTAAATTCAACGACTGGCTTACTATACAGGTGACGCCAACCTGGCTACACCGCAATTTTGTACTCAACCGGCTGGATCCCAACGAGTTGTTTGCCGTGGGATTTGGCGGGCGCGCCAAATTCACCAAGCGGATAGCACTTGTTTGGGACTATTCCTACCTCATCAATCGTTTTCCGGCTAATTTCAACAGTCACCCGCTTTCGCTGGGAGTTGATATCGAGACCGGCGGCCACGTTTTTCAGTTGCACTTTTCCAATGCGGTGGGAATGAACGAACGAGCCTACCTGACCGACCAAAACGGCAACTGGCTGAAAGGGGAAATCCGGTTCGGCTTCAACCTCTCGCGGGTATTCCAGATCGTCAAAAAGCGCGTGGAATAGTTGATCCGATAACAAACCCCTTTTGCCATCCTTCTCCTAAACACACCCAATTCATACAGCATTCACACAAAAACAGGCTTTATCATGACAATCAAACATCTTGTGAGTGCCGCACTTTTGTTTGCGGCCTTATTCGCATCACCGGTGCAGGCTCAAAAACTTTTTACCCGCAACGGCATCGTCAGTTTCAATGCGACGGCTACCAATTCACCCGAAAACATCAAGGCCGTCACCAAATCCGGCACCTGTATCTGGGATAAAAGCAGCGGAGTCGTGGAAATGGCAGTGCTGGTAAAAGGTTTCCTCTTCGAAAGATCGCTGATGCAGGAACATTTTAACGAGAACTACCTGGAAAGCAGCAAATACCCGAAAGCAACTTTCAGCGGCAAACTGGACAACAACAGCGCGGTGGATATCGGAAAAGACGGCACCTATAAAGTCACCGCAAACGGCACCTTCACCATGCACGGCGTATCAAAAACCATTGCAGTCCCCATCACTTTCACCGTGAAAGGCGGAAAAGTAAGTGCGGCGGTCAATTTTTCAGTCCTGTTGACGGATTACAACATTGAAATTCCATCGCTGGTGGCCGACAAACTGAGCAAGAAAGCCGACATCAGCATCGCCACCAACCTCGAACCGATGAAGTAGCGCTTGCTATTTTTGGAAATCAATAAAACTTGTTTCGATGCAACTTAAGAAAATCCTGTCTGCAATTGGCTTTGCCGTTCTGACAGCGGCAGTACTGTACACACCATCCTGTCAGCGCGAACCCGTGTACATCGGCGACAACTCCGGTTATCCGATTGATACAACCGGTAACGGTATCCCCTGCAATCCCGATTCGGTATATTTCAATCAGCAAATATTACCGATCCTGACTTCCAACTGCGCCATGTCCGGCTGTCACGATGTAGCGTCGCACGAAGAAGGGGTAATCCTGAACAACTACCAGAACACGCGCAACACGGGCCAAATAAGCCTCAGCAACCCGGCCAACAGCAAATTGTACAAAGTGCTGAACGACGACGACCCCGAGGATCGGATGCCGCCGGCGCCCATGTCGGCGTTGCCCGTCGAGCAGCGGGCGCTCATCCTGAAATGGATACAGCAGGGGGCTCAAAATCTGAGTTGTGAAGCCGATTGCGATACCTCGAACGTAAAATTCAGCAGCAGTGTGTTGCCCATCATCGAGTCGCGGTGCAAAGGTTGCCACAGTGGCAGCAGCCCGCAGGGAGGCATTGCACTGACCAACTACACGCAGGTGAAAGCCACGGTGAACAACGGGAGTTTGTGGGGAAGTATCACTCATGCCGGCGGGTTTACAGCCATGCCTTATCCGGCAGGCAATGCCCGGATTCCGGAATGTGATATCCGCAAAATCAGGATATGGATCGACAACGGCTCGCCGAACGATTAAAATTCAGGATGTCAGCCAACATCGCGGGCCATTTGCCCGTCCTTCAAAAAAAGAATAGTTTTTTCAAGAAGTTTTCATTTGGTTTTTTGGGGTTAACACAGAGGCCGGGCGCAATGCCCGGCCTTATTTTTTGTCTTGTCTATCCGTCTTTTTATGTCGGCTGAAATTCTTTTGAGGTAGCCCTTCCCTGCCTACCCGGCTATCGACACCCCGATCAATCGGCCGATCCCGAAAGTGATAGCGGCGGCGAGCAGCCCAAACACGACCTGCCGGGTTCCGGAGAACCAGATGCTTTTACCCGTAAACAGCGTGATGGCCGAACCAATGATAAACAAACCGATGGTGCTGAACACAACACTGGCGGCAATCGCGGTAAAGCCGCCGCCCCAGAAAAACGGCGCAACGGGAATAATGGCGCCAATGGCAAACAGCACAAAAGAAGTGATGGCCGCTTCCCAGGCGGAGCTCTTGAGTTCTTCCGGGTTGATACCGAGTTCTTCCTTGATGAGCAACTCGTGGGCATGTTGCGGGTCGGACATCACCTGACGGGCCATTTCATGGGCCTGGGCTTCCGGTATACCTTTGGCGATGTATATCAGTGTGATTTCCTTGAGTTCACCTTCCGGATTGGCGACGATTTCGTCCATCTCCAGTTCCATCTGCCGTTCGTACAGTTCCTGCGAACTTTTGACCGAAATCCATTCGCCCAATGCCATAGACAAGGCGCCGGCCAGCAATCCGGCTGATCCGGCCAGCAGTATTTCACTGCGGCCGCTGGTAGCACCGGCCACACCCATCACAAGGCTGAGGTTAGAAACCAGCCCGTCGTTGGCGCCGAGCACCGCCGCCCGGAGGGCGTTTCCGCCCACGGTCTTGTGGCGGCCTTCGATGCGCGACAACTGCTCGCCCGAAACCTTGTGCTGGTTAGTCAGGAGGGATTGCAGGATTTTTACGTGATTGCCTTCTTCACCGGTCACCGGAATTTTTTCGGCATTTTTTTGACTCACAACCGCCTGAGCGATGCTTTTTTCGGTATCCATCATCACGCCTATAATATAGTCGTAACCAAACATCTTCCCGATGCGATCGAGCACGCGGGCCCGCCAGGAAGGTGGCGGAAGGGTGCCCTGCATGCCTTGTTCCTGCATCCGTTCCAACATTTTTTCTGCGTGGCCGTGTTCGATTTCGGAGAGTTGCCGGAAAATGTGGGCAATGCCGGAGTCCGATTCGGCAGTGGCAATACGTTCGTACAAAAAAGCAGCGTCCACTTCGGTCTGGACGCTGGCTGAGAAATTTTTCGCTGATGGCGTTTTCATATTTTATTCGATTTAATCGTCGTCTTTTTCATCCTGCTCTGCCTCTTGCGGCGATTCGAGGCCGGTAGCGGTGGCCCCGACCCGGATTTCACTGTGCCGGATTTCGCCGCCGGAAGTACCGACCTGCTGGGCAAAGATCATGGCGCCTATGGCAGCAACCAGTGTGATGGCGTATAGTATCGGTGTAATTTTCTTTCCATTGGAGTCTGCGTAGAATGTACCCAGAGCCAACAACCCCAACACACCGACTACCCAAAGGAAAATATTGGCCAATTCCTCGTGTTCTTCCATCAGATTCTCACTGACGCCCGGGAGATTTTCAACAATTTCCTCGGCGCCTTCACCGGTCAGGTACGCCGGAATGGCCATTACGGCCGAAAGTACAAATAATCCCAACGCGGTCTTTTTTACCGAACTGTTTTTAAAGATATAACCTGCCGTAAGTATTAACAGTCCGAACAGCGTACCCAGAATGGGCAGGTGATTGAGCAAAAGGTGCAGATGTGCCTGGTTCATGGTCATTGAATTTTTAAATGGTG
>Ga0138256_10008293_pt1 | contig 10923 bp, 9 predicted proteins | sample KNB2016incub_MG_FD_105486 | JGI IMG/M metagenome (GOLD analysis project Ga0138256, IMG submission 105486) | Active sludge microbial communities from wastewater in Klosterneuburg, Austria - KNB2014incub_MG | ecosystem: Engineered > WWTP > Activated sludge > Unclassified | place: Austria... | reverse complement strand
GATTCACGTCCTGGGCATCGAATCGCCACCGCTCTTCTTCGCGGCGACGGACGCGATCGTGATCGCCTGGGTCGCCTGGGACACCGTGCGCAACCGCCGGCTCCACCCCGCATTCCTGTGGGGGACCCTCTTCTTTCTCGCCTCGCAGCCGCTGCGCATCGCGATCGGGCACACCGACGCGTGGCAGCGATTCGCCGCCTGGCTTGTGGGCTGAGGGGCGCGGGCGTCACCGGCCCGCAGGCGCCGGAACGTCGCCCTCGAGAAGCTCGGTGTCCTCGTGCGAATACGCCGGGCTGCAGGCGCACAGGATGACGAGCGGCGCTTCGGCCCCGGCCTGCGCGCAATGCGCCGTGCCGGGCGGGATGCCGAGGGAATCGCCCGGCGCCACGGCGTGCCAGCGGTCCGCGATCCACACCCAGCCCGTGCCCGCGGTCACGTGGTAGATCTCCTCCGTTTCGCGGTGGCGGTGCAGGAGCGTGCGTGCGTTCGCGGGAATCGTGGCCTCCGCGAGGCTCTGCGCGCGGTTGCCCTGCACGGCCGGGTGCATCAGCTCGCGGATCGTCGAGCCGTCCTTCGTGCGGTACGGCGGGACGGCATCGCGGGCGCTGCGCAGCTCGCCGGGTTCCACGCGGGTCTCCTCAGGGCGGCGGGATCGCGCCCTTCCGCTGCACGATCATCCCGTACATCTCGGGCTCGCGATGCCGCGCGAAGTTGAAGGTGGTGTTCTTGTAGGAGAGCGTGCGGTCGAGATCGCAGCGGGCGATGGCGAGCTCGTCGCCCGTCGTCGTGCAGGCCGCCACGATTTCGCCCGAGGGCGCGGCGACGATCGAATTGCCGATCTGCTCGACGCCCTCCTCGTTGCCGGCCTTGGCCACGCCCACGACCCACGTGCCGTTCTGGTAGGCGCCCGCCTGCATGACGAGCTCGTTGTGGAAGTGCGAGAGTGCGTCGTGGTCCGGCGCCGGCGGGTTGTGCACCGGCGTGTTGTAGCCGATGAGGATCATCTCCACGCCCTGGAGGCCCATCACGCGGTAGGTCTCGGGCCAGCGGCGGTCGTTGCAGATCGCCATGCCGACGAGGCCCGTGACTCCCGCGGCGAGCTCCACGCGGAACACGGGCCAGCCGAGGTCGCCGCGCTCGAAGTAGCGCTTCTCGAGATGCTGGAAGGCCCGCCACGGCTCGTGCTCCGCGTGGCCGGGCAGGTGGATCTTGCGGTACTTGCCGACGATTTCGCCCCGCCGGTTCACCAGCACGGCGGCATTGAAGCGGCGGACGCGCCCCTCCTCGTTCGCGAGTTCCGCGTAGCCGAGGGTGAAGCCGATGCCGAGCGCTTTCGCCTCGTCGAAGAGGGGCTTCGTCTCCGGGCCGGGCATCTCGCGCTCGAAGAAGGCGTCGATCTCTTCCTGCCGCTCGAAGTACCAGCGCGGGAAGAAGGTGGTGAGCGCGAGCTCGGGAAAGACGACGAGGTCCACGCCGTGGCGCTTCGCCTCCCGCAGCATCGCGATCATCCGCGCGACGACCTGCGTCCGCGTTTCCGCGCGGGCGATGGGCCCGAGCTGCGCCGCGCCGACGGTGACGACGCGGCTCATGCGGCCAGGTCGAGGAGGCTCTGCAGGAGGACGTTGGTGCCGGCCTCGAGATCCTTCGGCTCCGTGTGCTCCGCCCCGTTGTGGCTGATGCCCTTCACCGAGGGCACGAAGATCATGGCGGTCGGGCACATCCGCGCCAGCATCTGCGCGTCGTGGCCGGCGCCGGAAGTCATGTCGCGGCAGGACAGGCCCAGCGCCTTGGCGTGGCGCGCGACGAGATCCGCGATGCCGTCGTCGAATTTCACGGGTTCGAAGCGCGCCACGGGCTTGGCGGTGATGGTCACCTTCTCCGACTCGGCGAGGCGCACGAGGAAGTCCGCGAAGCGCTTCTCGGCCTTCCGGAGGAGCTCCTCGGAGGTATTGCGGATGTCCACCTTCACGTGCGCGCGCGCGGCGATCACGTTGATGATGTTGGGATGCAGCGTCACCGCGCCCATCGTGCACACCTGGCTGCCGCCCATCTCCTTCGCGATGGCGCGAAGCTCCATGCCGATGGCCGCCGCGCAGTAGCCCGCGTCGCGCCGAAGGTGCATGGGCGTGGTGCCCGCGTGATTGGACTGCCCGACGATCGACACCTCCTGCCACGAGATGCCCTGGAGGTTCCTCACCGCGCCGATGGTGACGCCTTCGATGTCGAGGAGGGGGCCCTGCTCGATGTGCAGCTCCACGTAGGCGTGCGGCTTGTACGCGGGCACGGGTGCGTCGCCCCGGTAGCCGATGCGGTCCAGCTCGTCGCCGTAGCGCTTGCCGTCGATGGCGACCGTGTCGTAGGCCTCCGCGAGCGTGAGCCCGCCCACGAAGACCATGGAGCCCAGGATGTCCGGATGGAAACGCGCGCCCTCCTCGTTCGAGAAGGCCGCGACGACGAGACCGCGCCGCGTCTTCACGCCCGCGTCGTTCAGCGTCATCGCCACCTCCAGCCCGCCCAGCACGCCGAGGTTGCCGTCGTACTTGCCGCCGGTGCGCACGGTGTCGATGTGCGAGCCCGTCATCACCGGCGCGGCGGCAGGGTCGGTGCCCGGGCGAAGGCCGAAGATGTTGCCCACCGGGTCGATCGAGACCGCGAGCCCGGCCGCCTTCATCCAGGCGACGAGCAGGTCGCGGCCGTCGCGGTCCTCGTCGGTGAGGGCGAGCCGGCAGCAGGCGTTGTCCTTCCAGCCGATCCTGGCCATGGCATCCAGGCGTTCCATGAGGCGCGGGCCGTCGATGCGAAGGGTGTCGATGCGTTCGAGCGTGGCGGTGGTCATGCGAGTACCTCCTCGGCGCTGCGGCCGACGATCTTGCGGTAGATGACGGGATCGGTGTCGCCCTCGCTGCCGAGGATGAGCACGCGGGAATCTTCCGCGAGCCCCAGGGCTTTGCGAAGGGCGGGATCGCTCGCGGCCGCGAGCAGGGCGCCCAGCCCGGCCCCGCCCGTCTCGCCGGACACGATCGGGGTATCGCCGCCGGTGGGGGTCGCGAGGCGGCGCATGGCCGCGAAGGCATCCTCGTCGCCGATGGCGACCGCGACGTTCGCGCCGCCCGCGAGGATGGGCCAGGCGAGTTCCGACACCTCGCCGCAGGCAAGCCCGGCCATGGCCGTATCGAGCGCGCCGCCCACGACGACGGGATGGCCCGCCTCGAGGCTCCGGTAGATGCAGTCGGCTTCCCGCGGCTCGACGACGACGAAGCGCGGGCGGCGTTCGCCCCAGCGGATCCAGAAGTGGGCGCACATCGCGCCCGCGAACGCCCCCACGCCGGCCTGCACGAGCACGTGCGTCGGTGGCGCCTGGCCCAGCTGCGCCGCGACTTCCTCGGCCATCACGCCGTAGCCGTGCATCACGTCCGTGGGGATGGCCGTGTAGCCGGGATAGGAGGTGTCCGAGACGACGGTCCAGCCGTGGGCGGCCGCCTGCGCGGCGGCGTGGCGAACGGCGTCGTCGTAGGTGCCCTTCACCTCCACGACCTCGGCCCCGTAGGCGGCGATGGCGTCGCGCCGGCCCTGAGAGACCGTCTCGTGGACGTAGATCACGCAGCGGCACCCGAAGAGCCGCGCGCCCCAGGCGACCGAGCGGCCGTGGTTGCCATCCGTCGCGCAGGTGACCGTCTCCTTCGCGACGAGCGCGGCATGGCGGCCATCCACGAGCTCGCTGCCGGGCACCTCGCGTCCGAGTGCCGCAGCCAGCTTCCCGCGCAGCACGTTCGCGACGGCATAGGCGCCGCCCAGCGCCTTGAAACTCTTCAGGCCGAATCGCGACCGCTCGTCCTTGTACCAGAGCATGGCGAAGCCCAGCTCGCGCGCGAGGGCGGGCAGCGCGACGAGGGGCGTGGCCGCGTAGCCCGGCCAGCGGGAAATTTCGGCGAACGCGGCCGCAAACCCTTCGGCGTCGAGCCCGCTCGAACGCACGGGGCCGTAGGGCTCTTCGGGCGGGGCGGCGGCGGGGTTGCGGAAGGCGCGGGCGGGAGGCGTCGGGCGGGTCGTCATGCAGCGGAAGGCGCGGCGGAAACGGGATCCGCCATGATACTGCCGGGCCGCAGGTGGCAGGCGACGAGGTGGTCCGGCGCGATGGCCACGAGGGGCGGCTCGGTCTCGCGGCAGCGCGCCTCCACGTAGGGGCAGCGCGTGTGGAAGCGGCAACCGGAAGGCGGGTTGATCGGGCTCGGCACGTCACCGCCCAGCACCTTGCGCGCGCGCCGCAGGCCGGGTGTCGCCACCGGCACCGCTTCCAGCAGCGCCTCCGTATACGGGTGCGCGGGCGAGGTGAAGATCGTGCGCTTGGGCGCGATCTCGACGATCTTGCCCAGGTACATCACGGCCACGCGGTGGCTGATGTGCTCCACGACGGCGAGGTCGTGCGCGATGAAGAGGTAGGAAAGGCCCAGCTCCTCCTGCAGGTCCATGAGCAGGTTGATCACCTGCGCCTGCACGGAGACGTCGAGCGCCGAGACGGGCTCGTCGCAGACGATGAGCTTCGGGTTCACGGACAGTGCGCGCGCGATGCCCAGGCGCTGGCGCTGGCCGCCGGAGAATTCGTACGGGTACTTCACGAGCTGGTCGGGGCGAAGGCCCACGCGCGCGAAGAGTTGCGCGACGCGCTCCTTGCGTTCGCTGCCGGCCAGCTCGCCGAAATTGCGCAGCGGCTCCGCCACGATCTCGCCCGCCCGCATGCGCGGGTTGAGGGAGGCGTACGGGTCCTGGAAGACGGCCTGCAGTTCCTTGCGGATGATGCGCATCTCGCCCGCGTTCAGGCCCGTGATCTCGCGACCGCGCCACTGGATGCTGCCCGCGCTCGGGTCCTGGAGCCGCAGGATGAGCTTGCCCGTGGTCGACTTGCCGCAGCCCGATTCGCCCACGAGGCCGAGCGTCTCGCCCTCGCGGATCCAGAAGCTCACGCCGTCGACGGCGTGCACCTTCGGCGCCCCGGCGGCGAAGAGCCCCTGGCGCGTGGGGTAGTACTTGCGCAGGCCCTGCACCTCGAGCAGCACGTTGCCGGGCGTGGGCAGCACGGCGGGGGCGGCGACGGTCGCGGCTTCGCTCATGCGGCCTCCGGCTTCGGACGGCCCGCGTCCAGGAAGGCACCCGCCTCCCAGCACGCCGCCGTGTGCCCCGGCAGGTACTCCTGCATCGGCGGCACCTCGGCCCGGCAGCGTGCCGTGGCGTGCGGGCAGCGCGGCGCGAAAAGACAGCCGGCCGTCTCCTCGCGAAGCGACGGGACCATGCCCGGGATCTCGACGAGGCGAAGGCGCTGCTCCTGCACGAGCGAATCGCCCAGGTGCGGCATGGAGCCCAGCAAGCCGCGCGTGTACGGGTGCAGCGGACGCTCGAAGATCCCCTCGACCGGCGCTTCCTCCACCTTGCGGCCGGCGTACATCACGACCACGCGATGCGCCATCTCGGCGACCACGCCCAGGTCGTGGGTGATGAGGACGATCGAGGCGCCAGTCTCCTCGCGAAGCAAGCGCATGAGATCCAGGATCTGCGCCTGGATGGTGACGTCGAGCGCCGTGGTGGGCTCGTCGGCGATGAGCAGGCGCGGCCCGCAGGCGAGCGCCATCGCGATCATCACGCGCTGGCGCATGCCGCCGGACAACTCGTGCGGGTACTGCGTCATGCGCCGCGCGGGCTCGGGGATGCGCACCTGCCCCAGGCACTCGAGCGCGCGCGCGTTCGCCGCCTGCGCGTCCATGCCGCGGTGCACGCGCAGCGTTTCCGTGATCTGCCGGCCGATGGTGAGCACCGGGTTGAGCGAAGTCATCGGCTCCTGGAAGATCATCGAGATCTCGTTGCCGCGGATCCTGCGCATCTCCGCTTCCGGCAGCGCCACCAGGTTGCGGCCGGCGAAGTCGATGCGGCCCTCGACGATCTTCGCGGGCGGCGTGGGCAGCAGGCGCAGGATCGACAGCGAGGTGACGCTCTTGCCGCAGCCCGATTCGCCCACGATGGCGAGCGTCTCGCCCGGGTTCACGTGGAAGGAGACGCCGTCCACGGCGCGCACGACGCCGTCGCGCGTGAAGAAGTGCGTGCGCAGGTTCTCGACCTTGAGGAGCGGCTCGGTCACAGGCGCCTCGCGAGACGGGGATCGAGCGCATCGCGCATGCCGTCGCCCAGCAGGTTCACGGACAGCACGGTGAGCGACAGGAAGATGCCCGGGAAGAGCAGGATGGTGCCGGCGATCTGGATGAGGCTCCTCGACTCCGCCATGATGTTGCCCCAGCTCGGGATGTTGGGCGGCGTGCCCGCGCCGATGAAGCTGAGGATCGCCTCCGTGATCATCGCGGAGGCGCAGATGTAGGTGGCCTGGACGAGCAGCGGCGCCACGGTGTTGGGCAGGATGTGGCGCAGCAGGATCATGGGCACCCGCGTGCCCGAGGCCACGGCGGCTTCCACGTAGGGCTGCTCGCGAAGCTGCAGCACCAGGCTTCGCACGAGCCGAACCACGCGCGGGATCTCGGCGATGGCGATGGCGGCGATGACGTTGCCGAGGCTCGCCTTGGTGAGCGCGATGAGCGCGATGGCGAGGAGCACGGACGGGATCGACATGAGCCCGTCCATCACGCGCATCACGATGGCATCGAGCCAGCGCACGAAGCCCGTCACGAGGCCGATCGCCAGGCCGATCGCGGTGGCCGCGAGCGCCACCGCGAGCCCCACCGTGAGCGAGACGCGCGTGCCGTAGATCACGCGGCTGTAGACGTCGCGGCCGAGCATGTCCGTGCCGAACCAGTACTGCGCCGAAGGGGGCTTCAGGCGCTTGACCGGCGAGACCGTGAGCGGGTCCACCGTGCCGAGCCAGGGCGCGAGCACGGCCACCAGCACCATGAGCACGAGCACGACGGCCCCGGCGATGGCCGTCGGGTGCCGGCGCAGGGCCGCGCCCAGGCGGCGCCAGGCGGTGCCGGAATTGACCGGCGTCACCACCGGCGGGCTCGCGGGGTTGGCTTCAGCCACGGCGCGCGCTCAATAGCGGATCCTCGGGTCGAAGAGCACGTAGCTCAGGTCCACGAGCAGGTTCACGAGGACGTAGACGGCCGAGAAAAGCAGCGTCACGCCCTGGATGATGGGGTAGTCGCGGCGCAGGATCGCGTCCACCGTGAGCCGGCCGATGCCCGGGATGGCGAAAACGGTCTCCGTGACCACCACGCCGCCGATCAGCAGCGCGATGCCGATGCCGATGATGGTGACGATGGGCACCGCGGCGTTCTTGAGCGCGTGGCGAACCAGCACGGTGCCGGGCGCGAGGCCCTTGGCGTGGGCGGTGCGCACGTAGTCCTGCGAAAGCACGTCGAGCATGCTCGCGCGCGTGATCCGCGCGATGAGCGCCATGTAGGTGAGGCCGAGCGCCACCGAGGGCAGGATCATGTGCCGCAGGAAGGGCCAGAAGCCTTCGCGCAGGGGCGAGTAGCCCTGCACCGGCAGCCACTCGAGGTGGATCGAGAAAAGCAGCACGAGCCCGTAGGCCAGCACGAAGACGGGGACCGAGAAGCCCACCACCGAGACGCCCATCACCACGCGGTCGATCCAGCCGCCCGCCCGAGCGGCGGCGAGGACGCCCAGCGGAACCGCCAGCGCCACCGCGACGATGAGCGTGCACAAGGTAAGGGCGAGCGTGGGCTCCAGGCGCTGGCCGATGAGCGTGGTGACCGGCAGCCCCGTGAAGATGGAGGTGCCCAGGTCGCCTTGCGAGAGGGACACGAGCCAGGTGCCGAAGCGAACGAGGTACGGTTGGTCGAGGCCGAGCTTCGCGCGGATCTTGGCGATGTCCTCTTCCGTCGCGATGTCCCCCGCGATGACCGCGGCGGGGTCCCCCGGGCTCAGGTAGAGGAGCGAGAAGACGAAAAGCGCGACCACCCCCATGACGGGGATGGTCGCGGCGAGGCGCCTGAGGGCGTAGCCCAGCATGCGGTGGTGCGATGGAGCCGGGAGAGACGGCTTACTTCTTCTCCACGTTCCAGAGGAAGGTCACCGGGCTCTTGATGACGCCGGAGATGTTGCTGCGGTACGCCGTCGGGATGATGAACTGCGCCGTCGGGATGTACGGGATCGACTTCCAGCCCTGGGCCTGCAGCTCGGCGGCGGCCTTCTTCTGGTCCGCGAGCGTGGGCGCGTCGAACCACTTGTCGCGCAGCTCCTCGAGCTTCGCGTCCGACGGCCAGCCGAACCAGCTCTTGTCGCCCGCGCCGCGCAGGGGCGAGTTGAGCGCGGGGCTCACGATGTCCGGGCCCACGAACCAGGTGTGCAGGATGCTCCAGCCGCCCTTCTCCACCGGCTCCTTCGAGGCGCGGCGGGTGATGACGGTGCCCCAGTCGCTCGCGGCCAGCTCGGCGTTGATGCCGATCTTGCGCAGCAGGTCGGCGGTGACGAGCGCCTGCGAGTGCACGATGGGCTGGTCGGTGGCGTCGAGGATGATCGCCTTCTCGCCCTTGTAGCCCGATTCCTTCACGAGGGCCTTGGCCTTTTCGAGGTCACGCTTGCCGGTGAGCACTTCCGAGCCCGCCGTGTTGGCGAGCGGCGTGCCGCAGGTGAAGAACGAGGCGCAGGGCTTGCCGTTCTTGGGGTCGCCCGCGATGGCGATGGCGTAGTCGTTCTGGTCCACGACCATGAGGACGGCCTGGCGCAGCTTCAGGTTGTTGAACGGGGGCTGCAGGTGGTTGAAGCGCAGCAGGCCGATGGAGCCCAGCGGATCGGTGTTCTCGATCTTCACGTCCTTGTTCTTGGCGAGGAGCGGGATCAGGTCCGGCGGCATCTGCTGCCACCAGTCGACCTCGCCCGCGCCGAGCGCCGCGGCGGCCGTGGCCGAATCGGGGATGTAGATCCACTCGACGCGATCGACTTTCACCACCTTGCCGCCGGAACCCCAGGAGGGCGCTTCCTTGCGCGGCTTGTAGTCGGGGTTCTTCACGAACACGACCTTGTTGCCCGGCACCCACTCGGCCTTCACGAACTTGAAGGGGCCGGAGCCGATGGATTCGGTGACGGCCGTGAAGGCGTCGGTCTTGGCGACGCGCTCCGGCATGATGAAGGGCACGTTGGACGAGGGCTTCGCGAGCGCGTCCAGCACGTACGGGAAGGGCTTCTTGAGCTTCAGGCGGAAGGACTTCGCGTTCACCGCCGTCCAGGTATCGGTGAGGTCGCCGAGCTTCTGGCCGAAGACATCGCGCTTGGCCCAGCGCTGGATCGAGGCGATGCAATCGGCCGAGGTGACCGGCGCGCCGTCGTGCCACTTGAGGCCGTCGCGCAGCGTGAAGGTGTAGGTGAGCTTGTCGGCGGAGATCTCCCACTTCTCGAGCATCTGCGGCTGGACGTTGAACTTCTCGTCCACGGCGAGCAGCACGTCGTAGACCATGTAGCCGTAGTTGCGGGTGATGTAGGCGGTGGTCCAGATGGGGTCGAGGCTGCGCAGGTCGGCCTCGGGGATGAACTTGAGCGTCTTGGCCGGCTGCGCGAACGCGGCGCCGGAGACGACCAGGCAGCAACCGAGCGCCGCGGCGGCGAGCGCCCGGGCAGGAGCGAAGCGGGGGAATTTCATGGATGCGACCTTTCGATGCCAGGGGAACGGGAACGACGGGCAAGCTTAACGCAAGCTCGCCCGCCAACCTAAGCAAGGGGCATACCAGCGAAAGGGAACGACCGTTGCCACGCGGACCGGCAAGCCCGACACTGGCACCTTTCGCATTCGACCCCGACAGGCATGGTAGACCTACTTCTTCGCGGCGGCATCCTGGTCGACGGCACCGGCGCCTTGCCGCGGCGGGCCGACGTGGCGATCGCCGGCGACCGCATCGCGGCCGTGGGCGAGTTGCCCGCCTCGGGCGCAACGCGCGTCATCGACGTCGACGGGCTCGTCGTCGCCCCGGGCTTCATCGACGCCCACACGCACGACGACCGCCTGCTCTTCACGGACGCGGGGATGGCGCCCAAGCTGAGCCAGGGCATCACGACCGTCGTGGTCGGCAACTGCGGCATCAGCCTCGCGCCCCTGGGCCGGCGCGCGCCCGTGCCGCCCCTGAACCTGGTCGCGGGCGGCGACGGGCCTTTCTTCGATTCGCTCGCCGACTACTTCGCCGCGCTGGATCGCGAGCCGCCGGCGATCAACGCCGCCGCGCTCGTGGGCCACACGACGCTGCGCGCCGTGACGATGGCATCCCTCGATCGCGAAGCCGACGCCTCGGAGATCGACGCGATGCGCGCTCATGTGGCGCAGGCGCTCGCGGCCGGCGCGCTGGGCGTATCGACCGGCACGTTCTACGCGCCGGCCCGGGCGGCCACGCGGGATGAGGTGCTTCGCATTCTCGAGCCGATGCGCGGCACGGGGGCGGTCGTCTGCTCCCACATCCGCGACGAGGGCGACCACGTCATCGATTCGCTCGACGAGGTGATCGGCATCGCGCGCGAGCTGGGCATCCGGCAGGTGGTGTCGCACCACAAGGTGCAGGGCCGCACCAACTTTGGGCGGTCGAAGGAAACCCTCGCCCATCTCGAAGAGGCCGCCCGCACCGCCGACGTCTGCGTCGACTGCTACCCCTACGCTGCGTCATCGACCGTGCTTCGCGTCGACTCGGCGCGACAGGCGTCGCGGGTACTCGTCGCGTGGTCGCAGGCCCTGCCCGATTGCGCGGGGCGCTTCCTCGACGACCTGGCGCGCGACTGGGGGATCGATCTCGAAGGCGCCATCGCGAAGCTGCAGCCCGCGGGGGCCATCTACTTCAGCATGGACGAGGCGGACGTCGAGCGCATCCTCGCGCACCCGGGGACGATGATCGGCTCGGACGGGCTGCCCCACGACCGCTTCCCGCACCCGCGGCTCTGGGGCGCTTTCCCGCGCGTGCTCGGTCACTACGGCCGCAAGCGGGGCCT
>Ga0138256_10008292_pt1 | contig 10923 bp, 10 predicted proteins | sample KNB2016incub_MG_FD_105486 | JGI IMG/M metagenome (GOLD analysis project Ga0138256, IMG submission 105486) | Active sludge microbial communities from wastewater in Klosterneuburg, Austria - KNB2014incub_MG | ecosystem: Engineered > WWTP > Activated sludge > Unclassified | place: Austria... | reverse complement strand
GATTCCGACGAAGGTGACGCTGGCCATCAGGCCGAAGACAAACCAGGAAAGGGTCTGCTTCTCATCCTGTGAGGAAATGGTGGACATCCTGTCTTCTGTGCTTGCCATGTGTTCTGGTTCCATCTCCGCCGGCGCAAGAACCTGCTGTTTCAACCGCATTAGCGCGCCTCAGGCTGCCAGCGCCATGGCGAGGCGAATTGCGTTAAATCACCGCTTGTCCTTTGACCGCCGTTGAGTTGAAGGCAGTGTTTGCGCTCCTGGGCTCGCTACCGGCTTCCTGCCCGCAGGTTTGCGAGAGCCTGCACGCGTCTCACGGCATGACGTCGCCGCTGTTGGGGCCGAGGGTCTGGCCAACGAAGAGATTGCCGCCGGGATCGCTCGCCAGCAGCAGCGCGCTCGGGGCGACTTCTTCCACGAAGCCGAACCGACCGAGCGGGAGCTCGCGCATCTTGGTTTTCTTCCACTCGTCCGTCACACCTTCGACCATCGCCGTCTCGACCGGGCCCGGTGCGATCGCGTTGACGAGCACGTTGTGCTGGGCGACCTCGAGCGCCAGCGACTTGGTGAAACCGATCACACCGGCCTTTGCCGCGACATAGTGCGACATCGAGGGCGCACCCTTGATGCCCAGTTGCGAAGCGATGTTGATGATCCGCCCCCAGCGCCGCTCGACCATTCCCGCAAGGACATGGCGGCAGACGAAGAACACGCCGGTCAGATCCACCGCCAGTGTCTGATTCCACATCTTCGGTGTCATCTCGAGCACAGAAGCTTCGCTCAGGATGCCAGCGCTGTTGACCAGAATATCGATTCGGCCTCCAAGCAGCGCGCGGGCTTCGGCGACTCCGCTTGCGACCGCGTCGTCGTCGGTGACATCGAACGCGACGCTGCGATGACGGCCCTGGCTGGCGCGCAGGCCGGCCACGACTACGTTCGCACCGGCCTCGGCAATCAGGTCCGCGATTGCAGCGCCAATCCCCCGCGTGCCGCCAGAGATGAAAGCTGTCCGTCCGTCCAGTCGAAGCATGTTCATCCTTCCGTCTGAAATCCGGTGCGGCTCTGACCCCTTGGGCTGGTCTGAATCAGCCCGTGGTCAAGCGACCCATGTTGCACGAGTTCCCGACACATGAGAAGCACAACCGGTGCATTTGGCAAGCACTAGCGTCAGTCTTACCAGACGGGATCGTCGGTCCAGGATCAGCGGTGCATCGGTGGACAGCTTACGTCGGGCCTGCATCTGCTCTGTCAATCAGCGTCAAGTTTGTGCTGGTTCACACCCGGAAGTCTCTATGCCGGGCTGGAAGAGCCCAACCTGAGCGATAGCCGTGTGCTCAACGTCTGAGCGCTCTTTGCCGCCTCACCGGTGGGCGTGGTCGGCGCTGGCATTGCGGGTTTGATGGTCGGCTCCTTCTATGCCCTGGGTGTCGTTTTTGCAATCAGTCTCGGACTGAGCGTGTCCGAAGCCGCCTTGCTCATGAGCGTTGTGGTGCTCGGTGGTCTGGTCTTTCAAGTCCCCATTGGCGTGCTGGCAGATTGGTCTGACCGGCGCGTCGTGATGGCCGGCGCTCTTTTGGCAGTGGCATCGCCTGGGGGGACGCTGGCGGGCTCCATCACCTCGGGATTGCCGTTCGTGACGCTGCTGATCATGGGGATGGCATTCGGAGCGGCGATGAGCAGCGTCTATCCGCTGTGCGTCGCGCAAACCTTCGATCGCCTGGAGCGAAAGTTTTACGTCGCGGCATCGGGGCGCTTGCTGATGGTCCATTCCATCGGCGCGACCGTCGGCCCGCTGCTCGCCTCGGCGCTCATGGCGATCTACGGTCCGTCCATCTTCCTCCTGTTCGAGTCGACGGTGGCGGTGCTCTACTCCGTGTTTGTCTTAGTCCGCGTCTCGCGGCGTTCGTCGTTGCCGGCAGATCAGCGGGAAAAGTACGTGCCGCTTCCGGATGTCACTCCAATCGTCATGGGGCTCGATCCACGCACGGATCGGGACGGCCCGGAGGCAGGCGAGCCCGTTCGACCGTCCTGACGCGGCCGCTGCGGCGAGCGTTCCAGGTCGCAGCGGCGCGAAGCACGGTCCGATGTTCGCGGTCAGCTATTGGCCTGGGAACCTCGTCCAACCCGGCCGCCGCGCGTATCGCCATTGCAGCCATCGACGTGACGATGGCCAGCACCAGCACGGACAGCTCAACCAGGCTGCGCTGGTTGAGTGCGGCCAGCTGCGCGGTACCGGCTTCGGTGAAGCGCCTGGACACCGTGCTCTTGGACTCCCCGCCGTGCCCGCTGCCGCCGGGCAGCACAGCTGCGATACATCGCGCCCGTTCTTGTCGTGCAGGCGCTGGCGCTGCACGCGCAGCTGCCGCTCGGCCAGCGCCACGGCAGTCTCGTGGATCAATTCGTCGATGCTCGCTTGCGCACCTTCGAGCCGTTCAAGCATCGGCAGCAGCGCCTGGCCACTGCCAGCCAGCACACGTTTTGTCTGCGCCCGGTCGTTGCGATGCACGACCTTCAAAGCAGTCTTTGCTTTAGGATTCTTCACGGCGGTTTCCTCGTCGATGGTTTCAGTTCAGCAAGCTCGATTCTGTCGAACTCACCTGGAAACCGCGACCTCAAGTTCCAACTACGCCTGGGACATCACCTGTGCTTGGAGATCCATTGGCTGTGCAACCGGACGAACCCGAACGAGGCAGCCAGTTTGATGGCGGACAGTTCGACAACTTCGTTGCAGACCCGTTGACCGTGCTCAACACCGCGGAGCTGCACGATCTCATCGAACGCCTGGCTGGCTTTGTCCAGGATCTGCACACGAGAAAAGAGAGACGAGCCGCGATGCTTGATACACCCGCCGGCGCACCTCAGAGTGACCCGGTGTACCAGCGACTGTTTTTCAATCACGGGAGGTTCAGTCGGCAGATCGAAGGCGCACGAAGTGAACTTTCGCGGCGTAAGAACGCGTAACCACGGCCCCCCGGCCTTACGCCCGCTCCAGCGAATCGTGCTTGAACGCGAACCGATGCAGCCGACAGGAGCATCCAAGGCAATAGTCCTTTCCGCGCGGTGCTCGCCGACCGCACGCGGCAGGCCCATGAGCGGTACGGCGCTCACCCGCGCTTTCGACCGGTGGCACGTGCAACGCGATCGACACTCGTTGATTTACGTTTGGAGCGATCGCTTCGTCGCCATTGACCAGCAGTTCGTCCGCCGCTGAAGGAATGCACGGTGAGCATCACACGAACCCTTCCGGCGTATGCCTTGACGGCCGTCGCCGGCTGGATCGATACCGTCGGCATCTTGCTGTTCTTCGAGGAACTGCAGATCTTCCCGACCTACATGAGCGGCAACACCACCCGGCTTTTCGTGTCGGCACAGCAGGGTGACCTGCGGCGTCTGTTCCTGTTCGGCGCGGCTATCGTGCTGTTCGTGATCGGCACCGGCGTCGGCCGCTGGGTCAACGATGGCAGCCGCGGCCGTGAAGCCGCCGGTCTGCTGCTCGAGGCGACGCTGATATTCAGCGCCGCGCTTGCGGCGGCGAGCACCGCACCCGAAACGCTGACGCTCGGCTTGCTGGCTGCAGCGATGGGTTGGAACAATGTCGCGCTCGAATCGCGCCGAGGCGTGGTGCCTCGTGGTTTCATCACCGGCACACTGGTCTCGCTGGCCAGTGGCGTCGCCGACGCGCTGTCCGGGCGGGGGCTGTGGGCGCAGGTGAAAAGGCCGGCGCTCATCTGGCTCAGCCTGGCCAGCGGGGCGCTGGCCGGTGTCTATTCGACCACCTTGCTGCCCGATGCTTTGGTGCTGCTTGCGCCGGCCATCGTGGTTGCCTTCTGCGGCGCGGCCGTCGCAATGGGCTGGGTTCGAGACGACGCGAGCTGATTCGCCAAACGTCGGCCGCCGGATCGGCTTCGAACAAGCAGCGAACGATGCGCCCGCTGATCGGATCCGGGCAGATCGCGCCGGTCATCGACGAGGCCGCTATCCGAGCCCGGTATCGAGCAGCAGCATCACGATGAAGCCGCCGATCAAGCCCAGCGTGGCGGCCTGCTCGTGGCCTTTGCGGTGGGTCTCGGGGATGATTTCGTGCGAGACCACCCAGATCATGGCTCCCGCGGCGAAGCCCAGCCCGAGTGGATAGAAGGTCGCAAAGCTCGAACCGAGGGCGACTCCGACGACAGCGCCAAGTGGCTCGGCCAGCCCGGTGAGCGCGCCGGCGAGTGTTGCTTTCCAAGGCGAGAAAGCCACCGTGCGCAGCGCCACGGCGACGACCAGTCCTTCAGGCACATCCTGGATTGCAATCGCCGCCGCCAGCGGGATTCCCACTGAAGGATCGCCGCCAGCAAAACCGACCCCGATCGCCATGCCTTCGGGAAAGTTGTGCAGCTCAATCGCAAGTACCACCAATCAGACCCGGCGCAGGTGTATCCAGTCCGGACCGTGGCGTCCTGCGGTGGGATGCTCGTGCGGCACCGGCTTGTCGGCGAACAACAGACCGATTGCGCCCAGCAGCAGTCCGGTCGCGACGATCAGGACTCCTGCCAGCTGGCTACCGAGCATCGCCGCTCCGGCCCCGATTCCCGGCACGATCAACGAAAAGCATGCGGCGGCCACCAGACGCCGGCACCAAAACCGAGCAAGATGGCTTCCCAGCGTGCCGAATTGCGGCGCATGAACAGAGCCGGCAGCGCCCCCAATGCGGTGGCCAGCGCTGCCACCGCCGAGCCGGCCAGAGCCTGACCCATGGGTCTGTCGAGTCGTGTGCCGCCCAGCGCCAAGGCGATCCAGACAAGCGCGGCTAACAGCACGATGCAAAAGGCGCCGCCGCCCACCCGCACCGCGCCAGCGCGGCGCGGGTCGGTGAAGAATTCTCGCAACCCGTGCACGGTGTTATCCATGGTTTGGCCCTGACCTAACCCGGCATGAATCCGGTTCGCTTCTGGATGGCATCAGTGTCGAACAACGAGGCAGCTGCCACTTGGTCCGGGCGCCGAGACTTCATCAAAGCAGCCATTCGATCGGCAGCATCGACAACGCGGCTACGAAGGCCCGCAGCCAAAATCCCGTGCGGGGCTCCTGGTCAAAAACAATCTCCTGGCCGTTGTTCTGCGCCACCCACTGAAGTGCTCCTGAGTCGTTCAGGCGCACCCTGTAGGCACGCGCGGGCATGACTGTGGCAAACGCATCGGCAATCGCTTGTGCCATGGTCGGGCTGTCGATCACGAAGCCAAGTTCGGTGTTGAGTCGTTCGGATCGGGGATCGAAGTTGAACGACCCGACAAACACGCGTGAGCGATCGATCGAAAACGTCTTCGCGTGCAGGCTCGCGTTCGAACTGCCCAGCGGTCCATGGGCCTTTGTCGGAGCAGGTGAAAACCCGGGTTCCATCTCGAAAATCTCAACCCCTGCCTCAAGCATCGGTTGGCGTCGTTTGGCATAGCCGGCGTGCACGGCGGCAACATCGGTTGCGGCCAGCGAATTGGTCAGTATCGTGACCTTGATTCCTTGTCGGGCCAGGGCACTGAAGTACGCGACCCCATCCTTGCCGGGTACGAAGTAGGGCGAGACCAACTCCAACTCGAGCTGCGGTGCCTTGAGAAGTTGCTTCAGCCGCGTCCACAGCAATTCGTCATCCCTGGCACGACCCAGCCCTTTGGCCGGATCGTCGCTGACCATGTGTACGGTAGCCCATTCGAATGGCAATCGACGTGCGAGCACTTGCTGGACGTACTGCGAACTGGCGATCGCCTGCATGTAAGCGACGGCGGCGGGATCCCTTTCGACCCGCAACGCAGCCGCTGTGACCTCGGCAATGGCGGTATGGCTGACGCGGGCCAGCACCCGCTCGGCCGGGTAGGACGAGTCGCTGGTCCAGTAGCGGTCGAAATCGTTCGACACGTCGTCGACGACAGGGCCAATCGCCAATACATCGAGGTCGACGAATGACAAGCCCTGGCCCGCGTCGAAATATTCGTCGCCCACGTTGCGACCGCCAATGATCGTTGCCTGGTTGTCCGCGGTGAACGACTTGTTGTGCATGCGCCGGTTCAAGCGCCAGAAATCGGTGAGAAAACCCAAGACACGCCAGCGCCGTTGTATGAACGGATTGAATAGCCGCACTTCGATGTTCGGGTGTGCGTTCAGCGCGGCGAGAACGGTATCCAGACCGGCGGTATTGTTGTCGTCGAGCAGCAGACGCACGCGAACGCCACGGTCTGCGGCGCGACGCAGCGCTTCAAACAGCAAGGTGCCGGTCTTGTCATCATTCCAGATGTAGTACTGGATATCGAGCGAGCGCTCGCTGGCATCGGCCAGCAGCACCCGTGCTGCAAAGGCATCGCGTCCATCGGACAAGGCGAATACGCCCGACTTGTCGGGGTGCGCCTGCACCAACGGCAGCGCCGCCTTGCCCAACTGGGTATCTGACATGTCGTGCAGGATCATCGTGGAGCTTCGACCGTCGAGCGAGGGCAGCGGAACGCAGCCTTGCAACGGGGTAACGGCAACGATGGTCAGCACGCGCAGGAAACCGAGCTGAGCGATTGCCGCGCGAATGGCCCGACAACTGAAAAGCCCGGCTGACCAGGTCGAGGTGAGTGTCGCGGTCAAGCCGCCTGAACCTCATCCAACCCAGCTGCCGCACGGATCGCGAGTGCAGCCATCAATGTGAAGATCGCCAGCACGGCGCCGATGCCCAGCCACTGGGCGAGTACTCCGAACACGCCGCCGGCGAGCAGGATCAGCCCGACCACCGAGTTGCTGAGCGCGGTGTAGGTGGCACGGCTGTCGCGGTCGGCCATGTCGACCACATGCACCGAACGCCCGAGCCGTACGCCCTGGTGCGCGATCATGAGCACGAACAACAGTGCCGGCAGCAGCAGCGCCGTCTCCAGCAGGTTCGGCATCGCCAGTGCAACGAAGGCGGCCACGGCATTCGCGAGTGCGGCGAGCGTGGCCGCGACCATCAGCACGCGCCGGCTCGATCGATCGGCGAGTCGGCCCCAGACGTAGCTGCTGGCTAGGCTCGCCGCCGCCGATGCGACCATGAAGGGGCCCAGCGTGCCGAGTCCGCTGGCGGTGCTGTCGCCGCTGAGTGCAATGTAGAACGGGGGCGCCAGCGCGGTCGACAACAGCAATGCGCGCGTGACGATGAGACGGCGCAGGCGTGCATCGCTGCGCAACAGTCCGAGCTGCGCAATGACCGCGGCCAGGCCGTCGATGCCGCCTTCGGTTGCGCCGGGTTCCTCCCAGATCGACCCGAAGATGAACGCGGCCAGCAGCCAGCAGGCGCCGCCGAGAACGACCATGCCAGCGACGACCGGCACCGTGAGTGGGATCCAGCCGGTCGAATAGCTGAGTGCCAACAGCAGTGTCACGACGGCGGCGATGGTGCCCGCCGTGCCGCTGACCGAGCCCCGCCGGCCCTTGTCCACGGTCTTGCCGAGCACATCCTTGAAGCTGATCGAGCACAGGCTGCGGCCGAGCGCAAAGACCGCGATCAGGGCGACCGCGACAATGCCGGCGACGGTGCCGGAGAACATCTGTGCGAACCATCCCATCAAGCCGAAGCCGATGATCGCTGCGCCCTGGACGACACAGCCGAACACGTAAACGGTCCTGCGAATGGCGAGCTGCCGGATGCGTGCCGAGATCGCCAGTTGCGGCAGCATGGCCAGCGATTCACGCACCGGCACCAGCAGGCCGAGCGCCCAGGTCGGCGTGCCGATGGCATCCAGCAACCAGGCGAGCACGAGTTTGGGATCGGCCAGGCCTTCGCCGATTTTGGTCAGGCCGAGCGACACGACGTGCACGCCGTAGTTGCGAGGCTGCTCGCGGCACGCGGACTCAGGCAAGTCTCGGCAGACCTGCGCCAGCGTGTCGTCGTCGACGAGCAGTGCGTGCAGGCGGATGAAGCCGGCCATCAGTAGCGGTAGATCGCTGCGACGCCGGTGTTCGTCGGCATGCGCTCGGCAGGCACGACGATGACTTCGCCACTCTTCCTCAGGACGATTTCGCCCAGGTCGTCCAATACGTCGTCGACATCCGGATGCGCCAGATTGGCCGTCGTGATCGCGCCGCTGGTGGGGTCGATGTGGCCCGGAAACAGACGCTCGGCCTCGATCAGCAGCGTTTCGACGCGCCCGCCGACCGCCGCCTCGGCGATCGCGCGCAGGCCGTCTGTGCCGCGGCCTTTCGCGGCGGCAGCGCCGAACGACTCGACGAGCCCCGCCAGCCGCTGCAGATAGTGCGGCTGCATCACCTGCCAGGCGCGTTCGCGCAGCGCGTCCAGCGACAGCGCATCCGGGTCGACATCGATCGCTTCGGCAATCAACGACCGATTGGTGCTGACGGCGCGAAAAAGATGATGGTGCTGCGGCAGTGCCGCGAGGATCAAAGGCTGCCCCGATGGTTGCGAACAGTGCTTCAGCACCGCAGCGTCGACGGCGCGGAAGAACTGCTGGGTGTCACGGTCCTCGGCGTCCTGCTTGACGTCGGTGCCGTGGCGGGTGACGTCGCCCCCGCCGTCCTGACCGTAGGCACGGTGGGCGCCCTCGCGGGCGTCGCCGTCCTTGCCGAGCCATTCGTCGGCGGTCTGCGCCATGCCGCCGATCGGCGGCAACTCGACCAGCGCGTCGCGGTTGCCCTCGAAGACCTTGAAGGCGTGCCGGTTGAGACCCAGGATCTGGTAGCGGTCGGCAGACTGCGCGATGCGCATCAGCGGCTTGGCATGAAAGCTGTCGGCGACGACCGTCAGTTCGGCAACTGGCCGCTGCAGCTTGTAGACCCGAAAGAAGTCCGGCGCGCCTAAAACGGCCAGCCCGTCGCCAGCGTGATTCCAGAAGTCGCGATCTTCGGCAAGCGCGTCGAACGGGCGCAGCAGCGCAGGTATGTCGCGTGCCGGGTACTGCTTGCGCAGCGATGCGGCCAACTGCTTGACGAGGTTGCGAAATCGAAGCGGGTCCTGCACATTGTCGGGATGCTGCCGGTGGGTCGGTTGATAGAGCGAGAGGCACGGCGCCTCGCGCTCGGCCAGCAACACGGCGGGGTAGTCGTGGGTCAGTGAATGCATGCGTTTCTCCAAGGGTTGTCAGCCGCGGAACAGCGGCGGATTTCGTTCAATGAACCTGTCGATCCAGATATCGCCGAAGGAACTTCGGTTTCCTTTCCTGTGCCACCAGGCGAAAACACTGATCGCGAGCGCGCCTAGAGCGTCGACGATCAAGTCAGCTGGCGAAGCACCATTTGCAGGATGCCGCTGTTGCGGAAATACTCGACTTCGGCCGGCGCATCGATCCGGACAATCGCATCGAAGCTTGTTTGCGAGCCGTCCGCTCGTTTGACGGACACCTTGGCGAGTTGCCCAGGCTCGATGCCGACGGCGATGCCGGTGATGTTGAAGGTCTCGGTGCCGTCCAGGCCCAGTGACGCCGCCGATGCGCCGTCCTTGAACTGCAACGGCAGCACGCCCATGCACACCAGATTGCTGCGGTGGATGCGTTCGTAGCTCTGCGCGATGACGGCCTTGATGCCCAGCAATGCCGAGCCCTTGGCGGCCCAGTCGCGTGAGCTGCCCGAGCCGTACTCGCGACCGGCAATCACCACCAGCGGCGTGCCTTCGTTCTGGTAGCGCATCGCCGCGTCATAGATGCTCATCTTCTCGTTGTCGGGCAGGTGCACCGTCCACGGCCCTTCGGCGCCGGGAACCAGTTGATTGCGCAGGCGGATGTTGGCGAAGGTGCCGCGCATCATCACCTCATGGTTGCCGCGCCGCGAGCCGTAGCTGTTGAATTCGGCCCGCGGCACACCCTGCTCGATCAGGTAAGCGCCGGCCGGCGAATCGGGGCCGATGGCGCCGGCCGGCGAGATGTGGTCGGTGGTGATCGAGTCGCCCAGCATCGCCAGCACGCGCGCGCCTTCGACGTCGGCCAGCGCCGCTGGTTCGGCCGCGAAGTCGATGAAGAACGGTGGCTCACGCACATAGGTCGAATCTTCCGCCCACTCGAACAAGGTGCCGGTGGGCGCCGGCATGCTCTTCCACTTGTCGTCGCCGGCGAAGATGCGGCCGTATTCCGATTCGAACTGTTCCGAGTTCACCGAAGAGGCCACCAGCGCCTCGACTTCCTCGGCGCTCGGCCAAACGTCCTTCAGCAGCACCGGCTTGCCGTTATCGTCCTTGCCCAGCGAATCCTTCGACAGGTCGCACAGCACCGTGCCGGCCAGCGCATAGGCGACCACCAGTGGCGGCGATGCCAGATAGCTGGCCTTCACCTGGGCGTGGATGCGGCCTTCAAAGTTGCGGTTGCCCGACAGCACCGCGGCCACCGCCAGGTCGTTGTCGGTGACGGCCTTGGCCACTTCTTCGGGCAGCGGGCCGGAATTGCCGATGCAGGTGGTGCAGCCGTATCCCACCAGATTGAAACCCAGTTGCTCCAGGTACGGCATCAGGCCGGCTTTGTTCAGGTAATCGGTGACGACGCGCGAGCCCGGCGCCAGCGAGGTCTTCACCCACGGGCGCGATCGCAGACCGGCTTCGACCGCCTTCTTCGCCAGCAGACCGGCGGCGATCATCACCGAGGGGTTCGAGGTGTTGGTGCAACTGGTGATGGCGGCGATGACCACCGATCCGTTAACCACCGATGCGGCGGCCTCGGGCTCGTGCAGACGCTCCGGCGGCGCTTTCAGGACCGCGCCGGCCTCGACGTCGCGCTCGTCGTCGAAGCGCGAGATCTGCTTCGGGCTGACCTCGGCCGCCGCGCCGCCGATGCCGGACCGGAACGACTGCGCCACTCCGGACAGCGCGACCCGGTCTTGCGGCCGCTTCGGGCCGGCCACGCTCGGCTCGACCTTGCTCAGGTCGAGGTCGAGCACCTCGGAGAAATTCGGCTCGAGGTCGTCATCGCTGCGGAACAATCCCTGTTCGCGTGTATAGCG
>Ga0138256_10008291_pt1 | contig 10924 bp, 8 predicted proteins | sample KNB2016incub_MG_FD_105486 | JGI IMG/M metagenome (GOLD analysis project Ga0138256, IMG submission 105486) | Active sludge microbial communities from wastewater in Klosterneuburg, Austria - KNB2014incub_MG | ecosystem: Engineered > WWTP > Activated sludge > Unclassified | place: Austria... | reverse complement strand
TTCTGGGCGCCGGACAGGTCGGGGCCAGCGTTGCCGAGGGCCTGGTTTCCGAGGAAAACGACATTACCATCGTCGATTCCAATGGGGCGCGTCTGGCCCAGTTACAGGACCGGCTGGATTTGCGAACCGTGGTCGGGGATGCGGCAACGCCTTCAGTCCTGCGCCAGGCCGGGGCGGAGGATGCCGACATGATCATTGCCGTGACGCAGAGCGATCAGTCGAATCTCGTTGCCTGCAAGCTGGCACACAGCGTGTTCAATGTGCCGACCCGGATTGCCCGGCTGCGCTCGCCTGACTTTCTCGACAACGCCAGCCTGTTATCGGAAGACAATTTCGCGGTCGACTTCGCGCTTTGTCCGGAACAGGTGATTACCGATTACATCCGGCGCCTGATTGAATTTCCCGAAGCCCTGCAAGTGCTCAACTTTGCCCGCCGCCGGGTCAGCCTGGTGGCGGTGCGGGCTTATGAAGGCGGCCTGCTGGTCGGCAAGCCGATCAAAGACATGCGTTCCTTCCTGCCGCCCGATATGGATGGTCGGATTGCGGCGATTTTCCGGCGTGATCAAGCGGTGTTTCCCGAAGGCGATACGGTGATCGAGGCCGGCGACGAGGTTTTCCTGCTCGCTGCGGCCGAACATATTCGACCGGTCTTGCGTCAGTTGCGGCGGATGGCGACGCCGGTGCGGCGCATCATGATCGCCGGCGGCGGCAATATTGGCATTCGCGTCGCCAAAACCCTGGAAAAACGTTACGAAATCAAGCTTATTGAAGGTCGCAAGGAGCGTGCCGAATTGCTGGCTGGCGAGCTCGACGAAACGCTTATCCTGCTTGGTGATGGCACCGATGAAGAGTTGCTCGAGCAGGAAAATATTGCCGAGATGGACATCTTCCTTGCCCTGACCAACGATGACGAAGACAACATCATGTCCGGCAGTCTGGCCAAACGTCTGGGTTGCAAGCGGGTGGTGGCGCTGATCAACCGCCGGGCCTACGCCGAAATGATCGAAGGCGGACCGATTGATATCGGCATTTCGCCGGCACAAGTCTCGATCGGCACCTTGCTGGCGCACGTCAGGCAAGGTGATGTCGCCGAAGTGCATTCACTGCGCCGGGGGGCGGCCGAAGCGCTGGAGATCGTCGCGCATGGCGACGCCAAGACTTCCAAGGTGATTGGCAAGCGGATCGATCAGATCGACTGGCCGCATGGGGTAACGGTGGCTGCCCTAGTGCGCAATTTCGATAAGGCCGTGGTGATCGGCCAGACCGACGACTGGACAGCCATTACCCGGCACGGTGAGGTGGTCATTGCCCACCACGATACGGTGATCCAGGCAGATGACCATGTGATCGTCTTCTGCACCCGGAAGAAGCTGGTCAAAAAAGTCGAGAAGCTTTTCCAGGTCGGTTTCCACTTCCTTTAAGAGGTCGACCGTGACTCGCTTTGCCCCCGTTTATCGCGCCCTCGGCATGATTGTCATACTTTTTGGCCTGACCATGCTGGCGCCGCTGATCCTCTCTTACTGGGTGGATGATGGCGCCCAGACCGCTTATGACGAAGCCTTCCTGCTCACGACACTGTGTGGCACTTTCCTTTGGTATCGCTATCGCAACTGCAAGCGTGAGCTGAATATTCGTGACGGTTTTTTGATGGTGGTGTTGGTGTGGTCCGTGTTACCCGCCTTTGCGGCCATTCCACTTATGCTCCAGCTTGGTATCAGCCACACTGATGCCTATTTTGAGGCGATGTCAGGCCTGACGACCACCGGCTCGACCGTGCTTTCAAATATTGACACGCTGCCGATGTCGATCAATCTCTGGCGCCATCAACTGGTCTGGACGGGCGGCATGGGATTGATCGTGCTGGCGATCGCCGTTCTCCCGCTGCTTGGTATCGGTGGTCGCCAGATGTTCAAGGCCGAAACGCCGGGGCCGATGAAGGACGCCAAGATGACGCCGCGCATCGCGGAAACGGCTAAAGGCTTATGGTTGGTCTATGTCGGCGTATCCATGGTTTGTATGCTCGGTTATCGCTGGGCCGGCATGAGCTGGTTTGATGCGGTTTGCCATACATTTTCAACGATGGGACTCGGTGGTTTTTCGACCCACGATGCCAGTTTCGGCTATTTCAATTCGCCAGCCATCGAATCGGTTGCCATTATTTTCATGCTGATCGCCGGGATGAATTTCGGCACGCTGTTTCTGGCGGTCAACGGCCGCTCACTGCGACCCTACCTGCATGATCCCGAGGCGGGTTGGTTCGTCGGTGTGACCCTGGTCAGCATCATGATAGTTGCCATTTATATCTGGAAAGATGGCGTCTATCCCGACCTCGATACAGCGCTTCGCCATACAGCTTTCAATCTGGTCTCAATTGCGACGACAACGGGCTATGCCAGCGTCGACTATGCGCTTTGGCCCATTTTCGCGCCGCTCTGGATGCTTTTTCTCTCCAGTTTTGCGACCAGCGCCGGGTCTACCGGCGGCGGCATCAAGATGATGCGCGCCTTGCTGCTCTACAAGCAGGTCTATCGTGAATTGCTGCGTGCCATGCATCCGAGTGCTGTCTACAACGTTCGTATGGGTGGGCAGGTGGCACCACAATCCGTCCTTTTTGCTGTACTGGCCTTCGCTTTCATGTACATGGTCAGTATCGCTGCGTTGACGCTGCTGATGGTATTTACCGGGCTGGATATCATTTCGGCCTTCACCGCCATCGTCGCCAGCGTCAATAACACCGGCCCCGGCCTGGGGGTGGTCGGGCCTTCGACAACCTACGCAATTCTGGAAGACTTCCAGACCTGGATCTGTATTTTCGCCATGTTGCTCGGGCGCCTGGAAATATTCACGCTGCTGGTTGTACTGACTCCCGCCTTCTGGCGTAAGTGACCTGAGCGCCGGAAAGGCGGATAATTCCGCCTTTCCGATTTTCTGGCGGAGTCCCCCGTGAACCGACCCAAGAACGACACCTTCCTGCGCGCCCTGCTCAAAGAGCCGACCGAATACACCCCGCTCTGGCTGATGCGCCAGGCCGGTCGTTACCTGCCGGAATACTGCGAAACACGCAAACGCGCCGGCAATTTCCTGAATCTGTGCAAATCGCCGGCGATGGCCTGCGAAGTGACGTTGCAGCCGCTGGCCCGCTACGATCTCGACGCCGCCATCCTCTTCTCCGACATTCTGACCGTGCCCGACGCCATGGGCCTCGGCCTTTATTTCGAGGAAGGCGAAGGCCCGAAATTCGAGCGTCCGCTACGCGAGGAATGGGCGATCAACGATCTGACCGCACCGGACCCCAACGACCATTTGCGTTACGTAATGGATGCCGTATCCGAAATCCGCCGCGCGCTCGATAACTCGGTGCCGCTGATCGGTTTCTCCGGCAGCCCCTACACGCTGGCCTGCTACATGATCGAAGGCCAGGGTTCGAGCGATTTCCGCCACATCAAGGGCATGCTCTACAAGCGTCCTGACCTGCTGCACCGCATCCTGTCGGTGACTGCCGACTCGGTAACCTCCTACCTGAACGCCCAGATTGATGCCGGCGCTCAGGCCGTGATGATTTTCGATACCTGGGGCGGCTCGCTGTCGGCCGCGGCTTATCAGGAATTCTCGTTGCAGTACATGGAACGCATTGTCGCTGGCCTGAAGAAAGAAAAAGACGGCCAGCGCATTCCGAGCATTGTCTTCACCAAAAATGGCGGTCTCTGGCTGGAAAAGATCGCCGCCATCGGTTGCGATGCGGTTGGCCTTGACTGGACGATCGATCTCGGCGAAGCCCGGCGCCGGGTTGGCGACAAGGTAACCTTGCAAGGCAACCTTGATCCTAACGTCTTGTTTTCGACGCCGGATGTCATCGCCGTTGAAGCGAAAAAGGTGCTCGACAGTTTCGGCCCGGGCAATACCGGCCACGTCTTTAACCTTGGCCACGGCATTTCACAGTTTACGCCGCCTGACAATGTGACGGCGCTGGTTGATGCGGTCCATTCGCACAGCCGTTTAATGCGTAAGTAAGCACTATCGGCGGGATGCAGGGTTTGACTTATGCACAGAGTTTTGCATCCCGCCAGAAATTTTTGCTGGAATTTGCTTGACAGTTTGATTATTGCCCAAGTGCTTGAAATTAAAGTAATTTACGTTTTGCCTGATATTTCAGCAAAGTTAAAAATTCCTTTGCCAGCCGCGACTTAGCAGCTCTATGCAATAGAAACCCACAAAGTTATCCACAGCTTTTGTGGGTAAGTGCAAATCCCCTTTGCAAACAGGGGTTTTCACCCAACTTCGGAGAAACGACGGCACCCGCCGGCAAATTTATGCCTGTTTTACGCGTTGCCCTCGATTTGCCGCTGCACCGTCTTTTCGATTATGTCGCTCCGGAGGCGTCGACCGCAGACATCGGTCTGCGCGTTCGGGTCCCGTTTGGCCGGAGCGAAAAAATCGGTGTCATCGCCGAGGTCGTGGACAGCAGCGAATGGCCGCTGGCGCAATTGAAACCAGCCGGCGACATCCTCCGTGATACACCCCCCTTGCCGGCCGATTTTTTGCGCCTGTGCCAGTTTGCCAGTGGCTACTATCAGGCCGCCTTTGGCGAAGTGGTGATGCAGGCGCTGCCGGCCGGTTTGAAGCGGCTCGACCCGCCAAATCGAAGAAATGCGCGTCCCGGCCCGTTGACCGCAGCAATCGCCCGGCCGGCGTTGACTGCCGAACAGCTCATTGCCGTGGCGGCGATTGACCTTGCCGCCGGTTTTTCGGCTCATCTGCTGCATGGCGTTACTGGCAGTGGCAAGACCGAGGTCTATTTGCGCCTGATCGAACGGGCGTTGGCGGAAGGCAAGCAAGTGCTGTTGCTGGTGCCGGAAATCAACCTGACGCCGCAACTGGAAGGCCGTGTTCGGGCGCGTTTTCCCGAAACCGGCGTCGTCTCGCTGCACAGCGAACTGGCCGAAGCGGCGCGCGAGCGCAACTGGCGGGCGGCCTTTGCCGGCGAGGCGAGCATCGTGCTCGGCACCCGACTGTCGGTCTTTACGCCAATGCCGCGCCTCGGCCTGATTGTGGTCGATGAGGAGCATGATTCCTCCTTCAAGCAGCAGGACGGGATGCGCTACTCGGCGCGCGATGTCGCGGTTTTCCGGGCGCATCAGCGCGGCATTCCCATCCTGCTTGGTTCGGCAACGCCCTCGCTGGAATCCTGGGCTAATGCTCAGAGCAAGCGCTATGCAATGATCACGCTGCGTGAGCGGGCAAATCCGGAGGCCACCTTGCCGGCGGTCAAACTGATCGATACCCGGCGCATGGTGATCAAGGATGGCGTCAGCGAGCCCTTGATGGCGGCGATCAAACTACGGCTGGAGCGAGGCGAACAAAGCCTGATTTTTCTCAACCGGCGTGGTTATGCGCCGGTGCTGTCGTGTACGGCCTGCGGCTGGATTTCGCGGTGTACCCGCTGTGCGGCGAATCTTGTGCTGCATCTGGCCGACCGCCGTCTGCGTTGCCACCACTGCGGTTTTGAGGGGCATGTGCCGCGTGCCTGCCCAAGCTGCGGCAATCAGGACATTGTTCCTTTCGGGCGCGGCACGCAGCGGCTTGAAGGCTGGTTGCAGGAGCAATTCCCGAAAGCGCGTGTTTTGCGCGTCGACCGTGACTCGGTGAAAAGCCGCAAGCAATGGGAGGCCATGCTTGAACGCATTCATGGCGGCGAGGCGGACATTCTGGTCGGCACCCAGATGCTGGCCAAGGGCCACGATTTTCCGAAACTGACGCTGGTCGGCGCGCTCGGTTCCGATTCCGCTTTGTTTGCCGCCGACTGGCGCTCACCGGAAAGGCTGTTTTCCCAGTTGATGCAGGTGGCCGGGCGGGCTGGGCGGGCCGAGCTGAAAGGCGAGGTGCTGATCCAGACCGAATACCCGACGCACCCGCTGTTTGCTGCGCTGGCCGCCCACGATTACCCCGGTTTTGCCGCCAGCATGCTCAAGGAGCGCGAACAGGCCGGTTTCCCGCCTTATTCTTTTCAGGCCATGTTGCGGGCTGAAGCGCCGGAGATGGCTGATGCCATCGCCTTCCTGAAAACAGCGTCGGCCTTGCCGGTGATTCAGGCGCACGAAAATGTCCTGATTTACGACCCGGTGCCGATGAAACTCTCTCGGGTGGCCAATCTGGATCGCGGTCAATTACTCGTCGAATCTGGCTCTCGCCCTGTCCTGCAAGCCTTTCTGCCACGCTGGCGGGAGGCGATCGAGGGCGTCAAGTCGTCCTCCCGGCTGCGTTGGCATATCGAGGTTGATCCGCTGGAATTCTGATCGGCACGACCCTTGCAGAGTACCCAGTCCACTATCTGCAAGGAGGCCATCATGAAAATTCAGGAATCGACGGTGCAACTCTCGGCCAGCCACGAAGCGAGCCGCTCCCAGACGCTGGAAGTCACTGCGGAGCAGAGCTTTCGACGCGTTTTTAATCAACTGGCCGTGGGCACCAATGATGAACAAAACAGTGCTCGGCAGCGGGTCGAGCAACTGCTGCAGTCGCTGGTCGATGCCATTCTGGCGGCAATGGATGGCAAGAAAGGCGAGGCAAACTTTGCCGCCTGCCAATGCCTGCCGAGTTCGCCACCGCGGGCTGCCAGTGGCCCGGAAATTACTTGGCAGCGCAGCACCAGAGAGACGATTTGCGAAGCGGAAAAGACCACGGTTTGCGGCAATGGTCAAGTTACGACGGCGGATGGCAAAAAAATCGAATTCAATTATTCGCTGGGCATGGCGCGCAACTACAGCAGCGAAAAAACATCAGAGGAGAGCGGCAGCATCGAGTTACGCGATCCGTTGATGCTGAGTTTTAACGGTCAAGCTTGCGAGCTGACCAAGGAGCGCATTGCCTTTGATCTGAATGCCGATGGTACGCCGGAGCAGATTCCTGGCCTCGGCGCTGGTAGCGCCTTTCTGGTTTTCGACCGCAACGGCAACGGCAAGGCCGATGACGGCAGCGAGTTGTTCGGCGTCGCCAGCGGCAACGGCTTTGCCGACTTGTCGCTGCTCGATAGCGACAAGAATGGCTGGATCGACGAGGCAGATGCCGCCTTTAGCCAGCTCGCCGTGTGGTTCGGCGATGGCTTAACGTCACTGAAGCAGCAGGGCGTCGGGGCGCTTTACACGGCTGCGGTCGACGCGCCATTTTCGCTAAAAACCAGTTCGAATGAACTGCTTGGGCAGATTCGGGCAGCCGGCCTTTATTTGTCCGAAGCCGGCGAGGTCGGCCAGATGCAGCAGGTCGACCTCGCGGTTTCAGCGTTGCCGGCCGGACAGGAACATCCAGCCGAGAGCGAGAAACTGGCCGCCTAGCAGCATGAAGAAGGCGGCACGGAAGGCGGCGTCGCTGGCCCAGCCATTGGCCTGCAAGGTATCGACCAAACCGCCGATGCCCCATTGCAGGCCGAAGGCGCCGACGAAGACGAGCAGGTTGAGGGCCGTGTTGGCGCGCCCGGACAGGGCGGGCGGGAAGGACTGGGCAACCAGCGAATAGGAAACATTGGAGAGCGAGAAGCAGATGCCGAGGATCGGCCACAGCAGGTTGCCGGCGAAAGTCGGCAGGCTGCTGATCAAGGCTAGCAGGCTGATCGCCATGATCATCGCGCCGAGATAAATTTTTTCCAGCTTGATGCCGCGGTGCACCAGCCTGGTGGCAAAAAATCCCATGAACAGGAAGCCGGCCAGCATGGCGCCGCTGATCCAGGTCAGGCGGGCGGCAATCGCCGCGCCGTCCATGCCCTCCAGCACCGACATCCAGCGCGAGGCCCACAAGCCCTGGACGGCCATGAAGCCGCCGGTGAACCAGAAACCCATCGGGGCGTAGCGCCAGAAGCGCCGGCTGGAAAAAATGGTTTTGACGCCGGCCAGTTGCTCGGCGAAGCCGGCGCCCTTCTGTCCGGTGGCTTTGTCCGGTACCAAAAACCAGAGCAGGCCGGCGACGAGCAGCGTGGTGGCCGCCAGGCCAAGGGCAATTTCGCGCCAACTGGCAAAGCCGAGGGCCAGCTCCAGCGGTTTTGAGGCGGCGAGGGCGCCCAGGCCGCCCGAGGCCATGATCCAGCCGGTCAGCGAGGCCTGGCGTTCGGGCGGAAACCACTGCGAAAAGGCCTTGAACGAAGCCATCAGGCAGGCCGAAACGCCGAGGCCGATCAGCGCCCGGCCGGTCGCCAGACCGCCCAGCGTATCGGACAAGGCGAATACTGCCGCGCCGGAGGCCGCCAGCAGCAGCAGGCCGGCTTCGACCCGGCGCGGCCCGAAGCGGTCGAGCAGCATGCCGAGCGGCAGTTGCGCCGCGCCGAAGGCGAGAAAGTAGGTGCTGGTCAGCAGGCCGAGCGCGTTGTCGCCGAGATCGAGTTCACGCGCCAGGACCGGGCCGATGACGGCGTTGGCCGTGCGGTAGAGGTAGGAAAGAAAATAGCCGGCGGCAAACGGCAGAAAAAGCCTGAGCCACAGGCCACGGGTGTCGGGACTGGTCATGCTTGCTCCGGCTTCGCGTGGACCGCAGGCGATCTTGGGGCCTCAAGATTTTGCCGTAGCCACTGGCAGCGATTTTCAATTTTTTGTTGCCAGTGGCCGGCAATGCCGGGCGTCGCGGCCAGCCTTTCCAGCTCGGCCAGGGGCGGGCGGTGGGCTTGCCAGAGCTGCATGGCGGCGGCCAGCGTCATGGCTTCGGCGGCGGATTGATCGAGCCGCAATTCAGCATCAGGGGCAACTTCGCCGGGGGTGACGACGCGCCAGTACCAGCCGGTCAGGCGATGTTCGGCGATATAGGCGGCCATGCCCTCGAGCCCAAAGCGTTCGTCGATTTTCCAGCACGGATTGCGTGGCTGGCAGACTTGCAGCCGGGCGCTGCCGAGCCGGTAGATATCGCCAATCCGGACATCGTTTTCGTCGAGGTCCGGCGTCGAAATGTTCTCGCCGAGGCTGCCAGGCATCAGTTGCGCGGCAGCGTCGGGAAACTGTGCGGCGAGCTTGGTGTAGTGCCGCGCCGGGTAGAGATGGACGGCTTTTTCCGGTCCGCCATGGACACGTCGATCGGCCTGCTGGTCGCCAATGAAGCCTTCCGGGCCAATTTCAACGCGGCTTGTCACCGGCTGTTTGTAGATGCCGGTCGGCCGGCCGGATTCAGGAAGTGGGTGAATGCCGCCGATGAAGAGGGAAATTTTTTCCATGATGGCCGGATTTTGCCATCAATTCCACAGCCACGCAGCGCCGCGCACTCCCGAGGAGTCCCCATGTTGTGGCGGCAGAAACCGGGTGTTGAAAACGTCGGAAAAAACGTGTTGACCGCAGCATTCGGGCAGATTTCGGTACAGCCGGGCCATTTTCGACAGGCCGCCGCCCAGGACGACGAGCTGTGGGTCGAGAATGTTGATAACGCTGGCCAGGGCCCGGCCAAGGCGGTTTTCGTAGCGCTGCAGGGTGGCTTCGCAAGCGGCATCGCCGGCGCTGGCGCGGCGATCGATTTCTTCGGCGGGCAGGCGCTGGCCGGTGTGGCGGCAATGGTCGGCGGTCAGCGCCGGGCCGGAGAGGTAGGTTTCGACGCAGCCCAGACGCCCGCAATAGCAGGCAGGCGGCGGCAGATCCTCGTCGTTCAGGCCGGGCAACGGATTGTGCCCCCATTCGCCGGCGATGGCATTGGCCCCGGTCAATACCTGCTGGTTGATGACGATGCCACCGCCAACGCCGGTGCCGAGAATGACCCCGAAGACGATTTCGGCATCCCGGCCGCTACCGTCGATGGCTTCGGACAGGGCAAAACAGTTGGCGTCGTTGGCCAGCCGTACCTGCCGCTGGAGCAGGGCTTGCAAGTCGCGGCGCAGCGGCTGGCCGATCAGGCAGGTTGAGTTGGCGTTCTTGATCAGGCCGCTGGCCAGCGATTCGGCGCCGGGAATGCCGATACCGAGGGTGCCGCGTTGGCTTAGTGCGTTCTCGGTATTTTCAACCAGCTCGGCAACGGCGCTCAGCGTTACCCGGTAATCACCCTGCGGGGTGGCAATCCGCTGACGCAGCAATTCGTGGCCGTCGTCGGCGAGCGCGATGATCTCGATTTTCGTGCCGCCAAGGTCAATGCCGAGACGCAAGCTCAGACCCGCACGCCGATGGCCTTGACGTTGCCGTGGGTGGTGGTCATGGTGCGCAGCACGCTGGTACCGGCGTCGAGGAGCAGCATGAACAGGTTGCGCTCGGAATAGAGGCAGATTTCACCGTGAATGTTATATTTTTTGGCCAGTGCCGGGGAGAGCTTGGCAAAACGCTGCTCGATCGGTTTATCGCCATCGGCATAAGCATCGCCAAGTTCTGAATGCAGGCCGAGGATGGAGACGTATAGGCGGCCACCAATTTTCAGATTGAGCAACAATTGACGGACGATTTGACGAGCCTGCTCGTAGGGGAGCGCGCTCAAGCCCCGCCGCACGACGATGATATCGAAGGGGTCGCCCGGCGGGCTTTCAGGAAAATGAGTCAATTCACCTTCGATGTAGGCGATATTGTCTTGCTGACTACTGGTGAGAATGCGGCTTTCGATCTCACTTTTTTGCGTGGCATTGTCGGCAACGACTACACGAGCGCCAAGGCGGGCGAATTTCACCGCCAGTTCGCAGCGTCCGGCCGGAATGACCAGCACGGAAACGCGTTGATCGAAACGTTGGCGTTTGACGCATTCCTCCAGCGCCAGACGCTCGGTTTCGTCGCTTCCCGTCTCGAAGAAATTGGCGTTAGTATCGTTGCTCATGATTTGTCCCGTTTGCGAACCATTCTGCATGAAGGCAGGGGGCTCTGACAATCTAAAAAATGCCAATTAGAGGAAAAACAATGCTGGTGCGATTTGATTCTAGCGAGACCGGTGAACTACTGATGTTTGCTACGGTGGCCAAAACCCTGCTGCAAGCGATGGGCAAGGCAACAAC
>Ga0138256_10008289_pt1 | contig 10924 bp, 15 predicted proteins | sample KNB2016incub_MG_FD_105486 | JGI IMG/M metagenome (GOLD analysis project Ga0138256, IMG submission 105486) | Active sludge microbial communities from wastewater in Klosterneuburg, Austria - KNB2014incub_MG | ecosystem: Engineered > WWTP > Activated sludge > Unclassified | place: Austria... | reverse complement strand
GACTTCTTCGCGGATCTGGGTGGTGAGGTCCCAGCCGGCGCTCAGGATGGCGGGGGTGATGAACTTCGAGCAGATGTCTCGTTCGTTGAGGTCTCTCTTGTTCATTTCAGCGGACCCTTGCCCCTCGGAGTCATTGGGGAAAGTGTAGGCGATGGACGGGACCAATTGGGCAGCAGTCTGCTGCCCAATTGGGTGGGCGGCCTATTCCCCGTCTGGATTGATTCGCCGAACTGGCAGGATTCGCACCCTGGCGGCCGCATCATCAATGGTGATGATCGCTCCGGAGGCCAGCGTCTCTTGGTGGACTCGAAGCACGTCGACCACGGCCGTGCCGATCTGGGCCGGAAGCAGTCGCTGAGAGCGCACATGCACGACACTCGGCCCACTCAGGCCCGCCAAGGCGATCAGGGCCGAGAAATCGAGGTCGTGCGTCAGCACCAGGTGCCCGTTCTCGCTTGCCCAATCAAGCAAGACGGTACGGGCGCTCTCGCACTTCCGATGGCTGACCAATGAACAGCCTCCACGCCATGAGCAAGCAGAAACCCCACCCAAAGAGGGGAGAGGTTCATGTCAACGAGAACCATCACGACGCCTTGAGGGGTAGGTCGACCTCTTCTGAGCGCCACGCTGCGAAGGCCCGGGCGGCATGGATGTCTTCACGCTCGATGTAGGGATAGGCGGCGAGGACCTCGTCCTCCGTCTTTCCAGTCGCCAGCAGGCCCACAATGGCGCCGACGGTGACGCGCATCCCGCGGATACACGGACGGCCACCCATGACTGTCGCGTCATGCGTGATCCGGTCGGTTGCCTGGTGCGCCATGGCCGTCATTCTAGTAGCAGTTGGCGGTACGCATTCCGCTGCGAGATTGCTTCAGGCCAGCACCGGAACGATCCGGCACGTCTCCCGGCGAGCATCCCCCACTCTCCCGCCACACCCGAGGTGCGACAGGATGAGTTTTCCTCTATATACGCAATATGCGTATACTCAGTTCTCGAAGGCCGTCTTCGTGGAGCTACCCGCATTCGACCGTCACCGGGCGGAGTATCTCGACGACGACGGCCTCCGGGCCCTTCAGGACCTTCTGATGAGGAATCCGACCGCCGGCCTTCCTATCCCTGAGACCGGCGGACTGCGGAAACTTCGCTTCGCCGACGCTCGACGAGGCAAGGGGAAACGGAGCGGACTTCGCGTCGTCTACTACTGGTGGGAGCCGGGACCCGAGTTCTGGCTCTTCACGCTGTTCGACAAGGACGAAATGGCGGACCTGAGCCCGCAGGATCGCAGGGAGCTCAGGGCAATGGTGAAGGCAGAACTGGAAGCAAAGAGGACGGCATGAAGAAGTCAACGAAGAAGGCATCCAGGCATCGGCCGAAGCGCGACCTGTTCGGCGAGTTGCAGGAGGGCTTCGCGGCTCTCGCGGACGCGCGTCAGGGCAAGCGCACCCTCCGGACGCATTCCGTGGAGCTGCGGCCGGTTCTCGACGTCTCGCCCAGCGAGCTGATTCAGCTGCGCGAGGAGCGGAATATCTCACGGGGCCTCCTCGCCCGATACCTCCGCACCAACCCCCGGACGCTCGAGAATTGGGAGCAGGGTCGAGCGAAGCCCAACGCGCAGGCTGCACTGCTCATCAACCTCGTGAGGAAATATCCCGACACCGTGGAGCGCCTCGCTACGATCTAGCGATCGATAGAGGCGCGAATCGCGAGACGGACTACAGGACCCGAACCGGCACTCTGACGTCGTAGCCTGCGCCCACTCCCAAAAGAAAGACTGGAATGGCGTAATGAGGGTCAGCGACCTGCTGCGCATGCTGAATGAGGATGGGCGGTTTCTCGTGGCGACACGCGGCAGCCACCGTCAGTTCAAGCACCCGGTGAAGCCGGGTCGGGTATTCTGAAACAGTCTGGCCTGAAGAAATGAGGAATCCATGCGCTATGCGATCGTGATCGAGAAGGCAGGTAACAATTTCTCCGCGTATGTTCCCGATCTTCCTGGATGCGTGGCAACGGGAGCGACCATCGGAGAAGTCGAATCCCAGATTCGCGAGGCCATCGAGCTGCATCTGAGGGGTATGCGCGAGGACGGCACGCCGATCCCCCCTCCTTCGAGCCGGGTCGAATACGTCGAAGTTGCCGCGTAGTTAGAGGACGCGGCCTACGCGGATGGGCCACCGGTAATTCACCGTACAATTTCATTCGTGATCTCCGCGCTCGTTCTCGCCGCCAGTGTCTCGGTCACCGACGTCCCGAAACCCACCCCATCGGGCTGGGTCACCGATATGGCGAACGTCATCTCGCCTGCGTCGGAGCAGCAGATCAACGCCCGCCTGTTCGATCTGCGCAACGCCACCGGCCACGAGGTCGCCGTGGTCACCGTGGACGACGTGAACGCCGCGTCCCCCAAGGCGTTCGCGACGGCGCTCTTCAACCACTGGGGCATCGGCAACAAGGACCGCAACGACGGCCTGCTGGTGCTGCTCGTGGTGGGAAGGCGCCGGCTCGAGATGGAAACGGGCATCGGGATGGAGTCGCTTCTCCCCAACGACTGGCTGGTCTCGATGCAGCAGCGGGTGATGGTCCCGAAGTTCAAGCAGGGCGATTTCGGCGGCGGCATCGAAGCGGGACTCTTCGAGGTGGACCGGAAGCTCCGCGGCGCGCCGTCCGCCAGGGCGGCGACGCCGATGGTGATCAACCCCGCGACCGGCAAGCCCTACCCCACGCGCACGCCGGTCTCGCCCTACCAGAGCCAGCTCATGCGCGATCCCGTGACCGGTGCGCTCGTGCCGGCCAACGGGGCCCCACCGGCGCAGCTGGCGGGGATCACGAGGAGCGCTTCTCCCGGCTCCTCGGGTGAAAGCATCCTGACCAGCGCAGCCGGGCTCTTCGCGGTGGCGGTCGGAGGCGCGGGCTCGGTCCTAGGATTCCTCTTCCTCGGGCGGTTCATGCGCAAGTGCCCGAAGTGTAAGTCGGACACGATCCTCCTCGACGAGCTCGCCGACAACGCGCACTTGAACGAGACGCAGGAGTTCGAGGAGAGCATCGGCTCGGTGAACTACAAGGTCTACGTCTGTCCGGGCTGCGATTTCACGCGCACCGTCGCGAGCGCGAAATGGTTCTCGGGTTACAGCAGCTGTCGGGGGTGCCAGGCGCGGACCATGAAGAGCACGTCGACGACGCTGACCTACGCCACCGAGGACCACGGTGGCACCGTGCAGGTGAACGAGTCCTGCGTGCGCTGTCCCTACACGGGGGAATACACCCGGTCGACGCCGCGGAGGACGCGCTCTTCGTCCTCTTCCTCGGGAGGCTCCTCGTTCGGCGGCGGCCGCTCGCGTGGTGGCGGCGGAGGCTCGAGTTGGTGAGGTGAAAGGCTGCGCTAGCCGCGGAAAGGATTCAGGATCTCGACTCCGGTCCACGACACATGCCGGACATTTCGCGTGACCAGAATGAGGTTGTTCACCCGCGCCGTCGCGGCCATCATGGCGTCGATGGGCGAAGCGGTCCGCGTGCTGATCAGAACGCCCCACTCTTCGGCGATCTGGAGATCGATGGGCAGGATCCGGTCCCCGTGCTGCCGCACGACGGTTGAGAGCCATCGATCAAGGGCGGCCGCCTGACGTGCATCCCGGCCCCGAAGAATCTGAATGCCACGCCTGATCTCTCCGATGGCCAAGACACTCAGATAGATCGCCTCGTCTGGGACGCCGGCGAACCACGCGGCCACGCCCGCATTCATCCGCGGGCCTTTCCGGATTTCGGAGAGAACGTTCGTGTCGACGAGGTACGTCACAGCGCGAGCGGCCGTGGTCGAGCCTTCGTTCGTTTCAAATCCCGAGCCAAAAGACCCGGCGGCATGGCGAGGAGGAGACCCTTCAGCGACGTCTTCCGAGTTCTGGACTCAGTCGCCTTCTCGAGGATCGCACGGTGCTCGGCTTCCACGGACCGCCCGTTCGCCGCCGCCTGAAGGCGGAGCGTGGCCACGATCCTGGGATTGACTTTCCGAACCACGAGCTGGGCCATGGTGAAAATGCTATCAGTGATAGCACCTGACACGGAAGGCCTTCAAACGGCCGAAGGAGTCGTGCGTTGTGTCCTGCCTGTTCAGTCCGTGCACCTCTGCACACACTGAAGGGCCTCGGCTTACGCCCTGGCCCGGCGTCGTTCTACCCGCGTGGCCGCTTGGGCTTCGCGCCTCGCAGGGACAGGCTGGCGCGCTCGGGGCTGGCCCATCCGCGTATGCTTCCGAGCAGAAGGGTGGGCACATGTCCTATCAAGGAACGACAGGCGGACTGGTCCTGGCCGCGCTCCTCGCGGTCCCCGCGATGGCTTCGTGGTCCGGCCAGGCAGCAGCGCCCGGCAAGAAGTCCACCGCGCAGTGGATCGCTCAACTGAAAGGGGGACGGACACCGGAGGCACGGGTGGAGGCGGCCCAATCGCTGTGTGACGTCCTGGCCGACAAGAAGGATCCGACGGGGGTGAAGCCGCTGATAGCGGCCCTGGCGGACCTCGACGCGCATGTCCGTTACGCATCCGTGGATGCGCTGGCCTGCCTCGAGGACCCGCGCGCGGTCAGCCCCCTGATCGCGGTAAGCCTCCACGACCGCAACCCGGGCGTGCGCGAGTTCGCTGCAAACGTGCTGGGACACGGATTCAGCACGAACGCGGATACGGTCATCGCCTTGATGGCGGCTCTCAAGGACCGCAACGCGGCCGTGCGCTCGATGGCCGCGGGCGGGCTGCGTAACATCAATGACCCGCAGGCGCTCGACGCCCTCGTCGAGGCACTCCGCGATCCCGACCCGGGAGTGCGAGGGGATGTGGCCCGAGCTCTGGGCAGTCTCAAGGACCCTCGGGCGGCGGACCCGCTCATGGGGCTTCTCAAGGACGCTCATCCGGTAGTCAGGATCGGCGCGATTCGCGGGTTGGGCGATCTCTCCGACCGCAGAGCCATTGCGCCGATGAGAGCCGCGTTGAAGGACCCGGATGCCGGCGTGCGCATGGCGGCCGCGGACGGGCTGGGAATCATGAAGGACGCGGCATCCGCAAAGGACCTGCGGACTTTGACCCGCGATCCGGACGCCTGGGTTCGGTGGCGGGCCGGCAAGGCGCTCTTTGAGCTGGGCCTTGGAGAAGAGCCGCATGCGCCGGGCGGCTGGCCGCCATCGTCGAGCGAGCCCAGGAACCCGGGGTTCCCACCCGACGATGGCGGGCCGGATGGCTCGAGCTCAGCGGCGCCTTCAGCGAGTCGCGTGACCCGGCCAACGGCGAGCGATGGGTCCTGGGCTCCTCCCGCCAATGCGGTCCGGGTTGCCGGCGCGATCAAGATGCCAAGGCTCCTCTCGAAGGTGGTGCCCGAATACCCGGAACAGGCCCGCCTCGATGGCGCCTCGGGCATCGTCGTGGTCGAAGCTCTGATCAACACAAAAGGGGAGGTGGAGGCGTGCCACATTCTCCGAGGGATCGCGGGCCTGGACCAGGCGGCGCTCGACGCGGTTCGTCAATGGACCTACGAGCCGACCTCTGTTGGCGGAAAGCTGGTCCCGGTGATCGTCACTCTCACCATCAATTTTCAGCCCTGAGGGCTCAATTGACAATAGTTCTTGTCAATTGGCGCGAACTCGGGTACAGTCCCGGCCCGTGGTCAGCGTCCACCTCGTCAATGATCCCCGCCAGGCGGCCATGCTGGCCGCTCCCCTGCGCCAGCAGATCCTCGAAGCGCTGGCCGAACCGGGCTCGGCCTCGACCATGGCTCGCACTCTCGGGCTCCCCCGCCAGAAGGTGGCCTATCACGTGCGCCAGCTCGAGGAGCATGGCTTCGTCGAGCTGGTGCGCGAGGAGAAGCGTCGCGGCTGCACCGAGCGCATCGTGCGGCGGACCGCCCAGTACCTCGTCGCCTCCCCCAACGTGCTCGCGCCGGGGATGGACCCGAAGAAGCTCAAGGACAAGTTTTCGAGCAGCTACCTGATCGCCCTCGCCTCGCGCATGGCGCAGGAGGTCGGCGAGGCGCAGGCCATCGCCGAGAAGGCAGGAAAGCCCCTGCCCACCCTCTCGACCGACGTCGAGATCCGCCTGCGTTCGCCGAAGGAGCGCGCGGCCTTTGGCGAAGAGCTGCTCGAGGCGATCGCCCGGCTCGCCGCGAAGTACCACGACGAAACCCACCCCGACGGCCGGACCTACCGGCTGGTCGTCGCCGCCCATCCCATCCGTTCCACCAGGAGAAAGTCATGACCGACAAGAAGCCGGAGCGAACCCTCGAGTTGCACGTGGACATCGACGCGCCCCTCGAGGAGGCGTGGAAGGCGATCACCGAAGGCCAGGGCATCGCCAACTGGTTCGCTCCCATCGCGGAGGTGTCGGGCGAAGGCCCCGGCGCCACTGTCACCGCCGGGTGGAGCGCGGACATGATGATGAGCCACACCGTCGCGGCCTGGGAGCCGCTCGAGCATCTGCGCCTGGTCGACGAGAGCGGCTGGATGGGCGAAGGCACGTCCCTCGCCACCGACTACTACCTCTCCACCGAGAACGGCAAGACGCGCGTGCGCCTGGTGCAGTCCGCGTTCGGCGCGAGCGAGGGTTGGAACGACCTCTTCGACGGCATCAAGACGGGCTGGATCTACTTCCTCCAGAACCTGCGCATCTACCTCGAGAAGTTGCTCGGCCGCACCCGGCGCATGATCTCGGACCGCATCGAGGTCGAGATGCCGCGCCTGAATTTCTGGCGCCACCTGTTGTCGGACGCGGGGGGCTTCGTCATCGGCGGCACGGGGGCGGTGAAGCAAGGCGATGCGATCACGCTGAAGCTCTCGGAGCCCGGGACGGTGCGCGCGGTGGTGGAGGTGATGGTCGAGGGCCAGGGTCTCGGCCTTCGCATCCCCGAACTCACCGACGCCCTGCTCTTCATCGAACTGGAAGGCAAGAAGGACAAGTTCCACGTCGGCTACTGGTTCTCCGTTTACGACGACGCCCGGGCGAAGGAGCTGGAGGCGCCCGCGAAGCGAGCCTTCCGCCGCATCCACGAGTCCGTGCCGAAGTAGCCCTGAAACCGGATCTCGGTGCCACCCTTGCTGATCCCGCGGACACTTTGCCCGCCGCGGGCCGAGGACGGTAGTCTTCTCCATGCAGACGCGCGGCCCCGAGGAAGACGCCGGAGTCCTGTCTGGAGGGACGCCTTCGGGGATCGACTCCCGGGTGGTGAAGTACGCCTTCTTCGCTGTCCTTGGAGCCATGACGCTGTTCGTTCTCTGGAACAACGAGCGCTTCTTCCTGAATCCTCAGGCTCCCGAGTGGGCGCACTACGACCCCATCCGATGGCAGCTGCTTCCCCATGGCCTCGGAGGCACGCTCGCGTTGGGGCTCGGCGCCCTGCAGTTCTCGACCCGCTTGCGGCGTCGTCATCCTCGCGTGCACCGCCTGAGTGGAAGGCTCTACATCGCGGGGACCTTCATTGCCGGGCCGGTGGCCATCTGGATGGCGTTCATCAACAGCCCGTGGTTTCTCATTCCGTTCACCATCGTTCAGGCCGGTGCGTGGATGCTGTTCACTCTCATCGCGTACTCGTGCATCCGACGCCGGGACTTCAAATCACATCGGGAATGGATGATCCGGAGCTACGCGATCGTGCTCATCTTTCTCGAAGGACGCGTGCTCATGGCCATCCCCGCCCTCGCCCGCCACGGCATGGATTCGATCGTTCTCGTCAATTGGGGGTGCCTGGCGGTGACGCTGGTGGTCGTGGAAGTCGGGATTCGCTGGAGAGAGGTGTTTCCGGGGGTTCCACGGCGGTAGTGGGGTGCGGTCGCTAGTGCGGGAGGGCGTTGCTTCGGGCCGCGCCGGCACTTGGACCCAAATCTGGAGCGGGGCCGAGGGCATTGGTCCCGGTTGGCGCGCGGGACTCTGGACGGGGCCGACGTTGCGCCCTAAGGCGGGGTTGGATCGTGCAGGACTACGGCGAACGAGGGCCCCCGATCCACAGCAAGGGGTTCGCATCGCGCCTCCGCCTGCCGTTCCGCAGCGCGAACCCCGCAGCGCCCCCGACGTGGGCGCAATGTCGGCCCCGGCCCTGGGGGGCGCGCGGTCGCCCGCAACCCGGTAAGCCCCGCGGGCCAGCGCGAAGCCTGCCCTTGGGGCACCACCACCAAGCCTGCGAGATCGCTTCCTCGCTTCGTCCTTCGCCGGGCTCGTCGCGATGACGACCCGGGGTTTCTCCGCTACGTCACGACCGAAGGACGTGGCCTGCTCGCAATGACGGGTGGCGTCTCGCGGCGGGGTGCTGGCTGCGGGGTGCGGTCGCTAGCGCGGGGTCGTCTTCAGCATCACCAGGCCGGGGGCCTCTTCCTCTTCGATGTAGGCGCCGATATCGCGCAGCAGGGCGAGCGATCCGGACAGCCGGTCCGAGGGCGGGAGCGCGAGTTCGAATTCCCCCTGCGCGGCGATGGCGGCGGAGAGGGCGGTGATGCCGGTGATCTCGTCGCAGGTGGCAGACGAATCGAAGAAGCCGAAGGCGCGCTTCACCGCGCGTCGGGCCATGGGAAGCGGAGCCGCCGAGCGGCCGACGATGTCCATGAAGGTGGCGCCGCCCCGCTCGCACTCGACGTCGATCTGCAGGAAGGCGCCGAGGTCGACCCCGGGGGTGATCACGCGCTCCACGATGGGCTCGATGCGGCGGGCTTCCCATAACGCTTCGCGGAGTTCCGCTTCGAGGCGGTCCATCGCCTCCTGCTTCGGGCGCACGCCGCCCAGGATGGCGTGGATCGCGCGCAGTTCGCCGCGGTCCTTCCAGTTCACCGAAGCGCCGGCCCGCGAGCGGCGCGACGCGGCGATGGAGACGCTCCCGAGGCCCTGCGGCTCGAAGCCGAGTTCCTCGATGGTGACCTTGAGGTCGAGTCCGAACCCGCGGCCGAGGGTCTGCAGGGTGCGGGCGCCATAGCCCTGGGCGGTCGCGGCCCGAAGGTGGGTGAAGCCGCGGAGCTGGTGGGTGACGCTCTTCCCCGCGGGCAGGCCGAAGGCGGCGATGCTCAGGTCGGAAACCACCGGGGCCAGGGGGTGCCCGCCAAGGTCGGCTTCGACCCCGAAGGTGGGGGGTGCTATCGAGACCGAGCCCTCGTGCGGAAAGCCGAGGCGAAAGTCGTTGGCGCCCTCGAACACGCCGGTGGCCTTCGAGGCGGTGGCGAGGCCGAGGGTGCGCAGGCGCGCGACTTCGCGCGGCGCAAGGCCGGAGACGCCCATGGAGGGACGGAAGCCCACGACCCGCACGCTCCGGGCCCAGGCGCCGAGCACGGGCAGAGCCACGTCGAGGACCAGGCCTTCACGCCCCTGGGCGTCGATCTCGAGCGTCTCGGTCGGGAATGGGCTCACGTGTCTTTCTACAACCTGACGCTTCTCTTTGGGGGACGGCGGGACGGCTCTTACTTCTAGGTTTCCTTCGAATGACAGCGCCGGCAGCGCGCTTCGTAGGCGTGCGATCCGCCCACCACCACCCGGTCGGTCGAGTGCACGAGACGCTGGGTGCGGTTCGCGGGAGCGCCGCACTGCATGCAGATCGCGAGCATCTTGTCCACGTATTCCGCGGTGGCCATGAGCTGGGGCATGGGCTCGAAGGGACGGCCGAGGTAGTCCTGGTCGAGGCCGGCCACGATCACCCGCACTCCTTTGTCGGCGAGGGCCTGCGCCACCTCGGCGAGGTTCCCGTCGAAGAACTGTCCCTCGTCGATCCCCACCACTTCGGTGTCGGCCTTGAGGCCGCCGAGGATCTCCGCCGCGTGGGACACGATCTCCGACTTGATCCGCATATCGGAGTGGGACACCACGTGGTCGGCCGCGTAGCGGTCGTCGATCTTCGGCTTGAAGACCTGGACCTTCTGTTTCGCGATCTCCGCGCGCCGCAGCCTGCGGATGAGCTCTTCGCTCTTTCCGCTGAACATGCTGCCGACGATCACTTCGATCGAGCCGGATTCGGGCCTGTGTCGGGGCGGCGCCATGGGTGCCTGGATTCTGCCTGGGGGAAGGATCGGGCGCTACTTCGCGCGCTCGATGTACTTCCCTTCGGTGGTGTCGATCCGGATCACGTCGCCCTCGGAGATGAAGGGGGGCACGTTGACCATGAAGCCGGTCTCCATCTTGGCGGGCTTGCTCTGGTTCGAAACCGAGGCGCCCTTGATCGAGGGCTCGGTCTCGATGACCCGGAGTTCCACGATCATGGGCAACTCGATGCCCACGGGCGTCCCCTCGTACATCTCGATCTTGAGCTTGAGGTTCGGCTTGAGGTAGTTCACCGCGTCGCCGAGCACTTCGTCGGAGAGGCCGATCTGCTCGAAGGTCTCGTTGTTCATGAAGTGGTGCATCTCGCCCTCGGAGTAGAGGTACTCCATCTCCGTGTCCTCGAGGTAGGCGCGCTCGGCCATGTCGACGGAGCGGAAGCGATGCTCGAAGATGGCGCCGGTCTTCAGATCCCGGAGCTTCGCCTGGACGAATCCACGCAGGTTGCCGGGGGTCTTGTGGATGGTCTCCACCACGCGAGAAAGGTTCTTCTCGAACATGATGACCATGCCCCGCTTCAGTTGGGTCGCCGCAATCGTGGAAATTGTCTTCTCCTCCAGGGAACTTTCAAGGCCTCCCCTTCGGGGGCAGGCGAGCCGCGGATTATACCGTCTCGGCCTTGACTTGCAGTCCGACCCGGTCGACTCTGGCGTCGAGAACCCGGAAACCCTTCCCGTTCACGCCGCGGATGAGGGCCTCGCGCGCCTGTCGCGGCGCCACCGCGAGGACGATGCCCCCGCCTCCCGCGCCGCACACCTTGGCCGAGCCGCCCAGGGCCGCCGCGGTCTCCACGATGGCGTCCACCTCGGGGGTCGCGACTCCGGGGGCCAGGCGCCTTCGGGCCGCCCATTCGCGGGCGACCGCGCGCACCAGGGCGCCCTCGTCCTCG
>Ga0138256_10008288_pt1 | contig 10925 bp, 13 predicted proteins | sample KNB2016incub_MG_FD_105486 | JGI IMG/M metagenome (GOLD analysis project Ga0138256, IMG submission 105486) | Active sludge microbial communities from wastewater in Klosterneuburg, Austria - KNB2014incub_MG | ecosystem: Engineered > WWTP > Activated sludge > Unclassified | place: Austria... | reverse complement strand
GTTCCATATACCGGCGCTTCGTGCAGGACCCCAGCCGCGTACACTGGCTGATGGACACTGCGCGTGAGCTACGCCTGTTCACGGACCGTTACCACAAATTCCTCAAGGGCCATACAAGCGATACCGTGCGGCGGCAACTGGTCTATGATGTCTGGCTGAGCCTCCGCCTGCTGGAGCCGGATCTGGCGCGGGTGGGCATGCACTTGAAGAAATACGACCTGCGCGCGGAGGTCTTCCTCGGCCTTCGCGACAAGGTGATCCTACCCCAATGGGGCCGGCATTTGAAGCGCCATGCGCCGGAGCGCGTGCATCTGCATATGCTAGAGACCGGCCACCAAGTGGTGACCCCGGACCTGGGCATGCGGCTGGCGGGCCTTGGCTGAAAACGAAAGGGGGCCGAAGCCCCCTGATATCGCTCTTGGGCCGTGGCTTTGCCACGGTCCACGTTACTTCTTACCCTTCGCCTCGTCGCTCGTGGTGAGCTTGCGACGGCCCTGCTTGCGGCGGCTGGCCAGTACGGCCCGGCCCTCGGCGGTGCTCATGCGCTTGCGGAACCCGTGTTTATTGGCGCGCTTGCGGCGGCTGGGCTGGTACGTACGTTTCATTGCCTACAGGTCTATCGATGGGGCGGCAAATATAGACCTTTCCCGCAAGCCACCAAGCCCTGCTCAACGCGGCCCGAAACGGAGGCGGTCCAGCCCGAACGCTTGCACCCTTCCCCCCGTCAATTCGACTACCAGCCTGCCTTCGCGATCCACTTCCATGGGGCGGGCCTGGATCGCCGCACCGTCCAGTTCCATGGGTAACCAGCGGCCCCGGCCCCACAACCGCTCCAGATAGTCGGCGCGCAAGGTATCCGGTGCCAAGAGGGCCTGCTGCCAGCGGTATTCGAAGTGGTTGAGCAACTCCTCATAGATGACCATGCGGTCCAGATGCCGGCCCAGTTCCACACGCAAGCTGGTGGCCATGGCTCCGGGGACATGGCCGCTGCTGTTCACATTGAGCCCGATGCCCACGATGGAGGAACGCAACTGGCCGCCCATCACCTCATTGGTGATCAGGATGCCCGCCACTTTGTGGATCCCGGCCAATACGTCGTTCGGCCACTTCACGCGCACCTCGGCCACCCGGTTCCCCGCCACCACATCCCACACGGCCAGCGCCGCGCTTTGCGCGATGAGGAACTGATCCCCGGCAGCGAAATGTTCCGGGCGAAGCACCACGCTGAAGGTGAGGTCCTGTCCCGGCTCGCTCTGCCATGTGTGCCCGCGCTGGCCGCGCCCTTCGGTCTGCACATGGGCCAGTATGACGGTACCATGCTGCACATCCGTCAGGCGAACCAGTTCGGCAGCATGCTTGTTGGTGCTGTCCACGATGGGGAGTTCGAACCGTACCGCGCCGATCATTCCAGGGGGCCTTCCGCAGGCGCCTTCCCCGGAGGCCAAGCCCGCCGTAGGAACACCTACCTTTGAACGACCAAGATACTGTTGATGAAGAACGCACAGGGCGCGGGGAATGGCGCTCGTTTGGTGGATGCCATCATCCTCGGCATCCAGGAGGTGAAAGGAAAGGACATCGTACGCATCGATCTGCGCGAAATGCCCAACGCTGTGTGCGACCACTTCGTGATCTGCCATGGTGATTCCGATACCCAGGTGAACGCCATCGCCGGTTCCGTCGAAAGATTCGCCCGTGAACGCGCTGGCGAGAAGCCCTGGCACACCGAAGGCGAGAACAACGCCGAATGGATACTGCTCGATTATGTGGATGTGGTGGTGCACATCTTCCACCGGGGCAAGCGGGCCTTCTACGGGCTCGAGGACCTGTGGGCCGACGCCGTAAGCCAACGCTACGAGAACGTGGCCTGAACCGCTTAACAAAGAACATGGACAACACGCCGAACAAGGAGGTGAAGCCGCGCTTCGACAAGGGCGATCCCAAGGGACCCAAGCGCTCCTTCAACTTCTACTGGATATACGGGATCATCATTGTGGTGATCCTCTCGATCAACCTGTTCACCATGAGCGGTGGGCTGGTGGAGATCGAACCCTCGGAATACAGCGCTTTCGTGACCAATGGCGATGTGGACCGCGTGGTGGTGGTGAACGATGAGATCGCCCAGGTCTACATCAAGAAGGACCGACTGGACAAGGAACCGCACAAAGACCGGATCCAGGGTTCGGTGATGACCGGTGCCAACGTCTCGGGCCCGCACTACGTGTTCAATATCGGTAGCGTGGACGCCTTCCAGGAGGACCTGAAAAAGGCCAATACGGAGCACGGGGTCCGGTACAAGTTCACCACGCACGACAACTGGGGCCGCGAGATCATCCAATGGGTGCTCTTCCTGGGCATCATGATCGCCGTGTGGATGTTCGTGATGCGCCGTATGGGCGGAGGAGGCGGTCCGGGGGGCCAGATCTTCAACATCGGCAAGAGCCGCGCGCAACTGTTCGAAGGGGGCAAGAGCACGAACATGACCTTCAACGATGTGGCCGGACTGGACGAGGCCAAGGAGGAGTTGCAGGAGATCGTGGACTTCCTCAAGAACCCCAAGAAGTACACCGACCTGGGGGCCAAGATCCCGAAAGGCGCCTTGTTGGTAGGCCCTCCGGGTACCGGAAAGACCCTGCTCGCCAAAGCCATCGCCGGGGAGGCCAACGTGCCTTTCTTCAGCCTGAGCGGATCGGACTTCGTGGAGATGTTCGTAGGCGTGGGGGCGAGCCGTGTACGCGACCTGTTCAAACAAGCGAAGGAGAAGGCGCCGAGCATCATCTTCATCGACGAGATCGACGCGATCGGCCGTGCGCGTGGCCGGAGCGTGAGCATGGGGGCGAACGACGAGCGCGAGAACACGCTGAACCAATTGCTCACAGAGATGGACGGCTTCGGCACCAACAGCGGTGTGATCCTGATCGGGGCCACCAACCGCAGCGATGTGCTGGACCGCGCCCTGATGCGCCCAGGGCGTTTCGACCGGCAGATCTTCGTGGACATGCCCGACCTCAATGGGCGTGTGGACATCTTCAAGGTGCACCTCAAGCCTTTGAAAATGGACGCCACCGTGGACGTGGAGTTCCTCGCCAGACAAACACCGGGCTTCAGCGGCGCCGATATCGCCAATATCTGTAACGAGGCCGCGCTCATCGCTGCCCGCAAGAAAAAGAAGACCATCGACCGCCAGGACTTCCTCGATGCCGTGGACCGCGTGATCGGAGGACTGGAGAAGAAGAACAAGATCATCACCCTCGACGAGAAGAAACACATCGCCTACCACGAGGCCGGTCATGCCACGGTGAGTTGGTTGGTGGAGCACGCCAGTCCCTTGGTGAAGGTGACCATCGTGCCACGCGGCCGATCACTCGGCACCGCCTAGTACCTGCCCGATGAAAGGCACCTGACCACCACCGAGCAGATGCTGGACGAGATCGCCGCTGCCTTGGGTGGACGGGCCGCGGAGGATATCATGTTCGGCCAGATAAGCACAGGCGCGCTCAGCGATCTGGAGAAGGTGACCAAGCAAGCCTACGCCATGGTGACGATGTACGGCCTCAACGACCGCATCGGCAACATGAGCTATTATGACAGCAGCGGCCAGAGCGAGTACACCTTCGGCAAGCCCTATAGCGAACGCACCGCACAGACGATCGACGAAGAGGTGAGCAAGATCATCGAAGGTCAATACGAACGCGCGAAGCGCATCCTGGCGGAGAATCGTGACAAACTCACCGCTTTGGCATCACAACTGCTCGAGAAGGAAGTGATCTTCAAAGAGGACCTGGAGAAGATCTTCGGGCGACGGCCCTTCGATCGCTTCGATCCGGAACAAGCTCTACCCGCCGCACCGGCCACCGCTGTCAACGGCAATGGCAATGGAACCCCTGTGCCGGACCCCTCCACGACCAGCAGCACCGCCGACCCCACGCCCGATGCTCCTGCACCCGAGCACGCCCCGGCCGGATGATGCGCCTGACCGGCGCGACTGGATCTTGCTGACCAGCATGGCGGATCGCGTGCAGGCCAGCCTCGTGGTCGGCATGCTCGAAGCCCATGACATCGCTGCGGTGCTGATGGACCAACAGCCCAGCGCCTACCCGATGATGGGCGATGTAGGGGTCCTCGTGGAACGTCAGAACCTGATGACCGCCCGCCACCTTATGAACTCGGGTCCGCCGTGAACGAGGTACTGGTGCGCTCGGCCACGGGCATCGTGTACATTCTGCTTACGGTCGGCGGCGCCATCGCCGGTCCGTTCACTTCGCTCTTGCTCTTTCTACCAGTAGCTATGTTGTCGGCGGGGGAACTGCATCGCCTCTACTGGACGGACCGTAAGGGTCTTCCGGTCTTCTGGAGCATGCTCACAGCGGGAACGCTTTACGCGGCGCTCGCTGTCGCACCCATCATGGCGGATTGGCGCACGTCGTTCGTGCTGATCACCGCGTTCCTGTTGATCGTGATGACCGCGACCTGGATCTTGTTCCACGAGGAGCAGGGGCCGCTGCACGCGATCGCAGGACATATGATGATCCTCCTGTACGTGGCCCTTCCCTTCGGCCTGGTACCGCTCCTGGTAGCGCGTGGTCACGAGCTTTTCATCGGCTTCATGGTGCTGCTCTGGACCAGCGATACCGGTGCTTACGTCGTAGGTCGGCTCATCGGCAAGCACCTCATGGTGCCTCATATCTCCCCGAAGAAGACCTGGGAAGGTTTGGTCGGTGGTGTGTTCTTCACGCTCGTGGCCGGGTACTTCCTGTGGTACTTCTGGCCGGTGTTGACACTCCTCCAATGGGAGTTGATGGCCTTGTTGGTGGCCCTTACCGGTACACTGGGCGATCTGTTGGAATCGGCGTTCAAGCGGGCCGCTGGGGTGAAGGACTCAGGCACCCTCCTTCCCGGTCATGGCGGACTGCTCGATCGCTTCGACGGCTTCCTTCTGGCTGCTCCTGCGGTCTGGCTGTACTTGCTCTCGCTCGGTTGAGGCTGGCCGCCACCTCTATATTTGGCGGCCTTGTTCCGCTCCCCCTCATGGGCATCCACCGCGAAGCCGCTTCCACCCTATTGCTCGCTTCGGCCCTGCTCTGCTTTGCGCTCTATGGGCTCTGCGTGTGGAACGCGCCGATCACGCTGCGGATCGGCCTGGCGATCCCCCTCCTGGCGATATGGGTGATCGTCGTACTGTTCTTCCGCGTCCCGCATCGCGTCCCCACCCGTGACGAAACCGCTGTGGTGGCACCAGCGGACGGCAAGGTGGTCGCCATCGAAAGAGTGCGCGAGTCCGAGCATCTCGGTGACGATCGCATCCAGGTGAGCATCTTCATGTCCCCCCTCAACGTGCATGTGAACTGGTACCCCATCGGCGGAACGGTATCCTACTTCAAGTACCATCCTGGCAAATACCTGGTGGCCTGGCACCCGAAGAGCAGCACGGAGAACGAGCGCAGCACCGTGGTCGTGCGCCATCCAAAGCATGGCGACGTGTTGTTCCGCCAGATCGCGGGAGCACTGGCCCGCCGCATTTGCACTTACAGCGAACCCAACGCGGCGGCCACCCAAGGTGGTGAGTTCGGCTTCATCAAGTTCGGATCGCGCGTGGATGTGCTCTTGCCACTGAACACACGCATAGCCGTAGCCTTAGGGGACAAAGTGCAGGGTGCCACCACCGTGATCGCCCGCTTCGACCAGACCGTTTGAACCATGCGTTACACCACCACCGCGATCTTTCTTTCTCTCCTGTTCCTGGGCTGCGGACCTGAGCCTGTCGCCGAACAGCCCACCGCACCGACGACCGAGGACACCTTGGTGGTGGCGGAGCCTGACCCCATACCGTTACCGGAGGGGTTTCTACGCACGGACGGCGTCTATCGGTCGAGCATGGGCAAACTCGTGTACTTCATCCGATTCTTCCCGGAGGGACGGGCCATGCTGATCGGTGGTTTGACCGATAGCCCGCAGGATCTGCGCGAGGCGCTAGAGCCTTCCACTCCCACGGGCGGAACCTCCATCGTGCATAAGGTGCCAGTGACCGTGCGCGGCGACAGCATCTTCTTCGTGACCCCCGCGATGAGGGGGGACATCGACTATGCGGGGATGCGGCATGGTACCGATTCCGTCACCTTCCGCAAGTACAGCCATGTGACCGGGAACCAGGTGATCGCGAGCTATCGCTTCGAGCTGTATGACCTGCCGACCGCGCAGCCGCAGTAACTACGAACGGAGCAGAACGCGCAGTTCATCGAAGTGCGCGAAGCGATAGGTGGATCCGCTGTCCGGGATCACCCTGGGGTCCGCCACATAGTGGGCTTGGTCCATGCCTACGCCGCAGGCACCCTCGATGTCATTGCGCGGGTCATCGCCCACCATCAAGCTTTCCGCTGCGGAAGCACCCGCCAGATCCAGGGCTTTGTGGAAGATCCGCGGATCCGGCTTGGCGGCGGCGGCTTGTTCGCTTGTCAATACGACCTGGAAGAGGTCTGAGATGCCACTTGAACGCAACTTCACCTGTTGCACTTCAAGGAACCCGTTCGTGATCACATGCAACGCATGATCGGGTGCAAGCTCATTGAGCAACGAGCGTACACCAGGGTTCAAGCGCCCTTTGCGAGGACAGCGCTGCAGGAACCCGCTCGCGAGCTGTTCCACCAAACGTGATCCCCGCACCCCGAAGGAAGCCAGTGTGTTGCGGAAGCGGAGGACGCGCAGCACTTCCTTCGGGATCCGGCCTGCTTCATAGCTACGCCACAGGTCCGCGTTGATCTCCTCGTACACCGCGATCAGCGCATCGGCGTCAGGCACCCCGGCACGCTCAAGGTGCAGTTCGATGAAGAGTTCCTGAAGGGTTTCGCGGGAGTTCGCCCGGAAGTCCCAAAGTGTATGGTCCAGGTCGAAGAAGACGTGGCGGTAGCGCTTCACCGGGAGAACAACCAGCCCGCACTGAGCACAAAGGACCATAGGACCACCGAGCCGATCAGGAAGGGCAGGGTGCGCCGATCGTGCCGGAAGTACTTCGCGGCGAGAATGGCTGTGATAGGCACCGATAGAATGGGCGGCGCGATGGCGGCGAGGCCAATGATCCCATAGCCATGCTTGATGCGCACGATCCCGCGATTGGTGCGTGTGAAGATCCGCTTGGGCTGCTGGCCGCGCGCTTTGGCCAGCGCCGCGCGCCGCAAATAGCGCAACCGGAACCATTCGAGGACCCGCGTACCCGTGAAGTAGAAGACAAGCATGCCGATGGCGCCACCTGCACCGGTGAGCAGTACGGTCTCCAGATAGGTGTTACCGAACTGATAGGAGTAGAGCCCTGAGAAGAAGAACTTCACAATGCTCATCGCCATCACGGACAAGTAGCCGAGCAGGTCCATGACCTACCGCTTACGGCCGTAGGCCAGATCGCCCGCATCGCCCAGCCCGGGTACGATGTAGGCTTGTGCGGTCATCTCCTCATCGATGGCGCCCACCCAGATGCGGGTGCCTACCGGCAGGTGTTTGCGTGTGTACTCCACGCCCTCCGCGCTGGCGATCACGGAGACCACATGCACGGCCTTCGGCCGACCAAGGCGCAACAGCGCGCGATACACCAGCACCATGCTCTGGCCCGTCGCCAGCATGGGATCACAGATCACGAGCACACGATCCTCCAGGTCAGGGCTCGAGAGGTATTCCACTTCGATGTCGAAACCATCCTCGCCCTTCCGGTGCTTGCGGTAGGCGCTCACGAACGCGTTGTCGGCACGATCGAACACGCTGAGCATACCGTTGTGCAGCGGAAGCCCGGCCCGGAGTATCGTGGCCAGTACGGGTTGCTCGGCCAGCATCGGGGCATGGGCGACCCCAAGGGGAGTGGTCACCTCACGTTCCACATACTCCAACGTGCGGCTCAGTTCATGGGCGAAGATCGCCCCCATGCGTTCCAGGTTGCGACGGAACCGCATCGGGTCACGCTGCACCTCCACATCCCGCATCTCCGCGAGGAACTGGCTCATCACCGTCCTCTCCTTGCACAGCTCAACGACCATGTTTCTTGTGTAACACCCACCGCACAAGGCCCGGAAGCCTGTGCAGCGTGGCCCGTAAATATAGCTGGGGTACCGCGCCGAAACCCGCATAGAAGCGTCCGAGGTCCGGATCATTGCTCCCGGCGAGGTCCAGCCAAAGATCCTGGCCCGCGCGCATGGCGACCATACGATCGATCAAGAAGTGCATCGCATGCGTTCCCCGCGCTTGGGCAAGGGCCGCACCTTTCAGGAAGATGGTACGCCCACCAAAGTGTACGAAGTAGGCCACCGCCACCAAGCGGCCATCGGCACGCACACCCCAGGATGTGGCCTCACCTTTCACGCGCGCTGCGTGCATGACGCGTCGCATGGTCGCCTCCTGGCGAGGGCGGATCCCCCATTCCCGGAACTGCGGCGAGGTGACCAATAGATCGATCAGTTCATCCAGCGGAACATCGTGATCGAAGCCGCGCTCGGCTTCTTCGACCTTGCGGAGATTGCGACGATGGTTGGTACTATAGGTCGCTCTGATCCCCTCGCACGTGCGATCCATGGGGACCAGCTGGTCCTGCTGCGGTGTGAGCACCCATCCCCGGGGCACCACCTTCATCTCGCGCTCCGCGAGGAAGATGTCCGCATGACGGTAGATCCGGCCGATGTGATCGAGGAACTCCTTCGTGAGCAGCGGGGAAGGATCGGGGGCGAACACCCCGAGCTGCTGGATGGTGAACGGCTGGTGCAGGTACGCGATGCCCCACTTCCGATGGTGGGTGAGCGGCATCACTGCGCCCCGTTCGTGATCGACCAAGGCATCCCACCCGGGTGAGGCCGCATCGAGCACATGGCTTTGCGCATACCAGAGGTTGTTCGAACACTCGCGCAGCATCGCGTCCCATCGCGCGCGATCCAAATGCGGATGCGGAACATGCTCGATCATGGGCGGGCCGCGTTCAGCACACGTTCAAAGAGCGCCGGCCACGCTTGCCGATCATCCGCACCGGCCAGGAAGCGGTCGTGCCATACCGTGATCAAGGTGCCTTCCACAGCGCGCACCGCGTCGATGCACGCAGCATACTCCGCGAAGGCCTGTTCCACGCTCAGGCCGAGATGATCGTGCAGTGCGCTGTCCATCAGCGCGAACGGGTGCAAGGTGATCGCGGTAAGGCGTTCCTCCGCGATCGAATAGAACGGGAACGGTGTGCATGTTCCGGCCGTGAAACCGACGCGATCGCTGGCACCGATCGAATGTTCTTCGATGATGCCCATCCGCTCGAGCTGGTGCAGAGTTTCAGGAAAACGCCAGCGCAGGAAATGCTGTCTGCTGCTGCGAACAGGCCGATCGATGATCCCACCAAGCACCCCGATCTCATGGGCCGTGCGTTCCGCATCGTCGCTCGTTACATAGGAAGGATGTATGCCGACCTCAGCGTTCTCCGCCACAGAACGAATTCGCGAGCGCATGACCGGATGCATGGGCGAGGTGGCGTGGTCATAGGTGGTACCACCGCGCAGGAGGAAGAAGAACGAGAGGCGCGAAGCGCGGCTCTCGCACAGACGTATCACTTGCTCGTAGCGATCGTAAGGGTCGCTTCGGGAGCCCAGGACCACTTGCCAGCGCTCGCCCAGCTCTGAGAGACGGCATGCGAGAACGTCTTTCACGGAAGCGCCAAGCTGCCGGACCAAGGGTCTTCCCAGGTATCGCATACCGTTGTCCACATCCACGGTGACGTGATGCGCGTAGCGCCTATCGGGTGCAGGAAGGGCGGGCCAGCGCTCCCGCATCCTTCGCGCGAGATCGAGCGCCCAGCGATCCACGATCGGAGTATGTTCCAGCGCCAGCTTGAACACGGTTCGGGACGAAGAGGGCAGGCGACCGTGCGCATCGCGCGTGCCGGGCAGAAGCTCATCGTACAAGCTCAATAACCAGAATATCGCTCCAGGCAGATCCAGGACGCCATCGAGCAAGATGACAGGAAGGTCATCCTGCTCGACCTTTTCCAGCCGCCATGGTCGAACTCCGTGCTCGTTCAAAATACCGCAGGCCTCGAGGCATAGTGCCGAAGACACCTCATCTCCACCATAATGCAATTTCGGACCGGCCGCATCGCGAAAAAGGATCGGATCCTCCACCTCACGCATCGACCAACCCAACAGTCCCTGAACGAGGTGTTGGAACACGGAACGGGCCCGTGGAGAAGGGTTCTCCAAATGGACGAGGACGGTGGGTGCGGCGGGGCCGGACATGCGATCAGCGCGGGCTGGACGTTGAACGCAGCTGGAGTGTCGATCCGTTCATGCGTCCACCAAGGCGTCCGCACAAAGTAGGGCATCGGCCATGTACTTCGTGGCCCAATTGGGAAAGGCGAACTTCTCATAGCGGCCCCATAACGGGAACGAACCGGGCATCGCGCCTCGCGCGGCCTCCGGCCCGTTGGCTGTGGTCCGTTGCACCTGGCAGAGCCATCCCGCCATCCGTAATACCCCTTCGCGCCATGGGCCCGATCGACCGGCCTTGTGCAACCCTGCCCATACGATCGCGAGCTGAGCTCCGCCTGTGGTCAGAGGTAGTTGTGTCCCTTGCCAGTGCGCATCGTAGCGGCCATGCAATCGACCATGGCGCAGGAAAATTTCAAGGAGCGTTCGCGCGGACCGTTCGGCGGCATCGATCCATCGCGGATCTCCGAGGCGTTCGCCACATTCGATGAGCCCAGCGAGCGTGTAGGCCAACGTATGCGTGATCGGGCGGTCGTTATGGGTAATTGTATTGTCAGCGTTCGCGAACCAACCGTTCTGCCGTTGATGGGACAGCAGCCGTTCCAGGTTGCGCACAGCGGTGTTCTTGAACGCGGGATCGCCAATGACCTCATGGAGCAATAGAAGTGGAGCGTCCACATAGCTGTCATAGGTGCGCTCCCCGCCGAGGAAATTGTG
>Ga0138256_10008287_pt1 | contig 10925 bp, 8 predicted proteins | sample KNB2016incub_MG_FD_105486 | JGI IMG/M metagenome (GOLD analysis project Ga0138256, IMG submission 105486) | Active sludge microbial communities from wastewater in Klosterneuburg, Austria - KNB2014incub_MG | ecosystem: Engineered > WWTP > Activated sludge > Unclassified | place: Austria... | reverse complement strand
ATCGCTTTGCGTAATTTTTTTCTTTGGCACATTTCTCATGTACTTCATATATACCTGCACCGTATCGGCAAAGTAGAGTTCAGCAGAATCTGCCTTGTGTTCATTTCTCAACCGAAACAATTCGTTCACAAGTTTTATTTCAACCCTTTCCTGTTTGTATTCCGGTTGGAAATCAACAGTTGAAAAGCAGGCCGCCACTAAATAGAGCAGATAAATCATATCAGGAACAATTGTTCAACTTTTTGCACAATGTAATTTACTTTATTTAACCTTCTTTCAGGAATTCTGTTAATATTAAATCAACAAAAGCAGGTAATCTTTTCAGCAGAAAAAATACCTTTCTCCAATGATAGTTTTATCTCCAATAATACATTATTTTACAAGCCAAATACAGTTACTTGAGGGAAGCCCTTTTTATAAAGAAAAATAAAGACCGTTGGTTGAAAAATCAGCACATGCCATCAAATGATCCGGATGAAATGGCGGCTGACTTTACGCAATTGGTAGATGATCTGGCCTATGCTAAAACATTTTATCCATCGGGTAAAGTAACCAACTATATCAATTCCCAGGCTTCAAGAATCTATCTTGATATTTATAAAAACCGAAAAGAAGAATCAAACAGATTAGTTACATTCTGGAAATATGATTTACCATTAACAATACGAAAGCATCATAAAGTAGTTCTTTTTTCATTTATTTTTTTCGTCATCTTTTTTATTATCGGCTATTTTGTGTCAGCCCAGAATGACGATATGGCTCGGAGCATTTTTGGTGATACTTATGTGGATCACACACAAGAAAATATTGCCAACGGAAATCCTTTTGGTATTTATGAACATGGGAATCCTTTTCTTAGCTGGCTCAATTTGATGATACATAATATCAGGGTTTCTTTTCTGATGTTTGTTTCTGGAATTTTTGCCGGAATTCCTTGCTTATACCTTGCGATTAAGAATTCAATAATGATTGGGGTGTTTGATCAGTTTTTTGCTGCAAGAGGATTAGGAATTGATTTCTGGCTGGTTGTATTTGTTCATGGCACATTAGAAATTACCGGATTGATTATTGCAACCGCCGCCGGACTTGTATTGGGCAAAAGTTTTTTATTTCCCGGAACTATAAAAAGAATTGACGCATTTAAGCAAGGTGCGAAGGACGGAGTAAAAATTATGATTGGATTAATTCCTGTTTTTGCGCTGGCAGCTTTTTTTGAAGGATTTATTACAAGATTGTATAATGATATTTCAATATTGACAACGGCCATCTTTGCACTTTCCGTATTGTTTGTTATCTGGTACTTCATCATCTATCCGATACGTCTGGGTAGAAAGTTATTATTGAATCAAAATGAGGAGGAAGTATAAGTGGGAATAAAAATCATCAAACCTTTATTGCTGTTACTTGGATTTAAAATAGTTCTGTTCTGTTTTTTTTCTGCATCTTCTTCTTTAATAGCACAGCAGAATGAAGATTCAATTTCTTTAATCGAAGAATTAACTCCGGATGAAGTAGATGAGCCTATTATAGATGAAGAAGTAAATACTTCTGATAAATTTATAAGAAAAGATGAGCGATTCAGGAAATGGCAGCCTGCCAGCCAACGAAACATTCCTGAACCAGTGGTTAAAAAGCTGAAAGAAGAAGATGCTTTTTGGTATGTTGATAAAGCATTTAATCAAAAAAAGAAACCCGAAGAAACTAAAAAAACGTATACACCTTTTGGCCAACAGACATGGTTTAAAACTTTAGTTTGGTTAATTATTATCGGTGCTTTTGTTACTTTTCTCGTCACTTATCTTTCAGGAAGTAATATTAATCTCTTCCGAAAGAAAAATGTAATTACTACTGAACATGATTCTGAAGAAATGCCGGAGGATATTTTTGCTATCAATTATCAAAAGGAAATTGACAAAGCAGCGGCAACGGGAAATTACAGATTAGCGGTGCGACTTATGTTCTTACAGTTGCTGAAAAATATGTCGGAGCGGAACATCATCAACTATAAGCAGGATAAAACAAACTTTGATTATTTATCAGAGCTACATGCTACTTCATGGTATCAGCCATTTTTTAAAGTTACCCGCAATTATGAATACAGCTGGTATGGAAAATTTGATATTAGTCAAGATGCTTACCAGTTGATACAAAAGGATTTTGATCAGTTTAAAAACCAATTAAGATAAAACTGTTTGAAAAATAAGTTACCATATATTCTTTTGTTTTTAATTGGAGGAGCTTTTCTATTACTTTTTATTACGGGTAATAATAAAACGAACCGTAAAATTGATAACAGGGTTACATTCCGGAAAAATGATAAGCGACCCTATGGTATGTATGTTGCTTTTAATCATTTGCAATACCTGTTTCCAAAAGCTTCTATTTCAGTAAATAAGTACGAACCGGGTTATTGGGATTCTTTATCAACTCATGAAACAAATCAGGCATTGGTAATTCTTGCAGATAGATTCTCTGCAGACGATGCAGAAGTAGAAAAATTAATAGCTTTTGCAGAAAATGGAAATGATGTTTTTATAACTGCCCGGGAACTTTCTTATGATGCAAAAAATATTTTCAACTGTAAAACAATAGGTAATGATGGCTCTATTGATGACGAAGTAACTTATAAGTCTGATAGCCTTTTGTTAGCATTAACGAGTCCGCCATTTGATCAAAATTTGGAATATGCCTATCCAGGAAAAAGTATGAGTTCTAAATTTTCTTCTATAGATACTTCCATCACCGATATTGTTGGTAATGATGAATTCGGAAGCCCGAATTTTATACATCTGCAGGCAGGAAAGGGACATTTTTATATTCATCTTGCTCCAATTGCATTCAGTAATTATTTTGTACTGCATAAAAATAATATCAGGTATTTTGAAAAAGCATTTTCATTGATTAATCCGTCGGTTAAAAAAATTGTGTGGGATGAATATTATCTTGATGACAATGGTAAGAATAACAGAAAGAATGATGAGAATGGTTGGTTGAAAGAATTGCTTAAATACCCTGCCTTAAAAGCTGCTTTGTTAACAGCCATACTTGCTTTATTGGCTTATGTGCTGCTCGAAATGAGAAGAAAGCAACGGTACATACCCAAAGTTACAAAGCCAAGAAACGATTCGCTGGATTTTGTAAAAACGATTGGACGATTGTATTACGATAAAGGAAATCATCAGAACCTTTGTAAAAAAATGGGTGCTTATTTTCTAGAGCATGTAAGGAATAAATACAAGTTGCCAACCGGAACGTTGGATGAAGAATTTATAAGTAACTTAAAATTTAAGTCAGGAGCAGAAGAAAGTGAGATTCGTGGAATCGTTTCGTTTGTCAAATATGTTGAAACAAGTCCGGCTATTACACCGGGTCAGGTAACAGATTTTCATAAACAGTTAGAATCATTTTATAAAAATGCATAAATATGGAAGAGCAAATTTTTGAACAACGTACAGACCTTTCAGCCTTAAACGATGCTGTAAATTCTATTCGCAGTGAAATTAAAAAAATCATTGTAGGTCAGGATGAAATGGTAAAACTTATCATTACTGCATTGCTGGCAGATGGTCATGTATTGATTGAAGGTGTGCCAGGTGTGGCAAAAACGTTGACTGCAAAGTTGGTCGCTAAGAGTGTGAATGTTGGTTTTTCCAGAATACAATTTACTCCGGATCTTATGCCTTCTGATGTATTGGGTACACCAGTGTTTAATCCAAAGGAAGCCAGTTTTGAATTTAAGAAAGGTCCTGTCTTTAGTAATATCGTTTTGGTAGATGAGATAAACAGAGCTCCTGCAAAAACACAATCTGCCTTGCTCGAAATAATGGAAGAAAGACAAGCGACTGTTGATGGCAAAACTTTCTTAATGGCATCGCCATTTATGGTGTTGGCTACGCAAAACCCAGTGGAGCAGGAAGGAACTTATCGTTTGCCCGAAGCACAACTAGATCGTTTCTTATTTAAAATTTTAGTGCCTTATCCGAATGAAACGGAAGAGTTGGCAATACTTTCTCAGTTTCATAATATGGGAAATACAACAGCAATGGATCTGATTCAACCTGCATTACAGGGCGAACAGGTAGTTGCCTTGCGAAAGCAAATAAAAATGCAGATAATTGAAGAAAAACTATTGCAGTTTATAGCTAAACTTATTCATCAGACAAGAAATCATAAATCAATTTATTTAGGAGCATCACCAAGAGCATCTCTTGCTATTATGAATGCATCTAAGGCAATGGCTGCCATGAGTGGAAGAGATTTTGTAACACCCGAAGATATTTTAGCAATTGTACCGTCTGTACTTCGACACCGTATCATTCTTTCACCAGATAAAGAAATGGAAGGAATAACTGAAGATGATGTGATAAAGCAGATAATTCAAGGAATGGATGTACCGAGGTAGGAGGGATTGAATATTGGAGAAAACTTTAAATTATAGTTAGATTTCGGACTTCTTATTTCCGACTTCTGACCTCAGATATCATGATCAAATCTTTCTACTTAAATAACATCGCTTACTACATTGCCGGTGCTGCATCGGTAGTTTTTGTTATAAGCTATTTTCATCCTGCCTTATTTCAAATAGGAGGGTTGATTTTATTATTACTTGGGATAGCAATTTTTATTGATACGTTATTGGTGTTTAGTAAACGAAAAGGAGTTAAGGCGGAGCGGTTAGTTACAGATAGGTTTAGCATTGGTGATGATAATAAAGTGGTGATCAACCTTGAAAATAATTATGCATTTCCGGTTAAAGCAAGTGTTATAGATGAATTGCCCATTCAATTTCAAGAAAGAGAATGGATAAGAAGAACAAAAATTGAAAAAGGAGAAAAGCATGATCTCGAATATCTTTTAAAACCTATGACAAGAGGTGAATATGTGTTTAACAACATTAATGTTTTTGCACATGGCCCGCTACAATTAGTAAAGCGACGTTTCATTTTCGAAGCCACACAGACAGTAAAAGTATATCCTTCATATATTCAGATGCGCCGTTACCAGTTACTGGCTGTTAGTAATCGTTTACAGGAAGCAGGAGTGAAGAAGATTAGAAAGATTGGCCATAGCATGGAGTTTGAACAAATCAAAGAATATGTTAGGGGAGATGATTACAGAACCATTAACTGGAAAGCCACTGCCCGAAAAGACGCATTGATGGTTAATAATTATACGGATGAGAGAAGCCAGCAGATATATTGTTTGGTAAATAAAGGCCGAGTAATGAAAATGCCTTTTAACGGAATGACATTGTTGGATCATGCTATTAATGCTTCCTTGGTATTATCAAATGTAGCGTTGGTGAAACAAGATAAAGCCGGCGTCATCACTTTCGAGAAAAACCTAGATACATTTTTACAGGCTGATAAAAAGCCAATGCAAATGAACCTTATTTTGGAAAGCTTGTATCGGCAAAAGACGGATTATCTGGAATCTGATTTCGAAAAACTCTTCTCTGTAATCAGAAACAGAGTTACCAATCGTAGCTTACTCATTTTGTTTACCAACTTTGAATCGCTGGAAAGCCTGCAAAGAGAAATGAGTGCTTTGAAAAAAATTGCGAAGTATCATCTGTTGCTTGTTGTATTTTTTGAAAATACAGAATTGAAATCTTTAATAGAAGGTGATGCATCCTCGCTGGAAGACATATATATAAAAACTATCGCCGAAAAATTTGCGTTCGAAAAAAGATTAATGGTAAAAGAATTGCATAAGAATGGCATTCCTTCAATACTTACAACGCCGGAAAACCTGACGGTAAATACAGTAAATAAATATCTTGAATTAAAAACAAGAATGTCTATTTAAGTTTTTCAACCATTCACAAACCTTATTTTTGCCCGATGGATAAAGCAGAATTTGAGCAAGGGCAGGTTTTGCTGATAGACAAGCCACTTCGGTGGACTTCGTTTGATGTGATACAAAAGCTCAGAAATATTATACGAATAAGAAAGATTGGCCATGCTGGCACATTAGATCCTTTGGCTACTGGGTTATTAATTGTCTGTACTGGAAAATTTACGAAGAAGATAAATGAATACATGGCACAGGAGAAAGAATACACTGGCACCATTACCATTGGTTCCACAACGCCAACCTATGATTTAGAAAGTGAACCTGAAAATTTTAAGTCATACGATACTCTTTCCGAAGAATTGATAAGGGAAACAACAAAACAATTTAAAGGAGAAATTTCTCAAATTCCTCCTGCACACTCAGCCATTAAAATTGGAGGTAAACGAGTGTATGAGTTAGCAAGACAAGGGAAAGAAGTAAAGATTGAACCAAGGCAGGTTACTATAAAAGAATTTGAAATTGTAAAAATTGAGTTGCCATCAATTTACTTCAAAGTAGTTTGCACTACCGGCACCTATATCCGTAGCCTTGCTTTTGATTTTGGTAATGCATTAGGTTGTGGCGGACACCTCAGCAGTCTTTGCCGTACAAGAATCGGCAGCTTCAAAAATGATGAAGCATTGACAATCGATGCATTTGAAAAACAATTCAGAGAAGCTAATCCTACAAGCTAAACGGGTAATTAATACCTATTTGTAACTGACCATTTAGCGGCTTCCAATTATAAAACCATTTATTCTGCCCTGCAGCATCTGCTGGTGAAGGGCTTGGGTCTTTTGCTTTATAAGCATAATCCACTCTTATTAAAAAGAAATTAAAATCAATGCGAAGACCGGTTCCAACGCCAATAGCAATGTCTTGACCAAGCCTGCTGAACTTAAAAATTTCCTCATCAGGCTGACCAGGTCGTTTTTTTAGTAGCCAAACGTTTCCAATATCCGTAAATAAAACACTTTCTACTCTTGTGCCTGCTATGGTTGCAATTTTAAAACGATACTCCGTATTAAATTCTAATTGTACATCACCAAATCTGTCGGGGAACTGATCAAAATCTTTTATAGCTGAGCCAGGCCCCAATCTTCTGAGTTGCCAAGCTCTCATACTACTTGGTCCGCCAGCAAAATATTGCCGGAAGAAAGGAAGAGCATATTTTTTGTTTTCATTCACTGTTGAATTCAGCGCATAGCCAATTCCGCCAAAGAGGCGGAATACCAATGATGAGTTATTGAATTTTATAGCTTGGGTAAATTCAGTATTTATTTTTATAAACTTGTACAATTGTGTATCAAGAAATTTGCTAGGAATTAGCCCTGCAAGAAAAGGTATCTCTACATTAAAGGACAGCACATTTGGTTTTTTCTCTTGTGTATTTTTAATTGTAAGTCCTGCCAATGTTGAAGAAATAAATCCATCTGTAAAGATATTTTTCAAAACAGGATTTGCTGCTATCAGCTTTATTAAACTATCTCTCGGTTTTAAAAAAGAGTATTCAATGTTCGGGATTTTCCAAAATAGTTGCAATATTTTATTCTTTTGGGTAATGTTTCCTTGGTATTCATATCCCCATGATCCATTAACTGTCGTAAGGTTGTACAATAAATTTCGTTCCGTATTAGCCGCATTAAATGAAAAGATGGTTCTGATATTGCTTCCATGTTTCGCCGTCAACTTTTTAAAATTCGGAACCAATTTTGGGAAATAAATATTATGGCTGAAACTTGTTTGTCTTGTTTGTACAAAATTCTTACCCAATTCAACACCAAAACGTATGCTGGTATTCGTTTGTATGGCAGATTTTGCAAAATTTTTATTCAACAGGTTTAGGTTAAAGCCCAAACCAACCAATGTTCCTGAAACAACGCTGATGTTCTGGCTGGCTTCCAGATTAGCCGTGAAGGAATATTTTTTTGCTGGTGTTAGGCGAATATTGAAATCAGCAGTATCTTCTCCTTGTCTGGCTTTTTGTTCAATGTTTACGAGTCTCCATGCTCCTAAAGAATTGAAACGGTTAATAGTTCTCAGGTATTTTTGTTGGTTGTATAAATCACCTCGCTTTAAATATATATTTTGAGGAAAAATTTTTGGCTTAAAAATGCCATGATGATAAATAACTTTTACTCCATTTACTATCTCTTCTTTTATGGCAATCCCCGCTGTGTCGTAAGTAACATCTGGGTAGACATTGATATTGCCGATATAATATTTTCTAAGCTTACTACTATCGGAATCAGACCTTAGTCTTATTTCAAGATTTGCGGTTGGGTTTTCTCTTCGTTCTTTAAGTTTTTGCAATATTTCTAATTGCTCAAGCGGATCAAATGTTGGACGTAAAAGTGAAATGTCAAGTGTATCCCAAAGTCCAATCATTTCCTCTCTGCCAAACCGCATAAACCCATTGTTACGATAAATGTCAACGAGCCTATCCAATTCTTGAGAGATAGCTGCTTTGGCAAACGGATCACCTTCTTTTACACGGCTGTCTTTTTGATTTTCTAAAGCGATTGACTGAAGCTCCTGTTGTTTAAAATTGTAAGCAAAAGAATCGATTGTTACGATCTTACCTGGCTTCACCAAAAAATCAACAGTAGTGCGATATTGATCCTGATTAACGGTGTCAATACTTGTGGTATAGGTAATGCTGTCCCGGAAATAACCCATTGAAACCAGCAAAGCTTTCATGAATAGAATAGATTTATCAGCATTTGCAGTTTTAAATTCCGGCGGTTTGTTTAATACCTGGGCATTTAATCGTCCTTTATAAAGTACTTTATGAGATGTCCTTACTTTTATGCTATCATCTAATTGGCGGGAAAGCCTTGATTCAAGGTCATTTTTTTCTGCTGTAGTGTAATTTCCATCCACTGTCACATTATATTTGAAGACAAATGGCTTTTTTACAGGGTAATCTTTAGGGATTACTCCACAGGAACTGATTAGCATCACCATCGTAATTACAATTGCCGGAAGAAAAATGCGACTATTAATTGAACTGGTGATTGACATAAATTAAAAAAGATATATGCTTTCTAAAACTAAGCTCAAATATATTCAAAGTTTAAGCCAAAAAAAATTCCGACTGCAGGAAGGCCTGTTTATTGCCGAAGGCCCAAAATTGGTAAACGACTTGCTCGAAATGAAAAACGCTGCTATTCAGGAAATTTTTGCTTTAAAAGAATGGATAGAAGATAACAGGAAAGTTGCAGATAGTATAACAGTAGTTGAAATTACTTCCATAGAATTAGAAAAGATTTCACAATTAGCCACACCCAATCAGGTATTAGCAGTGGCAAAACAATTTGCAATAGATGAAAATAGCGAAGTGAAAAGTAAGATCACATTAGCATTGGATAATATTCAGGATCCGGGAAATATGGGGACGATTATTAGAATCGCAGATTGGTACGGTATTGACCAAATAATATGCAATAATCAAAGTGCTGATATGTATAATCCGAAAGTGATTCAATCTACGATGGGTAGCATTGCAAGAGTAAAAGTCTTTTATACGGAACTTTCAAGCTGGCTGGCAAAACAAAAGAACATTCCAATTTATGGCGCCATGTTGGATGGAGAAGATGTAACAGCTATACCAAAAATAAAAGAAGGAATTATTGTTATTGGCAACGAATCAAAAGGAATTAGTGATGATGTGTTGAAATTGATCAACAAAAAAATAACCATACCGCAAAAAGGGAAAGCAGAATCATTGAATGCTGCTGTTGCAACAGGCATTATTCTGTCGCATTTGTTATAATTATCTGAACTGGATTGCTTTTACAGGCTGAATTTTTCTAACAAGTATTGTTGGTATCAACAATACTAAAAAGCAAACGGCTAATGTGCCTGAACAAATCAAACCAACCTGCCACCAAACAATTTTTACAGCGGCCGTACTCATATAATATGCTTCTTCTTTGAGTGTGATAAATCCGGTGGCATCTTGTAGCCAGAGTAATCCAAGACCAAAAAGCAATCCGAAAAATATTCCTGTTAATGTAATAAATAACGAGTGGCGGAGAAATATTTCTTGAACCGTCCAATTAGATGCTCCGAGTGATTTTAGCACCCCTATCATTCTTACTCTTTCCAAAACTAAAATGATAAGGCAGGTGATAAGATTGATAATGGCGACAATCACCATAAAACCAATCAGAACATTTCTAGTAATATCCTGCATGCTCAGCCAGTCGAAAATATTGGGAGAAATCTGTTTTACACTGACGGTATTCCATGTCAAAGGAAAATATTGCATGGCATAAATTTCGTTAGCCACATCATCTATCTTATGATAATCATGTAGAAAAATTTCATAACCACCTATTTCATCATCCTTCCATTCATTCAACCGTTGAATTAATTTTATATCACCAATGGCAAATGTTTTATCATAATCTTCAATGCCTGTTTTAAAAATACCGGTAATCGTTAATTTGTCAGGCCTGATATTAGGTAATCCGCCAGCTTCACTGCTTTTTTTATCGGGTCGAATAAAATAAATCAGCACCCTGTCATTTAGTTTAAGGTTCAATTGCCTGGCAGTAAAATCCGAAATCATTATTTCACGACTATAACTGCTGTCATTAAACCGAATGGCTCTGCCTTCTTTAATAAAACGATTTATATTGCCAAAATCATAAGTGCTATCAAAACCCTTTACGAGCACACCTTCAATTTCATCTTTTGTTTTAAGAATGCCATACTTGGTAGCAAATGGATGAATGCTTTTTACTTCCGGATCTTGTTTAATAACATTCGCTAGCAGATCATTTTTTTCGATGGGAGTTTCTTCGGAGATGATGGCCTTATCGGGTTGTTTTTCGTTAATACGAATATGACCAAGAAAGCTGAATACTTTCTGGCTAACTGTTTCCTGAAAGCCATTGGCGAGGGAAACGGTGATAATCATTACAGCCACACTGATGGCAGTAGCCACGGTAGATAAGCGGATAATGAAACGGGAAAAGGATTTCTGTTGATTAAATGCTATCCTGTTTGCTATAAAACCTGCAACCTTCAAATTAAATTGTTTGTCTTCCCCAAAAATAAGGGGCTTCTCAAGATTTCTCTTT